>Ga0185299_10007995_pt1 | contig 10627 bp, 10 predicted proteins | sample PaiPotPPA55metaG_FD_128002 | JGI IMG/M metagenome (GOLD analysis project Ga0185299, IMG submission 128002) | Iron sulfur acid spring bacterial and archeal communities from Banff, Canada, to study Microbial Dark Matter (Phase II) - Paint Pots PPA... ...
AATGCTTGACTCCATTAAGAAGGTACGCGTCTCCCTCTTGGCGCGCCGACGTTGAGATGTTCGCCGCGTCAGAACCCGCACCGGGTTCAGACAGCGCAAAACATGCGAGCTTTTCGCCGGCGCACAGCGTAGGCATGTAGCGCTCTTTGAGCTCTTTGCTGCCGTCAAGGTGCATCGCCATAGCGCCGATACTGCAGTGCGCGCCGAGGAGATTCGAAAAAGCCGCGCTTGCACGACCGAGCTCTTCGAGCGCAACGCAATAGCCCAGTTCACCGACACCCGCGCCGCCGTATTCCTCCGCGAAGGGCAAGCCGAACAATCCCATATCCTTCATCTTTGTGATGGTAGATGTCGGGATCTCGTCGCTGTCTTCGACCTGGTCGGTAATCGGCCAGAGTTCTTTCTCGACGAACTCGCGCAACGAGCGCTTGAGCAGTTTCAAGTCCTCGGGCAGCTCAAAGTTGAGTGTTTGGGGAGTTTGTGTGACAGTCATGACGTCGGCGTTCCTCTGGAGCGCAGACGCGTCCTTCGCCAAGATGACAAGCTTGGACACTCCAAGGTCGCTTGCGAGCGGCTGCACAATACCCAAGCGTGCTCGAAGCTCTTCGTTCACAGCCGGTTTGGCATCCCACGCGTCCGTGGAAAGACGGCCTAGCAGAACAAGATGATCGGCTGCATCGCTTCATCAACGAGCAACTCTATCCGTTTAGTCCCTTTTACCGGCGACTTTTCGACGAGCACCACATCAACCCGCGAAAGATTCGCGGCATCAATGATCTGCGCCATATCCCCTTCACTTCGAAGAACGATATCGCGCCCACGCCTGACAACCTGACGCGCCCCCTGGAACTTGTGCTGGTTCCAACTGAGGAATCGATTCGCAAATATGCACCGGCATCGGTGACAGCCAAGCTCATGTTTGAGCGGCTGCGTCATGGCAGCAAGGCGGTCAAGGACAGGCTGCGCTTAGAATATTTTCCGGTGCACGTTACCTACACGACTGGGCGTTCCGCTCTACCCACGCAGTTTTTGTATGCGTCCAAGGACTTCGAGTGTCTGCACATTACGGGAAAGCGCATGATCGAGCTGTGCGGTGCGCAGATGGGCGATCACGCGCTCAATGTCTTCCCGTTTGCGCCGCACCTCGCGTTCTGGCAGACGTTTGCCGTCGCGCACGCGGCGACCATGCTCATCGTGCATACAGGCGGTGGCAAAGTTGCGGGAACCACGGGGAACATTGCGGCACTTTCGCGACTCCAGCCGTCCATGCTCATTGGTGTGCCGGGATACATCTATCACTTGTTACGTCAGGCGCTCGAGCAGCGCGTTGAGCTCAAGAATTTGAAACGAATCGCGCTCGGCGCTGAGCGTGTGCCGCCGGCGCTCAAGGCGCGCCTCGGCGATCTGTGCGCACAGATGGGCGCGCCGCACGTGAGCGTGTATGGGGTGTATGGTTTTACTGAAGCGCGTCACGCGTGGGCAGAGTGCACGCCGCCCGACTACATAACATCGTTTGGCTATCACACCTATCCCGATTTTGACGTGTTCGAAATCGTTGACCCTGATAGCGGGGAAGTCGTCGGACCCGGCGAGCGAGGGGAGATCGTGTACAGCTCGCTCTCGGGCAGAGGTTCGTGCGTGCTGCGCTATCGCACAGGCGATATCGCAGAAGGTGGCATTGTCTACGATCCGTGCCCTGGCTGCGGACGCGTCGTACCGAGAATATCACAAGCAATCTCACGGCGATCCGATGTCGGGGAATTCCAACTCACGAAGATTCGCGGCACGCTTGTGGACCTTAACGGATTCATTCCGGTTATGGCCGAGATTCAGGAGGTTGTCGAGTGGCAACTGATCGTAAAAAAACACAACGAAGATCCAGATGAACTCGATGAACTCGTGCTTTGTATCGCGGTAGCGCCGAGCACAAATGCCGATCGACTCAAGGAGCGCATCTGCGCCGATCTTGTCTCGGCTATCGAAGTTGCCCCGAATCGGATTGATGTGCTACCGCTCAATCAGGTAGAGGCAAATCTCGGACTCAACACGCAGATGAAGGAGCTGCGCATCCGCGACATGCGCAACGTGCTTAAAGCGCCCGTCGGCCAACCGTAGCAAGCATTTGCGTTTTACTATGACGACTAGTTGTTGGAAAATAGGTGACAAGTCCACTGTAGTGCGCACGCTTTTTGCAGCAGGTAGTTAGGTCAGAGCGAGTGGTTTTGGCGGTTCGTCAAGAGAGTGCTCGAACTCTGCCGGCGGCACGTAGCCGAGGGATGAGTGTAGACGTTTGTGGTTGTAGACGATGTCGATGAATCGATGGATGGATCGCTGTGCATCGGAGAAATCCTCGTAATCACGTAAGTAGACCTCGCCCTGTTTAAGTGTGCGGATGAAGCGCTCGCAAGCCGGGTTGTCCGTTGGCCTGCCGGGCCGACTCATGCTGGGGCGGATCTCGTGCTCTCGCAGCAGATCAACGTATCCATACGCTGCGTATTGCACGCCGCCATCGGAGTGATGAACCAATCCCGGCTGTGGCCGGCGGCGCGCAAGGGCCATGCGTAGGGCCGCCATGGTCAACTCACCCTCGAGCGTCATACCCAACGCCCAACCGATACCTCGACGACTGAACGCGTCGAGGATCACCGCCAAATAGACAAAGCCCATACGCAGACGAATGTACGTGAGATCCGCTACCCAGAGTTGATTGATACTACTAGGTGTAAAGCCGAGGGCGAGGTTTGGATGTCGTGGCAACCCATGGCGAGGATAGCGGATCCAGCTCTTGCGCCGCCGATGGCAGAGCAGGTTATCCTCGCGCATGATGCGTCGCACGCGACGAGCACCCACTTTCCAGCCTCGGCGCCGCAACGCAGGCGTCATCATGCGATAGCCATAGTCCGGCCACGCCAAGGCAACGCGCTGGATCGCATCACGAAGCGCCATTTCTTGCTCAGTCGGCGCACGACGCGGTCGGTAGATCGCGGTCCGCTCGATGCCAAGCGTCCGGCACATGCGAGCCAGCGACAGCGCTGAGCCCTGCTCTCGCTGCTCGGCGATCAACGCGATGAGCGCCGTCCGCCGTTGCTTTTTTGGAGTTCCCGCAAGGTCGCGATGGCTTTTTTTAAAAGGGCGTTCTCCGCAGCCATCTGCCCAAGGGTTCGCTCCAACTGCGCGATGCGAGCCTCGTCCGTATACGCATTGCCACGGCCGCCGAATGTGCGTTCACCGTACTTATGCAACTGCCGCTTCCAGCGGTAAATCAGCTCGGGATGAACACCGTGTTCGCGAGCAGATTGCGCGACGCTGCTGCCAGCATCGATGTCTCGTAGGACGCGTAGCTTGAATTCTTTATCAAATGAACGACGTGGAGTTGGCATGGGTTACTCCCTTCTCGGAGAAACCCTGACTTAACTCGTTGTTGCATCCCCGTGCGCACTACATAACGTGACCATCGATCAGGCGCTGACCGCAGTATTGAAGCCGCTTGGATATACTTATGAGCGCGACGGAAACATCGTGGTTGTGCTTGAGCGTAGTCGTGTCACTAAGCCTAACGTTTCACCCACCCCAACCTTAATGCCGACGGTGCTGAATGCTACGATTATAAGCGCTGATCGCGCAACAGCCATCTTGCAGCAACTTTACCCCCATGCCCACATCAGAGTCGATCATTCTGCAAACGCTATTATCGCCGTTGCAACCCCTGAAGAGATTCAAGGGATGCGCACGGTGCTCCAGGGCGTTGACATCAAGAATCCGGGCAGCCTCACTGTTGAAGCTGTGCAGGTACATATTGCAAACCCCACCGATGTTGTCACAAAGCTCAAGCCACTGTACCCCAATGCCCGGATCGCAGTTGGACCTAACAAGGCAATCTTGATCGCCGCAACGCCCCGAGATATGGCCCCGATAAAGTCGATCATTACCTCAATCGACACCTCGACCGCCTCGCCTGCACCAACAAGTGCATCGGCCGAAGCAGTCAAGATCATGCAGGCCCAACCGCGCGACGTTGCTCGAGCGATAGCTCACGAATTTCCAACAGTGCGAACAAGTGTCGCCGGCGCATCTGTGATCTTGGCAGGCTCGCCCGACGATGTTTCCAAGGCCAAGGCCCTCATCGCGCTCATTGATCAACCCACCGCGAGCGCGAAATACATTCAGGTCTATCGCCTACGGTTTATTGATGCCAAGTCGGTGGGGGACCTCATTCATCGGTCATTCCCAGATGTTCAGGTTACGGTTGATCCTGACTTAAACGCGCTATCAGTTAAAGCAAATGCGTCTGATCAGCAAAGAATATCCGACGCTATTACCCAGCTCGATGTTGCACCCGGAGCAGGTGCTAACCCCGCGGGAGGGCCTGCGATCCAGCAGCCTGGATCTGTGACGAGCGCTGCCGGGCCTGGCGGTACCAATGTGGAGGTTGTGTCGCTCAAGGCTGCAGCGCCCGGTGTCAACGGCGCTCCGTCAACCAGTGCAAGCGATATCGCGACAACGGTCATCCAAGCGTTGCAGTCATCTGCCCCAGATTTGCACATAACCGTGCCACCCAACTCGACGCAAATGGTCTTAACGGGGAGCCCTTACAGCATTAAACTTGCGCGCGACATGATCAACCAGTTGGACGTTGCGCAAAAGCTCGTCGTCCTCGACACAGAGATACTTGAAGTCGATGAAACCGTCGCCAAAAACCTCGGTCTGCAAGTAAGCCCGATTGTCAGCTCCGTATACACCGAGGTAACCCCAGTCGCACCACCCTCAGGGGGAACGCCTCCACCCCTTCAGGGCTTTCAGACATTCGGTCGAACCGCTGTCTCGTTCACCGCGACGCTTAATCTGCTCATTCAACGGGGCAGCGCGCGCATTCTCGCCGATCCGCGCATCACAACCATCTCAGGACGCACGGCCACGATACGCGCAGGCGACAATATCTCGATCCTCACCACAACCGGGGGTGGCGTCGGAACGCCGATAACGTCACAATTGCAGACGTTTCAAACCGGCGTATCGCTCGACATCACACCGGTCATCAATGCCGGGAACTTTATTACCGTCACCTTGCATCCGTCCGTCAACAGCCTTGCCGGTATCAATAACGGCATTCCGCAAATATCCACACGAGAAACGCAGACGACCGTTGCGATGCAAGAGGATCAAACGCTTATCATCGGTGGCCTTATACAGGACAGCACCAGCCGCAGCGAAACGAGGATCCCAGTCCTTGGGGATCTCCCCCTCGTAGGAAGACTCTTTCGCAATCAGTCGGTCAACCGCACGCGCAATGAGCTAATCATCACCGTAACCCCCCATATCGTCTACCCGGGCGGAGTCAACAACATTCTGCCAGGCCCGCCGCTGCCTTCAATCCCCACGGCTGCGCCTTTACCAACGCTGCCGCCAGGGACCCGCCTACCAACTCCTTGGCCATCGCCACCTGGTTCGATACCAGTCATCCCTCAGAGTCAAGCCTCGTCTCCTCCAGCGTCGCCGAATACGGCCATGGCAGTGAGCCCGATGACTGCCTCCGCGAGTCCGCCGGCGGCCTTTGCGCTAGCCAACGTGTTTACGTTTGGGAAGCCGCCCGCCAGCACGTATGCGGGGCCAAACGACCCTGTCCTCATCTTCTATGCGAGGTTCGCGCCGACGGTTCTCAAGAACGGCGATCCCGTGCAGATCACGGCAATCACCACGATCAACGTTAGCACACTTACGATCAGCTACCCTGGTTTCGCAACGCAGCTAGCACAAAGTGGTCCCGGCCAATGGCAGACGACCTATAACTTCAACAGCTCAGCATTACCCGTCGGCCAGAATCGAGTGAACCTTACCTTAACGGCATCATCCCTTGCGGGTCAGTCTGCGACGATTCAAATCCCCGTGAGCATCGTGCCCTGAAATACATCGGCGCGTCGGCGCTTGCCTTAGTAGTCGGCCTCTTATCATTTGCGGCAGGCTGCGCTCATCTTCCTAATTATGCCCTGCCGGGCCCCGGGGCGTCGCTCACGCCAACATCCTCGCCTTCGGTCTCGCCGTCGCCCAGCAGTTCTCCCACGCCCGACAATTGTGCGACACCGGCCTCGAACACAACGGCGTTCGTTGTCATTTCAGTCGTTGTGACCGCCACGACGGTGCCTTCATACGGGGTCATTAACGGCTATATCGTCGCCAACTCTGATGGAACTTTCAATAACGTCGCGCAAGTTATCAACCTGCACCATTCCGATATCGTTCAGTTTGTCAATGCTGATAGCTTTGGACCGACTCCTATTTTTCACTCAGCAGTCAGCTTTCCGGGGGCGTCGAAGTTTCCCGCAACTCCCTACGCGTTTCCAGCTGGCACGAGTCAGCCAATTGATACATTGATATCTTCGGCTCAGTGGTCAACGGGCAGACTACCGTCGAGCGTGTCACTGTGTTATTCCCAGCAATTTACTGCGGCGCCCGGGACCTACTACATCGGAGACTTCGACTATTACAATTTGGAGAACATGCGTGACGTGATTATCGTTAGTTCAAGTGCAGCGAGACGAGCAAGTGCGCAAGCCAGAGTACGCACGCTCAGATGGTAGCTACGAACAAGGCTTTGGGGTTTGCTGACCAAATGCTGACCAACTCTCTGATATGGGTGGTCATTCATTGATACCAGATGACATAAGAAGTACCGTAATTACTCGGGTTGACACTTCTTTCGTTCTTTGACACTGTAGGGGTCACACGCAAAGCCCGAGAGCGCCGCCCCCGATGGTCTTCTCCACTGCTAAGAAGCATTGCTGACAGATCAACTATAGTGGTCGTTACCTCTAGAGAGAAATCAACAAGTTCAAGATCGGAGCTCTTCCCCGACCAGGCAGCCAGCGCTGTTACTCCGGTCCGGGTAGCATTCCCGGAGCTTCCTAGTCATCGCACTTGCCTGGGGCTTGAGCCGCAGGGTGTGGGAGCCGCGCCTAACGACATGCGGATTATTCAAGCCATCTGCTGACCTCTTAATCGTTTGAGAATCTGGCAAATCGTTGCTCGATTCCAACGCTCGGCATGCCGTGGACGAAAACTTCTGGCATCCAGCGCCAGAGCAATAGCGCCATAGGTTTTGCCGGCTGCCCTAAGCTGACGCATGAACTCAACGATAGCTGCCTCGTCTCCATTTATGACAAGTGATTTGCCGCTCGCACGGTGCCCGAACGCGGGGCGTCCACTGGCGTAACCGCCACGCGACCGCTTCAATGCTCGGGCCGCAGACATGCGCTGCGCGATGAGGCTACGCTCAAACTGGGCCACCGCTGCAAGGACATTGGCCGTTAAGGTGGCAGCTGGATCCTCAGGGTCGGTCTGAGCTTCCGTAGCAGATATTACGCGGACCGATGCCTTTTTAAGTTGATATTTTATGAATCCGTCTAGTGTGACGTTTCGGGCCAACCGATCGAACTTGTAAACACAAAGCGCCTCAAATAATCCACGAGGCGCGTCCTCAAGAAGCTGAGCGAGTTGCGGCCTGTTGGCCGTGGCCCCCGAGAAGCCCAAGTCAGAATACTGAGCGACTATTGTGTGGTTGTGTGAGTTGCACATCTGGGTCACGGCGTCTTGTTGAACTGCTAGGCCGAGTCGATCCTCATCGGTCTGGCTTTTAGTGCTTACGCGGAAGTATGTCGCGACTCGCATGCCCATCAAGAAATATTATTCTACATTGCCGCTTCATCAGCTGTGAACTCTGAAAAAATAAGTTGAAATTAAATTTCTAAAATTAAAGACGGCAATTTTCGATGATATGAATACAGCGATAAATTGCAATCTACTCGCCTATGAGGCACGATAGCATGTTGCAAATCGATAAATCGAAGTACGGGCAGAATGCGACGAGCTGACGAGCTCGCAACGCATAGAGTAGGCAACAACACGACGGATCTATTTGTTGATACACAGAAGTGCGACGCGACATCCCTTGACAAACTAGGATATACTTGCTTAGGGTCAATCGAGGCTCGAGCTGCCTTCTGGATGGTTTCGATTGCACATAGGGTCAGGAGCGCGCGTCACAGGGCACGAGAACGCAAGTATGGGCGGCAGATCCGCCTGGCACAACCGGGTGGGTCCTTTTTCAAATCTCGGTGGGGCCCCCTCACGTAGGCCAACTAGTGTTGTGGGACGCACTGCGTAACGGAACAACGCGGTGACAAGCTGACGTGTCGCCTTACGATTCGCGCTGCTCATACAAACATATGGAACCATGCGATGGATCGTCCAGCGGAATGCCACGCGAATCGGGATCGAACGACTCCGCACTTGCCACCTTGGCCCTAAGTTCTTTAGAGAACACAACGCTTAGTGATGCTGCAGAACCCTTGGGCGCTGCCCAGATCATGAAAGCCTCATACGCCGGTGCGGACGAGCCCACGGCAAAGCAGCTTCGGTGATAAGCCGCAAGTAGTCGGGTTGAGCTGCTGGTTCCTGACCCAAGCGAGGTGCCCCAAGGACCGTTTACCGTAGGCTGAGGTTAGTAAGACTTGACCCGTAGCAACGCAATAAGGTGCTTATCAAACACCTGGAAATCTGAAGACCGAAGTCCTCCGATGCTCGAAGCTGCCGTATCGGCATACCGCCGGCAGACGCCACAGCGAACGCTCTTTTCGGAGCCCCTCATCGGGGTGAGCCGGAGAGCAACCTACATGCCCTCCATGAAACGTGGTTACCATAAAAATCGGGAAGTAGCTGACGCCAAGAGTAATAGAGCACCGTCACATGGCCACACTGCTGATCTGATGCACCGAAAGGTGTTGTTGGAGAGTGCGGGAGTGCATGGAGGGTACCCTAACAGGGTCCTCTGTGCCTCCTGCCTCTCTGATGCAGCAGGTTACGATACAACACCACATGTCGGGTGGGGGTGACCCGTTACTAGCCCCGTTACGGTCTGAAGAGACCCGTTACGGACAGCCCCGTTACGGCGGAGTCCCCAGTAGGAACTTTGTAACACGGGGAGTTTCAAATCATTCTCTGCACGCTACACTCGCCGGCGCTTGACACGCCCGGGACCCACGCACGCTCGAGTGCGAGTTTTCTCCCAAGATTGCGTAACACAGCTCTTAGAGCCAAGTGGTAGGGCGGAGAGCCCGGGCTATATAGTCCGTGGTAGGACTAGCTGACGAGACGACTTGTTCGCCGTTGGTCTGCTCGTTCTGACGGGCTATTATCTCTCGATGCTCGGAGAGACTGCTAGCATCAGCTACGGTTCGCATGGGTCGAGGTGTGTTGTTTAGGACTGTCATGCTCGTCGCTTGGGGCGTCCAGCTAAGTTATGTAATAGGGACATCCCGCGAGACAGAGCGGCCCCCGAAATCACAAGGAGAACGTGAGATGAATTTACTACCACTCGAACCGCCGGGCGAACCTAGCCTCATTTCGGTTGATCGCGCGCTGGTCATTCTACGGTATCTCGAGACCGACGACACGGAAGTCGGAGTCCACGAATTGAGCCGAGCCACAGGATTCTCCAAGAGTAGTGTACACCGAATCTTGAAGACCTTGCTTGCGCGCGGCTTCGTGAAGCAAAATCCGGCTAATGCTCGATATTCGCGTGGCGTTCACCATGCGGCAACGGTGTTCGAGCCGCCTACGCACATATCTCGCGGCATTATCTGGAGATGGATTGTAAACGCTTTGCGCAGCTGCAGCGTCTCACAAAATCGGCGTGTCGGTTCGAGTCGATCCAGGGCAAGAAACTGTATTCCTCGGGCCCAAGCTGGGGCTTGAGGGAGTCGGCGTGACGTAGCCGGCCGCACAACGATCAAAGTCAGGTTGTTGACGGAGCGACCTGACGACCAGCTCACCGTCAAGAAATGCAGAGGTGGAATTGGACAAAAATGCGATGCTCCGATTTATTGGGAGCTCGGCAGGCAGGGCAGTATCTGGGCCTTGGTTCGACGACTCTTAACCAACTGATGGCCGCGGGCCGAATCCGATATGTTCAATACACTCCTGGTGGTAAGCGGTGGGTAGAACAATCTGCCCTAGATGAATTCATTGAAGCCAGTAGAATGGGCGGCTGGAGTTCAGAAACCCAACCAACGAGGAAAAGATCCATCACTAAGCGGCGCGCCGGGAGAATGCACTCACCAAAAGGTCCAGGTTCTATTCGTCAGCGTGAACGCAAGAACGCTGACGGCTCCGTATATTACTATTACGAGGGCCGCATTTCGCTCGGCAAAGATTCGAAGGGCCAGCGGATTCAACGAACGGTAACGGGGACCAGCGAGGCCGAAGTAGCAGCCGAGCTGACTAAGATAGATCGCCGCCCCAAAACGAACCTTGATGCCGAGAACCTCACGCTGGAAACGTATCTTACCGAGTGGCTCGACGAAGTCAAAGCGAACAAGAGCTTGAACACGTGGAGGGCGTGGGAGGCGGTGGTGCGGCCACATATCATTCCGCACATCGGCGCGATTCGACTGGTCGATGTCAGTCCCGACCATATTCGACGTCTTTTGCAGCGCCTACGTGGAGCCGGCGTCGGAGGGCGGACGCTCCAGCTTGTTCGATCGACCCTGCACTGTGCGCTCAGTACTGCTTTGAAACTTGAATTGATCCACAGAAACGCAGCTGCCCTCGTTGATACTCCAAAGCACAAAAAACG
>Ga0185299_10007997_pt1 | contig 10624 bp, 10 predicted proteins | sample PaiPotPPA55metaG_FD_128002 | JGI IMG/M metagenome (GOLD analysis project Ga0185299, IMG submission 128002) | Iron sulfur acid spring bacterial and archeal communities from Banff, Canada, to study Microbial Dark Matter (Phase II) - Paint Pots PPA... ...
GAGGACCTGCGACCTGCTTACGACGAGTTCTGTGCCAAGCACGCAAATTGGCTGGAAGACTATGCTCTATTCGCTGCGTTGAAGGAGAAGTATCACGGTGCTTATTACCTCGAGTGGCCACCCGAACTGGTCCAGCGCCATGGGGATACCATGGTTGAGACGCGGCGAGAGTTGGCTACTCAAATCGATCAGGTTCGCTTTGCGCAATTCCTTGTGTTCCGCCAGGGCGATCAACTCAAGAACTACGCGCATGCCAAAGGCGTAAGCTTGATTGGCGACCTGCCTTTTTTCGTTTCGCCGGATTCCAGCGATGTTTGGGCCAACCCGGAGTTTTTCCTGTTGGACGAGCAACGTCGGCCACGCTTCATCGCCGGAGTTCCGCCCGATTATTTCAGTGCGACGGGACAGTTGTGGGGCAATCCTGTTTACAACTGGGACGTACTGCGTTCGACTGGTTATCGGTGGTGTATAGACCGGTTCCAAGCGCTGCTGGCTCACGTAGATCTGATTCGCCTGGACCACTTCCGTGGATTCTCGGCCGCGTGGCACGTTCCAGCCGGGGAATCAACGGCCCAGTCCGGGCACTGGGTACAGGGTCCGGGCGCCGGCTTTTTTCAGGCAGTGCGAACAGATCTGGGCCATCTACCGTTCATCGCCGAGGATCTTGGTCTGATTACGCCCGATGTGCACGCTCTACGCGATCAATTTGAATTGCCCGGGACCCGGGTGCTGCAATTCGCATTCGACGGCCATGCGGACAATCCATATCTTCCGCACAACTTTGTCCCTAACACGGTCGCGTATACCGGTACTCACGACAATGCCACGACTCGCCAATGGTACGAAGAGTTGCCCGACTACGAGCGACAAAATTTGTGGAATTACCTTAAACGCCCGCCGGGCGAAAGCGCGGAAGCTGCTCCGACGCTGATGCGCCTGGCGTGGTCATCGGTGGCGGCACTGACCATCGCTCCGTTGCAAGACGTACTCAACTTGGGTAGCGAGGCGCGTATGAACGTGCCCGGCCGTGCGGGCGGGAACTGGAGTTGGCGCTTCTCTGAAGACATGCTGTCCCTGGCGTCTTTTGAATCGTTGCGGGAGTTGACCGAAAGCTCTAAGCGCTTGGCCGGTCCGCAATACCAGAGTCGGCAGATTCCAGCTTGACGCTAACGAGCTTGACGCTAACCTGGAGAAGCTTGCTGGGGTCTGGAAGTTCGAAGTCCTCGGTCTTGCTCTGACCTGTCACTTGCCAAGTTCTTGGCGCGAAGCACGATTCCGCATTTAAAGCCGTCAGCAGCGCCGCTACTCCGCATGCGTAACGCCGATCCCTCGATTCCGGCTGGACGGATTTGCCAGGACTGGGCTGTGATTTTTCGCCGATCGCGCGGCAGTTGGTGATTTGGCCTAGTTTGCAATCGGAGGACTGCTTAACAGACTTGAGGCAAAGGCGGTCGTGAACGCCGATTGGCATCTGACGAACTCATGTCATAGCCAGGACGCGGGCGAGCGCTTTTCCGCCAGCACGGATCAGCGCTTCAACGACTAACTGATTGATTTAGCGCTGAGGATCTTCCAAGCTGGTCCCCATCAGGGTGGAATCGCAAATGCACCTACGCCGGGGAACGGCCGCCGGACACCGATGCCAGACGAATGGGAAGATGCATTTTCGAAAAAATGCAGCCCAGAGGATAATAGGTTTCAGAGAGGCACAGTGAACAGATTAACCCGTAGCACTCTTCCCGGCGTCGATGCTCCCGGCAAATCTGCCCAAACGGTTGCTCCGGCGAAACGCGCCATATGGGAGCAGGCTGAGGGCAGCCCGTTGCCGCTTGGTGTCACGTGGATCGAAGAGGAGCAGGCGTTCAACTTTGCCGTTCACTCTGAACACGCGGAGAGTGTCGCTCTATTGCTATTCTCCGCAACCAATTTGGTGGATCCCGTCCTCGCGTTCCGCTTCGATTTTCTGCGCAACAAATCCGGGCGGATATGGCATTGCCGGATTCCAATCACAGACATTGGTGAGGCTCGTTATTACGCATATTCAGTCTCGGGAGAAACAGTTCCTCAGCTTCATAGCTTCGACCCCCAAAAAATTCTCGTTGACCCTTATGCGCGGTGCGTTTTCTTTCCACCCGGCTTTGATCGCGAGCTGGCAATGCGAGAAGGCCCAAACGCGGGCCGGGCGCCTTTGGGAGCCCTGACTGGTCACCGCCAGAAACTTGATTGGGGTGGGGATCGAGCGCCGCATCACGAGTCTGATGCAGTCATCTACGAACTTCACGTGAAGGGCTTCACTAAGAACCCCAACTCCGGCGTGGATGCATCTCGAGCTGGCACGTATGCCGGTCTGGTGGAGAAGATCCCTTATCTCCAGGAACTCGGGATAACCGTTGTCGAGCTGATGCCGATTTTTCAGCGCGATCCACAAGAGGGTGATTACTGGGGCTACATGCCTCTGAACTTTTTCGCGCCTCATGCGCAGTACGCGAGTAACCGCAACGACGATCAGCAGCACCTTGAATTTAAAAACATGGTCAAGGCTTTTCACCAGGCCGGCATCGGCGTGGCGCTCGATGTCGTCTACAACCACACTTGTGAAGGCGACCACAGGGGACCGATCTACAGCTTCAAGGGCCTCGACGCCGCTGGCTATTACATGCTGTCTTCCGACCCGGCGAACCCTTACGCCAATTACTCCGGCACGGGCAACACTTTGAACTTCGGTGAAGCACATGTACGCAAGATGGTGATGGACAGCTTGCGGTACTGGAGGCATGAAATGCATGTCGACGGATTCCGCTTTGATCTGGCGTCGGTGTTCAGCCGCAATGCGGATGGATCCCTCAATTGGGGAGACGCTCCCATATTCAGTCAAATAGCCGCTGATCCAGAGCTGGGTCGATTACATTTGATCGCAGAACCCTGGGACACCGGCGCTGATCAACTTGGTCGCGGATTCCCAGGCATGACCTGGCTGCAGTGGAATGCACGGTTCCGCGATGACATTCGTCGTTTCGTTAAGGGCGATGCGGGGATGGTCCCTGACTTGATGCGTCGAATCTATGGCAGCGACGATCTCTTTCCCGACAGTCGTGGCGAGGCTTATCACGCCTACCAGAGTGTGAACTACGTAACCTCCCACGACGGCTTCACCTTGTACGATCTCGTCTCGTACGACCACAAGCGCAACTGGGCGAATGGTCACAATAACCAGGATGGCATGGACGAAAACTACTCTTGGAACTGCGGCCACGAAGGGGAAGAAGGCGCGACACCGGAGGTGTTGGCGCTGCGACGGAAGCAGATCAAGAATTTCTGCTGCTTGCTGTTTCTGTCGAACGGAACTCCAATGTTCCGAGCCGGAGATGAATTCCTGAATACGCAGTTTGGCAACAACAATCCGTATAACCAGGACAATGAAACGGGATGGCTGGACTGGAGCAAGGTGCGCTCGAACGCGGACGTTTTTCGTTTCTTCAAGAGCATGATTGCGTTCCGGAAAGCTCATCCTGCCCTGGGCCGCAGCAGGTTCTGGCGGGAGGATATCTCGTGGTATGGAATTGGTCCAACCGTCGATCTGTCCTATGACTCTCACAGCCTCGCATTCTGCCTGTACGGCGCTTCTCAAGGCGATGATGATATCTACGCGATGATCAACTCGTACTGGGAAGACTTGGAGTTCCACATCCAGGAGGGTACGGCACAAGAGTGGAAGAGAATTGTGGACACGGCCTTGCCGAGTCCCGACGATTTCTCGGAGCACGGCTTGCCTCTGGAGCAGGCGAAATACTTAGTGGCTCCTAGATCCGTCGTTATCTTAGTCCGGCATAAGAAAGAGAATGCTTCCGTTGCGAAGCCTGCAGGGGGCGACAAAGTCGCAGTGAACATGTAACCGGCCAACAAACGTCCGCATCTAGGATTTGGAGATGCTCGAAGCTCGAGAGCGATCAACTGCAAATGTGGGACGGCAAAAACTCGAAAATACCGGCAGGAGTCCAGATCTTCCTGGTTGGGTTCTGCTCTGCGCCAGCGGTCGCCCAGACCGCGGGCCCCCCACTCAGTCTTACGAACATCTTCGCGCCTGCCTCCACCCCGGCGCAGTCGATTTTTGGATTGTCTATCTTTGTGCTTGCGGTGACGGCGGCAATATTCGTGGTCGTCTTTACCTTGCTGGCCTACTCCGTCGTAAAGTTCAGGAAGCGGAAGAACGACGATGGCCGCGAGCCTCCCCAGGTCTACGGCAGCAATCAGGTTGAAGTCGCCTGGACCGTTATCCCCATTCTCATCGTCGTAGCGCTTTTCATGGCAACCGCGCGCGTGATTGCAGCCTATAGGACCGGGCCATTCACAATCTGAGCGAGCGTCGTGATCGGCCTCGAACGTGGAAACCGGTCGCTAAAAACAACCGCTGACTGGACGCCAGGCTCATCGTGCTCGAAGAAGACCAGGCCAAGAACCTGCGAACCGAGTGGCAGAAAGCCTGCGCCGCCTGCCCGCTAGGGGGCACGTGCGCGGGTCAAGCCCGAGGACGAGGGCAGTTTCCCATGGTATAAATATGAAGGCTCATCGTTCACAACCTCCGCCGGTCTGCCGTCAGAAACCTCGTGAACTCGGGCGTTCCGGAACGTGTCGCGATGAAGATCAGCGGCCACAAGACGCGGGCGGTGTTCGACCGCTATCACATTGTCAGCGCAGATGACGTGAGCGATGCAATGCGGCGGCTCGAGCTGAACGGGGTTGTTGTGAAAGTTTGGTGAAAGTTCCGCAGAGACCAGCCCGGTCGACTTCACACAAGTCGATGAAGGCAAAAGGTTCGGGCGCGTAGCTCAATTGGCAGAGCAACTGACTCTTAATCAGTAGGTTGTAGGTTCGATTCCTACCGCGCTCACCATCTTTTCAATCACTTAGCAGACCTTGCGATCCGCTGCGATCCGCTGCCGGGGCTGGCCAGGACGGCGAGCCGCCCGACTTTCCCTTGCGCCTCTCGCATTTCATCAGTCACCACGTCGCCATATATGTTCATCGTGGTGCGGATGTCGGCGTGTTGCATCAGTTTTTGGCGAACAGCGAGCGAAGTCCCAACGGAGTCAAGCCAGCTCCGGTAGGTGTGACGTAGCGAGTGCGCGCCCAACCTGCCGGCAGCAGATGCAGCTTTCTGATACACCCGCCAAATCTGGTCGTATGACCAGGGAAGGCGGCCAAGCTGCACCGGCGAAGCGAACACCCAATCCTGCGGTAATGAGAACTGAGCAGCCTGACGCCAGCCCTTCAAGAATTCGAGCAGGCTCTCGTCCATCCGCAACTCCTTCCGCGACTCATCGGTTTTGGTTTCGTCCACTTTTTGGGCGATGATACTGCGCTCGATGCGGAGCGTGCTCCTCAGCCAGTCCACATCGCACCACTTCAACCCGAGACACTCGCTAATCCTCAGCCCGAAGCAAACACACAGCACCGCAACTATGCGGAACGGTTCTCCCAAGTTTTGGGCGAACCGCTGGAACTCATCAACCGTCAAGTTGCGAGGCTGTTTCGTGCGTTTGCTGGCACGTTGGATTCTCAAATGTGCCCTTCCAGTGGCACTTGGGGCAATCAAGAATCAGGCGCTTGAAATCATCAAAGTAGTTGAAACGTTTCGCAGTCATTTTTGTCTCCTTTTGGTGGGATGGCAGTCAGAGGGCGGGGTTCTCCGGGGAGAACTGCGGTCATCGAGGATTGGGAGGAACGAAAAAAGCTCCCGAGAGGGAGCTTTGTGAAAAGAGTGGTTTGTCATTCTTTAGACTACGCGGGTGCGGTTTCAGTATCAACCACAAACAGAGAGCCACTCGCAATCTCGTAACCCCAGTTACGGTTACCACCGAACTCCGAGTGTTTCGAGGTTGGTTGGCGCTCGTCCTCTCTGGAGTGATGGCTCCTGAGCCTAGTTTGAGCCCCGTGCTACCATGCCCCCGTGTTCAATTTTGGCAGACCGAAAACAGTCGGCGACTCGATCATTCATATCGCGGGTGCCGTCGTCACGTTATTCCTCGTCTGGTGGATGCTACGCGTTTTCGTTCTCTGATCGACGAGTTCCCGTCGCCATCGTGATTCCTTGTTCCCAATCTCCTGCATACCAGCCAGTTGGCGATAAATCGCCGTTTCACCATCTACACCGGCGATTCTCACTTAGTGCAAACGCCTGGTTACGCCAGTCGTGCTTTATCCTCATACTGGAAGGAACCGAGTAAAAGCGGCATGAAGAAACAGATTGCGTTGCTCGCTGTCATCTTGCTCATCTCGGCAGCCTATGCAATCTCTGCTGCGAAACGCCTTGGTTTTTGGGGACTAGCGTTTTTTCTTTTCGTCTGGGTTGCCGTGTTCTCGTGGGCCAGATCGCGCAAGAAACTCTAGAAATTGACTGGTTTTGAGTGTAATCGCCTGGTTACATCAACTATCGGCTAACAAGTGTGCTCGTAGTAGTTGCGGGTAGCTGCGGGTAGCTGCGTAGAGTATTTCGCCTCCGGGCTACCTCCCCAAATGCGTAGGATGAGGCGATGCAAAATGAACAGCATGGTTAGCGAGACCGCGAAGATTAGCCACCCCGAATAAGGGGAAAAGATCTGTGCTTCATCTAGACCCCAGAACTGGGCAAGAAGACATGTACCAACAATCCGAAAGCTGTCGGCAACAATTGCGATTGGCACTGAGGAGCATGCCAGCACTGCTCGCACCCATTTGCGATTGTCCGCCCAATACCCGTGGATGATGGCCACGGTCAACGGAGTCAGGAGGGAGCGGATTCCGCTTTCCGTTTCAAAGATGAAAAGAGCCGAACTGGCATGAAGCATGATCACATTCCCCTCTCGCACCAGGGGAACTCCGGCAAGTTGGAGCAGAAAAGCCGAAAGCTTTAGGGTTGGCACCTCAAGCGAAAACGTGACCTTTTGAAGGATCACGCTCGGGACTGGGATCATCAGAATCAAAAACCCCCATGGGAACAAGACAGCGCGAAAGAACTCCCATCCGTAAAGCAGAATGATCAATCCCGCGAGAAGAAGCAGCAGCGACACACCCGAGAAGAACAAACCCCCTTTCAGAACTGTGGGATTCCGCATGAGAAGAGCCAACACAACCAGCGGAAGACCAGCCCATGATGGGGCGGCCTCAATGGCCTTGAGCTTCTTGCGGTCCCGCCAGAGAATCAACAAAGCAAAGGCGGGGACAATTATTCCGTGGGAGAAGAACGGATCGTGCATCCACACTTCGAACAGCCGAGCAAGAACCGGGGCGTAGAGCCACGCAATTAGCGGCAGCACCAATAAATTCCAGTAGCGCACGGCGGAATATTATGACACTGTTTCCGATTGCGTTGCACAATCCCGATAGCACCAACTTCTGTCCCGACGGTGGGTTAGTCCGGGTTTTTCCCTCTGTTAATTAGTGCTCTTAACTCACCCAGTTGTCTCTCCCAACACGCGTCGCACATTGCAATTGTTCGCTCCGGCACAGAGTCTGCTTTTTCCGCTTTGGACCTAAGCACCGTCCACCCAGTCTTTCCGGGTCTTCCACATGGGTAGCCAGCATGCCAACAAGATTTTGATGTGCAAACACAAGGGCGCATGCAGCAATACCTCATGGAACCATTACAACCATCTTCCGATGCGAGCGGCGATTCTCACGACGCAGAATACTTTGTGTCTCCCAATTCCACCGGACTGCTACAGCTATGCAGCCTACGCCACCGAAACGCAAGGGGCGAAAGGATTGTACGAGCCACGACCGAGGCGGAAAATCGTCAAGTGGCAATTGAGTGGTGAAAAATCCCGATTATACTCATTGACTCTTGGGCACAGGAAGATCGTACACTTTGCGTATGCCGGTAGTCGTCGAAATGCACAACGTCGGCGATCTGAATCTGCAGCGGGACGTGGTCGCCGTCGTCGAGCACGTGCTTTCTGGCCGGATCGGGGATTGGCGAGTCCTCATCGTCGGCTCACTGGAGAGCGACCGATGGGAGATGAAGATTTTCGGGCCAAACGCGTTCGAGCGCTCTTACACCCTGGAAAAGACGTCCGGCGAGCATGACCCCCAAAGAATAGCGGCTCTGGTTAGCAGAATTGTTTCGTAGCGGCCATTCAGCCCAGTCTCGTGAATTCCGTCAATGTCAAGCTGGTCGCACCGTACGAGATGGAGAAGTGCTCGTCGCCGCCGCGCGACGGCGAGGGGTCGGGCTTTGCGAGACCGGCTGTTGGCGTGAAATCCCGTTCACGATGTCTTCACGTTCAGACAGTGCCAGGAGCCGCTTGACAATCTGTGCCTTCTCCCATTTTTCTGGTTTTTTGGGTTTAGCAGCACGAGCCTTCACAATGATCGCAAGCACTACGAGGAAGCTAGCCACTCCGACCAACACAATTGTAGTCATCGACTCTACCCCGCTGAGCATGGGTGCTCAAAGCAGTTGTTCAGTACAGAATTGTGCGCTTGCCGGAGTTGTGGCCGATACGTTACGAAGGTTGCTGTCCTGAAACAGGAGTGCGGGCAAATCGGATTTTTGTCGCAGTGAGATCGTCGTGTGGTTGGGGAAACATCCCGATTACGCTCATTGAGGAGTTTTGAGCGTAAAGGCCTGTGGCTGCTGAAAAACTCGGAATTTCGGAAACTAGGGCAAATTTGGGGGATGGAAAATGTCTAGGCGACCGGAGAAGATCGTTTGTAGGGTATCCTGACGCGATTTTATTTCTGCGATTTTTGCGGGAGTGAGTTTTTCAACACCCACGCCTGATTACAACAATTACTTCCGCGTAGCCCGTAATCCGCCCAGAATCGATGCCAAGTGGGGAGATCACTTCCCACAAGCCGGGGAGAATGCAAAACATTCCGTCAGGTGGAACAAAGTCCGGCGCTCTCGCGTACTAGGCATGGGAGGACCTACATGGACCCGCGTGAGCGAAACGCGAAGTTCCATTCGGCAGAACGCTGGATGACCTTGGAAAGACTCAGGGGTCTCTTTTTATTCTGTCTGTCGATACTCACGTGTCAAGCAAGCCATGCAGAACCGCTGCCCCTAGCCACACCGACGGAGGCATTGAACAAATGTGTCATGTCAGCGGAAGACAAGTCTTGGATCGAACGAGCGCTAGGCGTCTGGCACGTTGTGGAGCGCAGGGAGCTGTTGCTCACGCCTTCGCCCCTCCCTGCGATTGTGGCCATCGACGCCACCTGCGAGTTTGTGGCGAACCCTCGCGGGGATGACCGCTTAGTTTGGGAGGGAACACGCCATTCGGAAACGATCACCTTTCCTGACGGAAATACCGCGTCCTTCGGTGTCGTCTCGTTCGCGGCGCCTGACCACGGTGCAACCACCTCGGGATTCTTTGCCATGAGCTTGCCTTCGGTGTGGAGAGCCAAGGGTATCCAAAGTGGACTCGGATTGGAAAGGCTGATGGACGGGGTCCTTCTCCACGAGATGACCCACACGCGGCAGTTTTACTTCGTCAATCCCCGAATGGAGCAGCTGACAGCGCAATATAAGCTTTCGGACGATATCGGGGACGACTCCCTTCAAGACGCTTACCAGACCAATCAGGCTTATGTCGCCGACTATGAGGCCGAGCGCGATCTTCTCTACGCCGCCGCCGCTCGCACGGATATCGAGGCGAAAGCTCTTGCTCGTCAAGCCCTCGCGAAGATGCGAAGCCGGCGTTCCAAATGGTTCGTCGGTGCTGCCGAGAAGTGGAAGCCGCTCGATGAAATCTTTCTGACCATGGAAGGTCTAGGTCAGTGGGCTGCATATGCTTGGTTCACGGACAAGGACGGGCCCAACCTCGATCCTGTGAGAGTGCTCCCCGAATTCCGCAGAAAACGAAACCGGTGGACGCAGGACGAGGGGTTGGCGCTCATTCTCGTTGTCGATCGTCTCGTTCACGGCTGGCAGAAGCTTGCGTTCGCCCAAGAGCCCGAACTCGCTGAATCCTTGCTCGAGCGAGCAACTCGCTAAGTACCAGTCGATTCGATGATCTTTCTCCATCTGGAATGAGAACCGCAAACTCCAGTCCCACCCGTAGTAGTCCGTCGGACCCAGCGGTCGTTGTCGTAATATCCCGATTGCGCTCATTGACCCCGTCCTTGTCTCATTAGGTCCCATCTTAGGAGCAGTCGGCCCACCAAGAATGAGTCTTTTTCTCTATGACACTGTAATGAGAGTACTCGCCCTTCTTTAGAACAGCCTTGGACGCTGAGAATGATTAAGGCCAAAGCAACAGTCGGGAACCAACGAGAATTTGGCATCTCTCCACAAAATCGTCAGCGTGGCCCTTAATCGTAGCGCGCAGGTCAATTGTTGAAATATCCCCATCTCACTCACCGACTAACGGGGATTCTCCCGGCTTTGCTCCCGATCAGAGTGTTGAGCCCTATAACTTATGGTAGTATGCGCTGGCTCTTGAAAGGAGCATCCATGAAGCACATCAACTTTAGGGTTGGGGCCGCATTGGTAATGGGTGTGGTGCTGGGCGTATTGGGAGGCCGGATGTTGAGTGCCCAGGACAATTTGAAAACCGGCACGGTTCTGCAGCGGACGGATCTGAAGGGCGCTCCGGGATGGGAAGCGATCCTGGTCGAGCGCATCCTGCCGCCGGGCGCGGAGAGC
>Ga0185299_10007998_pt1 | contig 10623 bp, 7 predicted proteins | sample PaiPotPPA55metaG_FD_128002 | JGI IMG/M metagenome (GOLD analysis project Ga0185299, IMG submission 128002) | Iron sulfur acid spring bacterial and archeal communities from Banff, Canada, to study Microbial Dark Matter (Phase II) - Paint Pots PPA... ...
GGAGGGCACCACGTTTCCGGCGCGTAGCTGGCCAGCGTCAATGCCGGATCGAATCTCTTCCTGGATTCTCTTATACGCAGGAATTCCATTTGTTTTCTTGGCTAGCATTCTCAATTCCCTCGACGTGTGCCTGACCGATTCTACATGCATTACAGACCCTAACGAGAAAGACGGAGGAAAAGTTCAACCGTTACATGCAATCGGGCTCAATTCTATGAACTTTATTATCGGCAAGAGGAGGCCTTGCCAAGGTGATCTGCGCCCGAAAAAGGAAGCACCAAAAATTCCCAGGGCGTCATATGGCGGTGATTATACTCTGCTATATAGCTATCGGTATTCGCAATTGTGGTGCCGCTGGTTCGTAGCGCGGAATGACTAGCTTCCTTTTCGCGCAAAGCTGTTTAACATGGCTGACATGCGGATTGGCTCTCTATTAGAACTCCGTGTTAGAAGTGGACTTGAAGGCTATCTTTCTGGCTTTCGGTAATGGCAAAGTATTGGCGATTCATTTTCATGACGTGACGCTCAACTTCAAATTTGGAGTCAGGAGAGCGGTTTTGTTCCAGCGGAAAATCTTACGTGTAATACTCGCGCTCTGTGCCGTAGCTTTATGGGCGCCGCGTGGCGTTCGCGCGCAGCAGAGTTATGAGGTGATCACGCAGAATGATGTGGAGATGAAAACGCGCGACGGGGTAAAACTCTACGCGAATATTTACCGGCCGAAAGCCGACGGAAAATTTCCGGTCATCCTGATGCGCACCCCGTACGACAAAAGCACGAGGTGGGCGGTCTGGCCGGAATACGAGATGGCCACGCATGGGTACGTGGTTATTGTGCAAGATGTTCGCGGGCGATACACGTCGGATGGCGAATGGTATCCGTTTCGCCATGAGTCGGAAGACGGCTATGACACGATCGAGTGGGCCGCAGCGCTGCCGTTTTCGAACGGCAAAGTGGGCATGACCGGCGGGTCTTACGTAGGGGCAACGCAGATGCTTTCTGCCATTGCACATCCGCCGCATCTTGCGGGAATCTGCCCGGAGGTCACCGCCAGCAACTATCACGACGGTTGGACGTATCAGAGCGGAGCGTTCGAACAGTGGTTCGATCAAAGTTGGTCGTCGCAGTTGGCCAACAACACGATGTGGCGATTGATTGCGAAGAATACGAATGCACTGCTGGGCATGCAGGTGCTTCCACTGGCGAACTACCCAGCGTTCAATTATGCCGCGCTGCCCGCGGGCGCTGAGGCTACGGCGCAGCTTGCTCCGTATTATCTGGACTGGCTCGCGCACCCGTCGTATGACGAGTATTGGAAGCAGTGGTCCATCGAGGAGCATTTTTCGGATATTCGCGTGTCGGCGCTGCATATCGGCGCCTGGTATGACATTTTTTTAGGCGGAACGCTGAGGAATTACGTGGGAATCAAGGCGCATGGCGGATCGGAAGAGGCGCGAAACGGCCAACGGTTACTGATACAAATCGGTGGGCACGCGGGTTTTGGGCGCCACATCGGCGATATGGAATTTGGCGATGAAGCGCTGAAATTTCCTTCCACGCAGGTGGTGCTGGATTGGTACGACTATCTTTTTAAGGGCGTGCAGAACGAATTCGCCACCGAAGGATCCGGCGCCGGCAAGCCGGTGCACATTTTTGTGATGGGCGCGAACAAGTATCAGGAGGAGCCGGATTGGCCTCCGCCGCAATCTAAAAGCACTCGCTATTTCCTGCATTCTGGAGGTTCGGCTAATTCGTTAGCCGGAGATGGCGGACTTTCCACGATGGCGCCGAAAAAAGAAATGGCGGATAAATTCACGTACGATCCGGCCAATCCTGTGCCAACTATCGGCGGCCCACTGTGCTGCGACGCGGAACGCTACGAACCGGGGCCACGCGACCAGCGCGCCGATGAAAATCGCAACGACGTGCTGGTCTATTCCACCAAGCCAGTCGCGGAGGATATGGAAGTGACCGGGCCGGTCACGCTGGAGCTGTGGGTCAAATCTTCGGCGGTGGACACCGATTTCACGGCAAAACTTGTGGACGTCTCGCCGGTTGGATTCGCTATGAATCTCACCGACGGAATTCTGCGCATGCGCTATCGGGATTCGCAGGAGAAACCCACAATGATGAAGCCGGGGCAGATTTACAAAATTTCTGTCGACCTTTGGGCTACCAGCAATGTTTTTAAGAAAGGTCACGTGCTGCGCCTGGAGGTTTCCAGCAGCAATTTTCCGCGCTTCGATCGCAACTTGAACACCGGGGCGGAGCAGGCCACCAGCCGCGATTTTATTTCAGCGACAAGCACGATTCTGCACGACGCCGAGCATCCCTCGGCGCTTTTGCTTCCGGTGATTGCCGGCGCCGGAGCAGCGGCGCCATGATCAATGCGGAGTGAATGCCCCGTCGCGCTATGATGCAATCTATGGCGAGTTTCCGCGGGTATCGCCGGGCTGAAGCTGGTACGCAACCGGATCACCTGCATCCTCCGTACGTCTCCTCTATCAAGCGCGCACCGTCGAAGCCGCTGGTATACCTGCCGCACACTCTTTCGGAAGTAACAGGGCCGAGTTTCGAATCTTCCGCGATCGACGTGAAGGCCAGCGACCTCACTCGACAGCATCATGGCGAACCGCTTGGCGAGCGCATCATCGTCAGCGGACGGGTGCTGGATGAAGACGGACGGCCGACTCCGCGCACGCTGATTGAAGTCTGGCAGGCGAATGCCGCGGGCCGATACCGGCACAATGTGGATCAGCACAATGCGCCGCTGGATCCCAATTTTGAAGGCAGCGGCCACACGCTCACCGATGAGCAGGGCAACTTCAGATTTATTACTATTCGGCCGGGCGCTTATCCGTGGAGAAATCACTACAACGCATGGCGCCCGGCGCACATTCATTTCTCGGTATTCGGTCCGGCGTTTGCTACGCGATTAATTACGCAGATGTACTTTCCTGGGGACGCGCTGCTGCCATTTGATCCCATTTTTAATTGCACCGCGGACGAAAAGGCTCGCAATCGCTTGATTTCACTCTTCGATTGGGAGACCACGGTGTGCGAGCAAGCGCTGGGCTACCGGTTCGACATTATTCTTAGCGGGCGTGATTCGACGCCTTGGGAAAAATAATGAGCTTGCAGGCTACAACTTCGCAAACGGTGGGGCCATTTTTTCAGATTGGTTTGGCCAGATTTTATGTGGACGACTTAAGCGGCCCAGGTGTCTCTGGAGAAGTAATCGAAATCGAGGGGCGTGTTTTCGACGGCGATGGTGAGCCCGTGCCGGATGGCGTGATCGAGATCTGGCAAGCCGACGCGCAAGGGAAATATGCGCATTCGGAATTTTCCAATGAAGTGGAAAGCATTCAAAAAAATGACGCGCAGGCGAAGGAACACGCGCAGACCCAGCGAGAGCAAGCCGGATTCCGGGGTTTTGGGCGTGTGCCCACGCAGCCCGATGGATCGTTCCGCTTCAAGACCAGCAAGCCCGGCCGCGTGCTTGCACCCGATGGAACGCTGCAAGCTCCGCACATTGCCGTTTCTATATTTACGCGGGGATTATTGCGGCGCCTGGTGACGCGTATTTATTTTCCCGACGAGCCGAGCAACGCCGAAGACTTCGCACTTAAATTAATTGAGGCGGGGCGCCGCCATACGCTCATCGCGAAAAAATCGCGCGACGGTTGGCTGGAATGGAACATAGTGTTGCAAGGCGCAGACGAAACGGTTTTCTTTGATTGTTGAACAGGCGCTCGCCGCTAATTCATAAGACATAGGCCGTAAAGTCTTTATCGGGGTGTAAAATCTATAACGCCTCATAAAGAATTGAAAGAACGCAAAGTTTATAGCATCAATGTCCAGAATGTCGCAGAAACTCGACGTCTCCGCATCACCAATGCAACGCTCGCGGAGTGTCACCTGCCGGTCAGGCTTTTTCGGGGAGAGCCATTCCATTCGCATCGAGAGAACCTCTCCTCACTGAACGCAGGCCGAACCCGGAGCTCGTCGTCGGTGACGTCAATCGACCATAGCGGCATCTTTGGCGGCCGTAAAGCTTGGCATCCAAGTTGCTCACGTCGAAGTTGGTTTGCCTGTGCGCGAAACGAACAGTGCAGCAACTTCGCCGGAAGCGACCGCGACTGAAACTCAGTACCGAGGAATACATTTTTCGAGCGAGATAAGTGGCGATGCCAAAATTGCGGTTCGTCGAAAAGCTTGCGTGCGCATCATATAGCGAAGAGGAGCAATCTCGGGGATGATGCCTTCGACAACCCGGTCACCTTTTGTGTGACCTGCCATCAAATGCAGCACCATTTCCCGAATACTGGACAGAACGCTAGGGTAGGCTCAGGCCTAAAGTTCCTGATAGCCGCTGCGCAGAATAGGAGAATAAAGATAGTAATGCTCGTAACAGGTGGTGTTGGTTACATCGGCAGCGCAATTGTTGACCGCGTAAGGACGAGGAAATTATAGTCCTTGATAAACTAAGGCGCGGCCACCGCCCCAATGTGAGCGACCGAGCGCTGATGGCAGCTTGGGGCACGCATCGCAGCGGAGCACAAGATTGAAGCAGATCCAACTACGGCTATGAGTATTGCGAACCTAGGCAGGCAAATCTTGTGTTGGATTGGGAACGTGGGTTGAGAGCTTGGGAAAGCGAACAAGTGAACGCCGGAGAACTCGGACCGTATTTAGAACTTTCGGCAGCCGGCGAAGGACGGTAACAGTCGGATTTCTAATTTCTAGAATTTGTATCGGAATCTCCTGAATCTTGATTCCGAGCTGCCAAGCTAAGAGGACTATTTCTGTCTGAAAAACCTCGTCTGTAGTAATCGCAATTTCGCATAATCTCCTAGCGACTGACGTCTCGATACTCTTAAGGCCATGTGTATCAGTTCCGGAATACCCAATCAGAAGATGAAGAAACACATAATTGTAAAGTGTCGTCAAAAGCTGACGTTTCAGGGGACGCCGGTCTGCCGATCGAGGATGCCGCTTCGAACCGACGACGAATTGCGCTCGATTTGACCGAAAGATGGCAATGGAGGAAGAGATAAACTGAGAATCCAGGAAATCACATTCCAGGATGGAAATATGAGTCCCCTGACTTTCCAGCATCCCTGTCTTTATTGCCTCCCCGTAGCTAGCCCGCGGGATTGTGCACACCCGAATAAGGTTGGGAAATCTTTGCTGAACGCGGCGACAAGAACCCAATGTACCGTCGGTTGAGCCGTTCTCGACGATGATGATCTCGTTCAGGACTTCGGTCACGTCGACCGTAAGTGTTTGGACGAAGCGAGCTATGTTCGCCTCCAGGTTCGCAGCCTCGTTGTAGGCAGGGATAACAACGCTCAACTTCATTAAACCAGCTCCAAGACTGCAGCCCGCGCGGATTCCATCGAATCTTCCATGCTCGTGTAGTCCCAAATGCCATAACGCCCAATCGGGAAAACGCTGAATTTTCTCAACCGAGTCAAAATCGTATTGAGAACTCGATCCCTATGCGGGGTGTGATGAACGTAGGCATGACGTATCACATGCATTACCATACAGATAACATCCTTGCTATTCACCCAGCCCAGTTCTTCCAGAGATTTCATGACCGCTGGCTGCAAGTCATGAATGAGGTCGGTCCGATCTACTGTTTCCGACGGTAGTCCAACTTCGGCATAGAGCGCGCTGTGGCCCGGCGGGCACTGGCCCCTGCCGATATTGGAATAAAAACCGACGCGATAAAACGGGATCGCACGATCCGGGACGTAAACCCAATGAATGCCTCGAAGCTCAGGAGGCAACGGGCGGCGAATACCGATATTGAAACTTATAGTCGAACTATGTGACAACATCGCTGAGGCTCGTACCAATTCCTCGTCATTCGTCATCTGGCAAAGAGAATTGAGCGGGATACTGGAAAACATGACGTCCCAGCAAAACGTGCCGTGAGTGCGGGTGCGAACGGTTCTGTCTCGAAGATTGACGGCAATGACTTCTTGATTTACAGCACAGTTGTCAACTCCTGCTCGCAACCCTTGCACAAGTCGGCCAATGCCACCGGCTTTGGGATACCAAAAGGTGGAGTTGTAGTTTATCGTGTTCGTTGCCGCTCCTTTGGCCATGCCCATTCGTACAAGCTTTTCATCTGGAGCAGGAAAGAAACGTCGAACTGCATGTTTCGACAGACGGTCGAGCGAAATCGCCATTGTCTTTTCATTTTGTGGGATCAGGAACAGATCTGCCAGCTCCTGTCCAAATCCGCTCACAATATAGTCACGGAACGTAGCATTCTCGCCATTCGGAAGTGCTGGCCTTGCGTCATAGGATTCCACGCATCGATTGAAAAGATCCGGAGGCAGCTCCGCTAGATGATACTGAATGGGAGCTGTAACTAGTTTTCCATCGACAAGACAACACGAACGTCGGCTAATTTGAGCCCACTCATCATTCTTCAGATTGGCGTATGGAATGTCCCCCGGGGTCGCATAGCGCCTAAGATGAAGAAAGTGTCCAGTGTAGTCGAAACAGAACTCGCCTACCTCCGCCGTGCGGGTCAGCCCTCCCACCGTGGGGCACCGTTCCAGAAGTAAGAATTCTCGTGACTGTTGCTGGAGAACACGGGCCGCTGTCAAACCCGAAATGCCGCCCCCCAACACAATTGTGACCACTTTTTGGGACGATCCCACAATTGGCACTCCAGTCGCTCCAAAGAAAAGGGAACCAACGTAGGCTATTGGCCCAAGTTGTGAGAAGCGCGAATGTTCCAGTCCCAGAAGCTATCGCGGGTACAGCCGGTGACTGCGGTTCGCTCGAGGGCCTTGTGGGCGAGTTGGTCGGGTTCCACGTTGTGGTTGGTGGACCCCTCGTCGCCGCGAGCGCCATGACGCGCCTGGTATAGAGCCGATCCTCGAGCGAGCAGTGTGGGTTCCACTTGCCAATCCCCACTGAGATCGTGAAGGATTCTTTGATCCTCGTCTTGATACACATGACTGAATAGGATCCAAGTTCTGCTCGTCCCTTGTGGAAGGCAAGCCAGCAGCTCTTGAACATACTGCTGCGGGGCTCTGCGGTAAAAGTTGCCGTATGTAAAGCGCGGGTCGCGCTCTCTTACATAAAAGTCGACTGCAGGGACGGCACCTGAGTAGACGTAAACGCCGTCTCCAGGCTCTAAGTGATTCCATAATTCGCTTAAGACTTTCTGCATATCCTGGAGCTCTGCGTAGGGTTTCATAGACCGGGCTTGGAATACACCTGATACAATGACAACGCAGGCGATCGTAGCGAAGACCGTTTTGTTCAGAGCGCCCCCGACACTGTTTGCGATTTGGACAAGACTTGCCGACCCCAGCAGGCACAGAACAGGAGCTAAAAACAAGCACTGTCGAATAGGACCATATGGATATACGCCGAGTATCGCATTAGCCAGCACGATACCGAATGAGGTGAACGCCAAGACGATTAGAGGAGAAACGACTCGGGCTCGAAACGATGCGACCAAGTAACAAATAATCGCGAGTGCCGAGATCCCAGCAGCTCCCCGCCCAGGCAGGAGGAAGTCAAAAATCTCGTGAGTGTTCGACCAAACAAAACCTAGCAGGCTGGAGCCTGGAGTGAAATAGGTTTCTGCCAGGTACGACGCCTTCCTCCCCCATTGATAGCGAAGAGTTAGCACAAACGATAGCAAGCTTCCGGATGCCAAACAGAGTGATGCAGTCATGACGTGCGAGATTCTGACTTGCAACTGGCTATTGGCGAACACCAGTATGAACAGAGCAGCGAGAATACTGAAGCCTAACAAAACGAGCCCGTATTGAATGAACGGTGCAGCAAACAGAGTCAAGTACAGGACAATCGGTAAATTGCGTTTCTCTTGGTGCGCAGTAAAGGACATGAAGAGATACAGCAGCAATGCCGCATAGAGGACGGATAGTGAGTACTCCCGTACTTCCTGGCCAAAACGAATCTGCGCAGCCGACAGGCTCAACATGAGAGCTGAGAGCACTGCGGTCTTCTGATCTACGGAAGGAATGTTAATAAGACAAAGCATTAAGACCACCGCAAGAACGCTTGCCGCCAGTGAAGGGCCGCGTACCGCCAGCGGTCCAGCATCCACTTTTTCCACGACGTAGAGCAATAACGGATGGGTAATCGGCGCGCTATGTTCAGCGCGCGTTAATGTCAAAGCCTGAGCCAGTGTACCTCGCGAAATGTTTGCCGCAACCGCTTCGTCGTACCAGAGGCTGCGTCGGCCGATATGATAACTGCGTAGTGCGACCGCGAATAAAATGATGAGTACGGAGACAAACAAGAATGTTCGATTTACCGGGTGTCTCCAACCGTTCAAATCCGCCCTCCGTGAATTGCATGACTTCTCAAGGAAAATTCGCTAATTCCCTTTCGAGATGATCAAGGACAAGACCCCATGGCTCGAAGGCACAATCACGCTTGTGGTTGGAGACACTGCTGTCACTCTCAGAGATGCTTCAATCCCTCTTTCGAATGATCAGTGAAACCGTCCGGTTTTAGTAAGGTCGAGTTTGGGAGCGTCCGTTTCCTGCTGGCGTCACAGAGGGGCGGTACTGAGCCACGTTGATCCCAAAGGCTCCCAGATCGACTGTTCCATCGGTTGAACCCCACTGCGCGTCCGCCACGTGGGTACCGGCGGCGATGAGCGAACTATTTGCAATCAGATGGAAGTCGAAGTTAGTTTCGTCCACACATTTTGGAATCACGTCCAGGCCTTTGTTGTGCGAAAAGGGCGGGCTATAGTTTCTGTCTGCATAGGAAAGGGTCTGTGGATATTGATAAGAACCTTGGGCAGCGCGGTTCCAAACAATGATGGCCTGATCCGGTCGCGGCTTCCCGTTGGCGTCAACGTACAGCATGTCGTTGTAGCTGATCTGATTGGTCGTGTTGTCAAGGTAGATGTTAGTTGCTTGAGTATGCAGCTTGTAGCAAATGTTGTTGGCGAAGATGTCGTTCTTGTAAGCTGAATTCCCGCCGTTCGCCGATTGAAAAAGGCATATCGCATGGTCATAGAAAACGTTGTTGTAGACCAAGTTGTTGGCTGCCGTTCCGCCGTAAAGATAACTCTCTTCCAATGCTGTACTCTTGCCATTCACGGCTATGTTGCGCCTCACCGTGTTGTTGCCTTGAGACAGTTGAATGGAGGGTTTATAGAAGGTCACCAGTTGTCCGATGTCGTATATGAAATTGCCCTCGACTAAATTGTGCTCGGAAACGGCATTGTCGCCATAAACAACATTCCAGCCCTGTCCCCAACCACCATCCATTACATTGTTCAACCAACGGTTGTAGCTGCACCCTGCTTTGCAGAGGCTTTCATCGTGACCACCGCGGGTCAGGTGGTCGCTCCAGATAACATTGTTCGTGGCGCTCTTACCGTACACTGCAAGGATAAAACCGCTGTTTCCGTCGGGGTTCTGCGTGGCATCCGGGCTGCCGAAGTCGTGTAAGTAGGAATGATACACGAGGTTGTGGTCGCCGTACACTATCAGACCACCATTAAACGTCGGAACCACCGGTGGGTGAAATTCCATATTGAGAAGCGCGTCGTGATTGCCAAGGATCACACCGATATATTCCCCAGGCTGGCTCGTGGAGGCTGCCGAAACCATGCCGTCAACTACGATGTAGTTGCCACCCAAAAGAAGGGCTTGGTTAGCCCGGGCTGGCACAGAAGTGATGGTCGCTGTGTCACCGGGATTGACCATCACCACAGCTTTCCTTTCCGCAGAACAGGTCTGCCCCATACTGATATCGTCGCTGGCATAACTGCCTCCCATCACGATCAGTTCCTGGCCACATCCGATCGCACTGGAGGCGTGGAACAGCGTACGCCACGCATGGGAATTCTCCGGGCCAGTCCCATCATTTGAGTCGTGACCGGCCGGCGAAACGTAACGCAAAATATAATTTGCAGTCATCGCAGTTGTGGTGTTGGAGTAGACACCGTAGATAGATGACTTATTCCCAGAGTAGCTTCTGACACGGAAGCCGTAGGTCGTATTCGGTCTCAGGCCCCAAACAATGAATTGAGCCGCCGATCCGTCTTGAGGATCGATGTAGTTGGCATCGGTCACCCAGTAGGGAATACCGTGCGCATGAGGGTTGTAAACGTGAGTGCCCGAAGGGTCGCTAATGTGGCAGGAACCGCCGTTCCAAACTACCGTGTTGTCGCAACTGTAGCCAGCTGCTGTTGGGACGGGTTGCAGCTCTGTCCAAGAAGAATAGCGGCTGTCACCGGTCGACTGAATCTCAACCAAGTAACCGTAGCCCGGATTCGAGACTGCTGACCAGGTAAGGTTAATCTGATCGGGGCCTTTGGTGGTAGCAGTAATCGAAGGTGCACTGAGCAAACCGGCCTCTACAGCGGCCAAAGGAGAAGACACAGCGGAAGCTACCTCCAGTGTTAAGGCTGTCAAGGTTAGCACCTTTACCATTTTTGTGACTCGCAGGCTTTTCATATCGTTTTGTTTTTTTCCCGTCTCCGTAAAAGAACTCGGCAACTCAGCTTGTCCCGTTATGCAGTGATAGGTGCCAGTTAGGAGGCCAAGAGCGCCGAATGCCCGGGACGTTATATCTTGGTGCCAGTGGACCCGCCGGCTG
>Ga0185299_10008000_pt1 | contig 10621 bp, 11 predicted proteins | sample PaiPotPPA55metaG_FD_128002 | JGI IMG/M metagenome (GOLD analysis project Ga0185299, IMG submission 128002) | Iron sulfur acid spring bacterial and archeal communities from Banff, Canada, to study Microbial Dark Matter (Phase II) - Paint Pots PPA... ...
AGTCATGGCTCTGCTCCTGTTGAGGAACGAGGCGGCTTGCCTCGTACCTGACATGAAAACAGAGCTGGTTTCCTCCCGGGTACCACCAGAGCTCAGCCGGAGCCCCCTACCGCGCGAGCGGTTTCGTCCACCGGCCATCTCCAGTCGTTCGTCTGCGCGCTCAGACGGACACTCAAGCGTCGGCTCCGCCCCGGATAGCGGACTTTCAGTCGTCACACGCGCTCGCGTCGCCATCGTCTGAATCGGCGAACATTCCAGTCTTACTGACTACGGGCAGCGACTTCTGACAGGTTACGTTTCTCGCTCTTTGCAAGGATCTCGCGAAGGCGGGCGATATTGATAGAGCCACTTGCTAAGTCGATGATGACATTGTGGTCGAGCGTGAGCTTCATAACTCGGACCTACCTCCGACTGGATTCTGAGCATCGAAGGATACGCACTCACCCACGGCGTGCCGATGCTGCGTCAGTCCACGAAAGGAAGCAGTGCATGACGCTCCAAATCGACGCCCTGCGGGCGCCGGTGCTGGACCACTCCGTGCAGCACGGCCGGTCAGACAACGCGAGTCCCCCCGGGCCTTGCAGATCTTACCCGACCGCTTTGAGCTGGCCATGCTTGCATGGCGACATCTGCGATCGCCTTCAGCTTTTGCGGGCCGCCTCCGTCTCGCGCCTGGACGGCCATTCCGCGGGTCACGGCGCTGTAGAAGGCAGCAAGTGCGGGCACGTCGGTGTCAGGCGGTAAGTCGCCGTCTTCGACCCCCTTGCGCAACCGCTGCGCCATCATCTCTTCAGCGTTTGCGCGGTGCTCGGCCATCGTCTCACGAATAGAAGCGAGTTCGGGGGGCAGGTGAGTGCCGGCCAGAGAGATCATGCAGCCCGATGGGTGGCTGTTTCGAGTGAATTCCACGACGGTAGCATCGAGAAGCTTCTCGAATGCTTCTCGCGTGTCGGCCGTGCCGAACAGTCTGCCAGCGAACCAGACTTCGGACATGCTCAGGTATGCGTCAGTCGCTTCCTTGTAGAGCTGCTCCTTGCTGCCGAACGAGTTATAGAAGCTCGAGGGGCTGATCCCCATGGCCTGGATCAACTGGTCGAAGGAGGCTCCTTCGTATCCCCGCTCCCAGAAGAGCTTCATGGCTCGGTTCAGAGCTTCCGTACGATCAAAGGTTGAGGGCCTGCCGCGGCTGCGCCGGGGTTGCGTATCTGTTTTTGTAGTCATGGCTCCAAAAATAATTGACATGCTGTGGAGATGAACCTATTCTGCCATAACGGAGCGATCGCTCCAATAATCAAATCCTTGCGGGAGGAGTCTGTGATGCAGCGAATTGTTCACACCAACCATGGCGAGCCCGCCGAGGTGCTCACGCTGGAAGCATTTTCCAATGCCCCTTCTCTTGTGAGCGGAGCGGCGCTTGTGCGTGTGTCCGCCGCACCGGTTCATCCGGGCGACTTGCTGGGCGTCTCCGCTTCCCCCGCCTTCGGGGCGGCTCCCCTCATCCCGAGGGGAGGTCGAGTGCCCGGCGTCGAAGGTGTAGGGGTGGTGGAAGCGCTGGCCGCTGACATCGACCCTTCACACCGGATTCAGGTCGGCACACGTGTGGCCTTCTTTCCCGTCAACGGCGCCTGGAGCTCCAGGATCGCCGCGCCTGTCCAGTCGCTGATATCCGTGCCCGATGAAGTGAGCGATGAGGTCGCAGCGCAGATGTTGGTCAACACGTTGACTGCACGCCTTGCGATGCGGGCTGGTCACAACGCGTTGCCTGAAGACAAGCGCGAAGATGTCACGGTTATTCAGACGGCTGCCAATTCCGCCGTCGGAAAGCTGCTCACTCATCTGCTCGTCGAAGTGGGCGTCAATCCGATCCTGCTCGTCGGCTCCGCGGCGAGCGCGCAAGCGCTTAAAGCTGCTCGCCCCAACCTTTCTGTCATCGTCACGGAGAACCAGGGCTGGAAGGACGAGCTTCGCGATGCGATTGCGAACAAGCCCGTCTACGTGGCGCTCGATGGCGTCGGCGGCCCGCTCTTGCCCGACGTAGCGGGCTTCCTCGCTCGCGGTGGAACGATCGTAAGCTACGGCTCCTTGGGAGGAGCTACGACGGACATTCGTTCCATCGCCCCTCAAGCGCTGACCATCAAGGGGGTGTCGTTGTTCAGCTGGCAATTCGAAGCTGCGACGGTACGCGAAGCGGACCTGGCCAAGGCGCTCGAGCTCGCACGCAACTTCCCGAGCCTTTTCCCCGTAGCGGAACGATATCAGGCGAGCGACCACCTGGGAGCGCTCGAACATACGTACCGCAGGGGAAGGACCGGCATGGTGCTGCTCGCGTTCTAGCGCTACGCGTCCTGCGCAATGTGAGGCGCTCCTCGTCATGAGGGGCGGCTTGGTAGCGTTCACCCCGGTTTTTGCACGATTTCGGAATGAGCCCCGAGTGCCGAAGTATTGCCTCTCGGCTTTCCAGCTAAGCATCTTATGAAAGGACGTAAGCCATGCGTGCTATCCAGAACACCGCTTTCGGCGACCCCGTCGAGACTCTGAAACTCGTTGACCTTCCGGAGCCGGCCAACCCCGGCCCGGATGAAGTCCTGATCGCGATGGAGTATGCCCCCATCAACGGCAATGACCTGGCCGTCATCACCAATCGCTTCGTCTACTCGACTCCACTGCCCTCGATCGTGGGCAACGAAGGCGTCGGGCGAGTTCTGCAAGTAGGCTCGAATGTCTCCAACGTGAAGGTCGGCGACCGCGTGTTGCCCCCGCTTTATGCGTTGACCTGGCGCGAGCGCCTAGTGATCCCGGCCAAGGGGCTGATTGCGCTGCCTGCCAACGTCGATCCACGTCAACTGGCCATGCTGCGCATCAATCCTCCCACGGCCGTACTTCTGCTCGGGCGCTTCGTTGACCTCAAGGAAGGCGACTGGATCGTGCAAAACGCGGCCAACTCCGGCATCGGCCGCACGGTGATCGCGTTGGCGAAGAAGCGTGGCCTGCGGACCATCAACTTCGTACGTCGTCCGGAACTGGTCAAGGAACTGGAAGAAGCTGGTGGGGACGTCGTTCTCGTCGATGCGCCGGGCGCCATCGACAAAGCCAAGGCCGCGGTCGGTCCGGGCAACGTCCGTCTGGCCATCGACGGCCTGAGCGGTTCGGCTGCGGTGCGCCTGATCGACGTGCTGTCGCAAAACGGTACGCTGGTGAGCTATGCGTTCACAAGCGGCGAGCTGGTCACGCCGCTCAAGGTCGTGGACCTGCATCTGCGCGGCATCGTCGTGCGCGGCATATACATTGACCTTCCCGAATACCTGCCGTACATCATGGACGCAATCAAGGAGTCTGCCGAACTGATGGCTCGCGGCGAGCTTGACCTGCCTGTGGCTGCCGTCTATCCGCTTGCGGACTACCAAAAGGCCGTCGCTCATGCAATCAAGGGTGGCAAGGTGCTGCTCGACTTGCGCTCATCGAACTGACCTGGCTGTTCTCCCAAGTGCCGTGCTCCTGGACGAGCATGGCTTCGTTGACTTACGTTGCCGCTGAGGTGTCGAAATGAAGATTGGTTTTATTGGAGCCGGTGCTGTAGCGCAGTCCATCGCCAGAAGTGCCATTCAAGCAGGACATGAGGTTGTCTTGAGCGCTCGTCGTGGGCCGCAGGCTTTGGGCGATATCGTGGCCGGACTCGGTCCGAATGCGTCGGCAGATACGGTCCAGGAGGTGGCCCGGCTCGAGCTGGTCATGCTCGCCGTTCCATGGCTTCAAGTCCCGTCGGCCCTGGATGGGCTGCCCAATTGGGCAGGTCGCATTTTGGTGGATACCACCAACCCTTTTACGCAGCTCGAGCCTGAGCTCGTTCTGGCGGACTTGGGGGGCACGGGCGCCAGCGAGATTGTCGCGGCACACGCGCCAGAGGCTCGCGTCGTCAAGGCGTTCAATGCTATCCGGATGGAGCACTACGACAAGGGCCCGAAGTTTCATGACGGAAAGCGCGTCATCTTCGTCTCCGGTGACGACAAGGACGCAAAGGCGGTGGTGATGGGACTCGTCAACGATCTTGGCTACGCACCAGTGGATCTTGGCGGTCTGGTTTCGGGCGGTCGCATGCAGCAAGCGGGTGGTCCGATTGCTGGCCACGACTGGGTCGTCGCATAGGACTGCAAGGTATGCAAACCAATGTCGCGTTATTTCGGGACGCAGAGCGGCTGGACGTCCGGTTGTCTTTGTGATCTGCCGTTGGCAGGACGCCACTTCAATCGTCGGCAACGGGTCGCGTGCCGCCGATAGCCGACAGGCAAGGGCCGGCCATAACCGTGCATTGGACAGCGAGATTCGTCAAGCTAAAGTTAGACGGTCTTGCTGTGGAAATGGCGACCCGCTGCGAACCAGTACGTCAGACCCGCGATGGCACCCGCAACTGCGAATATGTTTGCGATTGAATGGAATTCCTGCCAAAACGCCGGGGGCGGTGGAGGGTTCGGGGGATCTGTGTACCACGTCCAACCCGCTGTGGCCGAGATTAAGGGAGTAACAGCGAGAAGCGCTAAACTGCATCCCATCAAAACATAAAAGAACGGGTTTCGAATTCGGTACCGGCAAGCAAACAGGTTGAGCAAAACGCATGGCAGAGCGGAGAAGAACGCCGCTGGTATCCATACGACGACGATGAACACGCAGTCTGAAAGGAGAACAAAAAGTGTTCGCCAAAGCGGGTACAGCAGTCCAGTCGAGGCTCGCTGTTCGATCACATGCGGAAAAACTGAGGCGATGATGTAGGTAGCCGCTGCCGTCACACTGAGCAAATAGGCCAGCGTGGCGCGCATGGCCGATGGCTGCAGAGTTATTTCATCGTGGTTCGTCGCGGCGGGTAGGTCGATCATGACTGAGATGATAAATCGAATGTCCATTGTGAGGACAATTCGATGACCGCAGCGGGTCGACCACCGCCGCCGATCGCCGGAAGCCGCGGATCGACCGATTTCGGCCATTCGGAGTGCGGCTGCGATGAGGCGGTGCAATGCATTGTCCAGCAACGGCGCCAAGTTATTCCGGCGGAAGCGAATGATCGCTTTGTAGAACGTCGGTTGACCGCTCCGGGTCGACCCAGCCAATCGCGGTCGTCGCTGATCGACCGTAATCGGTTCGTCATGGGGGTGTCCGAAAGCTGACGATATAGTTGATCCAGGGAGGAGTATCGTTGCTGTTTATGCTCTGCAATAATGCAAGGCCGCCTCTATCTCATACTTGGTTTTTGAAGGGGAGACTGAATGGTGCACCGCGCGCGCTACGGAGCCGTGGCCCAATTCTTCCACTGGGCGACGGCGGTCTTTGTTCTGGTCGCCTTCACATTTGGCCCCGGAGGGTCCGAGCAGCGCGCATACGCACACGCCCGCGACTTCGACCGGCAGCTCCACGAGACGTTGGGGTTGTGCGTGTTCGCGCTTGTCGTAATGCGCGTACTGTGGCGGATAGTCGACACGCAACCGGATCCTCCCCAGGTTTCGCTTTGGATGAGCGTCGCGGCGAAGGCCGTGCAATGGACGCTGTATCTGTTTCTCTTTGCGCTCCCGCTAACCGCTGTCACCGGCGCGTGGCTCGAAGGGCATCCCCTGACGCTCCTCGCGGGACTGGAGATTCCACCATTCCTCGGGGTTTCACACAATGCTGGCGCGACCGTCGCAACGATTCACACCTGGCTAGGCGATGCGATCCTATGGCTCGCGGGGTTTCATGCGCTCGCCGGGCTCTACCATCACTTTGTCCTCAAGGACGGCGTTCTCGTCTCAATGCTTCCGCGCTGGCTTCCCCTGCGGCGATCGAACGGCGATTAAAGGCTTCGGGTGGAATCCGAGGTTCGTCATGAGACCCAGTTCGGCCAGGAAGCGACATTCGATTAGGCCCGCGGGAGCCATCATCCGCCGGTGCTTACGGCCATTAACCGACCTTTGTCCTGGCGATTCGTGGCCCCCGCTTCCGGTCAACCTCAGTCCGCATTCGTGTACGGGTCGTTTTTAAACCGGTCGATGTGCGATGCTCACGCTATTGCCAGTGATTGCCAGGCCGATAGATGCGGTCCCGTGCAGTGGTAGTGCTTTTGAAACCGACTGCTCGAGCAATCGTATTTCGTCAAACTGGGTTATCAGTTCAAAACATAAGAGAAACGCGAAGGTATAACAAGGCCCGGGAAATCTGTGAATCCATCCCAGGATCGGCACTGCAAAACGCGTTCTGACGGAGTCCCGTGACATCACATATGTGAGGACAATCCCGATCGCCGCCCCCCCGAGCACGTCGGTCGGATAGTGCAAGCCGAGATAAACGCGCGGCATGCATATGAAGATCGTGGTGTACAAAAGCGCGAGCACGCCCACACGGCGCCAGACGAGAAAAATTCCTGTCGCGACTGACATCCACAGCATCGCGTGGTCGCTCGGAAAGGAACTCCAGATTCGCGTCACCGCCTCTGGCGCACCGGCTGATGGAAAGTGCAGGTGCAGTTCGGGGTTATAGATTGGTCGCCCCCGGAATGGTAAGTAATGGGCGAGAAGCCTGCCGATTGCGAGCGACAGAAGGCCGCTCGCAATCGTTGCGATGACCATTTCGCGCTCCCATTCACCACGCTGACTGGGTTTGAACCACATCCACCACAAGACGGGTATGAGTACCAAGCCCTTCGATGTATATAGGCCCGCGATTACCCTTATCGCGTCGTTAAGCAGGTCGGAGCTAAAAGCGATGTGCGTCAGAAAAGTTTGAATTGCTGTATCGAAACTGTTCATTTCGCATCTCCTCTTAGATTTATAGCTATAAAAATGCCTGGTTAGCGAAAGCCGACGCTGGCGCGCGCTTTTTTCTGAACCGCGAGTGCGCCAAGTATGCCACCCAGACGTAAGGCACAAGACGTATACAAAATAACGGGTCCGGGGAGCGAAGGCAGTGACCCGACCTACGGATCGGTTGAATCGCGCAGTGGGCGCAATTCAGCGCGTGCAATGGCCACCGGCACCGCGAACGAGTAGCGTCCGAGCATGTTGATCTTGTCATGGACGAACGACGTCAGCCTGGCCTCGTCCTCAAGACCCACCGGACATCCGCAGCGGTTGCCGGCAATTTGCCGTGTTATGTCAGCGCCAGGATCTGTTCTCTGAAGCGCTTGTGGTAATCGACGGAAGCAAGTTCAAGGCGGTGAACCGTCGAGACCGCAACTTCACGAGCGCGAAGTTAGAACGGCGCATGCGAGACATCGAGGCAAGCATCAACCGTTGGCAGAAGTACGGGTTCTACTCGCCCCATGGCTGCGCTGATACGCCTCGCGGCAGACAGCCTGCTCATAGAAGGTGGTCAGTCAAGGTTTTTCAGAGGGAAGTTGGTTTCCGGCACGCGGTTCGTAAGGAACGAGCAGGCGAGCCGGTTGATCAGGGTGTCCAACGATAAACAACGATACTGGAGCCGTTGTAGTTGTCCTTCGTGACCACGTACTCTCCGGTCGACCGAAGGTACGATCTAAGGCCGTACATGGAATCCACGTCATTGCCTACGTACACGGTGCTGGAGTTGCTGTTGATAAGCGTGGTGTCCAGGCCGCCTGTGTTGAGATTGAAGGCATCGACGTTAGGCACGGTGTGTACGTATCCGACGAAGAGATAGTTGCCGGCTGCCGTGATCGACTTGGGATTGGCGCTGGTGAGGTTGATCACGGGGTTGGGAGCGGTGGTGTTGCCTGCGAGCCAGCCGTGATACACCTCGACCCTCGTTCCGATCGACGTCCAACCCGAGCTCCCGGCAAGTCCCTGTGCCAGGATCATGGTGTCGCTATCGGGCAGGTAGATGATCCGCGACAATGGCGTGATCGTGCTCGGAATGGGAGTTGCAATTCCTGCTCCCCATGTCGGCTTGCCGTTGCCATCAAAGCCGGTCAGCGGATAGTGCCAGATGGCATTCGTCTTGTCCAAACCGGCCCAGACGTCCCCTTTGCTGTCAAGGCAGAATCCGTCCCTGACCGGTGCGGTCGTATTGAACACTGCGCCTGGAATCGATCCATCCGGTATGGCGATGTAGCCATTCGCAGCGTTGAAGTGGAAGAAGTAGAAGGTATCGGGATTCTGGCCGGACGCCACAAGGATCCGGTTGGCGCCGACGGCGGCGAGTTGACCGAAGTGCTCATCGCGTGAGCGATCGTTGATGTTGATTCGTGGATCGGATGGATAGTCGATCGGATCGACCGTGTTCGCGACGAAGGTTCCCCCAGCGGTGCCGGTGTAGATGTTGGTGCCTCCATAGAAGTAGGCGCCATCGGTACCCGGGTCCGGAGCAGCGACCCCCTCAAAGTTGAGAGACTGAAGCTTCCATTGCAGGGTGCCTGAGCTGTTGTAGGCGTGAATGTCGGTGCCGCCGTCGCGGCCGAGGTCCCAACTTCCGCCCCATGGGTTGTTGAGCACGTACAGGTTGCCGGCGGAGTCCTTGCCGATGCCGGCGACGCGGGTGAACCGCTTGTCGCCGACCTGGCCTTTCATTCCAGCCGTAGTGTCGAGATATCCACCCTGGATGCCAAACGTGCTGACCAGAAATGGCGTGCTCGAGACATTGTAGATCTTGATGTTCATGTCAGGGCCCTCGTCGCCGATCATGAGATACCCAGTCGCCGAATCGAAATACAGCGCGGACGGTCGAGAGGTGGCGGACATCTGGATGGTGTTCAGCGGTGCGCCGGCCGGATTGAATTCGAGGATCGCACCCGCGCTCCTCTGCGCAACCCAGATGTTTCCTGCGCTGTCCACGGCGAGCCCGCCAGGGCCTGAGACGTTGATATCCTGTCTCCAGGTGCCATCGGTGGTATAGACCCGGACGCGATTTCCTGGAAAGTCGCTCGCATAAAGGAGCGAGCCCGACGTCGCGAGTCCCGTGATTACATCAGCCCGCTGCTCAGTCGTTGTTGCGCTGATCGAGATGAGCAAATTGCGGGTTTGGCTGGTCCGATCGTACCGCCCCACCGTGCCGCTACCGTAAGTGGTATTAAATGCCAAAGCAGCGAAGATTGAAGTTGCATTACCCGTAATGGCCCCGCCCTGAAACTCGCCGTGACCTCCTATGGACCCCGTGCTTTGGCCGTTCTGGTATATGGCGACTCCGCCCTCGTTTTCGTCCCACATGGAAGCCGTATAGATGACGCCCTCGGGCGCTACCCACATGGAGCGCGCGACGTTACCCACGCGGGTGGCGTTGGTCCCATATGTGTTTGCCACCCAGTCGGTGGTGTACTGCGCCTGACATGCTGGCGCAATCGTAGCGATCAGCAGAGCGGCGAGGAACGTGGCATGGATTCGTTTCATGATCCTGAAGGGCGCCCTTTTGAGGCACCTGAATTGGGGTGATTGTGGCTTCGCCCATGCTCGCGACGTTGACAACTCGGTGGGCTCTACGTGGAGTGCTACTGATGGTTCCTGTGGCGGCCTTCGTTGTCGTGCTGGCATGCGCGCCATGGGGCTGGAAGATTCTTCAATCTGGAAGGGTCTTCTTCGAAGCGTGCCTAGCGCTGCTCGCCCATTCGGCGAGCGGCGTTTCGCAGGAAATTGTCCTGGTCCACTCGCCGCTCCAACAAGTGTCGCGTCTGTCCAATCCAATGCTGCGTTCGCAGCGGTATATCGGCGAGGTGCGGAAAAAGTTGAGTTGTTCGCGTTTCCAGTACAGGCAAACGTGCTAGACCTCAGCCCGAGCAGCGCCTCCAGCCGGTCCGCGAGGTGGGTGAGCGCATGTGTCAACTGGAGGCTCGGGGCTGGCAAGCGTGACCCGCACGTGGCTGATTTCTCGCGAGGCGAAGATCCGGTTTACGCCCTGAGGTGGCCATTCATGGGTTGTTCGACTTTGCTTGGGATCTTCGACAATGACGATGGACGAACTGCGCACTCATTTCCGGCTGCTTATCAAGGACTACGTTGATGAGCCCACCGCGCGAGAACACCTGCTCGCTCTCGTGAGTCGGATCGACATTCCCGCGAAAGCAATTTTGGAGGAGTTAACGCCGTTTCTTTCCGGCGTGGTCACGGACGCGAAGACGGTAGGAGATATCGCGTTCCACTTCTGCTGACGCTCATCTCCAATGTGGAGTCGCCCTCAGTAGTTTGCTAGCCGAGCGTGTCCGGCCGTTTTGCGACATTCCCGCATCGGACCTATTCGATGCCGCATCGCAACTTTTGATTGGCAGGCGGCATATTTCATTGCAATACTACTGCCGGATTGCGCGTTGTTGAGTGCGGGGTTTCAAGGGCGTTTTATTTAGCTGAATTTTTTCAGTGAACACCGAAGAACAAGCTGATAAGGCATTTTTTTTAGGATCCTTATGGTCAATGTATACCGCAGTGACCGATATATAAGCCGCAGGTCTTGCGGTTGACATTACGTTAGGCGTCAATCGAAAGGAGGGCATGAAAATGACACGCGTCCGAGTTGGGGGCTTTACCATCTCGCTTGATGGATACGGAGCTGGTCCGAATCAGGACATCAGGAATCCGCTCGGCGTGGGCGGCACAGATTTGCACCAGTGGTTAGTCCCGACACGCACGTTCCAACGGACCCTATTTGGCGCCGACGGTGGCACAACGGGGATCGATGACGACTTCGCTGCGCGGGGCTTCAA
>Ga0185299_10008001_pt1 | contig 10621 bp, 6 predicted proteins | sample PaiPotPPA55metaG_FD_128002 | JGI IMG/M metagenome (GOLD analysis project Ga0185299, IMG submission 128002) | Iron sulfur acid spring bacterial and archeal communities from Banff, Canada, to study Microbial Dark Matter (Phase II) - Paint Pots PPA... ...
CGGTTGAGGACGCGGCCTTGCGCGTTCGTGAGGGAGCGCCCATCGGCAAGTCGCTGGCTGCGCGCAAGCTCTTCCCCCCGATGATGATTCACCTCATCAGCAGCGGCGAGAGCAGCGGCGAGCTGGAAAAGATGCTGGAGCGGGCGGCAAGCAATCAGGAACGCGAGATGGACGGCCTGCTCTCGACCATGACCAATCTCTTGGGGCCCTTCATGGTGGTGTTCATGGGCGCGGTGGTCATGTTCATCGTCATTGCGCTCCTGTTGCCGATTTTTCAACTCAACGACCTTGTCAAATAAAGGACTGTGCGGCAGGGTATTGCGCCTAGACTGCCTTTCCGTTTATAACGCGCGCGTGTCAGTTCACCGGCGAAGAGCCTTGGCTTCGGTAGCATGAGCGAAAAGCCCGAATCGGACGAGTTCGAGGAAGAGGACGCCGAAGATGTGGCGCCCGGCGGCGATGAGGTGGACGTCGACCACATCATGCGCGACGTCGAGTCGCAGCGCCGGCGCGCGCCGAAGGGTGCGGAACCCGCATGGCGCCGCCTGGAACGCGTCATGGAAGAGCGGCGCACCGCGGAACTCATGAGCGACTTCGACGATTACGAGATTGCGGACGCGGATGACGGCGCATCCGATTCCGACGATCCCGACGAGTCCGACGAAACCTCCTCGCACCCGGCAAAGTCGGCACGGAAGAAAAAGAAATCCCGCTGAGCGGAATTACTCGGCGCTGCGCCTCGCCCCTGACGGGGCCGCCGTCGGCAAGCCCTCCGGCGTTCAATTCGGCCGGACGGCCGAATTAGTCACGAACGGTCTCAAATCTCGTTGCGCTTGGCGAATTGCCCAATGTGATCGGCCGCGCGGAAAGCCAGCGCCTCAATGGTCATGGTCGGCTGGCCGCGCCCCGAGGTGACGAAGCTCGACCCATCGCAGAGAAATAGATTCGGCACATCGTGCGTGCGGTGGTATTTGTCGATCACCGACGCGGCGGGATCGTTGCCCATGCGGCAGGTGCCCAACAGATGGACTCCCGATTCGACTTCCTGCACCTCGTCGCGCCAGACCTTCTGAGCGCCGGCCGCCTGCATGATCTCGACCTGGCGGTCCTGGAGAAATCGCGCGAAGGCAAGATCGTCGGGGTGATCCTTGTAGGTGACCCGGATGGCGGGGATCCCCCAGGCGTCCTTGAGCGTCGGATCGATGCTGACGCTGTTGGTTTCCACGGGCAGCGAGGTGGTGTGCCCGGTCGACACCATGGAGCGCGGAAACGCCTCGATGCGCGCCTTGAGGTCGGCGCCCCAGCGCGGCAATTCGCCTCCGGCGGACATCGCCCAGAGCGCCGGCTGGGGATTGATGCGCGCGTCGATACCGCCGCCGCCATAGAATCCGCGCTTCGGGTCGGAGTCGTAGAAGTCATGCACGATGCGCGTCACTTGCACGCTCTTGTACTCGTTGAGTTCATGTTCGAAGACCGCGTGCGCCGAGGCGCCTTGATTGAACATGAGATACTTGCCCACCAGGCCGCTCGAGTTCGCGAGACCTTGGGCAAAGCGGCCGCTCTCGGAGTTGAGGAGCAAGCGCGCCGTCTCCGCACCGTTGGCGGACAAAACCACCGCGCGGGCCTTCTGGAAGCGCTCGCGCTTGTCCCGGTCGAAATAGTGCACGCCCGTGGCGCGTCCTGGCGCGTTGGTCGCCACACGGTACACATAGCTATGCGTCCGCACCTCGCAGCGTCCCGTCGCCTCTGCCTCCGGAATCATGGTGTACAGCGAGGAGGACTTCGCCCTCGCCTCACAGCCGAAGCCCATGCAAAATCCGCAGTGCACGCAAGCCGGGCGGCCGCGATACGCCTGCGACGCAATGGCCATGGGCGCAGGAAAGGGATGCAGCCCCAGCTTTCGCGCGCCGCGCTCGAGCAGCACGCCCGAAGATTTCACCGGCAACGGCGGCATGGGATAGGGCTTGGTGCGCGGCGGGTCGAACGGACTCGCATAGGCCAGCCCCGACACTCCCACCTCCCATTCCACCTTGGTGTAGTAGGGCTCCAGCTCCTGGTAGGTAATCGGCCAGTCGGCGAATCCGGTACCGGGGATGGCGCCGAGGACGCTGCGCTCATGGAAATCGATCTCGTGGAAGCGCCAGAAATTCGCCGTGAAATGATTGCTGCTGCCGCCGACCAAGCGCGCGTACAACGCCGGCTGTTCACCCAGCGGCGCCTGCGCCTTGCCATCGGGATGCTTGCGGAAGGTTTGCGGACTCATCTTGGGATCGACCGTAATCCCGCTGAGGAAGAAGTACTTCAATTCGTCGTGTTCGAAATCGGCGGGCCCCAGGCGCGGCCCTTGTTCGAAGACCACGACTGTGAACCCGGCCTGAGACAATTCGCGCGCCAGCACTCCGCCGGCGGCGCCCGACCCAACCACCGCGAAATCCACGGTCTCGTCGGGTTTGAATCGACGAGCGGTCAAGATCGCTTCTCCGCGGGGTAGGGCACGAAGCCGGCGTAGTCACGATCGTAGTAGCCGAACGGCGGCGTGAAGGCGTGCTGGTCGACGAATCCCATCAGCTTCCAGCCGGCACCGCCGAAGTTGCCGCCGTACTGCGGCGAACAGAACATGCCCAGTAAGGTGAGCGTGCGGACGGTGTCGAAGAACGGCGTGCCATCCACCGTTTTGAGGTACGCCATCTGTGCGTCCGGCCCGGCTTGGGCGAAGGTCGCCGCCGCCGGTTTCGAGGCACGATACGCCGACTGAAATTGCGCGAGTCCCGCGCGAAAGTCCTGGGACCAGCCCGAGAAAAACGTGGCCAGGGCACGATCGATGAAATGCACGGCGTGCGCCTCGCGCGCACCCGGCGTTGCCCCGCTCGGGACGATCTGCGCCGAGATCGCGTCGATATCGGCAGCCTCGGCGGGATTGAGAAATTCCAATCCCAGCGGTGCAGGAGCGGCCGACGCTTTATCGGCATGATGCGCAGCGGCGGCGATTGCCGGCCAGTGCGCAGCGATCCACACACCCGTCAGCACCCCGCCGCTCGAGCGCAGAAACGAGCGCCGAGAGTTGCCGTCTTGATCGTCGCCGGTTGGATTCATCAGTGCTCCCCTTTCGTAATGCTACATCAGATTTCATTGCGCCTGGCGAATCGCCGCACAATTGGCGAGTCGAGAGTGAAACGTGCATGCACGGCCGCGGGGCGTACGTTTAAATATTCGCACTATCTTGGATCTCCGCGGGAGAGCTCAAATGAGCGCGCGTATCGAAGCGCCAGCACGGGCATAGCCTCAGAAGCGAGCCCGATTAGGTTAGGAAGACTTCCGTAGGCGGGGGCGGCCCCCTCGCTTACCGTTTTCGCGCGAACTGGATGCCTTGCGCGCGGATGTTCTCGATCCCGCGTGGCGCGCCAATTCGCTCATCCAAGTCTTCGATCCGAAGATCCCAGCCGCGAGACCGGCTACGCTGAGATCCGCGTCCAGAGACTCCCAATGCAGTCCGGTTCCCAATGGAGTCAATTGCACCTTCGCCAGTTGCGCGGGAGTCGCACGCTGCAAACCCTGTAACAACTTCGGCGGTAACATCAGAATCACTCCATTGGTGAGTTCGATGACCAATCGTGCTTTGCGGACGTCAAAATATGCCTTGGCGGCCCTGGGTTGAGTTGCCAGCCGCGCTTCCCCAGCCTTTGTCGCTGAAGTGTACGAATGGGTCAGTTCGTCATCAATCCAGTCAGCCATGAATTTCACTCCACTTTCGCATCAGCAGAGCATCTACCTTGAGGACGGTTGGCATATTGCTAATAACCTATCTGTTAGGTTTTTTCAATGAGTTGGTATTTCGCTGTGGCGCGTTGCTGCTCAATGGAAATTCCGCGACGCAACCGTGAGATCCCCCAGCATGGCCGAGAGATCGATCAGCCGCTGAGCGATGACATGCTGCACGTCACCCTCGCGCTGCAATGTGCCGTGCACCTCGAGCAGACGCGATTCGAGCAAGGCCGCGCGCTGCGCGACGGCGACGCGGTTCCACACGATCAAATTCACGTGTCCGGTTTCATCTTCCATGGTGACGAAGATCACGCCGCTCGCACTGCCGGGCCGCTGGCGCGTGATGACCAGACCCGCCGTAATCACCTGCTTCCCGTTCGGTTGCCCCCACAGATCCTGCGTCGGCAGCACGCCGCGGCGCTGCAGCTTCTCGCGCAACAGGCAGAGCGGATGACGGCGCAAGGTCAGGCCGGTGCTGCCATAGTCGGCGACGATGTCCTGACCCTCGCGCGGCGCCCGCAGCAGCGGGATGCCCTCCTCCGGCACCGTCGCGGCGGGCAGCAAGGGCAAGACACGCTCCACCCCGCTGACCTGCCACACCGCGCGATGCCGATGCCCCGTAACACCCGCCAGCGAATCGGCGGCAGCGAGAGCTTCCAGATCCCGCCTGTCCAGTTCCGCCCGTCCGGCCAGATCGGCAATGGTGTCAAAGCCGCGCGTGGCGCGCGCGGCGAGCAGCCGGGCCGCACCCTCGCTCGACAAATGCTTCACCAGGCGCAGCCCTAAGCGCAGCGCCGGCCGGCCGTCGGTTCGCCGTTCGAGCGTGCAATCCCAGTCGCTGTTCGCCACGTCGACGGCGCGCACCTCGACGCCATGGGCGCGCGCATCGCGCACCAATTGAGCCGGGGCATAGAACCCCATAGGCTGGCTATTGATGAGGGCCGCGCAAAACGCCGCGGGCTCGTAATGTTTGAGCCAGGCGGAGGTGTAGACGAGCAGTGCAAAGCTCGCCGCATGCGAATTGTGAACAACGAAGTGATTGGCCAAAAAATTGTGATCGCCTTCGATCTGCAAATCGTATGTCTCCTGACTACCGGCTGCCTCGATCTCCACAATTCTGTCCCAATAAACATCGGAGCGTGACAGACGCGAAAGATCGAGTGATCCCAAGGCAGTGGCAAGACAGCCGATCACATGGCGGCGAAAGCCGATTTTGCCGGTGCCCTTGCCCTGGATTTCACGCATCCCTAGACCGGTCATCTGGCCAATCTCATTCCAGGTCAACCTCTGATCAGCACGCTCACGGCGAATGATTGAACGAACTTCGGCTGGAATGATGTCGCGCGACATGCGCCCATTTTGGGGCACAGCCAACAACCTGGACTGCCGCCGTCTCTTCGGATCTAGGAAGCGGCGACCCACGTGGTGCCAGAACTGGCGCAGCGCTTCGCCCGTTACAGTGACCACTTGATGCTCCAACTTCCGCCCCTTGTAGGAACGCACTCGGCGGTAAAGACGGGCAACGATTCCGAGCCGCAGAAGCAAATGCTGCACTTGCGAAGCCAAACAGCGCGAAGCGGTGTCGTACGACGCATGCCTTTTCATTGAAAAGCCACCATCACCCTCCCAAAGGCGCGCAAGCAGCAACGCGATATTACTGTCGCAAAGCTCGAAAACTTCCGTCGGTAGCTGTTTCGCGCGGGCACCACATGCCCATACACCCAATGCGCGCAGCCAAGTGACAGCGCCAATCTGACGATTGCGGTCGATTCGGCGAACACGCACGGAGAAGCAGCCTTTGTGGTGTTCAACTACCGCCCGGGTGTTTGGGAAGTGTTCAACTGCCTTCACGAAATCATCGCAATGCCACGATTCTGTCGTGTAGAAATAGAATGTGTTGGGATGACAGAGATTACCTTCGGCGATCAGATCGGCGAGAACGAGAATCTTATGACGCGGCCATCTCCGCTGTCCTGGTACCGGCACAGAACGCGCCGTCGCCACGTGATCACCAACTTTGAGCTTTCCCAGCTGAAGCCAGCCCGCCATGGTCATGAATGGGTGTTCAGCCGTCGCGACAATCTCATAGCCGAGAGCCGTGCGTAAACGCAATACGGGCTTCACGCCGCTTCGCATTACGCGCAGCACTTTGCGCTTCCTCAAACGCAGGTCCTCATCGCACGCAAGCGTGTTATCGAGGCGCGCCTGCCCGCGGATGACTTCATCGATGGTCAACCACCTTCCCGTATCGGCATCCACTACGCGCGTCTCGCCAATGACACATTCTGGAAATCCGTATTCACCGAACCCCAATATCTGATTGAATATTTGGTTCGCGAAGCTCTCGGGATACCCCCGCTCACGCATGCCATCGATCAACTGGCGCTGGAAAGGCTCCAAGCCGCCTTTGCGCTTCCAGGCCGCCATCGCGCGGCGCAGCCGGTCCGCTTCGCCCGGCGAAAATCCGGCCGCGACGATAGCCAGCTGCATCACTTGTTCCTGGAAAATCGGCACACCCAAGGTGCGCTCGAGCACCGCTTTGACCTTCTCGCTCGGATAAGTCACCGCCTCCTCACCGTTGCGGCGGCGCAGGTACGGATGCACCATCTCACCCTGGATCGGGCCCGGGCGCACGATGGCCACCTCGATCACCAGATCGTAGTAATTTTGCGGACGCAACCGCGGCAGCATGGACATTTGCGCCCGCGATTCGATTTGAAACACGCCCACGGTGTCGGCGCGGCAAATCATCTCGTACACAGCCTTGTCCTCGCCCGGCACCGTCGCGAGATCGAGCTTGGCCCCAACCGCGGCCGATCCGCCAAAATCGTTGATCAGCCGAAACGCCCGGCGTATCGCGCTCAGCATGCCGAGCCCTAGCACATCCACCTTCAGCAGCCCCAGCGCATCGAGATCATCCTTGTCCCACTGGATCACCGTACGGTCGGGCATGGCCGCGTTCTCGACGGGCACGAGTTCATCCACACGTCCGCGCGCGATGACGAAGCCGCCCACGTGCTGCGACAGATGGCGGGGAAAGCCCAGGATTTCCGCCGTGAGCGCGATGAGGCGCGCAATTACGGGATCTTCGGGATCGAAGCCGGAAGCTCGGATGCGATCGGGATCGATGCGCTGCCCGTCCCACCATTGCATGCCGCGCGCGAGCTTGTCGACTTGCGCGAGATCCAATCCCAACGCCTTGCCGACGTCCCGCAGTGCGCTGCGCGGACGGTAACAGATGACGGTGGCCGCCAGCGCTGCGCGCTCGCGGCCGTACTTCCCATAGATATACTGAATCACCTCTTCACGCCGCTCGTGCTCGAAATCCACGTCGATATCGGGCGGTTCGTTGCGCTCCTTGGAAATGAAGCGCTCGAACAGCATGGCCATGCGCGAGGGATCCACCTCGGTTATCCCTAAGCAATAGCAGACGGTGGAATTGGCCGCGGAGCCGCGTCCCTGGCAGAGTATCCCTCGCGAACGAGCTTCGCGAACCACATCGTGCACGGTCAGAAAGAACGGCTCGAACTTGAGCTCGGCGATCAGACGCAATTCGTGTTCGATGTTCTCGCGTACGGCGCGCGGCACGCCCGCAGGCCAACGCTCTGCGCAGCCTTGCATCGTCAGCGCGCGCAAATGACTGGTAGGAGTGGCGCCGGCGGGCACGATTTCCTCCGGATACTCGTAGCGCAATTCTTCAAGCTTGAAAGTGCAGCGCTCGGCAATCTCGAGCGTTTGCGCGAGCTGCGGCGCGGGGTATAGCTCGCGCAGGCGTTGCAGCGGCCGCAAACAGCGCTCACCGTTCGGAAATACGGCATAGCCCGCGGCTTGCAGCGGCTTCCCTAAGCGAATCGCCGTCAACACATCTTGGAGGGCGCGGCGGCGGCGGCGATGCATGTGCACGTCGCCCGCGGCGACTCTGGGCAGCTCCAGCGCCTTGCCCAGCGCTTCGAGCAGTTCCAAACGGCGCATGTCGAAGCCGCCGGTCAGCAATTCGACGCCTATCCACAAGCGTCCCGGGAATCGCTCGCGCAACCACCGGCCGTCCTCCTCCTGCCGCTGCGGCGATGCTCTGTCCGCACGCGGCAGCCAGATGATCAAACATCCGCCGAGAGCATCTTCGAGATCGGTGCGCTTCAGCGAGTAACTACCTTTGGCGGCGGCGCGGCGTGCCCGGGTGATCAAGCGGCTCAGGGCGCCATAGCTCGCGCGATCGGTGGCCAGCACCACGAGCTTGAGATCATCGATGCAGGTGAGCTCCGTGCCGATGATCAGCGGCAGGCCGTGCTGCTTGGCGGCGACGTGAGCGCGTACCACACCCGCCATCGAGCATTCGTCGGTGAGTGCCAATCCGCGGTAATTCAACCGTTTGGCCTGGGCGATCAATTCCTGAGGGCTAGAAGCGCCGCGCAAAAAAGAGAAATTACTCAAGGCATGGAGTTCGGCGTACACGGCGATCTCAAGCGCGCCCGCTGTTCAAGCGAACACTCCGTGTAAATACCAACGCTTGGATTGACGTTCCTGAAAAACCCACAGCCTTGCGCCGTGGGGTAGACGCGCGCCCATGCTGGGCTCGCGCCCTTCGGGCGCCCCTACGGGCGTCGGCTTCGGCGTCCTGCCTCCGCATTGACTCGGGCCATCCTGGCCCTCGCCCTGCGGGCGCCCTGCGGGCGTCGGCTTCGGCGTCCTGCCTCCGCATTGACTCGGGCCATCCTGGCCCTCGCCCTGCGGGCGCCCTGCGGGCGTCGGCTTCGGCGTCCTGCCTCCGCATTGGCGCGCAATGTAGTAATCGCGTGCCACGCCCCGGCCGTCCCACCAACCGCTCTCGATACGTTCAGGGCCTTGTTCCAGAACCAAGCCGCTTCGATGACCCTCCTGCATGTCCGGTAGGGATAAGGCCAGCGGCGCGTCCAGCAGCCACACGGGACGCGGCATGTCATCGCCGCTACCTCGGTCGGTCATCTTCTCGCCCATGCGCCGGACAGAGGTCAGCGACAGTTCGTGGACGCGCCGCCAAGCCGCTTCGGGTCGGTGCTCCGCGATTGAAGCAACCCCATACACCGCGTCCTCGCCCAGGCGCGCGCGCAAACGCTCCACCAATTGCGGCGCCGTGTCGCGACCGCCGGTGCCTGTCAATCCGCCAAAGACATCGAGCGAGCCGGCCGAGAGCGGCTGCAAGAAGCCGGAGATCAATTCCATGCCTCGGACCGGTGCGTCGAGCTCGAGCCTTCCCAGCTTTTGGGCAATCACATCCGTCAAGCGGCGGCGTTCACTGGTGATGCTCGCCAGCCCCAAATGCACCCGGGTCGCGGGCCCCGCACGATGCCGCAGCTTCAGCCGCAACACCTGTACACCGGCCTGACGCTCCCGCAGAAACTGCGCACAGCGTGCGATCAGCGGTTCGAGCGCCTTTTCCAGATATGCGACGTTCTCGATCTCCGTCTCGAAATCACATCGCGCCCGAAAGCGTTCGCGCGGCACAAACGCTCTGCGCGGCGCGAATTGCCGCGCCAGCGCAATGTCGAGATCCTGCACCGCCGCAGGTCCCAAACGGCGCGCGAGACCGGCGCGCGGCAGGCGCAGCAATTCACCCATGCACGTCACACCCATGGCGCGCAACGTCTGCAGCCGTTCGGGATCCCAGGCCGTACAAGCAATCGGCAACTTCGCCAGGCGCCCGGGCAGCATGCCGAGATCTTCGATGACGGTTGGGCAGCCGGCGTCCCGGTGGCCGGCACTCCGGTCACCGCCCCGCGCGAGCCAGAGCGCTGCCAAAGTCGACGGGGCCGTGGCGCTGTGGGCCGGCAGCTCAAGCCGGCGCCAACAGGCATCGATGTTGGCGTGCAAACGCTCGAGGGGACCGAATAGCTTCAGGCTGCCCTTGATCTCCAGCAACAAAGCATTGGGCGGCTCGATGCTGACGAACGAGGTGAATCGTTGCGCGTGCAGGCAGAGGCGCTGCAGCACAGTGGCGGAATGTTCCTCATTGACCAACTCCGGAAACACCACTGCATACCAAAGCTGCTTTGGGCGCGCGCGGCCGGCCGTCTGCGGGGTCGGCGGTACGCCGCCTGCTCTCCATGATCTGGAGGCTTCGCGTTGGCGAGGGCTGGACTCGGGTACAGGCGCGGGCGTCAGTGCGGGTGAAGCATCCGCCACCGCGGCAAATAAATCCGCCGTCCGGGATTTCATAAGCCGCCGTCAAGATCGACCGGGCCCGGTCGGCCGCCTTGCACCTTGAGTAGATCGAGACGTGCCTGAGGCTCACCCTGCGTCATAACCATACGCAGGCTGGCGGGCGAAGATTCGAAACGATGCCGCTCGGGGCGAAACAGCACACCGAGTGCACCGCCCGTCTCGGCCGCGAGCTTCAAACGCCGCAGCCAGCGGTCATCGGTGCCCTTCAACCAGAGCAACACCGCGGCACAGACACCCGAACCCAAAGCCTGTTCAGCCGCCCACAATGCTTCCGTGGCGCTGGCAGGGCGCACTACCAGCAAGCGCGTGAGTTCGATGCCGGCTTGCGCTAATGCAGGGGCATAGGGTTCATAAGGTGGCGCAATCCAGACCAGCCAGGGAGCCTCGGTCTTTCCTAGGCCCGTCCTGCGCTGGCACTCCACCAACGCCGGTAAAAAAAGCTGCACCTCGCCCAAGCCGGTATGATCCAGCAATACCTCGATGAGCGACGCCGTCGGCCACCCACCCCCCGGCAAGCGGGCATCCAGCGAGCTCTTACCGGTGGACCAAACCGGACGAGCGGGGGCAGCCGAAGCGTCTTTTAACTTCCAGACCCGTGCATCGGCCAAAATATCCGCAAGCGTGGCTGTTTCACGCAGCATCCACGTCTTTGCCACGACGC
>Ga0185299_10008002_pt1 | contig 10620 bp, 9 predicted proteins | sample PaiPotPPA55metaG_FD_128002 | JGI IMG/M metagenome (GOLD analysis project Ga0185299, IMG submission 128002) | Iron sulfur acid spring bacterial and archeal communities from Banff, Canada, to study Microbial Dark Matter (Phase II) - Paint Pots PPA... ...
GTATCGATATCGGCAGCCACGTGCGTACCGGGAATGAACGCGCTATTGCCGAGCGGCACGTTCGCGCCCACATCGACGAGCTGGCTTTGCGGGTCGATGGACGCGCCCACCAGGACCACACGCCCGGTCATGGAGACCTTCGAGAGCGAGGTCGACAGGCCGCGCAGGCGGACCTCATCGCCGGCATGGATGTTGACGGCTTCCGAGGGTTCGACCGCCAGCATCACGTTGCCGCGCGCGGCGCGGCCACTGTCCGCGCCGGCGAGTTGCATGATCGGCGCCCCCGCCTGCACCTGATCGCCCTGTCCCGCCGAAACCTGCAACACCACGCCGTCGATGGGCGACGCAACGACCTTGGCTCCGCTCGTGATCCCGCTCTGTGCCTGCGACGCCAGCGCCTCCCGGGCATCCTGTGCCGCCTTGCGTGCGCTGGCCAGTTGCGACGCGGTGGCAAGGCCCTTGTCGAACAGCGACTGGGTCCGCGCGAGCTCGCCGTCGACCAGCGTCGCGGCGCTTCTTGCCTGCGTAGCGGCAAGCGCGGCAGCGGGGTCGGCCTGCACGACAAACAGCGGATCGCCGCGCCTGACCGGCTGCCCCGTCTGCACACGCAGTTGCGTAATTCGTGCCACGTAGGGCAGGTTGATCGATGTGAGATTGGCCGCCGATGCCGCGACGATTCCGTAGGCGCGCACCGGTTGCGCTATCGGCGCGCGCTGGACCGGGGCGGTTGTGACGACGACCGCGGTGTCATCGGCAAGAGCGTTGCTGGCTTCGAAGAAAACGCTGAAGCAAGAACAAAGGGCGATGCAGGCGTGCATCGAAAGCCGGTTATTTTGCATGGGCTTCGGTCAGGGTCAGGTCGGAAGAAAAGGCGTCGGGGATCACGCTGCCCAGCAACGCCTGGAGGCCGACACGCTGTTCGGCCCGCGACTCGCGCAGTGTCGCGATATCCACACGTTTGGTCAGCGCGGCCGACATCGCATCCGTGTACGCACCGAGCGTCAGGTTGTGCTCGGCAAAGGCCGCGGCGGCGTCGCGCGCCGCATGCTCCGTCCCGGGCAACGCCGCTTCGGTCTGCTCAAGCTGGCGCGAGAGGATGGCGTCGTCGGCTCGCAGATGGGCTACGTCCGCGAATGCCTGGTTCAGGCGGTTTTGATATTCGTCACGCAGGCGCTGGCGCGTGCTTTGCTCGATCGCGACATTGCCGCGGTTGCGGTTGAAAATGGGCAAGCTCAGGTTGATCTGGAAGCCGGACGTGTAGATATTCGACGTGTCGCGCTGCCGGTCGAACCCCACCGTCAGCGACGGAAACTGGCTCATGATCGCCGCACGATACTTTTGCTCCTGCGCCTCGTAGCCCGCTTGCAGGGCCAACAGATCGGGTCGCCGGCGCGGCAGCACGGCGAGCGCGCTATCCACCGTGGTGGTGTCGAGCGGCGTGTCTTCGGGCTTGCCCACAAGCTGCAATTGCACATCGGGAGACAAACCCAGCAACTGGTTCAGGTCATGGTGCGTCTGCTCGGCCGCGCGTTCAGCGTCGGTATAAAGCTTGCGCGCGTCGCTATACGAAGTCAGCGCGGCAGTCAGTGTGTCTTCGGTCAGGTTGCCGTCGCGCTGGGCCGCGGCCATGCGTTCATATCGTGTGCGCGACAGGTCGCGTTGTTGCGCAAGCAACGGCAGCGTGTCCTCTTGAAAGCGCGCCTTGATAAACAGTTGTTTTGCTTGCGCCACGACCTGCCACTCCTGCCAGAGCAGGCCGAGATCGGTCTTCGCGACGGTCGCGTCCGCCGACTGCTTGTTGGGGCCGCGCGTGAAGATCGCCAGCACGTCCATGGTCAAGCCATAATTGAACGCACGCGTGGCGCCCTCCATGCCCGGGTAATCGCTGGAAACAGCGAGTTGCGGATCGGGCAGCAATCCCGCCGAAAAGGCTTGTGCCCGTGCAATGCCCAGGTCGTCGCGGGCGAGCTTCAGGTCAGGATTGTTCGCCACGGCCAGCATGGCGACCTCTTCGATGTCGAGGCCGTCCGAGGGGTCGAAGCGATGCGCGGCGAGCTCAGGCAAGGGCATGGTCGCCGGGTCGATCTGCACGCGTGAGAGCGTAGTGAGCGTGGTCGATGTGTCTCGCGTCGCCAGCGGCTCGCGGTGATACCAGGTGCAGCCGGCCAGCAGCGCCAAGCACGTGCTGGCGCACACTAGCTTGCACAGGTGGGAACTCGGGATGGCGGACAATGCAGGCAAGCCTGGCTCCTGGGAGAAGAAAGTGAACGGGCAAGATTCATCGAAGGAGCGGCCGATTCTAGGAAGCCCGTGCTTAAGGAACGCTTAAGCACGGGCCGCCGACAATTGATGCTCCATACTTGTTGGTAGGACCTGGGAGAGTTGACGATGCGGCTATTACTGGTGGAAGACGACGAGATGATTGCCGAGACCGTGCTCGACTCCATGCGTCGGCTCGGTTACGCGATCGACTGGGCGGCGGACGGACGCGCCGCTGATCTGTCGCTTGGCAATGGGGTGTACGACCTCGTATTGCTCGACCTCGGCTTGCCGAAACGCGATGGCATCCAGGTGTTGAACACGTACCGCAAGGCAGGCGGCGCGGCGTCAGTCATCATCCTGACCGCGCGCGATGCCGTGGACGACCGCGTTCGCGGACTGGATGCGGGCGCCGACGACTACCTCATGAAACCCTTCGATCTCGACGAACTCGCTGCGCGCGTGCGCGCGGCGCTGCGACGTCGCAGCGGACAAAAGCAGCCCGTCTATACGCATGGCGAACTTGCCCTCGATCCCGCCTCGCACGAGGCGAGCAAGGCCGGTGTGCCGCTGCCGCTGGTGCCGCGCGAGTTCGCGTTGCTTCAGGTGCTGATCGAGGAGCCAACACGTGTTTTCAGGCGGGCGGAACTGGAGGAGAAGCTGTACGGCTGGGGTGAGGAAGTGAGCAGCAATACCATTGAAGTGCATGTCCACAGTCTCAGGCGCAAGATTGGCGCGGAGCAGATATTGACGATCCGGGGCGTGGGCTACCGGCTCAAGGGACTCGAATGACATCCATACGCCGCTGGCTGCTCGGCTGGCTGATCTTCGGATTGGCCGCGACTTCGCTGGCGGCGGGCTACGGCATCTTCGACACCGCACGCCGCGAAGCGGGCGAGTTGTTCGACTACGAGTTGCGCACCGTCGCGCTGTCGTTGCCGGCAAATATTGCTACCGCCGGCGCTGTCGAGCAGCCCAGCCACGACTTCAACGTTATATCCGACGACCGTATTGCGATCGATATCTGGGACAAGCAGGGCAAGCTCGTTTACCACTCGATCAGGGAACCGGCGTTGCCGCATATCGCTGAAGGATTCCAGTCAATCGAACGCCACGAATATCGATGGCGCGTGTTCGGCCTGCAGCAGCCGGACCGGTACATCCAGGTGGCGCAACCGTTCTCCGTTCGCGAGGATCTGGCGCTGCGGCTCGCCTGGCGCACGTTGTGGCCGCTGGCTCTGGTGGTGCCGGTGACCATTATGCTGGTGTTGTTTGTCGTGGCCCGGGGACTCGCGCCGATCGGCGGGTTATCGCGTGCGTTATCGCGGCGCTCGCTCGACTCGCTTGAGCCGTTACAGGCGGGCACGAAGGTGCCAGTGGAGATCCGTCCGCTGGTCGATGCGTTGAACGACTTGCTGCGGCGTTTGAACGATGCGTCGCAGGCGCAGCGAATCTTCGTTGCAGACGCCGCGCACGAGTTGCGCACGCCGCTGACCGCGTTGAAGCTGCAGCTTCAGGCGGCCCGGCGTGACGGGACGTTGCAAGGCGTTGGCCAGACGCTCGAGCGTCTCGAGGGACGGCTCAACCGGATCATTCACCTTGCACATCAGCTATTGGTCATGGCGCGCGAGGACGCGAACCGGGCGGCGTCGGTAGCGCCCATGAGTCTGCGGCGTCTCGCGGAACGGTCAGTGAGCGACCTGTCATGGCTGGCGGAGGCCAAGGGTATCGATCTGGGGCTGGAGGAGCGCTCGCACGATGCATCGGACGACTATGTAGTAATGGGCGACGAAGATTCACTGGGTATCCTGCTGAACAACCTGATCGATAACGCGATTCGCCATACGCCCGAGGGCGGCAAGGTCGATGTGATCCTCACGCGCGATACACAGGGCGTGGGCGTTGAAGTGGTAGATACGGGAACGGGCATTGCGCCCGATGAACTGGACCGGGTGTTCGACCGGTTTTACCGCGGTGCCGGTGCGCAAGGGTCGGGCAGCGGGCTGGGACTCGCGATTGCATCGAGCATTGCGGGACGGCATGGGGCTACGCTCGATATCCACAATCTCGAGAACGGAGGTGGGTTGATGGTGAGGGTGGGCGGGTTGGCGCTGGGGGCATAACCCGCCAGGCTTTTAATCCACCAACTCCCCATCGTCATCGAAGAACGGATACGGCCCGTCGAACTGCTCGACGTATTCATGATGCGACACAAGCCCCACGCCCTCTGTCCAATAATGCAGGGCAAACGCCCCCGGCTCGAGCACGAACGCCGACGGTGCATCCACATGCAGATCAAGCACCACCTGATGCGCGGTCGACGGCGCGATGGAAGCGATCGTTCCCGCGAAGCGCTTATGCACCGGCCGATGCACATGCCCGCACAAAACGCGCTCCACGTTCGGGTACCGCGAAATCAGCGCCTCGAGCTTCGACGAAGCCTGCCAGTCAAGCGCCATGTCGTCCATATGCCCGATACCGGTGGCAAACGGCGGATGATGCAACGCGACAATCACCGGGCGACCCTCAGCGGCCTCCAACTGGTGCTCAAGCCACGCAAGACGTGCGTCGCATAACGTACCCGGGCTTTGCTGCGGCTTCTGCGAATCCAGCGCGATGACCCGCATATCCTGCACGTCAAAAACGTATTGCACAAAGTCGTCGCCGGTACCGCTTTCGCGCAGATAACCCGCATCGAAAACTTCGCGCAACGCCGCGCGATCGTCGTGATTCCCGACCATCAGATACACCGGCATTTCCAACGGTTTCAAGCACGCCGCCAAGTGACGATATTCATCGGCGGTACCAAAGTCCACCAGATCTCCGGTCACCAGCACGGCATCCGGACGCGGACTCAGCGCGTTCAACCGTTCGACACAAGCGCGCAGACAGGCTGCCGTATCGACTTTTTTATACGCGAGCACACCGGGCAGCTTGATATGCAAATCGGTGATTTGAGCGAGCAGCATGGTATCTCCTTGGTTTGGCTTCAAGCGAACGGAACCCCGATCAGGAGGATCAGTGCAACGCGACCCAACCTTCATCGCGCACCGATATCCCCACGGCCGTTCCCTCCGCCAGTTCGACACGGCCGGGCACATCGACAATCAATGCATCCGGCGCCGCGTCCCTGATTTTCAAGCGGGTGCGTTCACCCAAAAACAGCGCCGACTCCACCGCGCCGCGCAACTGCGCAGACTGCGGATCGACAAGCACCGCGTCTTCCGGCCGGAAGAAAATTTCCGACCGGGCACCGTCCCGCGCGCGCAGTTGCGCGACCAGTCCCGTCACGCTAATCGTACCGCCAAGCGTGACGAATGCGTCATCGCGGCACTCCCCCGCCACCCGGTTCAATGTGCCGATGAATTGCGCCACCGCGCGGCTGGCCGGCTGGTAATAGATCTCGCGCGGGGTACCGCATTGCTCGATGCGCCCGGCGCTCATCACGACAATTCGGTCAGCCAGGGCCATTGCTTCGGACTGGTCATGCGTGACATAGATGCTGGTCACACGAAGCTCGCGCAGCAACGCGTTCATCTCGGCACGCAAGGTCTCGCGCAGGCGGGCATCGAGTGCGGTCAGGGGTTCATCAAGCAACAATACACGCGGCCTCGGTGCGAGCGCGCGTGCCAGCGCAACACGCTGCCGCTGACCGCCGGATAACTCCGTTATCGGCTTGTCCGCGTGTGCGGTCAACTCGGTCATCTCGAGCAATTCATCTACTCGCCGACGCGCCGCCGACGCCTCCACCTTCTGGATCCGCAAACCATAACCCACGTTGCCGCGCACCGTGAGATTAGGAAATAGCGCGTAGTTCTGGAACACCATGCCGACCTGACGGCGTTCGATGGGCAATGCCGTGACATCGTCGGCGCCGAAGCTCACGCGGCCGCCGACATCGGGTTTTTCCAGCCCCGCGATCAGGCGCAGCGTGGTGGTCTTGCCGCAGCCTGACGGTCCGAGCAGCACCAGCGTTTCGCCGGGTTCGATGCTGAGATCGACGGGTTCGAGCACACGCTGCCCGCGAAACGTTTTCGCGCAACGGCTGAGGGTGACGGGAACAGCTTCGAGTCTCATCGTGCAGTCTCTACAGGTTGGGTAAGGGTTTGCTGCCCCGGTGCGCTGCTTTGCGACAACGCGCGCTTGCGTTTTGCCGCGGCGCGGGCGCTCTGCGCGCCAGCCGGATCGACACCCAGCCACTGCATCGCAATCAGCAACGGCAGCGTCATCAGCAGGAACAGGATGGTGTAGGCGCTGCCGACCTCAAGACGCATGGACGCGTATGCATCGGCGAGTCCGACCGGCAGCGTCTTGGTGTCGGGCGTATGCAGCATCCAGGTCAGGTTGAATTCGCCTATCGACAAAGTCAGCACCGCGAGCGCACCGGCAACAATGCCGGGACGCGCATTCGGCAGCACGATTGTCAGGAACCGCTGCGTAAACGATGCGCCCAGACTTGCCGAGCCTTCTTCCATGGTTCGCAGGTCGGTGCCCGCGCAAACGGCGGCAACCGAGCGCACCATGAACGGCAAGGTGAAGACCACATGCCCGGCGACGATGAACCACATGCTCGAGCGAAACGCGCTCCAGCCGCCGTACACCGACAACAAGGCCAACGCCGTAGCAAGACCCGGCAACGCGATCGGCAGCACCAGCAGTTCTTCTACAAACCGCGCCCAGCGCGTATTGCTGCGTGCCAGCGCATACGCCGCCGGCACGCCAATAGCGAGCGTGATGGCAAGCGTTGCAAGCGCGATCTCGATCGATAACCAGACCGAATCCTGATACATCGCCCACACCTGCTCGAGCCATTTGAGCGTCAGCCCGCTCGACACGCCGCGAAAATAGTTGACGGTCAATCCGGCCATCACCGACATCACCACGGGCACGACCATGAACGCAACCAGCGCAAGCGTCAGCAGCAATTGCCCCGCAACAAGCAGACGGCGCGGTTTCAGGAACTCAGGCATCGGCGTCCTCATGCGGTAGCGGCGACGGTCGCGCCGGTGAGGCTGCGAGCAACCGCCAGCACGGCCCAGGTAACGAGGCCGAGCACGATCGACAACGCCGCTGCCGTCACAAGATTCGCGTTCAGCGTGAACTCGGTGTAGATGGTCATCGGCAATACGTCGAGGTCGGTGGCGAGTGTGAACGCGGTGCCGAAAGCACCCATCGCGGTAGCAAAACACACCGCACCCGCTGCGATCAACGCAGGCATCAGGGCAGGCATGACCACATCGATAAAGATGCGCCACGGCGACGCCCCCAGCGAGCGCGCCGCTTCTTCCAGCGACGCATCCAGCTTCGTTGCAGCCGCCATGACGGTGACGATCACGCGTGGAATCGAAAAATACAGGTAGCCCAGGAACAAACCGCTGAGTGAATAAGCGAACACCCAGCGGTCCCCTGTCAGCCGCGTGGAAATGGCGCCGATCAACCCTTGGCGCCCGGCCAGCATGATCACCATGAACCCCACCACCACGCCGGGAAACGCGAGCGGAAACGTCAGCAGTGCGACCAGTAACCGCTTGGCCGGCAGCTCACGGCGCGCGAGAAACAAACCCGCGATGGTCGACAAAGCCAGCGTCGCCGCCGTCACCGCCAGCGACAGCGCAATTGTCGCGAGCAAGCTATGCAGATAACGCGAGTTGGTCAGGACCTCGCGATACGCGGTGAACGCGTCCGGCACCGCGCTGGCTTGCAGCAACGCGACCAGCGGCAGCAGCCAGAACGCGAAGAACACGGCAAGCGCGGGCGCCAGCAGGAAGATCCGCGCACGGGTGGAAAAGGTGGAGTCTTGCATTGCTGGAAGCTCAGTGCATGACGCGCAAATACTCTTCGCCGAACGCGCTTTGCTTGGCCGCCATCTTCGCAAAGTCGACGTCCTTGGCGCGCGCATACTCCGACGCCGGCAGGAACTTGGCGGCTATGTCAGGCGGCAGCGTTCCGCCCCGCACCGGTCGCAAATACGCGTTCGCCCACAAGCGCTGGCCTTCATCCGACAGCACGAAATCCAGCACCTTCTCGCCGTTCGCCTGATGCGGTGCGCCCTTCACAAGGCTCATCACATACGGCACTACGATCGTGCCTTCCTTCGGGATCACGAACTCCACGTTCGCGTGATCCTTGTATTTCGCGCGATACGCGTCGAAGTCATAGTCGAGCAGGATCGGAATCTCGCCCGACATCACGCGTGCATACGCGGTCTGCTTCGGCACGATCGGCGCGTTGGCCTTCATCTTCGCGAACCAGTCGAGACCGGGCTTGAAGTTATCGAGCGTGCCGCCCAGCGCCTGGTTCACCGCCACTGCGCCCGCGTATCCCACGAATGCCGACGACGGATCAAGATAGCCGACCATGCCCTTGTATTCCGGCTTCAACAAGTCCGCCCACGAGCGCGGTACCGGCTTGCCGTCGAGCGCGTCCTTGTTCACGAAAAAGCCCAGCGTGCCGGAATGGATCGCGAACCAGTAGCCGTTGGGATCCTTCATGCCGGCAGGAATATCGTCCCAGTGCGCGGGTTTGTACGGCTGCACGAGGTCCTTGTCTTTTGCCTGGAACGCCGATGAAACGCCGAGATACACCACGTCGGCAATCGGGCTCTTCTGCTCGGCCATCATCTGCGCAATGGCCTGGCCGGAATTCTTGTTGTCGAACGGCACGCGAATGCCGGTCTGCTTCTGGATGGCAGCAATCTGGCTCGCCCAGTCCGCCCACTCCGGCGGGCAGTTGTAGCAGATCGCGGTGCTGTCGGCGGTGTTGCCAGCATACGCCGCGCCGGCCGCGCAAAAAGTGGCCGTTGCTGCAAGCAGCGTAGCCAGGACATGACGAATTTTCATGCAGGATTCTCCGATACGAGGGAGGCCGTTCTGGCCGCGGGATCGATCAATGGCGCGATGGTCGCACCGGTTCTTACGCTATGGGGCAACTTGAAGGGAACGGGGCCGTTGGTCGTGTCGCCGGGCAAACCCAGCCGGGCCGCGAGATGAAGCCATGCGAACCGGCCAATCTCGCGGTTCGGCGTAGCGACGCTGGACAGCGCTGTCGATAACCATTCGCCAAGCGGAATGCCGTCGAAGCCGAGCACCGAGATATCGCCCGGCACGGACAATCCCGCATGCCGCAAACCCCTCATCACGATGATCGCCAGACGGTCATTGCTGCAGAAAAGCGCAGTGGGCCGGCGAGCGGGATCAGAGAGATGGGCGAGCAGCGAAGGCGGCAGATCGTCCGCGTTGAAATCGAGTTCGACCGGCGGATGCGGCGTGAGGCCGGAGTCGAGCATCGCGTCTTCATAACCGCGATACCGCAAGCGCGCGCGGTCCGATTCCGCGAACGAACCAGCGAGCATCAGGATGCGCCGGTGCCCGCGCTGCAGCAATGCACACACCCCATCACGCGCTGCGCGCCGGTTATCCACCGATACCGCCGCGCGATACACCGTGTCGTTATGCGCCAGCACATAAGGCAGGCCAATGCGGTCGAGTTCGTCCAGCAAGGGGTTGGATTCGGCGTCGGCAACCGTCGCGATCAGGCCATCCACACGTTGCTCGCGCAGGGTCTCGATCGCGCGGCGCTCACGCGCGCTGTCATACGCGGTGGTCATCAGCATCAGGCGGTAGTCACTGGCGGATGCCGCTTCATCAATGCCTTGCAGCGACTCGGCGAAGACGGGGTTGGCCAGTGTCGGCACGACCACGCCGACCAGCCGCGTGCGTACGCCGCGAAGCTGGCGGCCTCGTGCGCTAGGCATGAAGTCGAGTGCTTCGATCGATTCGCGCACCTTCGCGAGGGTCTCCGCATTCAGCAACTGCGGTGCGTTCAGTGCACGCGAGACCGTGGCGATCGAGACGCCTGAATGCGCGGCAACGTCCTTGATGGTGGAGTGCATGGGCTTTGGCAAGAGTGAACTGAAAACGTTTACAGCAGCAGCGATTATCGAAGCGCTCTGTGACGTCAGCATGAAAGGTTGCGACTCGTTGGCGGATACGCCATGCAACTCTTTCCAGCCGCCTAAAAAAGCCTTGCCGTCAAACAACCGTGCCGGCGCTCGCGCCGCCGGCCTTGAAAGGCCAGCCCGTACCGCGCTTCGACGTTCTACCTTACCGACTCTTTCTGTTTGTTATTTCCACGTAACCACAGCGAAAGCAGACCGTCTTTTAGGGTTCATACGTAAGTGTTCCAATGCGGTCGGATCGAAAAGAAAGGTCTCTTCATAGTCCGCACCCGTCCCCCAAAGGCCACGCGGCCACACAAGCACTGCCACAACGACATCGGGAGCTTCACACATGTTTCGTCGAGCCTTAATGGTTGGCGTACCCACTGCAGCAATGGCTATCGGCCTATACGCCTGCGGCGGTG
>Ga0185299_10008003_pt1 | contig 10619 bp, 10 predicted proteins | sample PaiPotPPA55metaG_FD_128002 | JGI IMG/M metagenome (GOLD analysis project Ga0185299, IMG submission 128002) | Iron sulfur acid spring bacterial and archeal communities from Banff, Canada, to study Microbial Dark Matter (Phase II) - Paint Pots PPA... ...
ACGCCGCCAGCGTTGATTCTGAGCCAGGATCAAACTCTCGTTTGAAACCTGATGTCTGCCGACGGGTAGTTGGCAGACTGCCATCGCCGGGCTCGAAAGCCGGGATGGCGCCACCACTCAGCTTCGCGCTCTTCGGATCGAAACCCTAAGAGTTGGAAGACCGTGGTGGTCTATCTTGTGAGATCGCTCGGACTAATGCCCGAATCCGTTTCTCACGACTGGCACGTTCAACCTAGTTGTCAAAGACCGAATCACGGTCCGCCAGAGCGGCGCGAATTCAGTCCAGGCGGAAACGCACGAGTGCGAAACCGACTGTCCTCGAAACTTTACAAGCATACGGTGGTGCGCAAAATCCTGTCAATCGTCGCGTCCCACAGGATTTCCAGATGATTTCCACAACTGGACCGTTTTGGGAATCGGGAGCAGGAGAGCTGCCTCGAACCTTAAAGCAGGTTCCTCACCGGGCTTTCAGCCCGATTCGGAATGACAAGGCTTTTGGGTTGGGCGCTCACAACTGCACGCAACAGTATGCGTCTTCCGTTCGGGGGAAACGCCAATTTCGGCGGACATTTTGCGCAGCCCGGATACGGAAGACAAGAAATTGAGAAAAGATCCCTTTGGAGGTCCTTGCTTTGAAGGTACCCTTCGGAAACCGTGTTGCTTTCCGAATGAAGTCCCGTGGCCGGGACGATTGAAGGCGCTTATGCCCTCTTAAACATTAGATGCCGGACGAGCCCGAGAGTTGCAGACAATACGACCGGCTAGCCACACCACTGCTCTCGGTGAATTGTTTATAGCAGATGTGCGGGCGGGAGTGCAAGCGAGTTTGCAAGGCGGGGGAGTTAATCAGTTTGGTGCCTGTCCCGAGACGTTTCTATCGCCCCATGGGGCTTGGCAGCGGTTTGTGACCCCGGCTTGCGCCGTGGGCTGAATTCTTTCGCCGCTTCGGGGCTGTCGAGTCTATGCATTAGCACCGGCAAGGTGTTAGGCGGCCGCCCTTCGTAGCTCTAGCCGGAACGATTCGAGAGGCTCGCTTCGTCCGTTGTTGAGGCGAAGCACGAGATTTCCGTCGTTCTCTGGATGCAGAAGTATATGCCAGTAGCTTCCGTTCTCTCTTTCCGTTGCATTTAGCAGATGGAGCCTTGAATGTATCCACGCATGAGGAATTGCATATGCCGCATCCCGACCGATGCAACCGAGTACCAGAAAGCCTTCGGATGCTTCGTTGAGGAATGCATCCCATCCCGGATGGTGGGCATACCAAAAGCCGCCGTTCTCATACTGCTTCGAAATGGTCACGGCAACGCGGATAGCCTTGTCCGGGCTCCAGTAAAGGGCCTTGCTTTTCTTGACTAGCGGGCTGTATTTCTTCGACAGAGCGGCGACAATTTGGGATCGGACCTGCTCGATAACGTCGGCGGCTGTGCGGCGTTGCCTGCCGGGCATCGACGCGGGCTCCGCGCCAGTACTTTCAACGTCGGCTGCTTCAGATTCACTTGCCTCCTCCGCAACCGTGAAAGCGATATCAATTATCCTATCCAGCCGCGTGTATTCGAAAGGCACTAACAATTCATGGATCTTTTCTGCTGAAGCGATCTCTGTGTTCTCTTTCAAAGCTACAAGTTTTCCGAGCGCATCAGCGCTTATGATCCGAACGGTCCACGCATGGCGAGAGCCCCGAACTTGAGCCTCGAGATCGCCAGTGTCCTGGCGCCCGACGACCAACAGGACAGAGGACTTAGCAGTGATCTTCCCACCGCTTGCGCCGTGGGATGTGTTCTGGAGCTCCTCCGGAGCTGGCTTGCGGTCCGTTTCGGGACTCTCGCCTGATTTTGGGCTGACTCTGTGACGGTTGTCACAAACCCTTAAGGCTCGTGACCATACAATGACGACGCTGCATGTGGCAGAGAGCCCTTTGGGTGCTGTGCGGAAGCCGCGGAGCGGCGGGAGAGTGCAGCCCACGGCGCGAGCCGTGGGTGAGTGCGGCTGGAAGGAAGAAGGCCCGGAGGGCGGAAGAAGCTTGTCTCATACATCTGGGAATATCTTGCTTCATTTTATTTTCTCCACTTTGGCGCGACGAGCGCTGATCAAGGCGGAGTTTCGGGGCGATCTGTTCGCATATCTCGGAGGGATTGTCCGCGAGATGAACGGGACTGCGTTGATTGTTAATGGGACCGCGGATCATGTTCCCATGTTGGTGCGGGTTCGACCCGTGCATTCGTCCGCCGCAGTTGTGCGGGTGGTGAAGACCAATTCGTCACGATGGGTGCGTGAGAAATGGTCGCGCGAATTTGCGTGGCAGACCGGGTATGGGGTGTTTAGCGTTAGCGAGTCGAATGTTGCGGCGGTCACCAAATACATCGCCGGGCAGGAAGAACATCATCGGAAGCATTCATTTCGGGAGGAGTTTGTAGCGTTTTTGAAGAAGAATCAGTTGGAGTACGACGAGAAGTACATCTGGGATTAGGTTTCGTTTCTTTCGCCCCTTCGGGGCTTTGTTAGGTTGTCCACATCCCACCCACGGCTTGCGCCGTGGGCTGCATTCTTTCGCCGCTTCGCGGCTGGCGTCAGGCGCTTCTCTCTCCGCCTTCTGCGCTATCATCATTCTTTCCCCGTCAAAACCTTAGCGTTCCGACCTCAGCAAGTGCCAGGCTTCTTTGTATTGGGCGTATTTGGAATTCTTGCGGTGGGGGGTGAGGAGGATGTCGGGTTGGTTGTGGGTGGCGGCGAGGGGCAGGATGTAGAAGACGTTGGCGGGGATTACGTAGGCGGCGAAGAAGTCGATTTGGTCGGGGGTGTAGGGCGTGCCGTTGTGGTCGAGGTGGCATTTGTAGGAGTTGCCGCGGTGGAAGACGGTGCATTTGACCTGGACTCGGAGGAAATGGCTGCGGTGGTCGACTACGAGGTCGTAGGGGGCGGAGTCTCCGTAGGGCTTGGAGAGGATCAGGCCTAGTTCTATGGCGCGGAGGATGAAGTGGAGTTCGGCCCATTCTCCGCGGAGTTTGGGGTAGTGGATGTAGTGGCCGCGATTTCGCATGTGTTCCTTTGGGGAATGCAGCACCTGAAGGCGCGATTGATCGTTGGCGGTTACGATATGCCTGAAGGCCTACCCTGATACGAGTCTCTGTTGCGGTCTAGATTGATTTTTGAAGGCTTTACGCGGCGCTGAAGGCGCCGCTCTTCCACGTGACTTGGACGCTTTGGTGACCTTGGGCAATAAAAAACGCGACCCGGGAGGGGCCGCGTTCGTTATTTCTATTCTAAGTTCAGTATATCATACAGCAATGGGTGATTGTGTCAGGTTTAGCGGAAATATATCTGGCGTGGAATCAGGGGCGTAGGGGGAATCGTGTGGTTTTTGCCTATTGACAAGAAATCCTTCGGAGGGAGAAATCTAGGCGATGGAGGTCGGGCTGCGGTCTCGTGGCGCTCGGCCGGACGCCTCGTCTTCGATCGGGGCAGGCAGACAGAATTTTAGTCCCGTGCGGGCGATTGCCATTCTTGCTGGTGGCCGCATAGAATCTTGTATTCAGTCCGCCGGTTGCTGTGAGGACTATTGAATAAAGGACTCGCCATCTATCCTGGATCGTTTGATCCGACCACCTATGGGCACCTCGATTTGATCGAGCGTGGGGCCAAGATATTTGAGGAGTTGGTGGTGGCGATTCTGCGGAACTCGGAGAAGAGTCCGATGTTCAGCGTGGCGGAGCGGCTGGAGATGTTGCGGACGCTGACGGCGCATTTGAAGAATGTCCGCATCGACACGTTTGACGGGCTGATGGTGGAGTACGCGATGTCGATGGAAGCGATATGCATCCTGCGCGGGATCCGGGCGATCAGCGATTACGAATATGAATTGCAGATGGCGCTGATGAACCGTAAGCTCGAGCCCACGCTGGAGACTGTGTTTATGATGCCGGCGGATAAGTACTCCTATGTAAGTTCGCGGCTGGTGCGCGAAGTGGCCCAAGCGGGCGGTCCGGTGAAGGGATTGGTGCCGGAAGTGGTGGAGCAGAAGCTGCGCGAGAAGGTTGATCCGGCTTACAAGTTTCATGACGAGATGCATGAAGTCCCGCTTGTGGTTTCAGGCGGCAAAGAAAAGAAAAGGAAAAAGAGAGCATGACCACTGCGATTAGCGAAGCGCTGAAACTCACCGAACGGATCAACCGCATTGAGCCCTCCGCCACGATGGCGGTGGTGGCCGAGGCTGACAAGCTGCGCGCGCAGGGCATCGACGTGGTGGACTTTGGCGCGGGCGAGCCACATTTTGCGACGCCGCAGCACATTAAAGATGCAGCCATCGCCGCCATTCAAGGCAACTTCACGAAGTACACGGCGGTGCCGGGCACGCCGGAGTTGCGCGACGCGATCGTGCAGCGTCATGCGGCGGACTTCGATTCGGATTACCGCCGCGAAGAATCCATCGCTTCGACCGGGGGCAAGAATGCGCTGTTCAACGCTGTTCAGGTGCTGGTCGATCATGGCGACGAAGTGATTTTGCCGGTGCCTTACTGGGTTTCGTTCAAGGACATTGTGCGCTACGCGGGCGGCGATTGCGTGTTGCTGCATGCGGAGGAGTCGGCGGGCTTCCGGGTTACGCCGGAGATGGTTGCCAGGCTGATCACGCCGCGGACGAAAGTGATTATTTTGAATTCGCCTTCGAATCCTTCGGGCGCGGTGATGAGCTCGGAGGACCTTACGGAAGTTGTGCGGCTGGCGCACGAGCGCGGAATCTGGGTGCTGTCGGACGAGTGCTACGTCTATCTGAATTACACGGGCAGGAATTTTTCGGTGGGATCGTTGCGCGAGTTTAAGGAGCGCATGGTGGTACTGGGATCGCTCTCGAAAACTTATGCAATGACGGGATGGCGGCTGGGGTATGCGCTGGGTCCGGCGGCGGTGGTGAGCGCGATGTCGAAGTTGCAGAGCCAGTCGACATCGAATCCGACATCGATTGTGCAGAAGGCGGCGGTGGCGGCGCTGAAGGGACCGCAGAAGTGCGTCGAGGAAATGCGGCGGGAATATATTGAGTTGCGCGATTACGTGGTGAAGGGATTGCGCGAGATTCCGGGTGTGACTTGCACGCTGCCGGAGGGCGCGTTCTATGCGTATCCGAACATATCGGCGTTTCTAGGACGCGGCGGGGTGAAGTCGGCGTCGGACGTGGCGGGAAGATTGCTGCGGGAGGCGCACGTGGCTACTGTGCCGGGAGAAGGGTTTGGAACGGGCGAGCACATCCGCGTTTCTTATGCGACTTCGAAGGCGGAGTTGGATCGCGGACTGGAACGCATGCGGAAGTTCTTTGCAGCGCTGTAGGCGCGGGTTTCAGGCACATGATTGAATCAGGTTCGGCGGAGGCCGTTTGTTCGCGAACGGCCTTTTTTATCGGGTCTCTTTTTTTATCGGTCCCAGGTCATAGGTCCCAGGTCTTAGGTTTTGGGTCTTAGCATTTCCATCGCAATCGCGCCTAAGACCTAACACCTAAGACCTGGGACCGATGACCTGGGCGATGGCGGGCATTTATTGTGAGCAATCTTTATCCATTGTTGATGCTTCCGGCGTTCGATCCGCGGCCGTGGGGGGCGCGTAATCTTTCGCCGATTTATCCGAACCGGCGGTTTGAGAAAAAGATTGGCGAGGCCTGGCTTACCGGGGACGATTGCAAAGTGGCGAATGGTCCGCTGACCGGTCAGACGCTGGCGCAACTCAGCGCGCAATATCAGCGGGAGCTGGTGGGGGATGCGGCTCGCGATCCGCGGCGCTTTCCTTTGCTGCTGAAGTTTCTTTTTCCGCATGAGAAACTTTCGGTGCAGGTTCATCCCGATGACGAGCAGGCGCGCCGCGTGGGCCAGCCCTGGGGCAAGACCGAGTGCTGGTATGTGGCGCATGCGAAGGCCGGGTCGCAGATCGCGTTGGGATTAAAGCCGGGCGTGACGGTGGCGCAATTGGAAGCGGCAATCCATGAGAAACGCGCCGAGGAGTTGCTGAATTGGCTGAACGTCTACACCGGCGACATGATTTATGTTTGCGGCGGTACGGTGCACACGCTGGGGCCGGGTTCGGTGATTGTGGAAACGCAACAGCAATCGGATACGACTTATCGTTTGTACGATTATGGGCGGCCGCGTGAACTGCACCTGAAAGAGGGTATGGCCGCGGTAAAGTTAAAAGTTGCGTCGGGAAAGGTGGTTAGGCCGGCTCCGGCGCAGGTCGCGGGCAGCAGGAACCGGCGGGCTGCGCTGGTGGCTGCTCCTTATTTTGTGGTGGATATGTTTGAGATAAAGGACGCGCAGGAATTGAGTACGCGCGATGAGTCGGGCAAGAGTTCGGCGCAGATCCTGGTGGCCGTGGAGGGATGCGGAGTGGTGGAAGCGGCGGGAGCGGAAGCGGCGACTTTGGCGAAGGGCGATGCGGTGGTGGTGCCGGCGTCGGTAGAGAAATTTATGGTGCGTCCGCAGTGGACTTTGGAATTTCTTCGGGCGTGCGTTCCGGGTGCGGCGCTGCCGGAGCCGGAAACGCGAATGCAGTGAGTGGAATCGAAAACTTTGGTTAAGAATTCAAATTTCTATCCTGTGATCCTTGCTGGAGGCCGGGGCACGCGCTTTTGGCCCTTGAGCCGGAGGAAACGCGCCAAGCAGTTGCTGGCGCTTGACGGCAAGCAGAGCATGATTCAGCAGACGGTGGCGCGGCTGCTGCCGCTGGCTTCGGCGAAAACTTTTTGGATCATCACCAACGGTGATCTGCGTCCGGAGATTTTGAAGCAACTTCCCAAATTGGCGAAGGATCAGGTGCTGGCTGAGCCGGTGGGGCGCAATACCGCGCCGGCGATCGGGCTGGCTGCTTTTCTTTTGTTGCGCGAACATCCCGATGCGGTGATTGGGATGTTTCCTTCCGACCATGTGATCGGCGATGAAAAAAGTTATCGCACGACGATTGAGGGTGGCGTGGAGATCGCGGCTGCGGGGGAAAACATTGTGGTCCTGGGCATCCGGCCGAATCGGGCGGAAACTGGATACGGCTATATTGAGGCGGGCAGCAGCTTCCGTGGCGAGGCGCTGCGCGTGCGCCGATTCACGGAAAAACCCGATGCGGAGAAGGCCGCTGCTTTTGTGGCCGCAGGGAATTATTTCTGGAACAGCGGGATGTTTTTGTGGAGCGCCCGCACGCTGGCCAACGCGCTGCGCGAGCATCTTCCGAAGACCGCGCGTCTTCTCGAAGAGATTGCTGAAACTTTCGGCACGGGCAAGTTCTCGCAGACGTTCCGCAGACTCTATCCCAAGTGCGAGAACATCAGCGTCGATTACGCGGTGCTGGAGCCGCGATCGGCGAAGGGCGAGCAGGCGGGAAACATTTTTTGCCTGCCTGCGGATTTTGGATGGAACGATCTGGGGTCGTGGACCGCGCTGCACGAACACCACACGGCGAAGAGCAGCCCGCCTGATGGCAACCTTATTCATGGCGCGGGCGTATTTGTTCTGAACGCCCACGGCAACTATGTGCATGCGCCGGGCAAATTTGTGGCGGCCGTGGGTGTGAGCGATCTGGTGGTGGTCGAAACCCCGGACGCTTTGTTGATTACGACGCGGTGGCACGCGCAGGACGTGGGCAAAGTGGTGAAGCATCTGGACGAGAAGAAGCTGCATAGGCTGACGTGAGAAAAGTGGTCAGTGGTCGGTGGTCAGTGGCTAGTGGTCAGTTAGTGGCAGCTCGCGGCTAGAAGCCATCTCATAATGGACCCAAGCAGTAAACCGCGACCACCGACCACTGAATCACTGAACTTCTATGGCTCAGGAAATCAAATTCGGAACTGACGGTTGGCGCGGCATTATTGCTGACGACTTCACGTTTGACAACGTGCGCCGCGTGGCGGGCGCGATTGCTTCTTACGTATCGAAGTACGAGGCGGCGCAACGTGGAGTGTTCATCGGCTATGACACGCGTTTCCTTTCGCAAACCCTGGCGCGAGTGGCCGCCGAAGTGATCGCCGCCGCTGGTATTCCGGTGAAGCTGGCCAACGATTACACGCCCACGCCAGCCGTCTCCTACGCGGTGAAAAACAACGGGGCCGCCGGCGGAGTGATGATCACCTCGAGCCACAATCCGTGGAACTGGAACGGGGTGAAGTTCAAAGGGAGCTTTGGCGGCTCCGCGACGCCCGGCATCATGAAGAGAATTGAAGAAGAGTTGAGTGCGGGGGCGATGCCGCAGGGTGCCAGAGCGGCCATCGAAGAAACCGATCTAAAGACGCCTTACATTGCAGCGGTTTGCGGTTTTGCCGACATGGACTTGATCGGCAAGACCAAGTTCAAGTTCGCGATCGACTCGATGTATGGTTCGGGACGGGGAGTTCTTGCCGGGATCTTTCAGGAGCGCGGAGTGCCGTTCGTCGCGATCCGGCAGGAAGTGAACCCGCTGTTTCCCGGGATCAATCCCGAGCCCATTATTCCGCACGTCGCTCTGCTGCAGGAAACGGTGGTTCGCGAGAAGTGCGATGCCGGGCTGGCTACGGACGGCGATGCGGACCGCATCGGTGCGGTTGCGGAAGACGGCAGCTTTGTGGATTCACACAAGATTTTCTGCGTTCTGCTGTACTGGCTGCTGGTGTACAAGAAGTGGCCGGGAGACGTGGTGCGGGCCTTCAATACGACGCGCATGCTCGATCGCATTGCCGCCAAGTTCGGCCGCAAGCTTTACGAGACGCCAATCGGATTCAAGTACACCGCCGATCTGATGATGGAACACGACATCCTGATTGGCGGGGAGGAATCCGGGGGCATCGGCTACTCGCGATTTTTGCCGGAGCGCGACGGCGTGTTGAATTGCGTGCTGCTGGCCAATGCGATGGCGGAGGAAGGCAAGCCGCTGGGGCAACTGGTTGCGGACCTGCAACGCGAGTTCGGTCCGCACTATTACGGCAGGCGCGATCTGCATATTCCGGAAGAGACGAAGCAGAGCGCGATCCAGCGGGCACGGGCCGAGAACACGCAGAGCCTGGGGCGCTACCGTGTGGTGAAGAAAGAAAATCTGGACGGCATCAAGTTTTTTCTCGATGCACCGACGAACGGGAATGGAGCGGAAGCGTGGATCCTGTTCCGCGCTTCGGGCACGGAGCCGCTGCTGCGCGCGTATGCGGAGGCTGCGTCGCCGGAGCTGGTGGAGGAAATTTTGACGTCCGCGGAGAAGTTTGTGCGGGGCTGAGAGCGGCGGCGCGCGGGCCAATAGCAGGTTCCTCCACTCCGCCGTCCCCTTCGGCTTCGCTCAGGATCCGGCTCCGGTCGGAATGACAAACGGTGGGGTCGCTGCCCTGCGGCGCCCGGTTCGGAATGACAAGATTTCGTTACCCTACCCGCGGAAACTCCACATTGGACGCGGCAGTAATGCGATACTTCTAACTGCGCATGAACTTCGCCGGAAGCATATCCTCGACTGCCGACTCGCCTGAGGCGCGTCGTTACAACCGGATCCACCGCTGGCTGGGGATCGCCGATTTTGTGATTGGCTCGGCGTTCCTGGTGGTTCTGCTGGTCACGGGCTGGAGCGGTTGGCTGCGCGATCTGGCCTTGCGCCGGGGATTGCAGAACTACACGCTGGCCGTCTTCCTGTATTTGTTCTTCCTGCTTTTGATCAGCAAAGCACTGGGCTTTGGGCTTGACTACTACGGCTTCCGGCTGGAGCGAAAGTTTCAGCTCTCCACACAAAAACTTCGCTCGTGGCTGTGGGATGAGGCAAAAGGATTTCTGGTAGGGCTGGTGCTGGCGGGGATCGTGGTGGAGTTGTTGTATTTCATGATTCGGCAATCGCCGCAGCATTGGTGGCTTATCACGTGGGCATTGTTCATAGGGCTGTTCATCTTGCTGGCGCAGCTTGCACCGGTGGTGCTGCTCCCGATCTTTTACAAGTTCGAGCCGCTGGACAATGAAGATCTGCGACGGCGGCTGGTTCTGCTGAGCGAACATGCGGGCACGCGGGTGCGCGGAGTTTACCGCTGGAAGCTTTCGGAGAAGAGCAAGAAGGCGAATGCCGCGCTTACGGGACTGGGCAACACGCGGCGGATCATCCTGGCCGACACGCTGCTGGATAATTATGCTCCCGAGGAAATCGAAGCGGTGCTGGCGCATGAACTTGGCCATCATGTTCACCGGCACATCCTGAAGAGCATTTTTGTGCAGGCCGGAATTACCTTTCTCGGTTTCTGGGCGGCGAACTTTGTGCTTCACTACACGGTCGATCACCATATGTTCGAAGAGCTTTCCGATTTCGCCAACCTGCCCTTGCTGGCGCTTACGGCGGCGGCGCTTTCGCTGCTGCTGATGCCGGCGCTGAATGCTTACTTGCGCTACAACGAGCGGCAGGCCGACCGCTATGCTTTTGAATCTATCGACAACGTGGAGCCATTCATCTCGTCGATGAACAAGCTGGCGCAGCAGAACCTGGCGGAGCGCACGCCGTCGAAGTGGGTTGAGGTCTTGTTCCACTCGCATCCGGCGATTTCGAAGCGGGTGGCGGCGGCTGAGGCTTGGGGGCGGGCGCAGAGCCGGTAGTCGCTAGTACCGAGTACCTAGTACCTAGATATCAGCGCTTACTTAGGATTTCGGCTACACATTGGAGATCTTCTTCCG
>Ga0185299_10008004_pt1 | contig 10618 bp, 4 predicted proteins | sample PaiPotPPA55metaG_FD_128002 | JGI IMG/M metagenome (GOLD analysis project Ga0185299, IMG submission 128002) | Iron sulfur acid spring bacterial and archeal communities from Banff, Canada, to study Microbial Dark Matter (Phase II) - Paint Pots PPA... ...
GACCTCTACAATCGGTTCAGCGAAAACTTCGACGCCGCCGATTTGAAAGACGCCAAGACGCTCCTCGACGAGCTAGCAGGATAGGCGACGATGCTATGCGCGAAGTGCAACTGCGACAATACCGCCGACGCGAGGTACTGCAATCAGTGCGCGGCGCCGCTCAATCGGGCGTGTCCCGAGTGCGCACATCCGAACGCACCCGATGCGAAATTCTGTTCGCAATGTGCCGTCGCACTCGACACCACCGGGCCGACTCGGACAAAGGCTGAAGCTGCTGACAGTCCAACGGGTGAGCGGCGGCATCTGACGGTGCTGTTCTGCGACCTGGTGGGCTCGACCGCGATCGCGGCGCAGCTCGATCCCGAGGAATGGCGCGAGACGGTCGCCGGTTATCATCGAGTCGCTGCCGAAGCGATCACGGGCTTCGATGGCCATGTGGCGAAGTACCTCGGCGATGGCGTGATGGCATACTTCGGATGGCCCGCGGCGCACGACAACGACGCCGAGCGGGCAGCGCGAGCGGGCCTGGCGATCCTTGACGCGATCGGCCAGCTCAACGAGCAGCCCGGCCACGCAAAACTGTCGGCGCGAGTCGGTATCGATTCTGGGCCGGTCGTCGTGGGTAAAGGCGCTGGCAACGAGACGGAGGTCTTCGGCGATGCACCCAATATCGCCGCCCGGGTGCAGGCCGCGGCGGAACCCAACACCGTCGCGATCAGCGACGCTACGCATAGGCTAGTCTCAGGACTGTTCATAGTTGAGGATCTTGGCGCGCAGGTGCTCAAGGGTATCGAGCGTCCCACTCATCTTTACCGCGTACTTCGTCCGAGCGGAGCGCGCGGGCGTTTCGACGTGGCGACCGCCGCTGGCGGACTGACGCCGTTCGTCGGGCGCGAGGACGAACTGCGCTCTCTGATGAATCGCTGGGAGCGTGCACGCGAAGGTGAAGGTCAGGTGGCGCTGATCATCGGCGAGGCCGGTATCGGCAAGTCGCGGCTGGTGCGGCGCTTCCGCGAACAGATCATTGCGACACCGCATACCTGGGTCGAGGCGGGCGCCGGCGCGTTCTTTCAGAACACCCCCTTCTATCCCGTCACTGAAATGCTGTGCGAGTTAGTCGGCTGGCGCAGCAACCAATCTGCGGAGGAGCAGCTCGCGCAACTTGAGTCCGCGCTGGAAATGGCAGAACTCAAGGTCGCGGAAGCTATACCGCTGATTGTTCCGCTTCTGAATCTGCCGCTTCCGGCGAAGTACCCACCGTCAACGCTTTCCCCCGAGCGGCAGCGCAGCCAGCTGTTGGCAACGTTAGTCGAATGGATAGTGGGCTCCGCTCGCGTGCAGCCGCTGGTAATCGCGACCGAGGATTTGCATTGGGTCGATCCCTCGACGCTGGACCTGATCCAACTGTTGGTCGAGCAAGGAACGGCGGCGCAGCTGCTCCTTCTCTACACGGCGCGACCGGAGTTCCGCGCCCAATGGCCGCCGCGGGCCCATCATACGCAACTCAATCTTGGCCGGCTGAATGCCCGTGACAGCCGTACGATGATCGCGCAGGTGGCAGACCACAAGGCCTTGTCGGACGAGACCGTCGCGGCAGTGGTCGAGCGCACCGGCGGAGTGCCGCTGTTCGTTGAGGAATTGACGCGAGCGGTGCTCGAAAGCGGCGATGCGAAGCTCGGAGGGCGCGAGATTCCGGCCACCCTGCACGACTCGCTGATGGCGCGGCTCGATCGGCTGGGGTCAGCCAAAGAAGTTGCGCAGATCGGGGCCGTAATCGGTAGCGATTTTTCCTACGAATTACTGCACGCGATCCATCCGATCGCCGAAAAGGATCTGCAGCGCGCCCTGGACAGTCTAGCCGATGCGGAACTGCTTTATGTGCGAGGCATTGCTCCGGACGCGACCTACCAGTTCAAACACGCCCTCATCCGCGACGCGGCCTACGAAGCGCTTCTCAAGAGCCGACGCAAGGACCTGCATCGGCTGGTAGCGCGTACCCTCGATGCGCAATTCCTTACGCTCAAAGATGCGCATCCCGAGGTTCTCGCGCGCCATTGGACCGAGGCCGGCGAAATCGAACCGGCGATTGCCACATGGTCACGGGCCGGCTCGAACGCCCAGGCGCGGAGTGCGTTTGTGGAAGCACAGGAGAGTTACCAGCAGGCGGTGGCGCTGGTCAACAGCTTGCCCGAGTCGCCCGAGCGTAACAGTCGGGAGCTGGAACTTAGGCAATCCGTAGTTTTGATGCTGACCCTCTCGAAGGGATGGGTCGCCCCGGAAATGATTGATGCTATCGAACGCACCGCAGAGTTAGCCGAGAAGAGCGGCAATCTTGCCCAACTCGGCGATTTGATAATTCGGAGGGGTTTCGCCGCTCATTTTTCGTATGATTATCCTCTCGCCATTGCGCTTGCCGATCAGGCGCTCGACCTTGCTATTCGCGACGACAACCCTGCCAGTCTCGCATACGCGCGGTTACTTCAGATGGTGATCCGCTATCAGCTTGGCGATCTTGCCGGTGTCGAGAAGCATTTCACCGCTGGGCTTAAGGTTTTCGACGACCCGGGTTTCATCCAGAATCCTGCCGCAACCGCCGTATCAACCTTTGGTACTGCGAGCTGGAACGCCTGGGTGCTGGGGCGAGCCGAAGTTGCCCGCGAACGAATGACGCAAATGTTGGTAATCGCGAATAGGGACAACCCATTTCACATGATGCTCTCAGGGCATTTCGCTGCGGTCCTATTGGTTGGTCTGCGGGAATACGAGCGAGCGGGGACTTTGGCGGCGCAGGCGCTTGAGCAATCGGAGAAGCATCAATTTCCGCAATTCGCCGCATATTTGCGGTGTACCCTGGGTCTGGTGCGCGCGCAACTCGGCCGCGTGACCGAGGGTATCGGACTGATTCGCTTAGGACTAGCTACTGCTGGGGCGCCCTCCCACTATCAAACCAGCTACCTGGCGGCGGCGCAAGGAACTCGAAGGTGCCACTGTCGAAGCGATCGAGACCGTCGAGCAAGCACTGCAGATCAATCCCGGTGATCTCATTTATAGACCCGAAACCTTCAGGCTACGCGGCGAGCTGCGGCTCAAGCTCGGACAGACCGAACTGGCCGAGGCCGGCTTCGGCGAGGCAATCGCGCTCGCGCAGAGTATGAGAGCTAAAGCATGGGAGCTGCGCGCGACGATGAGCCTCGCACGCCTGTTGGCGCAGCAGAATCGTCGCGACCAGGCGCGCACGATGCTCGCCGACATCTACAACTGGTTCACCGAAGGCTTCGACACCGCGGATTTGAAGGACGCCAAGGCTCTGCTTGAAGAGCTTGGAGGCACGGGCGCGTGACCTGCTCCAAGTGCAGTGCCGAGAATGCCGCGGGCGCGAAGTTTTGCATCGAATGCGGTGAATCGTTTAAGGGCCGCTGCCCGAAGTGCGGCTCGGTCAACCCAGCCAGTGCAAAGTTCTGCCAGGAATGCGGTACCGCGTTCGGATCAGAAGCTGAACCAAAAAAAGCCCTAAGCGACGACACGACGGGCATCAGAGTAAGAGCCAGTCCGTCTACCGGCGAAATTACGGACGGCGAGCGCAAGACGGTGACGGCGCTCTTCGCTGACCTGAAGGGATCGACCGCGCTGATGGAGGAACTCGATCCGGAAGAAGCGCGCGCGATAATCGACCCGGCGCTCCGCATCATGATCGACGCGGTCAAGCGATACGACGGCTATGTGGTTCAATCGACTGGTGACGGCATCTTCGCCTTGTTCGGCGCGCCGGCGGCGTACGAGGACCATCCGCAGCGCGGGCTTTATGCCGCGCTGCAAATGCAGCGGGAGTTGCGCGAGCATGGGGAGCGTCGGGCCGCGGCGGGACACGCGAGGCTTGAAGCGCGAATCGGTGTCAACACTGGCGAAGTGGTGGTCCGCACGGTCGAGACCGGCGGGCGCGTCGAGTACACGCCGATCGGACACACGGCGAATCTTGCGTCGCGTCTGCAAACGATCGCGCCGCCAGGCTCGATCGCCGTCAGCGAACATACGCGGCGACTCGTCGAAGGCTATTTCGAGTTGCGTGCGCTTGGACCGACAGCGGTCAGAGGCATCAGCGAGGCGATCGAAGTTTACGAAGTGACCGGGCTCGGGACGCTGAGGACGCATTTCGAGCTTTCCACGCGGCGCGGGCTGACCAAGTTCGTCGGCCGCGAGAGCGAACTAGAGCAGATGCGGCGTGCGCTGGAACTCGTGATGAGCGGACAAGGGCAGATGGTCGCAGTGGTGGCGGAGGCGGGCACCGGCAAGTCGCGGCTCTACTACGAATTCAAGGCGACGCTGCCGGCCGAGTGCAAGGTGCTCGAAGCGTACTCGGTGTCGCACGGGAAAGCGTCGGCGTGGCTGCCGGTGCTCGAACTGCTGCGCAAGTATTTCGGCATTCAGGATGCGGATGATGTGGTGGCGCGGCGCGAGAAAGTCAGTGTAGTGCTGGCGGCGCTCGATCCCGCGTTGCAAGACACCCTGCCTTATCTGTTCGGATTGCTCGGCATCGTCGAGGGCGCCGATCCGATCGCGCAGATGGACCCGCAGATCAAAAAGCAGCGCACGCTCGACGCGATCAAGCGCATCGTCGTGCGCGAGTCGTTGAATCAACCGTTAATCGTGATCTTCGAGGACCTGCACTGGATCGACGGGCAGACCCAGGCGCTGCTGGATTTGCTCGCCGACAGCGTCGCCAATGCGCGGGTGCTGCTGCTGGTGAACTACCGGCCCGAGTACCGGCACGAATGGGGCAACAAGAGCCATTACGTGCAAATCGGATTGAAACCGCTGGGGCGGGAGAATGCGGAAGAGTTGCTCACGGCGCTGCTCGGGGACGCGGTGGAATTGCAGCCGCTCAAGCGGCTCATCGTCGAACGCACCGGCGGGAATCCGTTCTTTATCGAGGAGATGGTGCAGGCGCTATTCGACGAAGGCGCGCTAGTGCGCAATGGCGCGGTGAAAGTTACGCGATCGCTCTCGCAACTGCGCTTGCCGCCGACGGTGCAGGGGATACTGGCGGCGCGCATCGATCGGCTGTCGCCGGAGCAGAAGGAGCTATTGCAGACGCTCGCGGTAATCGGTCGCGAAGCGCCGCTCGGTCTCATTCGGAAGATGACCGCAACGCCAGAGGCCCGCGTGGAGCGGATGCTGGCCGAGTTGCGCGCGGCGGAGTTCATCTACGAGCAGCCCGCGCTCGCCGATACCGAATACGTTTTCAAGCACGCGTTGACCCAGGAGGTCGCGTACAACTCGCTGCTCATCGAACGGCGCAAGCTACTGCACGAGCGCGCGGGACAAGCACTGGAAGCGATCTTCGCTGATCAACTCGACGATCATCTCACTGAGTTGGCGCATCATTACAGGTTCAGCGATAACCTCGACAAGGCGGTTGAGTACCTAGGTCGTGCGGGCCAGCAAGCGATGCAGCGGGCAGCAAATGCCGATGCGATTGCTAATCTCACCACCGCGATCGACCTGCTCCATAAGATGCCAAAGGACCCCGAGAGAAATCGAAGAGATTTGCTTCTCGAACTGGCTCTTGCAGTGGCGCTAGCCCCTCTCAAAGGCTTCGCCGCGCCAGAAGTGGAACTAGCCTTTATTCGTGCAAAGGAACTTTGCGAACAGCTCGGCGACCCTCCAGAGCTTTTTTTGGTTTTGCTCGGACTGTGGGGCGTGTATTTCATTCGGGCTGAATTCTCGACCGCTTACCGGCTAGCGGGGCAACTTATGCACCGGGCCCAAAGCAAGAACGATTCAACCCTGTTACTAATAGGGCACTTCGCCCTTGGTGACACTTCATACAACATGGGCAGGTTACCTTCTTCGAGAGAGCACCTTGAGGCGGTTATTTCCCTCTATGTTTCCGAGCGCCATGGGCCCTTTGCGGTTCGGCATTCGGTTGATGCGAAATCAAACGCTCTATCATATGTAGGCCAAACTCTCTGGGGTCTCGGCTATCCGGAGCAGGCGATCAGGCGGGTCAATGAGTCGATCGAGTTTACCAAAGCTCTTCATCATCCGCATAGTTTGGTTGGCGCAGAATGCTTTCTCGCCATCGTTCGACAATTACGGCGCGAACCAGAACTGTCTCAAGAGGCTGTGGAGCGCGCGATTTCGCTTGCTACTGAGCACGGGTTTCCTTTGTGGTTGGGAGTTGCGACCATCATGCGCGGCATCGCTATGGCAGACCGGGGACGCCAGGATGAAGGGATTGCGCAAATACAGGAAGGACTAGACGCGATTCGCGCCACCGCTACTGAGATTGGACGAGGGTATTATCTTTGCGCTTTGGCCGATGCACTGATGCGGGCCGGGCGTCTCAACGATGGGCTAAGTGTCCTGGCGGAAGCGCTTGCCGTCGTGAACGAAACTGAAGGGCGCCAACCGGAGTCTGAAATATATCGGCTCAAAGGTGAGTTGCTGCTAAAGCAGAAAGACTCCAATGACGCCGACGCTCAAAATTGTTTTGAAACGGCGATCGAGATCGCGCGGAAGCAGAGCACGAAATCCCACGAATTGCGGGCAGCGACGAGTCTCTCGCGATTGCTTTTGAAGCAAGGCCGCCGCGACGAGGCGCGCATGATGCTGGCCAACATCTACAACTGGTTCACCGAAGGTTTCGACACCGCCGATCTGAAGGATGCCAAGGCGATGCTCGACGAGTTAGCTGACTAGATGGCAAACGTGGGGAACACTCGTTGTACGAAATGCGGGGCAGACAATCGCGAGGGCGCGAAGTTCTGCAGCGAGTGTGCGACACCTTTCGCAGTGAAGTGCCCGCGTTGCGGGGCAGCGAACAAACCTGCCGCCAAGTTCTGTGACGAGTGCGCGGCATCGCTGGCACCAGCATCAACTCCTGAGACCATGCAGCCAGTCCGCATTGTGGCAGAGCAAGCCGAAGCGTCTTCGATCGATGGCGAGCGCAAGACGGTGACGGCGCTGTTCGCCGACCTCAAGGGCTCAACCGAGTTGATGGCTGACCTGGACCCAGAAGAGGCCCGCGCGATTATCGACCCTGCTCTCAAGCTGATGATCGACACGGTCCATCGCTACGACGGCTATGTCGTGCAATCGACCGGCGACGGCATCTTCGCGCTGTTCGGCGCACCGGTCGCCCATGAGGACCATCCACAGCGCGCACTGCACGCGGCGCTGGCGACGCGTGACGAACTGCGTCGCCGGGGCGAGGACCTGCAGAGGCAGGGCCGCGCGGGAATCGAGGTCCGCATCGGCATCAACACCGGCGAAGTCGTGATGCGCTCCGTGCAGACCGGCGGCCACACCGAGTATTCACCGGTGGGTCACGTGATCAATCTGGCGTCCCGGATGCAGAGCGCAGCGCCGCCCGGCGGGGTCGTCGTCAGTGAAGACACGCGGCGTCTGGTCGAAGGCTACTTCGAACTGCGCGCCGTGGGACCGACCGAAGTCAGAGGCATCAGCGAGCCGATCGACGTTTACGAGGTCGTGGGCGTCGGCGCCTTACACGGCCATTTCGATCTCGCCACTCGGCGCGGGCTGACGAAGTTCGTCGGACGCGAGCGAGAGCTTGAGCAGATGCGTCACGCGCTCGAGCAGGCAATAGGCGGTCATGGTCAGATCGTCGCGGTGATGGCGGAGGCCGGGACTGGTAAGTCGCGGCTGTTTTACGAATTCAAGGCGACTAAACCGGCTGTGTGTAAGATGCTCGAAGCCTACTCGGTGTTGCACGGCAATGCGTCGGCGTGGCTGCCGGTGCTCGAGCTGCTGCGCATGTATTTCGGCATCGCGGACGGGGATGATGCGGGGGAGCGACGCGAGAAGGTGCGGGCGACACTCGCGGCGATCGATCCGGCGTTGCAAGACACCCTGCCATATCTCTTCGGCTTGCTCGGCATCGTCGAGGGCCCCGATCCGATCGCGCAGATGGACCCGCAGATCAGGAAGCAGCGCACGCTAGATGCGATCAAGCGCATCGTGATGCGCGAGTCGTTGAACCAGCCGCTAATCGTAAGCTTCGAGGATCTCCATTGGATCGATGATGAGACGCAGGCGCTGCTTAACCTGCTCGCGGATTCAATAGCCACGGCAAAAGTCCTGCTGCTGGTCAATTATCGTACCGAGTACCATCACGAATGGGGCAGCAAGACCTACTACTCTCAGCTTCGCCTTGATCCGCTCGGCAAGCAGAGCGCCGAGGAGATGCTATCGGCGATGCTCGGCGAAGGCGTCGAACTCGCGCCGCTCAAGCGTCTGATCATCGATAAGACCGAGGGCAACCCTTTCTTCATGGAAGAGACCGTGCAGGTGCTGTTCGACGACGGCGTGCTGGTCCGCGACGGCAAAGTCAAACTCACCAAGTCACTTAGCCAGCTCAAGATTCCGTCCACCGTGCAGGCAATTCTTTCCGCGCGCATCGATCGCTTGCCGCCCGAGCAGAAAGATTTGCTGCAGACGCTCGCGGTACTCGGACGCGAGTTCCAGTTTGCGCTCGTCAAGACTGTCGTGGCGAAACCGGAAGACGAGCTGAACCGCATGCTCTCGGATCTGCAACTCGCAGAATTCATTTATGAACAGCCCGCATCCGGCGACGTGGCGTACATTTTCAAGCATGCGTTGACCCAGGATGTAGCCGGCAGCTCAATGCTCATCGAGAAGCGCAAGCTGCTGCATGAGCAGACCGGGCGGGCTATCGAAACGCTCTTCGCCGACCGCCTCGACGATCACATCGATCAGTTGGCCCATCATTACGCACAAAGCGCCAACACCTGGCAGGCCGTGAAGTATCTTCACCTGGCAGGCCTGCAAGCGGCGCGGCGTTCGGCCAACGCCCTGGCAATCGATCATTTGAACGCGAGCCTGGACCTCTTGAAGACCTTGCCCGACACGCCTGAACGAGATCGGCATGAGCTTGCGCTGCAGATCGCGATTGCCGAGCCGCTGACTGCCGCCAAAGGTTGGGTCGACCCGGACGTGGCGCGAACTCATCGGCGCGCGATTGAACTAGCTACGCGAGTGGGCAAACCTGGACAAATATTCGCGGCCCTAGCCGGCCTGACCCTCGTGTACATGATGGGGTCGCAGATGCTCAAGGCACGAGCACTGTCGAAACAAATGCTTGAGCAGGCCCAGCTCGCGGATGAGCCGACCCAACTCCAATTGGTCCACTTCCTGCTCGGAATGCATGAGTTCTGGCTCGGGGAGTTGCCGTCCGCTCGCGCGCATCTGGAACAATCGATGGCAATTTATGACGATCGGCGGCGCGGGAATTTAGGGTCTGATTCTGAAACCGGTTCTGCGGCGGTCTGTTTAACCTATGAGGCCTGGCTTCTGTGGTACAGCGGCTTTCCGGACCAGGCTCTACATAGAGTGGAAAGGGCCTTGTCGCTCGCCCAAGAGCTGGGCGCTCCTTTTCTCCTGGCGAATGTCCGGAACCATGCGGCGCGGCTTTACCAGCTGCGCCGCGAAGCACAGATCGCGAGAGAAATTTCTGAAGGAGGAATCGCCGTCTCGAGTGAACGCGGATTCCCATATTGGCTGGCCAACAACACCGCGGTGCGGGGCTGGGCTCTGGCCGAAACTGGTGAAGAAGAAAAAGGGATCACCCTGATAAAGGAAGGGCTCGCAGGTTTGCTGGCTATCAGGGACACCGGCGCACGAGCGCATTTTTCAAGCTGGTTGGTGGAGGTGTATTTGAGGACTGGCCAGGTCGAAAATGGCTTGAGTCTGTTGGCAGAGGGACTCGAGCCGCAGCACGAAGTTTATCTCTATGAACCCGAGCTGTACCGGCTCAAGGGCGAGTTGCTGCTGATCCAGGACTCCTTAAACGCCACCGAAGCCGAGCGCTGCTTCCGGATCGCGATCGAAATGTCCCAACGGCAGGGCACGAGGTCGCTGGAACTCCGCGCGACCACCAGTCTCGCGCGGCTGCTCGCGAAACAAGCCAAGCGAGATGAGGCGCGCCCGATGCTCGCCGAAATCTACAACTGGTTCACCGAGGGTTTCGATACCGCCGACCTGACGGATGCGAAGGCGTTACTGGACGAACTGGGCGCATAACCCTGTTCGGCCCTGCTCCAAGGTCTGACCCTTTGAGAAATTCCCGTACTCGCGAAGGGCCGATTATGGACACTCCGGTAGGGACAAATTCTGAACAAGGGGAGCGACGCCGGGCGCGGATAACCCGACGAGCAGAGGGCTTCTGGTCGTCCGATCGGAGTCTCTCGGTTTTGCTCGTTCTTCTTGTGGCAAATATTTTTATCCTGCCGCTCGCGCAATTCGCTACCTGGGGCAGACTCGCCGGACGCGCAATCCTTTCGCTCATCATCATCTCGGGTTTGATCGCGACTGTCCGCGATCGCCGCATCATTGTGCTGGCCGTCGCCCTCACTGTCGTGTCTTTCGTCGTAGGATGGGAGGACGCCGAGCGGCCCAATCTCTACCTTCACCTGTTCAACAATCTCTATTCGTGGGTGTTCATTGTTTTTCTAATCTTCCTGATTCTCCGCCAGGTTTTCCGCGCGGGACCGATCACCCCGCGCCGGGTACAGGGATCCATCGCGGTTTATATGCTCCTGGGACTTTTGTGGGCAGTCTCGTATGAAATCGTGGAACTGCT
>Ga0185299_10008005_pt1 | contig 10616 bp, 8 predicted proteins | sample PaiPotPPA55metaG_FD_128002 | JGI IMG/M metagenome (GOLD analysis project Ga0185299, IMG submission 128002) | Iron sulfur acid spring bacterial and archeal communities from Banff, Canada, to study Microbial Dark Matter (Phase II) - Paint Pots PPA... ...
GGCGAGCCGTGCGGTACGCCTAGCGTGAGCACATCGCCTGCGGCCAGCGTCATGAACTCGGTCACATCGGCAATGAGCGTTGCGACGTTACGCACTGAGGACGCGGTGCTGGCAACGAACGCGGGTCTACCCGCTATTTTCACGGTGATCGTCAGGTTGTCCGGGTCCGCAACGTGACGCCGGGCGACGACCGTCGGGCCGATCACGCAGAATTTGTCGCGCGCACGAAATCGCACTGACAGCCGGTAGACGCTTGCATGCGGCACGCTGATGTCAGCCACGATGGTGTAACCGGCCACGTAGTCGAACGCTTGTTCGACACTCACGCGGGTTGCCGTGCGCCCGATCACGATACCGAGCGATGCGCCCACTTCCACGCCCGTTGCATCCTCCGGGATCGCGACCCGCGCGCCATGCCCCGCGAGCGTATTGCGCGGTTTGAGATAGAGGATGGGCGCTTTCGGCGGCGCTTTATACGGCGCGGCGTTCATGGTGTCGCCGAGTGCGAGCAGGGCGGCGCGGTCGTTGAGCAAGGTCCCATAGACCGCGCCCGTGACCGGCGCCCTGCACCCTGCATCTGACGATAGCAGCGCGAGCGCCTGTTGCGCGTCGACGTCCCGCGGCAGCGGGTCACCCTCGATATGGATCAGGTAGTCAGCACATGCAAACATGGTCCCTGTTCTCTTCAATAAAACACTAACATGTGAGTATTGTGCTGCTTGATATGATTGGGGGTCAACCCATTCCCCTCTGTTCATGGGTTTTCCCTAGGCGTCTCTCCAGCCCGGCCGTTCGTACTTTTATCCTTCGCCATGTCCGCCAAAGCCACTACCCGAACACTTCATCGAAACCTGCCGATGCTGTTGCTGCGCGCACGAGAAAAAATGATGGAGCGGTTCAGGCCCCTGCTCACCGCGAATGGGCTGACCGAACAACAATGGCGCGTGATTCGCGCGCTCAACGAAAACGGGCCAATGGAGCCGCGGCAAATCTCCGATATCTGCACCATCTCCAGCCCGAGCATGGCGGGCGTGCTGGCGCGCATGGAGGCCATGGAGCTCATTACAAAGGAGCGTTTCGCCGATGACCAGCGCAGGATTCTGGTGTCATTGACAAAGAAGAGCATTGGCCTGGTGCGCGTGATCTCGAAGGATCTCGAGGCGCGCTACCGGGAATTGGAGCGCACGGTCGGGCCGGAAGTGGTGGAGCGCGTTTATAGCGCAATTGACGATCTGCTTGCGGGCCTTGAATAAGGGTCAGGTTTTGTGCACCGGGATTTGTTTCGCCGAGCATGACGCCCGCCGTTTGAAAGCTTTCATCGCGATTGTCATTTAAACGCGTTGCATTGGGAGCGTGGCATTAAATCAGGGCAGTGATGGGCCGTCCGCTATTACAAGCCGGCCCGGCTTCTACACCGTACTCCATCAAATCGCTATAAGGTGAAACACGGTTTCGTATTATTTTATTTGGAGAACTGGTATTCGAAGGTAATATGTTTAAAAGCTGAAAGAACTGGCCTGTCACGTTAGTCACATTAGTCACGTTATTCAGGCCGGGATATACGAGAGGATTCACAAGATGAAGCCAAGTCTCATTTTGTCCACGCTCACCGGCGTCCTGCTTTCTGCGCAGGTCATACCTGTTGCAAACGCCGCTATCTATTCAAACGGCACCAACACCACGACGTTTAACGTCACGCTCACATTGCAGGCGAATTGCACGATCTCGGCAACACCGCTGAGCTTCGGCACGAACGGCGTGCTGGCCACTGCGATCAACCAGCAAACTACTCTCGCGGTCACCTGCACGAACACCACGCCTTACAACGTCGGACTGGACGGCGGCAATGTGGCGAGTTCGACTGTTACCGCCCGGTTGCTGGCCGGCACGGCCACGGGAAATACCGGTACCACCGTAGGCTTCCAGTTGTATCAGGATGCCGGACACACGACCGTATGGGGCACCACCCAAGGCACGAATACCGTCGCCGGAACGGGCACCGGGTCCTCGCAATCGCTCACGGTTTATGGCCAGGTGCCTCCGCAAGCCACGCCGAAACCGGATCTCTACCAAACCACCGTCACTGCAACGGTCTATTTTTGATCGCCGCCGGCAGTGCCATGGTTAGGAGCTCGAATTTCCTTACGCTCTTGCTGTTCCTGGTACCGCTGAGCGTACAGGCCGCCACGCTGCAGATTTCACCCGTGATGGTGGACCTCCAGTCGAACGAGAGCGCAACCGGCATCACGCTCCGGAACCCGGGAGACCGCCCGCTTTACGGTCAGGTGCGCGTGTATCGCTGGGACCAGTCGAATCATGACGACACGCTGACGCCGACGCAGGAGCTGGTCGCGAGCCCGCCGTTGATCCAGATCTCCGCGCAGGCCGATCAACTCGTCCGGCTGGTCCGTACCACGCCGGCTCCGGTCGCGGCCGAGCAGAGCTACCGGATCCTTATCGACGAACTCCCCGCGCCGGATGAAGCGCCTACCAGCGGCGTGATGATCCGCCTGCGTTATTCCGTGCCGGTGTTCGTGGAACCGGCGGGCAAGGCGTCACAGCCGGTGCTTTCCTGGCACCTCGTTCGTGACGATCAGGGCTGGGTCCTGCGTGTTGACAACAATGGTCAGAGGCGTGCGCAGATCGCCGCCGTTCAACTGGTGGACAGCGCGGGCAAGGTCTATGAGATCAACAAGGGACTGCTCGGTTATGCACTGGCCGGGCGTACACACCAATGGACGGTGCCGCTGCCGGCCGACGCCGACCTGCGCGGCTCCGTGAAGGTGCGGGCGGCGGTCAACTCGCTGCCGTCCGAAGCTGCCGTCACGGTGGGACAGCCGGGATAGGCGAAGGCATGACTTCATCGCTGCGTGCCGTATGTCTGTGTGCCCGCGCAGTGCCGGACGTTGACATGGTGCGTCCCCATTCAATCGATGAGAATCCGACGACGGCCAATACGTCACCTGAACCGCCTCCGCATCGCGCTAGTCGCCACGGGGATGAACGCCGTCCTTGCCTGCCTGCCCGCCTACGCGCAAACGCCGCAGCTTCCGTCGCCATTGAGCACAAACCTGCCACACGATGTGTACCTGGAAGTGGAAGTCAACGGCCAGCGCACCTCCATGATCGCCCAGTTTCGTGAGTTGAACGGGCATCTTGCCGCGAAGGGCAAGGACCTGGACAACATCGGGCTTGCGCTCGACCGGCTCGGTATTGCAGACACGGTCGAAGTGCAACTGGATTCCATTGGCGGACTTCGCTACACCTACGACGCCGCGCGCCAGACCGTGTCCCTGGAGATTCCGGACAACCTTCGCAAGCCCTATACCTTCAATACCCGCGCACAGGCCAGGACGCCTCCGGCGACTTCGTCGCGCGGCCTGCTGATCAACTACGACGCGTACGCGCAAAGCAGCACGGACGCGCAGCTCGCGATCTGGAGCGAGGAGCGATACTTCGATCCCACCGGTGTATTCAGCAATACCGGCATCATGTATCTGTATCGCAACGATCGCCGCTATACGCGTTACGACACATCATGGAGCATGTCCGACCCGGTCGCGCTGGATACAAAGCAGTTCGGCGACACCATCTCGTCGTCGCTCGCGTGGTCGCGCTCGGTGCGCATCGGCGGATTCCAGTGGCGCAGCAATTTCGCGTTGCGCCCGGACCTGGTGACGTTTCCCGTACCCGCGTTTGCCGGGTCGGCGGTGGTGCCGTCGTCGGTGGATCTTTATATCAACAGTGTCCGGCAGTACAGCGGCAACGTGCCCAGCGGCCCGTTCATCGTCAACAACGTGCCGGGCATTACCGGAGGCGGCCAGGCCACCGTCATCACGCGCGACGCGCTCGGCCGCACGGTCGCAACCTCGCTGCCGCTGTATGTGGATACGCGCCTGCTTGCCACCGGACTTTCCAGCTATTCGTTCGAGGCGGGTTTCCTGCGCCGCTCATACGGCCTGGACTCGTTCGACTATGACCCGCGGCCGGCAGTCAGCGGCTCGGCGCGATATGGCGTCAATGATCTGCTGACGGTCGAGGCGCATACGGAGGCCACCAGCGGGCTCTACAACGCCGGTGGCGGGGCGCTGGTGCGGCTTGGTATGGCCGGCGTCGTGAATGGGTCGCTGTCGGCCAGCGCAGGGCGTCTGGCCGGTACGCAGGCAAGCCTCGGCTATGAACTGGTCGAGCCGCATTTTTCCATCGATGCGCAGACTATTCGCGCGTTTGGCAACTACGGAGATCTTGCGGCGCGGGACGGTACGCCTGTCCCGACCGCTACGGACCGTGTGACGCTGGCGTTGCCGCTCTTCGCCAGCCAGACCTTCTCGGTGAGCTATATCGGCTTCAAGTTTCCGCAGGCGCAACCTTCGCAAATCGGTTCGGCATCCTACACGGTGAATTTCGGCAACCTGGCGTCGCTCAATCTCAGCGCCTACCAGGACTTCAAGCAGCACGATTCGCGTGGCGTGTTCCTGAGCGTGAGTTTCAGCCTGGGCAGGAACACGTCCGTCAACGCCAACGTCGGCAGGCAGAACGGGCAGTCCAACTACAACGTCAACGCCACCCGCCCCCCCGACTATGACGGCGGCTGGGGTTGGGGCGTGCAGGCCGGTGACGCGGGCGCCGCGCCTTATCGCCAGGCACAGGTGCAGTATCTCGGCAAGGGCGGCGAGGTGACGGTAGTCGGGCAGGATATCAACGGGCAGGGCACCGCGTCGCTCGATGTCACCGGCACCGTGGTGCTGATGGACGGCAGCGTGCAGCCGTCGCGGCGCATCTACGACGGCTTCGCGCTGGTGTCGACCGATGGCGTGGCGGGGATCCCCGTGCTGCACGAGAACCGGGTGATCGGCGTGACCGATCGCGGCGGCCATTTTCTCGTGCCCGATCTCAACTCTTATCAGGACAACCAGGTGGGTATCGACGGCATGAGGCTCCCCGCCGATGCGCGCATCGACACGACTTCGATGGATCTCGTGCCGCAGGCGCAGTCGGGCGTGCTGGCGCATTTCGGCGTGACGCGGTATAGCGCCGCCTCGGTGATCCTGCAGGGGCCCGACGGCAAGTTGCTGCCACCGGGGGCGGCCGTTCATCACGAGGAAAGCGGCAAGGATACGATCGTCGGCTACGACGGGCTTACCTTCGTCGAGGGCCTTCAGCCCGACAACCATTTAGTTATCGAAAGTGGTTCGCTGCATTGCGCAGTGGAGTTCGCCTACGACGGTCCCGGCGATGGTTCGCTGCCCACCATTGGCCCGTTGACCTGCCGTCCAGCTGCCGGGAACGCGCGATGAGACGGATCATGTTTCTCGTGTTCGTCGTGGCATTGGCGCTGGGTGTGCCGGAGCGCGCGAGCGCGCAGAGCTGCTCGGCGGTTGCGACGGCGATCAATTTCGGCTCGGTGAGTCCGATCAGCGGCGCCGCTGTCGCCACGACCGGCAGCGTCAGCGTGACGTGCACGTGGCCCGCCGTCTCGCTGGTGCCGAACGCCCAGGTGTGCCTGAACCTGGGCGGCACCAGTCCGCGCTCGATGACCAACGGCACCAACCAGTTGCAGTACGACCTGTATCAGGACGCGGGGCACTCGCTGACTTGGGGATCGATCTATTCCGGCACCACGCCGATATCGCTCACGCTGGTCAAACCCGCGCTTGGCACGACCGCGACCCAGGCTGTGACCATCTACGGACAGATCAGCGGGAACCAGCCGACAGTGCCGACCATCGGTAACGCCAGTACGATATACACTCAAGCGTTTGGCGGCACTCAGACATCAATCAATGCGGGCTTTTATCTGCTGGGGGCGCCGACCTGTGCATCGCTGACCGCCTCCGGAGGCACCTTCGTCTTCAGCACTTCAGCGACGGTATTGAACAACTGCAACATCAGCGCGACGAACCTCAATTTCGGGGCTGCCGGCCTCTTGAGCAGCGCGTTGAAAGCCAACGCGTCGATCACGGCGCAATGCACCAACGGTGACGCGTACCGGATTGCGTTGAACGGCGGCACGACCGCCAATGTGGCGGCGCGGCAGATGGCGCGCACGGGAGGGGGTGGTGCGGTGAACTACCAACTCTACGTCGACGCGGGCCTGACTACCGCCTGGGGCGACGGCACCGCGGGCACGACGCAGGCGACCGGCACGGGCACCGGCAATTCACAGATACTGACCGTCTACGGTGTAGTGCCCGCGCAAACAACGCCTGCGCCGGGCGTATATACGGACACGATTACCGCCACGATCAGCTTTTGAAACGGATGGCGGCAGCCCGGCATGGGAGCGTGCTTGAACGGTTACTCAGAAGCCCACCATCCACACCGTGGACTGCTTGGCGTCGCGACTGGCGTACTGCACCGTAGAGACAGGCTGGGCTGGATCGAGAGCCACGAGCGCAATGTCGTAAGGCTGGCCATGCAGGCAGGTTACGCTTGGCTTCGCGACGACCGCGGGCTCGGCGGCCGACTGGATCACGCAGCTTTCCTGCACCACCAGGCTGACCGACAGCGTGGCCAGTTCCGTCGGCGATACGTCCGATGCACACGCGCCCAGCACGATTGTGGCGAGTGTGAGCGTTTTATTTTTTCGCAGCATATGAAAATGGAATGATGATGCCGTTGGTGCGCAAGTGTCCTGTTTGCAGCACGCCGAAAGCGGTCCGGATGCACTCCCGGAAGCCGCTCTCTAGTTCTATCGGCACATGGGCGCGAGACTTTAGCGGCATTGCGCAGAATAAGCCTTCCCGGAGGCTATGGCGATGGTTCGACCCGTTCGTTTCAACCTGTCCAACCAGACGTCTCTCTTGTTCCCGAATCTGCAACCCGCAGAGGCAAGCATCGGGAAACCGTAGTTTTATCGGCTCAGCTATAGTCGCGGCTTGGCTACCCGTCAACCTATCGACCCGACGCCGGAGTTCCATGAGCCTGTCACTCAGAAGCGTTCGCTATTTCATCGCCGTCGCTGAAGCTGAATCGGTGACGGGCGCGACCCAGTCGCTCAACATCTCGCAATCGGTCATCACCGACGCCATCAAGGGGCTTGAGACCGAAGTCGGCGCGCAGCTCTTCGTACGCCACGCCCGCGGCATGGTCCTCACGCATGCGGGGCACCAGTTCCTGCGTCACGCGCACCAGATCCTCGCTGCGGTGCGCAATGCTCAGCAGGCCATGTCGTCGAGGCCCGACACCATGACCGGACGGTTGAACATTGGCGTCACGACCATGATGACGGGCTATTTCCTGCCGTATCTGCTCGATCACTTTCGCCGCGTGTTTCCGAAGGTGGAGGTCAACGTGATCGAGGACCAGCGCGACTACATCGAACATCTGCTGGTGAATGGTGAACTCGACGTGGCCGTGCTGATCGTGTCCAACATAGAGAACACGCAGGCGATCGAAACCGAGTCGCTGATCACGGCCGCCTGGCGTTTATGGCTACCGGCGAACCATGCATTGCGCGGGCTTGGCAGCATTTCCCTGCGTGAAATTGCCGACGAGGCGATGATCATGCTCAAGGTCGATGAGCTTGAGGACAACACCAATACCTACTGGCGCGCGTCCGGGTTCAAGCCGAACGTGGTGATGCGCACGGCATCAGTGGAGGCGGTGCGCAGTCTTGTTGCAACCGGTGCGGGTTTGTCGATTCTGCCCGATGTACTTTACCGCCCGTGGTCGCTCGATGGTGACCGGCTCGAGGTGCGTAACATCATGGAAGAAATGCCGAAGATCGATATTGGCATTGCATGGCGTCGCGGGCTCACGCAGTCGGAGACCGCGCAGAACTTTCTTGTCGTCGCGCGCGAACATACGCGTGGGCACGCCAAAATTTCTATCTGAATTTCCGATATCACGCCGATCGCGTTCTGTTTTACGGAAACCTGAGGGGTATTCGAAGAGGGGAATTCTGCGCGATCCATGTCGGCGTCATAGACCGCACGCGCGGCTCTCGCGCAGTGGCAGAAGCTGGTATTGGCCCCAAGAACGCTGCAACCTGCTTGTTTCGCTCCAGCCGTTGCAGCAACAGTACGCCGTAAAACAGCGTAAATACGCCTCCCGTTCGGAATTATCGATAGCTCCTATCTGCGATGCTGGCTGGCAGCCAAAAAAATCGCAGCCCTAAAATCGCTGCATGCCTCGGAGCTCCCGCACAGCGTACTTGGGAACGCGGCGCCGAGGGCCTCGCATTCTTCTTCCAACAAAAGAGAGAGACAGACATATGGAACAGACCCTGCAAACCAGCCTTCTGATCGGTGGCGAATTTGTACCCGGGGCGGGGAATGTGGAGGATGTCCTGAACCCCGCGACGGGCGACGTTATCGCACGGATTGCCGAGGCATCACTCGATCAGGTCCAGGCGGCCGTTGCCGCTGCGAGTCGCGCGTTTCCCGCGTGGGCCAAGACCGTGCCCAAGGAACGCGCGAACCTGCTGCTCAAACTCGCCGATGCCATCGAGGCACGGGCAACCGAATTCGCGCGGCTCGAGTCGCTCAATTGCGGCAAGCCTTACCTCGGTGCGCTCAATGACGAGATCCCGGCCGTGGCGGACGTGTTCCGCTTTTTTGCGGGCGCTTGCCGTACGCAGCATGGGCAGCTTGCCGGCGAATATCTACCGGGCCATACCAGCATGGTGCGGCGCGATCCGCTGGGCGTGGTGGCATCGATCGCACCCTGGAACTACCCGTTGATGATGGCTGCGTGGAAGATCGCGCCGGCGGTGGCAGCGGGTAACACGGTTGTCCTCAAGCCGTCCGAGCAGACGCCGCTCACCACGCTCAAGCTTGCTGAACTCATGGCCGCGATTTTCCCGCCCGGGGTGATCAACGTGGTGACCGGGCGCGGTGACACGGTTGGCGCGCCGCTGATTGCGCAGCCGGATGTGCGCATGATTTCGATTACCGGCGATATATCGACGGGGCAGAAGATTCTCGAAGCGGCGTCGCGCACGGTCAAGCGCACGCATCTGGAACTGGGCGGCAAGGCGCCGGTGATCGTATTCGACGACGCCGATCTGGAGCAGGTCGTCGCAGGACTTCGCACCTTTGGCTACTACAACGCGGGACAGGACTGCACGGCCGCGTGCCGAGTGTATGCGGCACCGAAGATCTACGAGAAGCTGGTGGCCGACCTCTCCAGCGCGGTGAGCACGATCCGCGTAGGTGAGCAGCATATGGACGGCGTGGAGATGGGGCCGCTTATCTCCGAGCGCCAGAGAAGCCGCGTGGCGAGCTTCGTGGAGCGGGCGGCGAGCCAGAGTCATATTGAAGTCACCGCAGGCGGCAAGGCCGGCGTATCGCGCGGATTTTTCTACGAGCCGACCGTGATCGCGGGCGCGCTGCAGACCGACGAGATCGTGCGGCGTGAGGTGTTCGGGCCGGTGGTTTCGGTGACCCGTTTCGACGACACGGCCCAGGCGATTGCGTGGGCCAACGACTCCGACTTCGGGCTCGCGAGTTCTGTGTGGACGGGCGACGTGAGCCGCGCGTTCAAGGTGGCCGCCGAGCTGCACTACGGCTGCACATGGATCAACACTCATTTCATGCTTGTGAGCGAAATGCCCCATGGCGGCATGAAGCGCTCGGGTTACGGCAAGGACATGTCAGTCTACGCGCTCGAGGACTACACCTGCGCGCGCCATGTGATGGCGAAGTTCGAGTAGCACACCTATACAAAGGCTCGCAGCGATCCGGAAAATCACTGCGAGACGCTTGTGGATGACGTTTTTTCATGCGTTCCAGCCGTCCCCGTTTTTAGTCGGGCTTCCTGTCCCCAAGCTGTCCCTTCGCCGTTCTTCAACCGTTTGAAGTCAAACCGAGCAAGAGGAAAATCATGGAACCAGTCAATCTGACCGACGCACCCGCTGCGCTGGACCACGACGCCCGGCAACTCAAAAGCATGGGTTATACCCAGGAGCTTGCGCGCCGCATGAGCGGCTTCTCGAACTTTGCCATATCGTTCTCGATCATCTGCATCCTGGCAGGGGGCATTACCGCGTTTCCGCAGGCATTGAGCGCGGCAGGCGGTGCGTCTATCGGTATCGGCTGGCCGGTCGGTGCGCTCTTTGCGCTGGTCGTTGCTGCTTCAATGGCGCAGATCGCGTCGTCGTATCCGACTGCCGGCGGCCTGTATCACTGGAGTTCGATTCTTGGCAACAAGGGCTGGGGTTGGGCGACTGCATGGTTCAACCTGCTCGGGTTGATCTTCGTGGTGGCCTCGGTGAATTTCGGCGTCTACGATCCGTTCTTCAAGACGCTGATCGCGCCGTTGTTCGGCATCAATCCCGACTCGCTTACGTTCTGGCACCAGACCGCGTTCATAGCGGCGGTGACGCTGACTCAGGCGTGGCTCAACCATAGCGGTATCCGGATCACGACGATCCTGACCGACCTCTCGGGCTACCTGATCTTCCTGATCGCCGTGCTGCTGACGTTAGCACTGCTCGGGTTTTCGAAGACGCCGTTCGACTTCGGGCGGCTTATCGACTTCAGCAACTTTACTGGTTTCGACGGCGGCGCGTGGCCCAAGCAAGGCATGCTGGCGGCGTTTCTGTCGGGCCTTTTGCTGACCATCTATACCATCACCGGTTTCGACGCGTCCGCCCACACCTCGGAGGAAACGCA
>Ga0185299_10008007_pt1 | contig 10615 bp, 7 predicted proteins | sample PaiPotPPA55metaG_FD_128002 | JGI IMG/M metagenome (GOLD analysis project Ga0185299, IMG submission 128002) | Iron sulfur acid spring bacterial and archeal communities from Banff, Canada, to study Microbial Dark Matter (Phase II) - Paint Pots PPA... ...
CTCACAGATGACCATGCCGCCCGAGTGCTGCCCTAAATGCCGCGGCAGATCCTGCGCCGCTAGACATAACTCGAAATATTTGCGAATCCGCGGATGCGTAAGATCGAGTCCGGCATCGCGCAGACGGCGATCGAGCGCATCGTTCTCGTCCTTGAATTCCCAGGTCGCGACTGCCGCTGAAATTCGCTTTAGCGTGTCCGGGTCGAATCCCAGCGCCTTGCCCATTTCGCGCGCGGCCATGCGATTGCGATACGTGATGACGTTGGCGGTCATGGCCGCTCCGCGCTGCCCATAATGCTGATAGACGTATTGGATAACTCGTTCGCGCTCGTCGCCGCTCGGCAGGTCTAGATCGATGTCGGGCCACTCTCCCCGTTCCTCGGAAAGAAACCGTTCAAACAATAATTCCATGCCAATCGGATCCACCGCCGTGATGCCGAGTGAGTAGCAAACCGCGCTATTGGCGGCCGATCCGCGGCCCTGCACCAGAATTTTCTGTTCGCGGCAGAAGCGCACCAGGTCCCAAACAATCAGAAAGTACCCGGCAAGCTTCAGCTTTTCGATCAAGCTCAACTCGCGCTCAATTTGCCGGCGCGCGCGTTTCTTGAGTTCCGGAGCCGCTCGCCCATACTGGCTCTGCATTCCTTCCCGCGTGCGCTCCCGCAGAAACGACATCATGGTTTCCCCGTCAGGCACGGGATAACGCGGAAACTCGTATCCCAGATCGTTCAGCGTGAACTCAAGCCGTGAGGAAAGGTCGACCGTGTTGGCAATGGCATTCGGAAAATCTGCAAAGAGCGCTCGCATGGCTGCGGGAGATTTGAGATGGCGCTCGGCATTGCGCGCCAGCAGACGTCCGGCAGTGGCCAGCGTGCGATGATGCTGAAGCGCGATGAACGCATCCGCCAACTCCCGCTCCCGGAGGGTGGCATAGTTCACGCCATTGGTCGCGAGCAGCGGCAGGTGCAAAGCTTCCGCAATCTCGATCGCAACCCGGTTTCTATACTCTTCCTCGCGATGAAAATGGCGTTGTAATTCGACGTAAACATTCGGCTGGCCAAAAATCTCTGTTAGTCGCTTCACCGCTTCGAACGAAGCTTGCGGTCCACCTTGCTTTAGCGCCGCAGCCAGTGGTCCTTCCTCTCCACCGGTCAGGCATATCAGACCGTCGGCGTGCTCAATGAAATCCGAACTGGACGCGGAGGCTCCTTCTTTTCTCCCAACGCGCAGCTTCATTTTCGTAATCAGGCGGCAGAGATTGTGATATCCAGCGCGCGAAGCGACCAGAAGCGGAAGACGAAATCCACGGTGTTTTCGTGGTGAAAACGCGGCACACGTTACTTCCGCCCCAATATGCGCCTTGATCTCCGTCTTTTTTGCGGCGAGGTGGAAGCGTGGCGACCCGTACACTCCATCTCGATCGAGCAATGCCATCGCGGGCATTCCCAGGTTCGCGCACACCGCGATCAGTTCCTCGGGAATCGAAGCCCCTTCGAGGAAGCTGAATGCGGAGCGGGAATGGAGTTCAACGTACATCAGTTCTCAGTTCCCAGTTCTCAGTTCTCAGTTGGCTCGCGTAATTACTGAGAACTGAGAACTGAGAACTTTTCCTAGTCATACGTTCCTTCTACAAACCAGTTTCCGCTTAGTTTGTCCTGCACTAAGCGGTACAACACGAGTCCAGTTTCGGCGGGTACGGCGATGTCCCACTCCTCGCGCGACCAGCCTTCCTGTTCCGACCAGTCGCCGGAAGAGCGCCAGGGACCGGCGGTCCAGACGATTTCGCCGGCAATTTCCTCGCGCTCGAGGCATCGCATCCGCACCGGCTTGGCTTCGCGCAAAGTAACGCTCGCGCCTAGCGGCGGACGAAACAGGCGCAAGGCGATCACCGCGCTCATTTGTTCTTTTGCGTTGCCGTTTGCGTCTTCCTCGGCCGGGCATACACTGTCGTTTTCTTGCATGGACGTATCCTTCGTTCGATTTTCAGACTGCTTTGCTCTGGGTTCTGTGGATGCGGGCTCTACGCGCACAGGCTCTGCGGGCGCAAAGTGCCGCACCGCAAACGCGCCTTCGCGGTGCGTATCCAGTAATTGCACCGACCCCACTCTCCCTTCGCCGACAATTCCTGCGATGCGCGCCAGCGTTAGTTCGAGTTTTTCGGGCTCAGGAAAAACCGGCTGAAACAATCCGCTCTGCAGGGCTCGCGGGCGCGCCGGATCGGCCGACAAATGAATCTTCGCGATGGGCGCTCCCGGCGGATGCGCCTGCAAATCAAGCTGTAACAATTTAAGAAATACTTTTGTGTCCAGCATGGGAGTTGGCAATCGCAGCGTGCGAGTGAACGTCCTGGTGGACGTTGTGCAACCATTAGATTGCGTCGCTGCAAGTTTCAGGTTCAGATGCAACTCCTGCACCGCCAGCGCGCGCGCTCTCAATCGCGCGCACACTTGCTCCAACATGCGGCTCAGCAAAAACGCCAGCGGTTCCAGCAGCACGATGGGATATTCCAGCTCCACAGTCTCGGCAAAAATCAGCCGCGGTTCCAGTACACGCAAGTTGCGCGATGCCGCGCCCCGCGCCAGCTTTCGCAGACGGATTCCCTGCTGCCCCAGGCGCTCGCTGACCGGAACTTCGGGAAGAGCCGCCAGCGCGCGCAGCGTGCGAATGCCCCAGCGATCAAACGTTTCAACCCAGCGTGCGGCCTCCTCAACGTCGAAAGAAAAGCTGGAAGAAAAACTTTCCAGCAACACATCCACCGGCAGATCTCCCAGGCGCTCTGCTTCGCGGCCTTCGGGAATCAAAGTCACGCCGGGAAAACCACGGGCTGCGAGCAAAGCAGCGTCCGGATTCGCGGCCACAGCAAGGTTCGCTTCCAGTCCCATCTGCGAGACGCGCCGCGCCAAATCGTGGGCAATCTTCGGCAGCGGACCAAACAACGGCTCGAGCCCGGCAAGATTCAGAAGCACGGTGCCGGGCGCCGTGTCTTCCACTTCCGGAGAGAATGATTGCGCGCAATCCAGCAGCGCAGCATGTGCCGACATCTCCTGGGATTCCGAGCGCGCACGCAGCACCAGGTTCTCCCATGCTTCCAGTTGCGACTTGGTCGCGCCTGCCTCTACGCTTGATTGGCGCGCTCTTTCGTTGAGCGCCACCACCTTCTCCAGCGGAGGGCGTCCGGTGAGCACCGCGACCGGGCGGGCGCACAACTCCGGCTCAAAGCGAATGATCGCTTGCACGGAAAAATCAGGGATGAAGATGCAGGCAAACATGCTAGCTCTCAGCTCTCAGTTTTCAGCTCTCAGTAAAAGCTCATGCATTAAATGATGAGGACAAGGAGTGCCAGTTTGAGAACTGAGAGAACTGGATGATTTCGATCTGCGGCATAAGTTATCCCGCCCATGCTGCTCGACTCTTAAAACTTGCGGTCGATTGCACCGGCTTGCGTTCCGAATTTCGTTCCAAGCGCGAGCGCAACAACTCGGCAGTGATCTCGAATTGATCTAATAGTTCCGAATGCGGTAATTCCGAATGTGACGCACGGTTTTCTGAGAGCAGAGAGCTGACAGCTGACAGCCCTTTTCCTGAGACCTGAGACCTGGCACCTGACACCTTCACCAGCACCGACGAGCAACTGCCGGCAATCGGCTGCTGTTCCAAAACCAGGAGTGCTGTCGGCGTGTGCTCAATGGCGCGGCGGAAGCGGAACCAGGATGCCAAAGGAATTCGCCGCGCGCTCGGCACCGGAACATCGCCGAGATCGAGAACGATCATTCCGAAACCATTGCTTTGCAGCAGGAGGTCGGTGACTTTCAGCATTTGCCCGAGCTGCGATTCCCAACGGCTAAAGCCGAATCTTTTTTCGGCTACTTGCGGTATGCCTGAAGGCATACCCTGATACGACTCGCTTGAAGACAAACCCTGATACGAATCGGGCATAGCCTGATACGAATCGCGTGAAGGGATACTCTGATATGTGTCCCTTTTTGCGCAGCCTGCTTTGCGCGCAGGCGAAGGATGTTTACGCGTGGGATATTTTTCTCCGCATCGCACCCACAGCAAACGGCTCATCTCCATCCCGGCCGCCGCCGCTGAGGCGGGATCGAACGCATCGCTTGCATCCACCAGCGCGCAAACTTCTCCGCGTTGGGTAGCGCGGGCCAGCGCGAAAAGCAACACGCTGGTCCTTCCCGATGAGGCCGTGCCGCAGATTTCCGTGAGGCAACCGCGAGCGAGGCCGCCGGTTAGCGAGTCCAGTTGCGGAATGCCGCTCGAAACCATTTCCGGCGCCGGGCGGACATCGAGGCGCGAAGCGGGAACGACCACTGCCAGCTTTGGGATTGCGCCCACGGCGGCCAAAACCTCCGCGGTCTTCTTCTTTTTTGCGTTTGCGGTCTTCTCCGCGGTCGAGCGCGGCGGAGAAGATGGCGGAGAAAAAATAAAAGGGCGGCCCATGGCCGCCGATGAAAAAATTGGAGAGGCAGACATACTTCCTCGGCTACTGTCAGTTCGTAATTGTCAGGGAACGCAGAGGGCAGGATCAGCCCGGGCGAAATCTTATCTTCACCTTTAGTGTTCGCCTTTTATTCGCCTACATGAGTATCCCTCTCCGTCTCGCCGTTGTCAAGTCGATTCGCCTCGAATCATCAATCCGCATCATCAGCCAGACCTGCAACTTAAAGATTCACAATGCTTTACGGAGACATTTTTGGGAGCGAAATCGCCCTCCGAAAAGCGGCGCGCTGCAAGCCCAGTCGGCATGGTGAGAACGAGCTTTTGTTATAATCGGACTTCGTCGAATCCACCCGAGTGGCGCTATCGTCTAGGGGTTAGGACGGAAGATTCTCAATCTTCAAACCCGGGTTCGATTCCCGGTAGCGCTACCAAAGTTATCGACAGCTTGCTGCCTACCGCGAGCGCATACACCGACTTGTTTCAAAACTGTGCAATTCTGGACAGACAATCCATTGGCACCGCTGTAATGTGCTCCGATAGCAAGACGCGATGTGGAGATGAGAAGGAGCTACGCGATTTCCCCCCACCTGGGTCGTTTTTGCTCCTCTAGTGGCGCAGCAATTGAGAGTCTGCGCCACTTCTTTATTTTGAAAGTACGATCAGCATTTTGAAAGTGCGATCAGCGAATCCAGATTTCACGCAGTTTGCTAACCATACTCGCGCCTTGGACTGCCAGCCTTCCACGCGCTTCATCGTCCATGAGACTTGAACAATTCGAGTTTTCAGGCATAATTCGCAGGTTATCAATTGCGTAAAATCCTGCCTTGGATTGCTTTGAGGTTTCATGGGCCGAAAACAGTCTCCCATCCTGAACAAAAACAAATTGAAGTTGGGCTTCTTCTCTCCGAACTGCTCGGGCGGCATGTCGGTCACGAAAGTTCCCGAGCGTTGGGTCAATTCCTGGGACAACAACATCCGGCTGGCGCAGCTTGCCGACGAAGCCGGCATCGAATTTCTGCTGCCGATCGCGCGTTGGATCGGTTACGGCGGGGAAACCGACTTCCACGGCAGCGTGCTGGAGACGCTTACCTGGGCGACCGGGCTGCTTGCGAACACGAAACGGATCAACGTCTTCGCTACTGTACATACGGCGTTCATCCATCCCGTGGTCTCCGCCAAGCAACTTGCCACCGCCGACCAACTCGGTCACGGGCGCCTCGGCCTCAACATCGTGGCCGGCTGGAACAAGCCCGAGTACGATGCGTTCGGCATTGATTTGCCGGAGAAGCACGCCGACCGCTACGCGCTCGCGCAAGAGTGGTTCGACGTGGTCAAAGCGATCTGGAGCCACAATGGTCCGTCCGATTGGAACGGGAAGTTTTATCACCTCAAGGGCGTGTACGGATTCCCTCGTCCTTACGACGGCATTCCGCCCATCATGAACGCGGCGGGATCGGGCGAGGGCCGCGAATTTGCCGCGCGCAACGCCGACTTTCTGTTCGCAATCTCCGTCGACCTCGAGAAATCCAAAACTGAAGTGGATGCGATCAAGGCAAACGCGGCCAAGTTGGGGCGGAATACCGGAGTCTTCACGTTGTGTCACGTGGTTTGCCGGCCAACAAAAAAGGAGGCCGAAGAATATTACCGTTACTATGCTCATGAGAATGCCGACTGGGGCGCGGTCGACAACCTGATGCGCCTTCAGGGCATGCACGCGCAATCCTTCCCGGCGGAGGCGTTGCAAATGCTGCGCGATCGCTTCGCGGCCGGACACGGCACCTATCCGCTGGTCGGCGATCCCGACACCATCGTGAAAGAGATGGAAAAGATTCCTGCATCCGGCTTTGCCGGGACGACCCTGAGTTTTGTGGACTACGTAAAAGAGTTTCCATACTTTCGCGATGAGGTCATTCCACGTTTAGAAAAGATAGGCCTGCGCGAAAAATTCGAAGGGCAAGGGGCTGCGGACTTTTCAGCGGCGGCAATCCTCACCTGATCATTAAGAATTGTTAATCTCCGCTTCCCGGCCGACTCTCGTGATACGTTAAACCTGAAAATGAAGACTGCTGCCCGTTTCGCTCTGGACGCCGCATCTGTGCGCGGAGTGACTTATGCCGACACGCGCGTGGTGTCGATCCGCAACCGCTCGCTGACCACCAAGAACGGACGGGTGGGGCATGCCTCGGAGTCCGAGTCGCTCGGCATCGGCGTGCGCGTAATTGCGGACGGTGCGTGGGGGTTTGCGGCGTCTGCGGATTTGAGCCACGCCGCAGTGGAAGGGGCCGCCGCGCGGGCGGTTGAAATTGCGAAAGCCTCGGCGCGTGTGAAGCGGGAGGATGTTCGACTGGCTCCCGAACCCGCGGCGGTGGCGGAGTGGACGACACCATTCAAGGTCGATCCGTTCATCACGTCGGTGGAGCAGAATCTCGATCTGTTGCTGAAGGTTGACTCGGAGATGCGCGCCGTTGCCGGAGTCACGCTTGCCGAAACCGGCATGAACTTCCAGCGCGAAGAGTCGTGGTTTCTTTCTTCCGAGGGCTCCGACATTCATCAGACAAAATATTCGACCGGCGCAGGATATACGGCGTACGCGTTTGCGGGCTCCGAGATTCAGAAGCGTTCATACCCGAACTCGTTCGGCGGGCAATGGCAGAACCGCGGGTATGAGCAGATCGAAGAGATGAAATTGCTGGAGAACGCCCGGCGCGTGGCGGAAGAAGCTGTCGCGTTGCACCAGGCGGATCAATGTCCGGAGGGTACGGCGACAATTATTCTGGATGGATCGCAGCTGGGCTTGCAGATTCATGAATCCATCGGGCATCCGATTGAACTGGATCGTGTGCTGGGCATGGAAGCAAATTTTGCGGGAACGTCATTTCTTACTATCGAGAAGCTGGGAAATCTGCGCTATGGCAGCGAACTGGTCAACGTCGTGGCCGACGCTCGGCAGGAACACGGACCGGGCCTCGGAACCTTCGCCTATGACGATGAAGGTGTGGCCGCGCAGTCGACGCCAATTATCACCAATGGACGCTTTACGGGATATCTGAGTTCACGCGAAACTGCGCACACCATCGGCGCGGCGCGCTCCGGCGGAACACTGCGCGCCGAAGGTTGGAACCGGCTGCCCATGATTCGCATGACCAACGTCAGCATTCTGCCCGGAGAGACGCCGCTGAGTTTGGAACAGCTCATTGCCGCGACCGACGAGGGGATTTACATGGAGACCAACAAGTCGTGGTCGATTGACGACAAGAGGTACAACTTTCAGTTCGGATGCGAGATTGCGTGGGAGATCAAGAACGGCAAGCGGGTGCGGATGCTGAAAAATCCTTCCTACTCGGGGATCACCACGGAGTTTTGGAATTCGATGGATGCGATCTGCTCGCGCGACGAGTGGACGCTGTGGGGAACTCCAAACTGTGGCAAGGGCCAGCCGCAGCAGGTCGTGGGCACGGGACATGGGGCGAGCCCGGCCCGGTTCCGGAATATTCGCGTGGGCTCGGCGTATTCGTAGGGACGGGCTTGTGCCGTCTTCATGGCGGGGCGACGGTCTGTGGCGGGGGGAGACGCGGCAAGTCGCGTCTCTACGGGAAATCAGGGAATGCTCAGCAGAGAAAAAGCCGCAGACATCTTTGACCGAATTCGGCGCTTCTCGTCCGCCGACGAGGTCGAAGCCATCTTCACCGGCTCTCGCTTCGCTTTGACTCGCTTCGCTAACAGCACTATTCATCAGAATGTGGAGGAGGAGAATTCCATTGTTTCGATCCGCGCGAATTTTGCCGGCCGGACGGCGCGGGCCACCACCAATCAGTTTGACGACGAGGGTTTGCAGCGGGCGGTTGCTGCATCGGAGAATCTCGCCCGAGTGCAGGCGCCGGATCCGGACTTATTGCCGATGCCGGATGCCCAGGAAGCCTGCGGAAGGGCGGGCGAGGCGCCCGTCGCTTCATCATCCAGGTTCTTCGAGCGGACGGCCGCGATTACTCCGTCCGATCGGGCCGAGGTGGTCAAGAGCATCGTGTCCGTTGCCGGCAAACACAAGATGACCACGGCGGGGATCTACTCGAACTCGGAATCTGAGGAAGGAATCTTCAACTGTCGTGGATTAGCGAATTGGCATCGCCAGACATTGGCGGAGATTTCCATCACCATGCTGGGCGAGGATTCTTCCAGCTGGCAGAAAGCGAACTCCCCCGATGTGAGTAAACTCGATCCCGCGTGGTTGGCGAAGACGGCTGCGCAAAAGGCCGCCGAGTCCGCCCATCCGCGAGAGATTGCGCCGGGGAAGTACACGGTAATTCTTGAACCGGCTGCTGTCCTCGACGTTGTTGGGTTCATGTTCTGGGACTACAGCGGCGTGGCGATTCTCGATCAACGCTCGTTTCTAAACGATCGGATCGGCACCAAACTTTTTGGCGAGAACATCAACATCTGTGATGACGTGGCGCATCCTCTGCAGGCGGGTTCGCCGTTTGATGGCGAGGGGATGCGGCGGCAGCGCGTGCAATTGGTCGAGAACGGCGTAGTGAAGCGCGTGGTATATGCGCGCGCCACCGCACAGAAGATGAAGAATTCGGAGTATGCGGCCAAGGTCGGCCCCATCGAACCCACGGGGCACGGATTCCCTTTGCCGAACGAGGTGGGCGAGATGCCGATGAACATTGTGTTCGGGGTACCCGAGAATCCGCGCAGCGTAGAAAATATGATTGCATCAACCGAGCGCGGCGTGCTGGTTACGCGGCTGTGGTACATCCGTGAAGTGGATCCGTACGAGAAGATCGTGACCGGCATGACCCGCGACGGGACGTTCCTGGTGGAGAACGGCAAGATTCAATGTGGTCTGCGCAATTTCCGCTTTAATCAGAGCCTGATCTCGATGCTATCGAATGTCGAGGCGATGAGCGTTCCGGTTCGCGCCAGCGGGGAGGAGTCGTTTGATATGGTGGTGCCGGCGATGAAGGTGCGGGAGTTTAATTTTACGGAGGCGACGAAGTTCTGAAGAGGCAGCAATTAGCACTTAGCAATTAGCAGTTAGCGCTTAACCCTCAGCCTTTCCGGTCGACGTTAACTTTTCGTAGCAGAGAGCTCAACATCTTTCGGATCTGCGATAGTTCATCTGCGATTTTCGCGTAGTCGGGTTTCGCCAGGTAACCCAAGTCCTTCGCCAGGAGCAACTCGTAATCCAGTTCACTTGCCGAGCCGGATGCAATCCGAAGATAACGTTGAAACTCGTTATTCCCCATTTTTCCACAGCCCTCGGCAATGTTCGCCCCGACGGAAACGGCGCATCGCCGAATCTGACTCGTCAGGCCATAAAGTTCTTCTCTTGGAAATTTCAAGGTTGCGGCATAAATCGCCAATGTGAGCCTGTGAGATCGTTCCCAAACGTGCAAGTCGTGAAAGTCCTTCAAGTGTGCCTCCAGTAGCGAGCCGGGCAGGCTAAGTGCTAACTGCTAAATGCTAAGCGCTGGCAGCTCCTGCCGCAGTGACCTCGCTCACCGCATCTCTTGTACGCCCCTAAGTCGCTGTACCAGTGGCACTTCGACGCCTTTGTTCCATGACTTCCGTAACTTTGCATCGCGGGTGCTGGGGTGTAATCTCGGCCTGAAATGTGCACATGCTCAATTGGAGTGGTGCACGGCACGAACCGGAAGGAAGGTCGTCGCAAACGTGTCTGAAACCGCCAAGGAAACCGTTGCTGAAGTCAGCAAGAATCGAAGGGGTTATACGGACGTGCAAGGCGCGCCGCGCTTTCCCATAAAACTGCCGGTGGCATTGAAGTCGACGTCGGCGGTCAACCAATCGGGAGTCACGGGCCAGGGAGTCTCAGGGAAGACGGTCGAGACCGAGAACATTTCCGCCAACGGCGTCCTGTTCCGCATGGATGCCGATGTGCCTGTAGGTTCGGCTGTCGATTTTACGCTTTCTCTTCCCGCCGATGTCGTGGGCGCAGAAGCCGACGTGCAGGTGGATTGCCGCGGACGAGTGGTGCGCAGTTTTGAAGATGGTGGCCGGCGCGGAGTCGGCGTGGTAATTGACGAGTACCGTTTTGAGCGCAGGTAGTTTGCGCGCAGTTCGGCCGCGCAGGTAGGCGCGAAAAGAGGACGGATGGGCAGCACTTCGGTCAGCACTTCGGGCAGTGTCGAGCCAGGCGAAGGCG
>Ga0185299_10008008_pt1 | contig 10615 bp, 6 predicted proteins | sample PaiPotPPA55metaG_FD_128002 | JGI IMG/M metagenome (GOLD analysis project Ga0185299, IMG submission 128002) | Iron sulfur acid spring bacterial and archeal communities from Banff, Canada, to study Microbial Dark Matter (Phase II) - Paint Pots PPA... ...
AAGCGAACGCTCACGGCGCCGTGTCGAGCCCTGCCTGCGTGGCAGCTCGTCACAGGCCGTCAGATATGACCATTTTCCAAACCGAGATGCCTGACAGAATCGACGAAGAAGTCACCTTTCGCAAGCTGGAAGTCCTGCTCGCGTACATGGAGACCGAAAACCTGGCCAAGACGGCAGAGGCTCTCGATGTGAGTACGGTTAGCGTGCATCGGGCGCTGCATTCGCTCGAACAGGGCATGCGGTGTGTGCTGTTCCGGCGCGAGGGCCGCAATCTGAGGCCGACGGAAGCCGCGCATACGCTTGCCGATGTCGAAAAGGAAGTGATGGCGTTGATGTCCGACGGCATCCGTTCAACGCGTGAGACTGCGGGCTATTCGTCGGACCGTCTGAAGCTCGGCTCGATCTACTCACTGACGACCAACACAGTGCCCGGTGTCGTCGTCGACATCAAGTTGCGGCGTCCAGCGCTCCAGGTGGAGCTTGTGCTCGGCTCCAATGCAGAACTGCTGGAGAAGCTGAAGCACGGCGCAATTGATGCGGCCCTGATGTCCGTACCGGAGGCGGAGCCGGAAGTCGACACGTTTGTGGTACGAAGACCGCTGCATATCGTGCAGCGCAGCAGAGTGAAGTCACGACGTACCCATATACCGCGCTACCAGTCGCAGAATCTCCTGCGACTGGTAGCGCTGGGCCAGCTGACTCAACCGACGCGCGAATGGCCGATATCGCGCGTCGAGTTCACCGACCCGGCGCGCCCACAACTGGATTTCGCGCATATCGCCCATCCGTGCCAGATAGTGAAGCGCCTCCATTTCCGGCCCGGGAGGAACGACGATGGGTCCATCCGTACGACTGTCCGTAACGCATGTGACATCGGGCTTGTACGTCCATTCAAGCTTTAACAGTGTCGCGATCTGCTCAAGCAACTGGTTCTGTTCAATCGGCTTGCTCAGGAAAGCGTCAGCGCCGGCTGTCATGCTGCGGAGCTTGTCGCTGCTGGCCGCGCTGGCCGACGTTGCGATAACCGGCACCTTGCTCAGGCTGCCCGCTTTCGCACGCAGCTCCCGGATGCTGTCCTGGCCGTTGAGCCCGGGCATGAAGATATCCATGAGAATCACATCCGGATGCAATCGTTCGGCTTCCTCAATTCCTGAACGGCCGTCTTCAGCTTCGAACGTTTCGAAGCCCAGGGACGCCAACATCTCGACCGCGACCGCGCGATTGGTCCGAACGTCGTCGACGACCAGGACCTTTTTGCGCGGCCCGCTGTAGCCCGTTGCGATTGCTGTCGGCTGGCGTCGGCCAATCTCGCCAGTCGCGGCCGGCAACTGCAGCTCGAACCAGAACGTACTTCCTTCATTCATGCCGCTCTCGACACGAATCTCGCCCCCCATCAGTTTGACGAACTGCTGACTGATTGCGAGCCCCAGGCCGGTGCCGCCGATGCGGCGGCTCTCTTCGCCAAGCTGCTCGAAAGGACGGAACAATAATGTCCGGTGGTCGTCGTCAATGCCAATGCCTGTATCGCGCACCTCGAAACGCACACGTGCCAGACCGTCGCGGCCAGCGTGAAGCGCGACGTTGAATATCACGTGGCCCTGGTCGGTGAACTTCACCGCATTCGCGAGCAGGTTCAGCAACACCTGGCGGAGCCGATTGGCGTCGGCACGGATTCCACATGGCGAGTCGGCCGTCACGTTGCACACGAAGTTCAAGCCTTTCTGTTCGGCTCTGACACGGATGATCTCTTCGATCGAGCGCAGGAAATCGACCAGGTTGATGTCGCTCAGGCTGAACTCCAATTTGCCCGCTTCTATCTTCGAAAAATCCAGCACGTCGTTGATCAGGGTCAGCAGTTGCAGACCGCTCTGCTGGATCACATTGATATTGCCGCGATACTTCTCCCCCAGCGCCTTATCGCGCAGCAGGATCTGCGCGTAGCCCAGGATACCGTTCAGCGGCGTGCGGAGTTCATGACTGATCATTGCCAGGAACTCGCTCTTTGCGCGATTGGCGGTTTCCGCGGCGTGCCGTGCCTCCCGCTCGGCTTCCGCTTGCCTGCGCGCGGTCACGTCGACGGCAACGCCCATCAACTCGTTGATCGCACCCGACTCATCGGGCACGGTGCGCGCGATGGCGGAGATATACCGGATCGACCCGTCCGGCAGAATCACTCGAAACTCGTGTTCAATGTTGCGCGGCTCCCGCATTGCGTCCGCAATCGAGGCTTGCATCATCGGCCGATCGTCCGGATGAACGCAGTTGACGACCAGGTCAAGACTTGGTTCGACCTCCCCCGGAGCAAAGCCAAAAATCCGGAAATGCTCGTCCGACCAGACAACAGTGCCGGACGGGATGTGCCAGGACCAGCTTCCCGTGTGGCTCAACCGCTGCCCTTCCGATTGCAGCGCTTCGCTGCGCCGCAACTCTTCCTCCATCTTCCTGCGTTCGGTGACGTCGCGCGCAATGCCGACCGTGCCTGCCTGTTGCCCGCGTCCGTCGCCGAACGGCGTCTTGATCGTCTCCACCCATGTGCAGCGACCGCTTGCTTCGGCGTGGTGCTCTTCAAGCCGTTTGCGCCGCCCCGAGGCCATCACCTCGGCATCGTCGGCGCGGTAGGCCTGCGCGTATTCAGGGGGATGCACATCGAAATCGGTCTTCCCGATCACTCCAGCCGGATCGTCGTAACCCAACGCGCGCGCCAGGGCGCGGTTGACTGCCACGTAACGGCCATCGGTGTCTTTAACCCACGCGAGATCCGGGATGTTGTCGAGGATCGCTGCCATCTGGGTGTTCGCGCTGCCGAGCTCGCTGGCGTGCCGCTCGAGTCGCCCGACCATCATATTGATCGCGTCGACCAGCTGGTCGAGCTCGTCCAGTTTCCGCCGGGGACGGCGCAGCAGCAGCAGCGGCACCGGGGCGACGCACGGTTTGCGCACGCGTAGCGCTGTGGCGATATCGACGAGATGGCGCGTCGCGAGCCGGTGCACCATGAACAAAATGAACAGCGCGACTAAAAACGTCTTCATCGCGTTGCTTACCAGGATCACGAAGGCCTCACGCAGCAGATCCCGATAAATGTCCGTCAGGCTGGCCTCAAGATGCAGGACGCCGATTTGGCGCGCATCCTTGTCGCAGCAGTAAACCGGAAACTCCCTGACGACGATGTTTTCCGCCTGCCTGGATCCACGAGAAATCGTCAGCGGGTGCGTGGTGTGAGTTTCGCGGACTTCGACGTATCGGATCAGAGGCAGGCGCAGCATTCCGTCAAGCTGGCCCTCAAGCTGTTTACTGTCGAGAGCCCACAAGGCGTTGCCCAGACCGCGCGCATAACCTTCTTCAATTTCGTTGAAACGGCTCTGCAGCCCTGAGACTTCAGCCTGGTAACTTAGCATGAGCTGAACGGTAGTCACGACCAGTGTCACAACGGTGCTGAACAGCAGCACGCGAGCGAGCAAGGCGACTGCGATGCCGCCTCTCGGCGCGCGGAACGGTTTCGACAACGAGCCGGTTTGGGTAGCTTGCAAGGTCGGGTCCATTGAGAAGCGGTCGTCATGACTTTAACTTCTATCCCGCCGCTACGGGTCATCGCTCTGGCCGAATCGCAGCACGAGACGTCGCGAGCAACGACGCCGGCGCCGCTACTGCGCGTAGTGCGCCAGCACGGCCCGGATCGCGCGGTCGTTCATGTTGGCCTGAGTCACCGTCACCACGTCGACGAATACCCTTGGTCGGGATGGATGGCCCTGCAAGTCCGCGACCAGTGTTTCGAGCGCCAGATAACCCATACGGTAAGGATCCTGCACCACGTCGGCGTAAACCACGCCGCGTTTTAGCGCATCCAGGAACTCCGGCCGCCAGTCGAACACGACCAGACGCGGGCGATCGCCGGCCGGCATGGCCTCGATGACCCGCAAAGCGCCATCGGCCGTTGTCTCGTTAGGAGCGAAGACCGCATCGAGGTGGCCTGCATAGCCATTCAAGGCCTTGAGAACCCCTTCCTGAGTCTCGTGGAACCGGTATCCGACATAAGCTTCGACAACCACCTCCCAGCCCATCTCTCGCGCCACAGCCAGAAACCCGTTTTCACGCTCGGTCGTGGAACTGATGTTCGGTGAGAGCCGCAACACCGCGATCTTGGCGCCCTTGCGCAGGACCGGTACAAGGCTGAGAGCCGCAGTTCTGCCCGCTGCAAGATTGTCGGTGGTGACGGTGGAAATGGCGTTGTAATCGGTGCTGCTCCGGTCTACCAGCACGGTCGGGACCGTAATTGAAACCGGAGTCGCCACGTCCTCCAGCGGTTCGGGCGCCAATACGATGCCGGCGACCCCGTTCTGCACCATGTAGTCGATCATTCGCAGCTGGACATTGCGTTCCGTGCCAAGCGAGGCGCCGTCAGAAGGATTACGCATGACCAGGTCGACATGCAGGTCGAGCGCTGCACGCTGGATACCCTTGGTCATCGTCTGCCAGAAAACTTGCACCGAGCCAGCCAGTACAACCCCGACCTTGGTCGCCGAAGCCACCGGTGCTGCCCCGGCGAGTATGGCAAACAATGCGACAAGCACCAGGGCCTTGCGCAAGGAGGGTCTCCCGTGCCTCCGAACATGCGCTCCTCGCGCGCCGCAAACCTCGACGGGTTGCAAAGCCGCATTCCACCGCCTTGATAATTTCACTTCACCCTCCTCGCTCCCCATCTAATACGTCGCTCCTGGCGCAGTATTGCTTCATTCAGAAGCAATCACCACCTGGAAAGTCTCGCCCGACTCGGCCTGCATTGCATTTGAGCCCACTCGGAAGCTGTTTCCAGACGCCTGCGTCAGTTTAGATGCGAAAGCGTTACTCGACATGCCAACGTTGCCTCTGGTCCCCGGCACTCGTTGCCGTTCTCGCTGAATGTGGAATGCGGACAATCTATCCACACAAGCCAGATGTGGATTCGCCTCGGGGCATACGTTCCAGGCGCTGACTCCTATAACCTGGGCGATTCCAGATGATTTGGGCATTCAAGTATTCGATGTCGAACCGAATGAAGCCTCTTCCTGTCCCGTTTCGTCATACGCGTCCTCCATAACGGGTTCGGCCATCGTGCGCGCGATGGGCCGCCTCGCCACGTCGGTGGCCCGTGTCGTCTGTGCGGCAATCGGCATAGGGTCTTGTTGGTCAATCCATCGGCAGGCCCAGTCGAACGCGTATTTCTGCGCCGTCTCGACGTCTCTGAAGCGTGGGCCGATGAGCCCCGAACGCTCAATGCGTCGTCCGTTCTTCATGATCTCCGCCCATGCACGGAACAATTCCTTCGACGCCGGATCCGCAACGGCATGGATGACGTAACTGCGCCGCTCAACAACCTGCATGGCCGCCAAGGGCGTGCCCCTCCATGGCGACCCGCATGGGTGATTCAGCCATCGCGGCGAGCACGCGGCAGTCACTGCATTCGACTCGATGCGTGGAGGTGCGTCAACCGGGCGACCGGAGAGTTGCCGCGTGATTTCATCAAACGGATCGATCGAATGCCGGCCGTTCATCTTACGGGGTAGCGTCTGCCACAACTCGGGTCTCTTCCAAAGCACGCTGCGCAGGCCGTCGTCGTCCTGGCTACGCACACCACGCCGCAGGGCGGACCTGGTCACGGCAGAAGAAGAGTTCGGGCTATAGGCGAACGTGCGCCCTATCGGCGCCAACAGCCGGATTATCCTCGCGAGCGTGCCGTTCAACTGCCATTCTTCGAATCGGCACCGGCATGTGGGCGCTGACGGATACCGGCCTGGCAGGTTCGCCCACGGTTCGCCGGTTGTCAGAATCCACAGAATGGCGTTCGCCACAATGCGTGGGTCTGCGCGGGGCCTGCCACGTCGGTTCAGGCGGGTCACGGGCTTATCGGCAAGAATCGGCTCGAGGAGCGCCCATTCGTCATTACTTAGCTCATCGAAGAACATGTATCCCTCCGCACAGCGTGGCCAGGTTTCACCTTTGCGCAACCACGAGTTAATGACTTGCGATCCGCGCGATGCTCTCAGTTGCACCTATGCTTGTCCTGCGCGACCGCCTGAAGAAAGTCACACGCGGCTGGTGCACACTTCCACACGGTCGAAGCACAAAACGTGAGTTCTCTCGTGCACGGGAGAATTTGCGCATGAGGCATATGACGAAATGCAGTCGGCAGGCTCCGTAGTGCACTAGACCGATCAACGTTCCATCGAACGGATATCGGATGGTCATCTCGACTCCGGGCCGCGCTTGATTCAGGGCGTCCACTGGAGCACTCACTTCACGGATTCAGTCGTTGGCGTCTTGGCGTGGCAAAGCCACGGCGTCTTTTTCGACGGTACCCAAACTGGTACTGGAAAATCGGTTTTGAATGTGCGGATAGATCCGCGTGCCCATGCTGCGTCCTGAACGTATGTCCTACTGACCATATTCAGTAGTGGTATGGAGCTTGCGCGACGCGTCAATGGAAATCCACATGCAGTCTGACGCCAGCCGCTCCAATCAGATCAGATCAGATCACCGGGATGTTCACGACTTGCACCGCGTCTGCAGGAACCCCACTGAGCCGCGGGCACAGGTTTTTGTAGCAAAGCCTAGTCCATTCATTCGTATCGTACGCGGACCGAATCATTTTTTCGTTCGGTAAAACCGGATATTGCTATGCGGGTTGACTGATTTATCTGTCGGGAATTCCTTACCGCACCGCACGTAGCGACCCCACCGCAGCCTCCAGGATTAGCTACCTGTTCCTATGAAAAGGTCAACCCAACGCCTTCGGGTAGATGACACGCTGTGAAAGACTATCCATGCATATTCCGGTTCAACTGCCCAAAGCGCAATCGAAACGAAGCAAGAATCGCACCATTGGATTTGCGCTGCGCAAGAGCGGCCGGCGTGCGTCCCTCGTGACCGCCGCGCCCTAAGGCTTTCAACTGCGTGATTTTCAGGAACTGCGGTCAGATTAATTCGTCTGAGCAATATTATTGACATTCATCTGATCAATACTGGTGACGAAAATTCCAGTCCCGGACAACAATCGAATGTCCGAGGCGAGCAAATATCCCGAGCGAATGCAGTTCCGAAATCAATGTTATCGCGTCTGCGATTTATGTTATCGAGGCGCTAAAGTAAGGAAAGCATCATTCATGGTCAAGAAACGAAGCTGTGCCGCATTCCTTGCCGCAGTGCTGATCGCTGCAATCGCGCCAAATTGTCAGGCGCAGAACACCACCGACTGGGTCGCGAACACATTTGGGACCTACGCCACCCACGTGGGTAACGCCGCCCGTTCCATGTGGGTAGCGCCCGAGGGCGTCATCTATACGGCTTCCATGTGGGACGAAAACGAGGGCGGAGTCGCCATATACCGGAATGGCCAAAGCATAGGTTCCATAGGAATTCACAACGAGTTTCAGGGCGGCGCCATTACCGGGAATGCAACTTCAATCTTCGCTGCCTTGCAAGCTACCAGAACCGACGGCGGCGGCAAGGTGGGGCGATACAACCGAATCACTCAAACTCAAGATCTTGTCATCTCCGTCAGCGCACCATCGACTGAAAAGCGGGCCGATGTAGTCACCGGACTCGCGACGTCGGGCTCACTCCTTTATGCGAGCGACTTTCCGGGAAATCGGGTCCGGGTCTTCACCACCGCCGGTGTCTGGCAGCGGGATATCAACGTCTCAGGCCCTGGCGCGCTCGCCGTGGACGGCGCAGGAAATATCTGGGTTGCTCAGAAGAGCGCGGGCACCATCCTCGAATTCAACCCGGCCGGCTCGCCGCTGAACACCATCCAGATGCCCGTTGGCTCTCAACCGTCCGCGCTGTATTTCGATGCGGCGACCGGGCATCTCATGGCCGGCGACGAGGGGCCCGACATGAACATCAAGATCTACAACATCTCGAGCACTCCGGTTCAGGTCGGCACGTTTGGCACTCAGGGCGGATATCTCGACACCACGGCCGGAATCAAAGGACAGGTCGGGGACAAGCGATTCACCCGCGTTGTCGGCATCGGCAAGGACGCCGCCGGCAACCTGTATGTGCTCAACAACCCATGGGGCGGAACCTGGGACCTCGGCCGCAACGGTCTCACAGACATTCACGCCTACGACAGCGCCGGCAACCTGCAATGGAAGCTTCAGGCCCTCAACTTCGAGGGGAGCGCCGCTCCGGACCCGGGTACAGACGGCACCTACCTCTACGGCGGCACCAATATCTACACGGGCACTGCTGGAGGAACCTTCGTAGCGAACACCGTCGATCCAATCGACTATCCATCCGATCCCCGCATTAACATCAACGATACCCAACGCGATGAGCACTTCGGTCAACTCGCCAGCGTTGGCGGAAACCGGATTCTTGTGGCGTCCGGCCAGAACCCCGCTATCTTCTACTTCTTCCACTTCAACGCTGCGAATGGCTACATCGCCATACCGGATGGCTCGATTCCAGGTACAGCGTTCAATACGACTACACCGGTCACGGGTGGATTTTGCCTCGATAGCAAGGGAGACGTCTGGGCCGGTCTGGACAGGACGAACCGCATCTACCACTATCCGCTGACCGGCTTTGATGGCAACGGCAAGCCAATATGGGGAGCAGCAATTGTAGCTGCCACTCCGAGGACCGTCATGCCATTGACGCGGATCATCTACCTGCCGGAAAGCGACACCATGATCCTGGCACAGGGAATTATTGGGAGCACAGACTGGACGTCGATCGGAACGAGGGTCGAGGTGTATCACGGCTGGCTCGCAGGCAACACCACCGCTCCCAATCCAGTGATCAACCTCACCAGCGCCAATCCCAAGTCAATCACGGCAACCGGCAACTATCTCTTCGTCGGATACGTACATACCGTGCCCAACATCGACGCCTTCAATCTCAACACAGGCAGCCTGGACACCACGTTGACCAACAGCAGTCCCACCACGATTGACGTCGGCAATGACGTGGATTCGATGTACGGCCTCAGGTCGTACCTTCGATCGACCGGGGAGTACGTAGTCACGAAGGACAACTACAACGGCTCCAGTATCGTTGTTTATCGTTGGACTCCCTGATCGCCGGTGGCCGTTGCGTTTGCGTGCCTGACGTCAGACAGACGTCAGGCAGACGTCCGAGATGACAGATCAGCTCCAACTGCGCCTTCAATGATCGGCACGCAAGGCCTCATCCGCGACAGCCAGCCGGGAAGCCATGACCTTGACAACGAAGCGATGAAATTGCTGAGTCGTGACAGCGTCCTCCTGCTCAAGCGCACGCAACGCCGCAAGCGACAGACGCCGCACGCGCGCCGGACCTTCGGCGTGCACATTCGCACTACGCGGCTTCTGCGAGTACACCGCCATTTCTCCGACGATCGTACCGGCTCCGAAGGAGCGAAGCCTGACCGATCCTCCCCCGGCAAGCGGCAGTGAGACAGTAACCCGGCCCCGTTCGACGAAATACATTGCGTCGCCCGGCTCGCCGTGAAGAAACAAGGGCTGCCCCATGCCGATGTCGCACACCTCCAGGCGGGCCATCAGCGTGTCAAGCGCGTGCGGCGTGAAATGCGCCGCGAACATCGCGTAGAAATTTTCCTCGCTGACGGGCAACGCATGTGAATCTGCGGCGAGCAGCCGGTCCTCGACCCACTCCAGCCCGGCATCCAGCGTCGCGAACTCGTGAATCCGCAGGCTGAGCGTACCGGTCTTGGCGAGCAGGTCGCGCGAGCGTGCCGGCAGCGCGGTCAGCACGAGGTCCGCGTCGATACCCGCGCACATATGCCTCAGCTTCACGAAGCCGACCGATACCGACGCATCCATTCCTGTCGTCGCGGCGAAGTCGAGCACCACGAAGCGAACCGCCGCGGGACGATGCGCGGACAGTCGTTCACGCATGCGCTGCAGGATCGAATTGACCGTGCCGAAGAAAAGAAACCCTTGCAGACAGGTACCGCACACCTGCGTACCGAGTTCGCGCAGCCGCTGGGTTTGCTCGATGCTGCGCTCGACATTCGAGGTCCGGGTGCCGGCGTCGAACTCCAGACGCACGCAACTGGCACGGCCATACAGCAGCGCGAACATCACGCACGCGGCGATGACGCCCGCGAGCACACCCGTGACGACGCCGTAGACCGCCACCACGCCGAGGATCACGGGTATCAGCAGGTACTCATGCCAGTTGAGCTTGCTGTACGCGCTGACCAGCCACTGTATCAACAGGCGCAGCCCCAGGAAAAGTTGCAGCCCGACGAGGACCGGCACAGGAAACAGCGCCACCAGATCCGGCGACACAGCCAGCAGGATCAGGCAAGCGAGCGACGCAAACACACCCGCCATCCGGCTCGTCGCGCCCGCGCGCATATTGAGGAGCGAGCGGTTGAAAGACTGATAGCCGACCATTCCGCCCAGCATGCCGCTAGCGATATTGGCGAGGCCAGCCGCCCGCATCTCGCGATTCAGGTCGACGTCCTCGCCCGTCGCCGCGCCCATCGCCGTGGAATTCATCAGGATCGTGATCGCGGCAACCGACGTGACCACCAGGGTCTCGGGCAGATGCGCGCCGATGGCCTGCCAGTCGACATGGCTGTGCGCCAGCGAGGCTGGCAAATGCAACGCTGGCAACCCCCCCGGCAACT
>Ga0185299_10008011_pt1 | contig 10612 bp, 8 predicted proteins | sample PaiPotPPA55metaG_FD_128002 | JGI IMG/M metagenome (GOLD analysis project Ga0185299, IMG submission 128002) | Iron sulfur acid spring bacterial and archeal communities from Banff, Canada, to study Microbial Dark Matter (Phase II) - Paint Pots PPA... ...
TTGATGGCAGTTCTGACAGCTTCGCTGCAGAATCGGTGCGATGTCTTTCGAGAACGTCACCTCGCCCTTCACGTCGGGAAGTTCGGCGGCTCTCAGCGCTGAAGATGCCACGATGCCAACAACGGCGGAAGCAAGCAATACTAACCCAATTCTCAATGCCAAGCAGAAGTTCCCAGCTCTCATCGCCCACGCTCCTTCACGGCACAAGTATCACACGTATTAACAGCTACTTAATCGTAATCCACAGGAGGGGAGCGATCAAGGGCCACTATCGCTTCAGGCGTATTCTTGGTGTGACGTTCATGTTGTTCATGCGCAACTCCTGTGAGTCTCCACTAGCCCCTCGAAGATTCTATCAATCCGAGTGGAGCATCTTATTTTCGAGCATTCTTCACCTTGTCAATTCCCCGAAGGGCAGCGTCTCCTGGCCGCGCGCCAGCGGGGAAATGATCACTCAGGCGAATCGGCAGCAAGCGCGTTTCTATTACGCTTGTCATGGCGGGTAATTTGGCTGATGGTCTCATTTGAAGGTGACTTTGAGATTCCGCTCGAAAAGTCGGGTTCCCGTCATGTGGGGCTCGTCCGTAGAATGTCTCCCAAATCGAGGCAAGCAAGAAGCCGCCGAATCGCTGGTGCGATCCTTGAAGCGAAGGGATTGACGTGATCTGCAACACCTGCAAAATTCCGATGAAGGAACTCAAGGGGCACATTTACCACAAGAGAAGGAAATGGAAGTGCCGCAAGTGCGGCCGGGTTAGGATGCAAGAGCAAAAGTCAGCTTAGACGTCCGCCGGGCGCTACATTGGGGTTCGGCTCCTGTCTATCCGCCGGATTTCTCGGCGCTTCTGCACAATTCTGAGGCGTATCGATCACAGCCCTGATATGCAGCATTAACGGCGATTATCAACTGAGTCGGCATGGCCATCCTGGTCGTGAAGGTATTGAGCCGCGTCACGACTTTTGGCGTAGCGCAGTCGAAATCGCTGAAACGTATCCGCGCGAGTCCAATTGCACGAGTGGCGACGATAGGGACAACTGAACTCCGTCTCCCAGTCGGCGGCCTCTTTTTCCTCTTTATAGATTGAGTCTGAGAGGTCAGTGCCAGGTTTTAGACCAGCTATGGCGTGACTGAAACCTTAACCAGACTCGTTGTCCAGCAGCACTGGAAGCCGCCGCCCCCATCGCCCGAGTAATCGTTCACGGTCACGTGTAACACGTAATCACCGGCTTCGCTGAACGTGGCGCTCGTCGTCGCTTTCCCGCTGAAACCTTCGCTCTCCTTGTCCACCGTCCCCAACGTTTCGGTCGGCGGGTTTGCTTTATCAAACCTCACCACGCCGGGTCCCCGGTATTTCGACCACAGAAGCGTTACCGGCGGACGATCGCCTGACCTCGGCGCATTCGTACCGCTCGTATACTTCATATCGTCGGTGATCCAGAGCGTCAGAGGTAGCGGCTTGGACAATGAAGTTGTACGGACCGGGGCATGGGCTAGCATTGCGACGGGACCCTGAATCGCAGTCCCGTTCGGCTCAAACCGAATGACGGGAGGCGTGTTATTCACAGCGATCTCACTGAAGGGGCTGATAACGTAGTCAGTGTTCAGCCGAAGCGGAATGCTGTTGTACTGGCCATTCGCGAAGATTGTCCACGTGTACTTGTCCTGTGGCGTGAAATCCTTGGGTACGGGAATGGCGAACATTCCATACCTCCGGCCAGGGAGGAAATGCGTCGGCTGACCCATGTCGGGGCCGCCGGGCTCGATGCGGTTATCGGGTCCGATCGGGATGTCAAGCTCCTGTTCGGTGTTGCGATTGAAGTATCCGACCAGAAAAGTGCGGGAATCTTTGTCGCTGGTGAACCACCCCTCGAATGCGCCCGTAATGCTGGCGCCGAACTTCTTCCGTGGCTCGGGTATGGTCTGGCTCCACAAGAGCACGCCGCCAACGAGACCGCAGGCGGCGCCAATCGCCAGCAGTCGCTTCATTGCAACTTTTTCCCAGTCACCGCCTGTGCCATCTGCCCCTTGCGCTGAGCGAGCAGGGTCTTGTACTCATCGTCATTCAGGTAGACCACGTTCATCCAGGCGTGCGCCATCTCGTCGACAGTGCGATCGCCGTAACCAACCCACTGGTCCGGATCCGGATTGTTCTTGTTGGCCTTGGTGTTGTCATACCAAGCCGTAACGTGAATGACGGTCCCTTTGGGGAACACAGGGGCGGCATCGTCCGCGTAGATGTAGTTGGTCATCCAGTTGAAGTTAAAATTCCCCACGTAGCTTACGATTTGTGAGCTTCCGTCCGGCAGAATCGCTTCAACCTGCATTGATTTTCCACGCAGATGAAAGTGCGGTTGGAAGTTCTCGATCAGCGTGTTCTCCTTCAGCACGGTGAAGCCTTCGGTCTGGGCAAATGAGTTCGGCGGTATATCCAGAGTTTGCCCGTTCCGGAGCCCGGTGAACCCGATCAGGTAGCTTCGTTTTTTCGGCTCATCTCCCTTCTTGTAGAACCAAATTCCGATCTCAGAGCCCGCCATAATGTCTTCGCCGACGGCATGAATATGCTGATCCCAGGAAATCTTCTCGCCTGGCAGGATCAACTTTCCTGTGCCCGGCCGGAACAGGTCATAGCCCTTTCCGATAGCCCACTCCATCAATTGCGGCCGGCGATTCACCAGATCCACTGCACTATCGCCGCGGCGGTTGGGCCCATTGGCCGTGCCCGTGCTGACGGCCTCCGGATCGTTATTCAGCACTAAGTATGCAATGGAGTGATGGATGATCCTCCGTCCCTGCAAGCTAGTCGGACGAATCTCCACGAGTTTTGCCCAGCGCGGCTCAGTGAGCGGGATGTCGGACATCGGGCGGAACCACACGTCCTGATGTTGGGCAGGCATTGTGAACTTGGGCGACTGGATAACCAGGTCGGGCGGTCCGAAGCCGTCTCGCACAGCCTTCCACTCGTTGTCGGTCACCAGCGGCTTGGGTGGGGGTAGATCCTTCGAATCACCCTCAAGCGCTCCGCCGTCTACCCAGCGGGCAATCGTGTTCACCTGCTCATCGGTCAGGGACATGTCGTTCTTGAACTTTTGCACGCCAACGCTGCGGTCGATATGCCAGGGGGGCATCTGGCGCGTCACCACTCGCTCCTTAATGGAACGAGCCCATGGTCGTGTTTCCTTAAAAGTGATTAGCGACATCGGCGCAATGGAATTCGGTTGGTGGCACTCCTGGCATTTCGCTTGAAAGATGGGAGCGATATCCTTCGAGAATGTCACTTGTTCAGGCGACGTCAGGTTGGCAGGTTCTCCGCTGGCAGCCGTGGTCGTAGCAATCTGCGCGAACAAAACGAAGAGTGGGCTTAGCATGAGACCCACTGAAGTTCGGGTATTCCATCCGGCTCTCATTGGTTCCTCCCGATGAGCTTTTTCCGTCTCCAATTTTATCCCTTTATTGAGTAGCGTGGGCCGCCATGTTGGGGCATAAGCTGCTCCAGACATCAGGATTGGCAGCGGCAACCACCCTCATTCGCGCCGCCAGAAACCATTGGCTGAGTTTTCGCGCCCGTTACAGTTTATGCTGAACTGGAAACCGGGTCGCGAGCGAGGGAAAACTAAGTCCGGAATCCGATTCGCTCGCTCCAACTCGTGCTGTCGGCAAATCGCAGTATTTTGATCCGGCAAGGTCCTAGTGCGCGCTGTTATCTATCATTATCGGCGGCTAATTCTCGGTGAAACGTTGCGGTGCTGTCCCAAGTTCCCACGTAGAGCGGGTGCTTCCATTACTCGTGCTTCTTTGATGTTCGGCGCGCTATGCTGAGGCTTCGATGCTTAAGAAAAAGGCGAGGGCCTCGTTCATCGAGCCTATGCTCCTCCTGCGCACGGAGAAGCTGCCCGAGGGACCAGAATGGCTGATTGAGCTTAAACTTGACGGCTATCGCGCACAGGCCATCAAGAGCGGCGGCAAGGTCCAGCTCCGCTCTCGCAATGGCAACACCTTCAACTCCCGGTATCCAAGCGTGGTAAAAGCCCTCGCCTCAATGCCTGATGAGACAGTGATTGACGGCGAAGTCGTGGCGCTCGATGAAGACGGCAGACCCTCCTTCAATACCCTGCAGAATTATGGGCCCGCAGGCGTCCCGTTGCACTTTTTCATATTCGACCTGCTGATGCTTCATGGCCGGGAGGTAATAGTCGAGCCGCTGGTGAAGCGGCGAGAACTGATCGAAAAGCACGTTCTGCCGAAACTGGCGGACCCAATTCGGTATTCACCTGTCCTTGAGGCAGGCCTGCCAGACCTGATTCGTTCCGTAAAGGAACAGGGGTTGGAAGGCCTCGTGGCAAAACGCCATGATAGCAAGTATGAGCCGGGCTTGCGCTCTGGTGCTTCGCAGAAAATGCGCGTCAATCAGGGGCAGCAGTTCGTGATCGCCGGATACACGCCTTCGCTCAAGAATTTTGATGCGCTGGTCATCGGCTTCTACGAGAGCGACAGGCTGGTCTATGCCGCCCGGACCCGCAGTGGCTTCACTCCCGCATCGAGAGCGGAATTGTTCAAGAAGATCAAGCCGCTGGAAATCAAGGAATGCCCTTTCGCGAACTTGCCCGAGAAAAAGGCTGGGCGTTGGGGAGCAGGTCTGACCGCCGCGAAAATGGTGGAATGTCGGTGGCTCAAGCCGCAGTTCGTCGGGCAGTTCGAGTTCGTCGAATGGACGTCTGAAGGCCACCTTCGGCACAGCAAGTTTATGGGACTGCGCGAGGATCGGAAAGCGAAGAACGTTCGGAGAGAATGAAAGCGCGAAAGGCCATTCCTTTTCAACCTGAGTCTTCAGAATGCCCGTCACGACAAAAGGGCCATCGCTGTGTCGCCCGAATTCCCCAGAACTGAACGCCCGGTTCGCTGAAATTCGCATCTCTCGGAACCAAATTGTTTCTGCGGCGTATTATCCTTCATGAAGTCACTGAGGCACGTCTTCCGGCGATTCGGGCGCGCCCCGATGTTTACCTCGATCGCCCTGATTACGCTGGCGCTCGGCATCGGCGCCACCACCGCCATCTTCAGCGTTGTCAACGGAGTTCTGATCAAACCGCTGCCCTATCCTGAATCTCAGCAACTGGCGGGGATCTGGCACTTGGCGCCGGGCGTGCCTGGAATCGCGGGCAACATCAACTGTTCGCCCACCATGTATTTCACATATCGCGAGGAGAACCGTACCCTTCAGGATTTCGGTTTGTGGTCGAACGACGGCGTAACGGTGACGGGTGCCGGCGAGCCGGAGCAGGTCCAGGCGCTAGACGTCACGTACGGGACGCTGCAGGCCCTGGGCGTGCAACCCGCGGCGGGACGTTGGTTCTCCCAGAGTGATGATACTGCCGGCGCGCCCCATACGGTGATGCTTACCTATGGCTATTGGCGGCGGCACTTCGGCGGAGACGCAGCATCCGTAATTGGACGCGCCTTGATCGTAGATTCAAAGCCGCACATCATTATCGGCGTCATGCCGCAGAATTTCCGGTTCCTGAACTCGCACGCCGATCTTATCCTGCCCCAGCAGTTCGATCGGGCCAAGATCTTCCTGGGGAATTTCAGTTATCAAGGCATCGCCCGGTTGAAGCCAGGCGTCACTCTGGAACAAGCCAATACTGACGTGGCGCGGATGATCTCGATCTGGCTGAAGGCGTGGCCACCGGCGCCCGGCTTCAGCCGAGCGCTATTTGAAAGTGCCCGCTTTGCCCCGAAGGTTCAATTTTTGAAGCAGGAGGTGGTGGGTGACATCGGAGCCACGCTCTGGGTTCTGATGGGGACCATAGGGCTAGTGCTGCTGATAGCGTGCGCGAACGTTGCCAATCTGCTTTTGGTGCGCGCCGAAAGCAGACAACAGGAGCTGGCCATACGGGCCGCTCTGGGCGCCGGGTGGAGGCAAATCGCCGGTGAGATGCTGCTCGAAAGCTTGACGCTTGGGGTCTTGGGCGGAGCATTGGGGTTGGCGCTGGCGTACGCGGCGCTACGCATGTTGATCGCTCACGGACCGGCGACACTGCCGCGGCTCGGCGAAATTGTGATCGATCCGCTCGTATTGGGATTTACGCTCGTGGTTTCGCTCCTGGCCGGCTTCTTCTTCGGCTTGATACCTGCAATCAAGTATGCAGGCCCGCAGTTGGCCCTAGCACTGCGCGGTGGGGGGCGCACGATGAGTCAAGGCCGCGAACGGCATCGGGCACGCAACGTGTTGGTCGTGGCGCAAGTGGGATTGGCGCTGGTGCTGCTGATTGGATCGGGGCTAATGATTCGAACCTTCCAGGCCTTGCGGAGTATTCAGCCAGGATTCACACACCCTGAGCAAGTGCAATTACTCCGCATTTCAATTCCCGAGACGCAGGTTAAAGAACCCGAGCGTGTGATGCGGATAGAGAACGAGATGATCGACAAGCTGTCGGCTATACCCGGCGTCACCTCCGCCGCGCTCGCAAGCGCCGCTCCGCTCGAAAGAATCAACAATCAGAACGATCTGCTCTATGCGCAAGATAAGACCTATTCGCCAGGACAGATTCCTCCGATTCGGGCGTTCCGGTATATTTCGCCTGGGTTTCTGAAAACGGATGGCACACCGTTGATCGCCGGGCGGGATTTCACCTGGACCGATGTCTATGATTTGCGCCACGTGGCGATCGTTTCCGAAAACATGGCGCGAGAACTGTGGGGCTCGCCCGCCGCCGCGTTGGGCAAGCAAGTGCGTACGGGACTCCAGAATGACGCGTGGCGCGAGATTGTCGGTGTCGTGGGCGACGTGTATGACAATGGCCCGGAGCAGAAAGCCCCGGCGATCGCTTATTGGCCGGTCATGCTGGATCATTTCGAGCTCGAAACAGTTCGCGCGACGCGGTACGGCGTGTTCGCGATCCGCACGAATCGCGCCGGTACGGAGAGTTTTCTTGCGGAAGCCCGGCGAGCCATCTGGTCCGTCGACGCTAGTGTGCCGGTGTTCCGGGTCCGGACCCTGAAGGATGTATACGACGAGTCGATGGCGCGAACGTCCTTCACGCTGGTGCTGCTCGCGATCGCCGGCGCGATGGCACTGGTGCTGGGCGTGGTGGGGATCTATGGCGTTATCGCATACGCCGTCACCCAGCGGACACGCGAGATCGGCATCCGCATGGCGCTCGGAGCGCGGCCAGCTGGACTTAAGGGAATGTTCGTGCGTCAAGGCTTGCTCTTAGCGGCCGTTGGCGCTGGACTGGGCCTCGCAGCGGCTGCCCTGCTCACTCGGTTGATGTCGTCGTTGCTTTTCAAAACCGCCGCCCTCGATCCTGCGACGTACGCGGCGGTCTCCCTGCTGTTGATCATGGCCGCCGCACTAGCGAGTTATTTTCCGGCGCGGCGGGTTACGGCCGTGGATCCGGTGGAGGCGCTGCGGACTGAGTAGGCGGCTGGTGTATTGCTCTGCGAACTACTATCTACATGCTGCTAAGGCGGTGTTTGGGAAACAAGAAAACAGCACCGACGGCACTAGTGGACCGGAACGTTATCCGGCCTTATCGGTAGCTTCCCGCCGCTCTCGCCGGGTTCGATCGGAGCCACAACGATTACGCGTTTGTTGTTCCGAGTGGCTGCTGGTCGCGGACCCGACAGCCTACACTATTCGCGACCTACCGCGGTGATGACCTGCTCTTAGCTGTTTGACGGCGATTACTTGGCGCAAATCGGACCCTAACGACCGGGCGCATTTGTCAAAGCCAGCACGGCGTAAGCGGTGGCTGCATCGCTCATGAAGAGTCCGGTATCGGACAACACCGGCCGGTTGTTGTTGAGCGAAACCGCTGGCCACCGGCCATCCGACTCAATCTGGTTCCTGCTCAACCACGCGAGCGCCCGCTTCAGCGGCGCCTGAGCCTGTGGCGCTTCGACCTGCTCCAACGCGAACGCAATCAGGCCTGTTGCGTAACCATCGCTCGAGGTATCGAGCGGAGTATCGTCATGACGTTTCCAGGCGCCGATGAGTTGCGACATACTGAAGCCCCCGTCGTCGCGTTGTTTGGCCACAGTCTCTTCGACAATCTTGTTTTGCTGGTCGCGCGTGAGAAGGCCGTTCAGTTTCGTCGATGCCCAGAGTAGCACGACGCGATCCAACGGCGTTTGCGCATTCATGTTCTTGACGAGCCACGCACTCAGAAGTTTTGTGCCGTTCTGGATTTCCGGCTCCGACTGATAATTTGCGGGCGCGGAACCTATGGCGATCGCCGCCAGCGAGTTGCCGTAAAATTGCGAATCTCCCTCAAACGGAGCGTTATGAAACTGAAGCCAGGCCCATGCTCCCTTCATATCGGCAGCTGTGATCTGCAGAGCCCACATATTGTTGAGGGCCAGCCTGGCATCCGCGCTGAGGTGCCCCGTGGGCACATCGCGCCACACGAGTATCAGGGAATTGAGGATCGATTCCGTCCCTCGCGATTCGGACGTTTTGGGAAGTCCGCGGACCTGATCGGAATAAAACGGATCGATATCGTGCCACATGCGGACGCGCTTCGTGACGCTATCCAGCAGCTTCTGCTCATTGGAAGAGGGAGCCGATTCGCCCAAGGGGCTGTGCAGTGCGGCTCTGCCCAGCGAAAACGGCGTCGCCGTATGGCAGGAGACGCAAAAAGTGGCATGGTCGTAGGCAGCTTTCGGCCATGAACTCCACCACGTCATCCTCGTGTCCAGGTAGGCGGCAGCTTTAGCCGGACTCCACATCTGAGACGAAGATGTCGGCTGGCCGAATGCCTGCGTGCCGCAGAATCCCGTCAATAAAAAGACTCCGGTGATAGCTGCGAATGTGAATCTTCCCATAGATTGCCCCTTATTGCGCCAGTAGCAGTTTGAGTCGTGATCCGGCTTTGGCGCTTCCGTCCTGGGAAGACACCGAGCATGGGTTACCAGACAAGAAAATACCTTTATAACACCGAGACGCACTATTGCGACGGGGGCTCCCTGTAACGGGTGTGAACACCTGATCGAAGAGGAGAATCTGGCGATGATCGAGTTTTCGATCGCGGATCACGTACATTATGTGAGCAATTATCGGCTGCTATTCGAGATTGCGTCGCTCGGCGCCGGCGAGTCAGCGCGCAAGAGCGTTGGGCGCGTCATTGGGCAGCCAAACTTATTCATGCCGCAGAGCGACCATGGGATCCCACGCGCATGGCCCGCCGGGCCGGGACGTAGCACGCCCAAAGTGCAATCATCACGAGCAGGAGCGTCACGGCCACAAAGGCGGCTGGATCGGTAGAGCTGATGAATGTCACGAAGCTAGTCATCACCCGCGCTAGAGCCAACGCGGCCGCGAGCCCCTATGAGAACGGCGGTAATTTTCGTTTTCATTTTCGGTCCATTTGCACAGTCACCAATCCTGCTATTTCCTGCTGCCCACCTCGGAAAGCAAAATCACTTGGGCAAAGAGACCGGTCGTGTCACTGAAGTTCGTCTTGTTCTTCCCGTACCCACATGCAAACGTGACGGTGTCGTTCGCTTTCAGGTCGATCTGACCGGAATAGGCGGCGGTTGGGCTTATGCCCTCCACCGCGTGGAAGGCGGGGTCGCCTCCGTAGCCCTCAATCTCAGCATCAAAAAGTGACGTGGCGTTGTGCAGCACATGTACATCCGTTGAAGAGAGGTCGAAGTGGATGCCTTCAAACCGAGCTGTTACCTTGTAGGTGCCTGGCGCCGGGGCCACGAAACGAATCAGGCTGTACTGTCCGGAGTTACTGGCTTCCATGGCGACTTCGCCCGCTCGCGCAGCCCATCCATTGCTTGAACCCAAACGTGTTTGTTTCGCGCTGTTATAAGCGACATAGGGATAATACCCAGGGCCCGGCCGATCGCTGACGCTCGGGTGCCAGAAGCCAATCTGGCCAAGGGCGCCTGTAGATTTATCGATTCGAAACTGCGCCGGATCGAGCGAGTTCGTCTCAGAGTAGCCATACTGCCAAGCCTGGTTGGGATTATTCCGCAGGGAGAAATCAGCAGACAGGTCGAAGGTTGTTGCCGCTTGGGCGAGTAAGCAAAACAATATGACAATGCCCACAGGTCGACCCATTTTTAATCCTTCGGTATTTAAGTTTAGGATAACGTCCGCCCGAACCAAGTGCGCGTAAGTCGGGGAGTCTCTTTTTCGTGACTAACCGCACAAACGCACGACTGCTGCGAGCGGGTGAGACGATTGGGAATGCATGGTCGGCAATCCACTCCGTGCTGAAGGACGACAAGACGATGACTTCGACCGGGAAAGGTACCGGCGCCGATGGCAAGGCATTCACAACGGCAATCCTTACATGTATAGTGGCTGCAAGGAGGTATCAGGCCTATGAAGATCCTCACGATCGCGATCGCCTTGACTGCATTCGTGACACCGCTCGCGGCGCAGTGGTTGCAACATCCTACGCCCGGAATCCCGCGCACGGCCGATGGCAAACCGAACCTCACCGCTCCGCCGCCGCGCACCGCCGATGGCAAGTCCGACCTCACGGGTCTGTGGGACATGCCCCTCGATACGGCGGTCGGCAATATCGCGGTCCGCAATGTCGGGGACCTCAAGCCCGCCGACGTTCAGCCTTGGGCGCAAGCGTTGGTTCAGCAGCG
>Ga0185299_10008014_pt1 | contig 10610 bp, 11 predicted proteins | sample PaiPotPPA55metaG_FD_128002 | JGI IMG/M metagenome (GOLD analysis project Ga0185299, IMG submission 128002) | Iron sulfur acid spring bacterial and archeal communities from Banff, Canada, to study Microbial Dark Matter (Phase II) - Paint Pots PPA... ...
GCTGATTGTCGGGCTGGCTCCCGGCGCGCATGGCTCGAATCGCACGGGACGGATGTTTACCGGCGATCGCTCCGGCGTATTCCTGTATCGGGCGTTGTATGACGCCGGCTTTGCTAACCAGCCTACTGGGGCTACTCCGGAGGACGGGTTGTCGCTGCGAAATGTGCGCATTACGGCCGCTGCGCGTTGCGCCCCGCCTGACAACAAACCATTGCCGTCTGAGATTCTAAACTGTCGCGGATATTTAGAACGCGAGATTGACATCTTGCGCCCACGAGCGGTGCTCGCGCTGGGGAAAATCGGATGGGATGTTTTTCTTGGAATCCTGAAACACCGCGGAACGATTCCGGCCCGACTTGCATATCGCTTCGCGCATGGGGCGGAAGTGGATCTTCCGGAAGCGGGACTGCGGTTGTTTGGTGTCTACCATCCGAGCCAGCAGAATACGCAGACGGGACTTCTGACGCCTGTGATGTATGCGAAGGTGCTGCGCCGGGTGCGGGCGTTTTTGGAGCAGTCTGGGAAAGTGTCTTTGGATGCGGCACCGGTTGCACAGGAGCGAAAGCGCTCCTTTTGAGTGTATGGATTTCACTGCGGCCTGGCGGCAGGCGGCGACACGTTCAGGCGTCCGTCTGCCGTGCTTGCCAAGCATAAGGTGCAAACTCCTCTAAATCAAATACATAGGAACAGAGGCAATGGGCAGCGATGGCTGGCCGGATGCTTCCACGTCAATGGGTTATTACGAGGAGGCAGTGATGAGAAATATCCAGCCCGCGGGCGCAACGGCGCTACTTGGGTTTAGCTTGGCTTTCGGTGTTGCCGCGCAGGAGCCTCCCCAAGATGCGCCTGCCCCGCCCGTCGCGGAACCACCAACGCATCCAGCGGACGGACGCCGTCACGCCGATCTACCCGTCGAGGCGTACGCGGTGGTCCCTGGCACGAAGTTTCTGGTGCGACTTGAGGATGAACTGGACACGAAGGAAACCCGAGAGAAGAGACACTTCAAAGTGACCACCTTGGAGCCGCTGGAAGCGGGAAGTGGCATCTATCTTCCGCGTGGGGCGCAGATTCGCGGGCATGTGAGCCGCGTGGAGCCAGCAGGTGTTGCCGGGCGGGCGAAGATTTGGCTGACTTTTGACGAGATCCGTACGAAATTTGCGACGTTGCCTATAGTGGCGGAAGTTGTGAGCGTGCCCGGAGATCACAGCGTGAAAACGGGGTCCGCGCAGCAGGAAGGCTTGATCGAGGGACGCACCAGTACACAGCAGGCCGCTGCTGAAGCTGCTGCTGCCGGTGCGGCGATGGGAGCCGTTAGAGGCGTGAAAGACAGAGACAAAAAGGAGGCCGCGGAAGGGGCGGCTGCAGCGGCGCTTGCGGCGTACTTGATGGAATCGGGGCGGGGTCACGAAATCGATCTGCCGAAGGGCGCGAAGCTGGAGTTGGAGTTGGAGCGGGCCTTATACTTATTAAAGGAATGAGGCGGCGGCTCGGCAGCTCCTCACGCTAAAACCCAAAAATTACTAGCCTCAGGGTAAGCAGGCGCCGCTTGCGGAGCGCGTACGTGTGCATGTGCTTGGCAAGGGGCTACGCGGCTTGTTACAGTCAAGTATCCAGCCTATGCAAAAAAACACGCCAAGTGTACTTAGAGAGAGGCAAAGCCGCATGGGCGACGATACGAAGATGGCGGTGCGTGCGGTTGAAACTGGAGAGCGCAAAGACCGCGTTCTGATTGTCGAAGACGAAGATAACGCGCGAAAGGGCTATGAGCAGCTGCTGCAAAGATGGGGCTTCGATGTTTTAGGTGTCGCCACCGCCGAAGACGTGTTGGCAAAATTCGCCAGCTATCAGCCGGACACGCTGATTGCGGACGTCGAGCTGCCCGGAATGAACGGGCTGGACCTGCTGAAGCAGCTGGGTTCTGATCTGCATGATGTGCCGGCAATCATCATCACCGGGAAGGGAAGCGAAGAGCGCGCCGTGGCCGCTATCGAGGCGGGCGCGTTTTGGTACATCGAAAAGCCCCTGAAGGGGCCCGTGTTGCACGCGCTGCTGGACCGCGCATTGGGCAAAGCGCGAGATGCGCGGCAACTGGCCGTGCTGCAGCGACAATTGCGGGAAACCGGGCGGCTTGGCGATTTGGTGGGTGGCTCGAAAGGGATGCAGGACGTGATGCGCATCGTGGAGATGGCGGCGCCCAGCTCGGCCTCGGTATTGATTACCGGCGAGACGGGCTCGGGCAAAGAGATCGTTGCGCGAACGATTCACAAGCTTTCGCCGCGCGCGGGCGGGCCGTTCGTGGCCATCAATTGCTCGGCGATTCCGGAAACGCTGATGGAGAGCGAAATTTTTGGGCATGAACGCGGGGCGTTCACGGGAGCGGCGGAGCGGCGCATCGGGTGCTTCGAATTGGCCGATGGTGGAACGCTGCTGCTCGACGAAATCGGAGAGATGCCTGCGCCGACGCAAGCGAAGCTCCTGCGCGTGCTGGAAGATCGCAAGGTGCGCCGCCTGGGAAGCAAGAGCGAAACTCCAGTGGATGTGCGCGTGCTTGCCGCGACCAACAAGGACCCGGAGAACGCGGTTGGGCAAGGGCAAATGCGCCAGGATCTTTTCTTTCGCTTGAATGTGTTTCACATTCACTTGCCGCCGCTGCGCGATCACAAAGACGACATCCCGCTGCTGGTGGAATATATCCTGCACGACGTAAATGAAAAACACGGGAAGCACGTCCGCGGTATCGGCGCCGAAGTGATGGACATTTTCATGAGCCACACTTGGCCGGGCAACATCCGCGAACTGCGCAACGTTCTGGAACGCTCCACGATCATGTGCGAAAAGGATATGATCACGCGGAGCTGCCTGCCCGATGAGTTTGGCAAGTCGCATTCTAAGGGACCGAGTGATCTATCGAATATCCGATTCCCTGTGGGCACGACGGTGGATGCCATGGAGCGCGAGCTTATCCTGCAAACGCTGAACGCTACAGGGAACAATAAGACTCGCGCGGCGGACTTGTTGGGCATAAGCCTGAAGACTTTGCACAATAAACTAAAAGAATATGGCGGCGACCGCGCCGAAACGGTGTAGAGACACGTAATGCAGCTGCGGCTGCGCACGAAACTCACGCTAATTATGACGGGCCTGGTGCTGCTCGTTGTGGCAGTGCTGTCGGCGGTCTTCGTCGCACAACTGTTCGAACAGGTCCTCCAGCAAACCGATAAACGCACGGTTGAGATTGCGAATCAAGTGTTCGAGCAGGCTCGGCGTGCCTTGACGGAGGCCGCGGCGCGCGGGTTGCGCCCTGCATCAAACGATCCAAACGACATCAACGAATACGTACAAAAGGCATTCCGAATGAGCGAAGGGCTCCGCGCTCAATTGAAAGCCGCCAAAGTGGATACGCCCGCCATTTATGAAGTGTCCATTACGAACAACGATGGAAAGGTTCTGATATCTACGGACGAATCTTTGACGGGAAAATTCCTGCCGCGACGGACGAAGATCTCGCAACTGACGCAACGCGGCTACCTGCATCAAGTCAAGGTTTTGGCCGGCCCGCCACAAGTCTACGAACTGGATCTCCCATTCACCAACGGCGACCAGCCATTCGGGGAAGTACGCGTGGTGGTTTCGTCAGGCTTGCTGTTGAACGACATTTCCTCCAGCGTCCGTCAATTCGGGACAATTAGTTTGCTCGCGCTGGTGATCTCCACGGTGCTCGCCGCAGTGGTCAGCCGGGCGACACTGGCGCCGCTGAGCGATATCTCCGCGCAATTGGACCGCATTTCCGCCGGGCAATACGACTCACCGTCCGGCGATGCAAAGGGATTCACCGCAGGCACGGACGAGCTCGGACAGGTCAGCCGAAAAATTACCCAAGTCGGGCAGCAGCTTCGCGGCGTTCACGAAATTTTCAGCACTTTGCGCGAAAACATGGATTCGGTAATGGCCGGCCTGGAGGATGGGCTGCTGCTGTTCACGCGGGACGCGCGCGCCGTGATGGTCAGTCCGGCGGCGGAGAAATTTCTTGGCGCTCCCGCTGGACACTTTCTCGGCCGTCGCGTGAATGAAATTTTTCCGCTGGGGCATCCGCTACATGCAGTCCTGCACGTGGAAGGCGACCAACTGAGCGAAATCGCGGCGGAGACGGACCTGGACACCATTGCAGGGACCAGGCGTGTCAGCGTTAGCGTGCAAGCGATTCAGGAAAATGGCGAGCGCATGGGAGCGCTGGTGACGCTGCGCGACCTCGACTCCATCGAGAGCATCAATACACAGTTGCAAGTCAGCGAACGCCTCGCCGCGCTGGGTCGAATCACCGCGGGCGTCGCGCATGAAGTGAAGAATCCGCTGAACTCGATGCGTTTATGGCTCGAAAATCTGAAGGAATCGTTGCCGCCTGAGCCGGACAGCGGCTCGCAGCAAGCGGTGCAGGTGCTGGACAAGGAGATCGATCGTCTCGACGCGGTGGTCAAGCGTTTCCTCGATTTCACCCGGCCCATGGAAGTGCGCCTGGAAGCCACGCAGATCGCCGACGTCTTGAAAGACGTGGTCGAGATCGCCAAGCCACAGTTGCAGAAAGCAAAAATACACGTGGCGCAGCTTTTGCCTATTGATGTGCCGGAAGTTTATGTGGATCGCGCGCTGCTGAAACAAGCGGTGCTCAACTTGGTGCTCAACGCGGTCGAGGCAATGCCCAGCGGTGGACAGCTTCGCTTGATGCTTAGCCGCCGCGGAGAAATGGCCGAAATTACGGTAGGCGATACCGGCAAAGGAATTCCGCTGGAAAATCGCCAGAAAATCTTTCAGCTTTTCTTTACAACGCGACCCGGCGGCAGCGGCATCGGACTGGCCAGCACCTTCCGAATTGTACAGCTTCACAACGGTTCGATAGACTTTACGTCGGAGGTTGGCCGGGGAACAACATTCCGCATCGAGCTGCCGCTCGCGGCCTGAGAATGACGGAAACTACTCAGCTCTGTCAGCATTCACGTTGGTTCGCGCGATTTGGCGCGGCCATTTCGTGTGCGCTGATTCTGTTGCTGAGCGGATGCGCCGAACGCAAGGCGAAGGCTAAGACGTTTCCGTGGAGCACGTTCGCGTACACGCGCCCACTGGCGCCGTCCCCTGGGCAAACGCAAATTGATGACGACGATCCGCTAAACGACGCAACGCTCGATATTGCGCCGCCACCTTCGGCGGTGGCTATCGCACGCAGCGTCCCGGCGCGTCCGCGCGTGCCAGTCGGCAATTCTCCGCAAAACGATAATGGCAGCAAGCCCGACGTGCCTCAGCTCGCTCCGCAACTGACCGCCGCGGAGGCCACTGCGGCGCAACAGCAAACCAGCCAGAGCTTGGGCGTCGCGGAACGCAATATTGGCTCGGCCGAGGGAAAGGCGCTGAACGCTACGCAGCAAGATCTCGCGTCGAAAGTACGCAGCTTCATGGCGGAAGCCCGCGACGCAGCGAACAACGGAGACTGGACGCGCGCAAGAGCTGCAGCGAAGAAAGCGGAAGTGCTCTCGCAGGAGCTGGCAAGCTCGCTCTGAAGCGATTCAACTTTCCGCACAGCGGGCTGAAGGGCGTAGCAAAAGAAAATGACGAAGAAGTTTGAGGCCGTCATCGCCGGTGGAGGGCTCATCGGCGGAGCCATCGCGCTCGAGCTGGCGCTCGCCGGCATACGCGTTGCCATTTTTGAGCAAGGCGAGCCGGGGCGTGAAGCGTCATGGGCCGGCGCCGGAATCCTGTCGCCTGCTCCGGAAAATCCCGCAACCATTCCGCTGGTGCCGCTTGGTAAGGCCAGCATGGCGCTTTATCCCGACTTCATCGCACGCGTCGAGGAAATTTCCGGCCAGGACGTTGGCTTCCGCGCCAAAGGGGCCTTAGAAGCGCTGTTTTCCCGGGATACAGCGCGCGAGTTGAGCACGCACGTTGCACTTCATCATGGCTTGGGATTGAAAGCCGAAGCAATCAGCGCCGAAGATGCACGCGAACTCGAGCCTGCGCTCAGTCCAGAAGTGGAAGCTGCGGTGCTTCGGCCCGACGAAGCGTCGGTGGACAACCGCGCGTTGACTCATGCGGTTTTGGAGGCGGCGCGAAAAAGTGGCGCCGAAATTTTCCCTCATCGCGAAGTGCAAGGAGTCTGGCGGGAGAAGGAGCGCTGCGCGGGATTGCTGCTTAAAGACGAGAGAATCTCTGCGAAGTGGACCATCATCGCAGCGGGCTCGTTTTCCGCAAGCATCGCTGGCGTGGGCACGTATGCGCCAGTGCGCCCGGCAAAAGGACAGATGATCTCGCTACGCAGCGAACGAGTGAAAATTGAGCGCGTATTGTGGTCCGACAAAATCTATCTGGTGCCACGAAATGACGGCAGGATTCTGGCCGGCGCCACGGTGGAGTATGTTGGGTTCGACAAAAAAGTGACCGCGGGCGCGTTGCAGAAAATCTTAAGCGGCGCAATCGAGCTCGCGCCGGATCTTGCTGACGCTCGAGTGGAGGAAACTTGGGCCGGATTGCGCCCCGACTCTCCTGATCACTTGCCGATTTTGGGACTGTCGGATATCGAGGGCTTGCTACTAGCAACAGGCCACTTTCGCAGCGGTATTTTGCTCACGCCAATTACCGCGCGACTTATTCGCGAGTGGGTCACCGAGCAACGCGTTTCCGTCGATTGGGATCGCTTCGCTCCGCTGCGCTTTATGAAAGCACGCAAAAAAACGACGGCTTAGGAAAACTTCAGTCAGGCCGAGCAGGCGGCGGTGTGATCGGCGACGAATCGCCCACATGCCGGTATTGAATCTGATCATTCTCTAAAATCAGGGCATGCTCGAGAACCACGTCCAGCGTCGAGCCGCGCGGCAGTTGAGCATCTGGTCCACGCGTCAGCAACACAGCTCCAAGCCCGGCAAGTCCGCCAATGCCGGCACCGATCCCGGCGCCCTTGGCTCCGCCCGCGATGGCTCCGATGCCCGCGCCCGTGACGGTCGTGGTCGCGACTGTTCCGACGTCTTTCCCCTTGCCGCCTGGGCCAGTCACCTTGCCCTCCGGATCCATGGTTTCATTGCCGCCGCTATCCGCGCTACGCGGCGCGGCGTTCAGGTCGACCGTATATCCGTTCGGAAAAATCAGCGTGTTCAGCTTCATGCGAAATTCGCCGCGGCCCCTGATGCGCCCGGGCTGCTTGGATTCGAGCAGTTCGCCGCGTAAATACGAACCGACGGGAACAACCACGCGATTATTCTGCGTGATGGGAAACGAAGTCCGGAAATAGAGCGAATCACCGGCTTTGGCGCTGCGTGTGGAAATGCCGTTTTCCAGAACAACCGCAACGCGCGTGCCGGCCGGGACCGTGATTTTATCGTTCGTCGCCGCGCGCCTCTCCACCGCAGGTCGCGCTTCTGGAGCAATCGGCGGCGGCGCGGACGTTTGTGGGCCTTCCGGTTGTTGCGCGAACGCCAAGCCATAGGACGTGAAAAATAAGACGTGAAGAGCAATAAGCGGGCGTGTGAGGGACACGGTCATCCTCCATGCTGTCCTGCGATGCGAGCAGCAGAGGTGCGGATGCCTGTAGTATACCCTTGCTGCACAAGCAAACGCGCAAATTCATTCACTCGCAGCACGTTGACCGCCTGATTGGCGCGGTCTACGCTGAGAGCAGTGGTTGGAGGATGTCATGGCGAAACTGGCGCTCGTTTACGGAATGCGATTGCTGCCGGAGGAAGACCTGGGGGAAGTAAAGGACGCCACCATCGTGCTGAAGAACGGGCGTATGGCGCGTGTCACCATGCACTTGATTGAGGGCAGCAAGGAAGAAATCGAGTCGACTTTTCGCCAATCCATCGAAGCGTTCTTCGATATGTATCCCGAGATTTAAAGGTAGAGCGTGAAGCTTCAGCGATTGCCAAAATTTTCCGGGTCGACGCTGGGGTCGCCTAAAGCATCATTAATGAGCACCGTGGATTGCCCGGTCAGCTCAAAACGCTTGCGGCACTTATAGCAGGCGACCAAATCATCGAGCCGCACCATGTACGAAGCGGCTTTGGCAAATTTTCTGCGGTCTTCTTCGCCCGCGCCCCGCGGAAGTTCTTTTCGCTTCCTGCAGACTTTCCAGCGCACGGGTGCTTCAAACTCGCCGCGGCAACTGGGGCACACCAGTTTGACCTTCCGCGTCTCCTCTTTCTCTGTGTAAAAAGCTCTCTCGTCCATATTCAGGGTGCGGGCACGCTCACCGCTTCGTCGATTGTAACAAATTCAAGGCCCAGGTCGCGCCAGCGCGGCAGCCAATGCTCGAGTGCGGCGAGTGTGCGCGTGCGATCTGCGCTCTGCTCGCGATGACTGCCGTCATGCAAGCAGAGGATTTCGCCCGTGCCCGAACCGAGTTTCAGCCCGCGCTGTGCCCGCGTCGCGATCGGCTGCATTCGCCGAATCAGCCATTCGGCAGTAGGCGCGCGCCAGTCTCCCGGCAGCAACGTCCACATCACCACGCGCATGTTGAGCTCGCGCGCTTCTCCCGCAAGCCACGGATTTCTCAAGCCAAACGGCGGACGAAACCATTTCGGCGGCGTACCCAGCGCGTTCTTGATCGCCGAATGCGTTAAGCGCAGCTCCACTCGTATCTCCGCCGAGCGTTTCCAAAACAAATTTGGGTGCGATTCCGTGTGATTGCCGACGACGTGCCCCCGCGCGCCAATTTCAGTGACCAGTTCGGGGCACTCTCGCATGTAGCGTCCAATCAGAAAAAACGTTGCTGGTGCCTTGTGGCGCTCTAGCAGGTCCAGCAGCTTCGGCGTGATCGCCGGATTGGGCCCGTCGTCAAATGTGATTGCCAGCTTGCGCGGCGAGTCCGTCCGGCAAATCGTGGGACCAAAAAGCTGTGCGCGCGGATGCACGCCACCATAAGCCGCAATTCCTGCCGCCGCAACGCCTATCGTCGGCGCTCCAATGAGCCAGGGATTCACGGGCGATATTGTCGCACGTAGACAAAGCAGATAGGTAAATAGGAAAGGCTCAGCCCGGCAAGAGGCGCCGAGCCTTTAAATCCGCGAGGAGCCGGTCAATCTCCGTATCGCGCTCCATCCGATGGAGGCGCTCCCCAACGTTGTCGGTGATCAGCTCGACTTCGGCGGTTGCGATCGCTTCGCTGTGATGTACGCGATCCTTCAGGCGATCGAATGTGGCACCATTCGAGTGATCGCCGATCGCCGCTTGCGCTCGCGCCGCCTTCCCAAGGGCCGCGCTGCGACGCTGCCGCGCGAGCAGCAGATCTCGCTTTGATCGCGCTTCGTCCAATTTTTGCTCCAGCTTCTGCAAGGCGCCCTTCAGCGTCTCGACTTGGGCTTTCTGGTCTTCGACCTGCTCCCGATAACTCTGGGCCAGCTGCAGCGCGGTCTGAAAGCGTTCTAACGCCCCGCGCGCCAGGTCGTCTTCGCTCTTGTCGACGGCCCGCTCGGCTTTGCGCATCCAGTCGTTTCCGGTGTCTTCGTTTTCCTTCAGTTTCTTTTCCAACATGTGCTGATCCGCAATGGATACCGCCACCTGCGTTTTCACTTGCAAGTATTGGTTTTCCATATCGAGGATCACTTGCTTGATCATCTTCTGCGGATCCTCGGCGCGGTCGATCATGTCGTTGAGGTTCGCGCGAATCAAAGTGCCTACTCGTTCCAACAGTCCCATGATGTTTCTCCTTTCAAAACCAACCAATGCCGCGCAACGTTAAGGTGACGCACTCAGCGTGTCGCAATCCGTTGCGCTCTCTCACAAATTCAGCATCGGCAAGACGAACGCGAAAAAATTCTCGATTACAAACGCCAGGTGACCCGCAACGTGTGTGACCACGAGCACGACAATCACGAGGACGAAAACCAACAGCATCAGCAATTTCTCTTTCATCGTCATGACGCTCTCCCGGCTCCCCATTCACAAGAAGTGCCTGGGCAGATCCCGCGATCTGCCCAGACGGACGGAAGTACTAGGAGTTATTCGGCAGCGATGGCGGTGCCGGCTTGGCCGCGTGGTCGCCGATCAAACGCACTTTGGCGAGCAGGTCGGACATCTGCATGCCAGAGAGCGCCTCGAACAACGCAGGCACTTGCGCCGCGATCTTCGTTATGTCTCCAGTGAGCTTGTACGCGCCGGCCGCGTCGCCGTTGCCGGTCGATACGATGGTCACCTTGTCGATTTTGCTGAGCGGCTCGGCGAGAGCACGCACTACCTCCGGCAGGCCCGTGATTAGTTTGTCGACCACCGCAGCCTGGTTGTATTCCTGATAGGCCTCGGCCTTGACGTTCATCGCCCTGGCTTCGGCTTCGCCTTTTTTGAAGATGATCTCGGCTTCCGCTTCGCCCTGCGCGCGAATGGATGATGCGCGGCCTTCCGCTTCGCTAATCAAACGCTGCCGTTCGGCTTCTGCAAGCGTTTGAATGCGCTGCCGCTCGACATCCGCCGCCTTCAGTACCGTGGCAATCAGCTCGCGTTCGCGGCGCGCGATTTCCGCCTCTTGCACCTTCACCTGCGCCTCGCGCTCCACTTGCTGCACGCGAACCGCTTCCGTGATCACTTGCTGCTGTTGGATGTTGGTTTCGATTTCGTAGGCTTTGTCCGCAGTGGCCTGG
>Ga0185299_10008015_pt1 | contig 10610 bp, 9 predicted proteins | sample PaiPotPPA55metaG_FD_128002 | JGI IMG/M metagenome (GOLD analysis project Ga0185299, IMG submission 128002) | Iron sulfur acid spring bacterial and archeal communities from Banff, Canada, to study Microbial Dark Matter (Phase II) - Paint Pots PPA... ...
GGGTCGCCGGCGACGAGATGAAGGGCGGCGCGCACCGCCGGCAGCCGCTGCCAGGTGTCGGCGGCGCGGTGGATGCGGAAGATGGCGGATTCCACCTCCGGCGGGCAGCACAGCGTGAACCCACCCTCCGCCAGCGGCCGCAGCGTGGCGCGGCAATGCGCCGCGAGCAGATCGGGGCGGAAGCGCGCGAACATGCCGCGCGCGCGCAGCGCCTCGCCCAATGCGTCGGGACTGGGCCAGACCGAGCGGCGCGCGGCGCTGCGCGCGATGAGCGGCGCCTGCTTCTCGCACGCCTCGGCGTAATGCGGCGAGCCCGGCGGCGGAAAGACCGGCGGCTCGAACAGGAGGGTGCCGGACCAAGGCAAGGGCGCGGGACGGGTGGCGAGCAGCAGCGCCGCGGCGGCGTTGAGCGAATGACCGGCATAGTTGAGCGCTGCGCCGCCCAGCCGCGCGGCGATGGCCGCGGCGACCAGCGCCAAATCGTCGGCGAAGCGATCGACGGCGAATACCGCCCCGAGCGCGCCCGTTGGCCAGCGCGAGCCGCCGTGGCCGCGCGCATCGAAGGCGAACACGCGCAGCGCGCCGGCGAGCTCGCGCAGCCACGGCGCGTAGGAGCCGGCCGCAAGCCCGTTGGCATGGCCGAACAGCAATCCCGGCGCGTCCGCGGGGCCGCCCAAGGCGTAGACGGGCAGCACCGCGCCGTCCGGCGTCGCGACCGCAAAGGCCTCGTCGCTGCCGGGCACGGAGTCGCTCATGTCACGATACCGTCACGCAAAGCAGCTTGTCCTGGCGGCCCTGTTTAATCCATTCTCTGCCGCGCGCGGGGAACGGCAGCAGAAGGCTCAGGCCACGGCTCATGGACGGAAAATCAGCAAAGCCGGCCAGGAACGGCGACAGTGTCGGGCGCGGCATGCTGACGAGCCTGATCGGCTATCATCTGCGGCGGGCGCAGATCGCCGTGTTCCAGCATTTCGCCGCCGCCATGGGCGAGGCCGAGATCACGCCGGGCCAGTTCGGCGTGCTCACCGTGATCAACAGCAATCCCGGCCTGAGCCAGACCCAGCTCGGCAACGCCCTGGGCATCGACCGCTCGACCGTGGTCGCCGTGATCGACCGGCTCCAGTCGCGCGGCCTCGTCGTGCGCGCGGTGGCGCCGACCGACCGCCGCTCGCACGCGCTGCGCTTGAGCGACGAGGGCGGACGCCTGCTGCATCGGCTCGAGGAGCTGGTGCGCAGCCACGAGCGCCACATCGCGCGCGATCTCTCCGCCGCCGACAAGCAGCGGCTGATCGAGCTGCTCGACCGCGTCGCGCGCCGCGACTAGGTGCGTCACGCCGCGCGCCCACCGCTGCGGCGCCGGGCCCAGGCGCGGCACGCCGCGCCGAAGGCGGCGAACAGCGCGTGCGAGAAGGGGTTCTCCATCACGCGGTATTCGGGGTGCCATTGTACGCCCAGAACAAAGGCGGCGTCGGCGTGCCGCACCGCCTCGATCTGCCCGTCGGGCGCGGCGGCCTCGACCACCAGCGCCGGGGCCAGGCGATCGATGCCCTGGCTGTGCAGCGAGTTGACGACGAGCTCGCGCGCGCCGGCGAGGCGCTCGAGCACGCCGCCCGGCGTCAGCGCGACGGCGTGCGCGGTATGCGCATAGCGCCTGGCGACGTCGCCCTCGGGCGCGCGGTGGTCGAGGCGCCCGGCGAGCGCATGCACTTGCTGGTGCAGCGTCCCGCCCAGCGCCACGTTGAGCTCCTGGATGCCGCGGCAGATGGCGAGCACCGGCAGCCCGGCGCCGATTGCGGCGCGGATGAGCGGCAGGGTCAGCGAATCGCGCTCGGGATCGTGCAGCGTGCCGGCCTCGCTGGCCGCGCCGGCGTAATGATGCGGCTCGACATTGGAGCGGCTGCCGGTCAGCAGCAGCCCGTCGAGCGGCGCGACGAGTTCGGCGATTTCGACGCGGTCGCCCAGCGCCGGCAGCAGCAGCGGCACCGCGCCGGCCGCATCGCTCACCGCGCGGACGTATTTGTCGCCCACCCAATGCGTCGGGTGCTCGCCGACGAGGCGCGTGCAGCAGGGCAACCCGACCAGCGGCGGCCTCTCGCCGGGCGCGTTCGGGGATGGCGACGACCGCGCCGAAGCCATTGGCATCGCACAACCTTGACCCGATATCTGGGGTGATGCAAGTGGGCGTCGAGCAACTCCTGGCGGGGAAAGGCGCGGTCGTGGCGGCGTGGTTCGCGCTGCTCTTCGTGGCCGAGCGGTGGCGCCCGGCGGCGGCGCCGCACCTCGCCGAGCCGGCCTGGCGCCGCCTCTCGCGCAATGCCGCGCTGTGGGCCGTGAACGCGCTCCTGTCGCCGCTGGCGGTGCTGCCGGTCTCGGCCTATGCCGCGGCGCGCGCGCTGCCCTGGCGCCCGGCTTGGTGGGGCGGTCCCGCCGGCCTTGCCGCCGATCTGCTGCTGCTCGATTTCCTCATCTATTGGTGGCATCGCGCGAACCATGTCGTGCCGGTGCTGTGGCGCTTCCATGCCGTGCATCATTACGACCGCTTTCTCGACACCACTTCGGCGCTGCGCTTCCATTGCGGCGAGGTGCTGCTCTCGGCCACGGCGCGCGCGGGCATCATCGTGCTGCTGGCGATCCCGTTGAGCTCGGTGCTCGCCTTCGAGGCGCTGGTGCTTATGGCCGCGCTGTTCCATCATTCGAATGTGCGCCTGCCGGCCGCTTTCGAGCGCGCGCTGTCGCGCATGGTGGTGACGCCGTCCATCCATTGGGTGCATCACCACCGCGTGCGCGCCGATACGGATTCGAACTATTCGACCATCCTGAGCCTGTGGGATCCGCTGTTTTCCAGCCGCTCCGCGCATCGCCGCACGCCGGACATGGCGATCGGCGTCGAGGGGCGCGAGGAGCACCCTCTCCCCGCCCTCCTGGTCGCGCCGTTTCGCTGAGGATCACCGCTTCGCCCGCGCGCCGCGATCTTTTTGCAGGACGCGGCGATCGGCTCGCGCTAAGGTTTCGCGGCGCAGCATCGGCCAGGGAGGGAGACATGGCGCGCGATCGCGATGTGAAGACCGCTTGTCCGACCTCGCGCCGCCATGTGCTGGCTGGGCTGTCGGCGCTGGGCGCGAGCACGATACTGCCGGGCGTCGCCGCGGCGCAGGCCGCGTCGGACGCGGCGCGCGTCGACGTCCACCACCATTTCTTTCCGCCGCGATACCTGGAGCCGCTCGCCGAGTGGGGGCGCCGCAACGGCTTCGGCGGGCTGCAGGCGCCGCAGCGGGAGTGGAGCGTCGCCCGGGCGGTGGCGGAGATGGACCGCACCGGCACCGCCGCCGCGGTGCTGTCGATCTCGTCGCCGGGCATCTGGTTCGGCGACAAGGAGCAGGCGCGCGGCATGGCGCGGCTGTGCAACGACTACGCGGCGCAGATGGCGCGCGACCACAATGGCCGCTTCGGCCTGTTCGCCGCGGTGCCCATGCCCGATGTCGAGGGCACGCTGCGCGAGATCGAATACGCGCTCGACGTGCTCAAGGCCGATGGCATCGGCCTCATGACCAGCTATGGCGACACCTGGCCGGGCGATCCGCGCTTCGTCCCGGTCCTCGAGGAGCTCAATCGCCGCAAGGCCGTGGCGTATTTCCATCCGTTGGCGCCGAATTGCTGCGGCAGCCTCATGCCGGGCGTTCCCGCCTCGCTCGTCGAGTACCCGCAGGACACCGCGCGCGCCGTGCTGAGCCTGCTCCTCAACGGCAGGCTGGCGCAATTCAAGGACATCCGCTTTCTCTTCTCGCATGCCGGCGGCGCGATCCCGGTGCTGGCGGGGCGCATCGCCAACGGGTCGAAGGGGCGCAAGGACCTGGCGCAGATCGCGCCCGAGGGCATCGACGCCGAGCTCAAGAAGCTCCATTACGACACCGCCAATTCGGCCTACGCGCCGACCATGGCGGCGCTGCTCGCCTTCGTGCCGGTGTCGCAAGTGCTGTTCGGCAGCGACTACCCCTATCTCACCATCGCGCAGAACCTGGACGGGTTCGCCACGCTCGGCCTCGGCGCCGCCGAGCGGCGCGCCATCGACCGCGGCAATGCCGAGCGGCTGCTGCCGCGGCTCAAAGCCTAGCCGGGCGCCTCATGAAGGGATTGGTAACCGATTGCGCCGATCCTGGCGGGCATTGCCCATTTCGCAGGGAAACGGCATGGCCGCCGCCGCCGATCGCGATCGACCCGATGCCTGGGCGCGCCCGGGCACGGCCTTCATGCGCCCGACGTGGTCCGGCGAGCGGGCGTTGGCGTTCTCCTCGCACTATCTTTGGCCGGCGCTCGTCGCCCTGCCGGTGCTGCCCTCCTTCTACGCGGCGTTCCATGGCAAGCGGCTGCCCTTCGGCTCGATCGCATGGGTCCTCGTCGTCGGCGTCGGCGGCGTGTTTCTCGCCGTCTCGCTGCTGCTCTTTCTCTACCGCGAGAGCCTCGTCCTCGACCTCGCCGGCTGGATCTACACGCATCGCCGCGGCTATTGGCCCAATCTCACGACGCGGCAAGGCTCGCTCAACGAGTTCCAGGCCGTCGCGCTCGACGTCCCGCCGGCGCGGCGCAAGGGCGTCGCGACCTGGGTCGCCTCGCTGCAATTCATGGCGCCCGACAAGCGCATCGCCGTCGCCAACTTCTCCGGCGGGAGCAAGGCCTATGCCTATGTCGACGAGCTCGCGGGCAAGCTCCACTTGCCCGTGCTCGATCGCTCCGGACAGGACGAGCGAACGACCCGCCTGTCGCAGATCGGCGCGCCGCTCGTGGCGCGCGCCGCGCTCGCGCCGCCCCGCATCGATGCGCCGCCGACGCCGCGGATAAAGCTCTCGGGCGACGCGCCGCATCGGCTGATCGCGCTGCCGGCGCAGGGCGTCAATCTCGGCGTGGTCGTTATCGCGGCCCTGCCGGCGCTGCTGATCTGGCTCGGCGCGACGGCCGGTGGCGACGGGGCGGCGGCCGCCGCCCGGCGCCATCTGCGTCAGCAGTTGCCGCACGCCGCGCTGAGCCCGCAGCTCTGGGCCGCCACGCTGTTCACCCTTGCCGGGCTGTGCGCGGCGTTTCTCGTCCTGCTCTGCGCCGCGCGCTGGCAGATCCGCGAGCGCGGCGACAGCATCGTCGTCACCAGCCGCGCGCTCGGGATTCGTCTGCGCCGGCGTAAATTCCGCAAGGACGAGATCGTCGCCATCGAGCTCAGGCCGACCCCGGCCGGCCGCGCGACGCTCTACGACCTGCAGATCCGTGCGCGCCGCAAGCTCTTGACCGTCGGCACGACGCTGCGCGAGGACAGCGCGCAATGGCTCGAGCAGGCGCTGCTCTCCATGCTGGCCGCCCGCTGACGGGAACTCAGCGCGGCCGCGGCGCGGTGCGCTGGTCGGTCCACACGAACAGCAGCGGCGAGAGCTGGACGCCGTAATGCGGATCCTCCAGCGTCACGGTGATCGGCTTCCGCTGCGCGTCGATCACCGTCCATTGGCGCAATTCGAGCGGCCGGTCGCTCAGCACCAGCGTCAGGCTGCCGAGATCGGACTGCTCCGTCTCGGTCATGGCGATGCGCAGCGCGCCGGGCGCGCGCTGCAGCCCGGTGACGGTCACGTCGCCGCCGAGCCTGATCTCCGGCCGCAGCAGGAACCAGGCCGGCGTATCCTTGACGCCGATCTGCGACAGCTGCTCGAGCTTCTTGTCCCAATAGTAGACAGTGTCGTTGGTGCAGACGATGAGCACCGGCACCGGATCGTCATAGACGATGCGCATCTTGCCGGGACGCTGCAGATAGATGGTGCCGGCGGCGACGCTGCCGTCCTGCGCGAATTGCTGGAAGCGCGACTGCAGCGTCTTGATGCCGTTCAGGTATTCCTGGACGCGCTTGAGGTCGTCCTGATCCTGCGGCGTGAGCGCCGCCGCGGGCGGCGGCGCGGCGCGCGCCGGCACGCCGAACGCGGCCAGCGCGGCAAAGCCGAGGAGCGAGGCGAGCAGCCGCCGGCGCGGCCAGAGGAGGGTGTCGTCGTTCATCATGGACATTCTACGGCAGGAGAGCGCCGAGCGTTCCCGCGGAGACAAAAAGCGGCCGTTGCGCGGGCACGTTAGGCGATGGCGTCGGGGCTGCAATTCGATCCCTGCGTCCTTCGACAGGCTCAGGATGAGGAACATCGGTGGATGGCATCACTGTCGATGCCACAACGAGAATTTCTCATCCTGAGCCTGTCGAAGGACGCACGACCGAAATGCAGCGCCAGCGGAAAATAGGAACCGGCGCGCGCCCGTTCAATCGATATTGCGCGCCAGCACTTCGCGCTTGCCGACATGGTTGGCGGTGCTGACGACGCCCTCGGACTCCATGCGCTCGATGATGCGCGCGGCGCGGTTGTAGCCGATCTGCAGGTGGCGCTGCACGAAGCTGGTCGACGCCTTGCGCTCGCGGCACACCAGCGCCACCGCCTGGTCGTAGAGCGCGTCGCCCGAGCCGCCCTCGCCGTCGCCGCCGGGCAGCTCGGCGCCCTCTTCCTCGTCGTCCTTGGTGATCTCGTCGACATAGACCGGCGCGCGGCCGTGCTCCTTGAGGAAGCGCACCACCGCCTCGACTTCCTGGTCGGAGACGAAGGGACCGTGCACGCGGGTGATGCGGCCGCCGCCCTGCATGTACAGCATGTCGCCGCGCCCCAGCAGCTGCTCGGCGCCGGCCTCGCCGAGGATGGTGCGGCTGTCGATCTTCGAGGTCACCTGGAAGCTGATGCGCGTCGGGAAATTCGCCTTGATGGTGCCGGTGATGACGTCGACCGAGGGGCGCTGCGTCGCCATGACGATGTGGATGCCGGCGGCGCGCGCCATCTGCGCCAGGCGCTGGATCGCCGCCTCGATGTCCTTGCCCGCCATCAGCATGAGGTCGGCCATCTCGTCGACGACGACGATGATGAGCGGCAGCGGCGACGTGTCGAGCGGCTGGTCCTCGAACACCGGCTGCCCGCTGTCGGCGTCGAAGCCGGTCTGCACGCGGCGCGTCAGGGTCTCGCCTTTCGCCTCGGCTTCGGCGAGGCGCTGGTTGTAGCCCTCGATGTTGCGCACGCCGAGCTTGGACATGGCGCGGTAGCGGTTCTCCATCTCCCGCACCGTCCATTTGAGCGCCACCACCGCCTTGCGCGGATCGGTCACCACCGGGCACAGCAGATGCGGGATGCCGTCATAGACCGAGAGCTCGAGCATCTTCGGGTCGATCATGATGAAGCGGCACTGCTCCGGCGGCATGCGGTAGAGCACCGAGAGGATCATGGTGTTGATGCCGACCGACTTGCCCGAGCCGGTGGTGCCGGCGATCAGCAGATGCGGCATGCGCGCGAGGTCGGCGATGACCGGCGCGCCGCTGATGTCTTTGCCGAGCACGAGGGTGAGGCGCGCCGCGGTGCGCTCATACGCGTCGGCGGAGAGCAGCTCGCGCAGATGCACCGTCTCGGCCCGGCTGTTGGGCAGCTCGATGCCGATGACGTTGCGCCCGGGGATCACCGCGACGCGGGCCGAGATCGCGCTCATCGAGCGGGCGATGTCGTCGGCGAGGCCGATGATGCGCGACGCCTTGATGCCCGGCGCCGGCTCGAGCTCGTAGAGCGTGACCACCGGCCCCGGCCGCACCTTCACGATCTGGCCGCGGATGCCGAAATCGTCGAGCACGGTCTCGAGCATCCGCGCGTTCTGCTGCAGCCCGTCCTCGTTGATCGCCATGAATTTGGCCGGCGGCGGCGCGGCGAGCAGCTCGAGCGGCGGCAGCAGATGGCGGTCGGCGGGGCCGAGATCGAGCATGGTCTGGCGCGCCGGCTCCCTGCGCCGCGCCCCCGGCTTGGGCGCCACCACCGGCACGGCCTGGCGCCGCGGCGGCTCTTCCCCGGCCGGCTCGGGCGCATCCTCGGCGCGGCTCGGCTCGCGCCGCGGCGGCGGGCCGAGCGCGTCATCGCCGGCGTCGGCGCGCGCGGCCCACAGCCGGCGCGCCAGGGCGAAGGGGGCCGCTGCCCAGCGCCGCCAGCCGGCGCCACGGCGGCGCTCGCCCCGGGCTTGCGGGCGCCGGCGCCGCGCCGCCTCGACATTGGACCAGTCGTCGACCGGGAAGCCCGCCACGTAGAGCAGCAGCGTGGCCGCCAGCGCCGCCGCGGCCAGCGCCAACAGCCACGGCGGTGCCGCGGCGGCACCCGCGGCCTTGCCCCAGCCGATCTGGCCGACGAGCCCGCCCAGACCCTCTTTTTTCAGCGGCCAGAAGGCGGGCGTCGGCACCACCGCGAGCGCCAGCGCCGCGAACGCCGCCATCGGCGGGGCCAGCAGCAGGCGCAGCCAGAACCAGGCGAGGCCGCGGCCCAGCAGCAGGCGCACCGACCAGATGAGCAGGATGAACGGCACCAGCGCGGCGGCCATGCCGAAGATGCGGAATAGCCAATCGACGATCCACGCGCCGTCCTTGCCGAGCATGTTGCGCGGCACCGCGTCGACCGCCATGTTCGCGCTCGGGTCGGCGCTGTTGTAGCTCACCATGGCGAGCGCGAGCAGGACGGTGGCGACCAGCAGCGCCAGCCCCATCGCCTCGAACAGGTGACGGAAGCGCGATGCTTTCGCCGCCTCGCCGACGCGGCCGCGGTGGAGCGCGCTCCGCTCGCTCATGCGGCGCTCGCCGTCACAGCACGCTCAGCATGCGCTGCATGCCGGCGGCGACGGTGGCGTCGTCATGGACGAGCGCCACGCGGATATAGCGCTTGCCCGGATTCTCGCCGCCGGTCGGGCGCGCGACATAGGCGCCGGGCAGCGTGCGCACGCCCGCCTCGCGCCACAGCGCCGTCGCCGCCTGCTCGCCGTCGCCGACATCGAGCCACAGGAAGAACCCGCCGGGCGGACGGTAGAAGCCGAAGCGCCGGCCGAGCGCCTGCTCGGCGACGGCGAATTTGCGGCGATAGAGCGCCCGGTTCGGCTCGACATGCGCCTCGTCCTGCCACAGCGCGGTGGCGGCGTGCTGCAGCGGCAGCGGCACCTGCGCGCCGCCATAGCTGCGCAGATGCTGGAAGCGGGCGATGAGGCCGGGATCGCCGGCGACGAAGCCGCAGCGCAAGCCGGCGGCGTTCGAGCGCTTGGAGAGGGAATGGAACACCAGCACGTTGTCGAGGGCGCCGCCCATGCGGGCGCAGGCCTCGAGCGCGCCCGGCGGCGGCGCGCGGTCGTAGATCTCGCCGTAGCACTCGTCGACCGCGAGCACGAAATCATAAGCCCGGGCGAGCGCGATCGCCTTCTCGAGATAGGCCAGATCGGCGATGGCGCCTTGCGGATTGGTCGGGCTGCACAGATAGAGCAGCGCGCAGCGCTCGAGCTGCCGTGGCGAGAGCGCGTCGAGGTCGGGTAGGAAGCCGGTGGCCGCCGTCGCATCGAGCGGCACGATATCGGCGCCGGCCATGACCGCGCCGCCGAGATAGACGAGATAATAAGGATTGGGCAGCAGCACGATCGGCACCTGGCCGGCCTTCGCCTCGGGCACCGCGAGGCTCGCCGCCATGTAAAGGCCTTCCTTGGTGCCGGCCAGCGCCAGCACATGGCGCTCGCCGCTGACCATGCCCGCCGGCAGATGGTAGCGGCGGGCAAGCCAGGCGGCGCAGGCGGCGCGGTATTCGGGCGTGCCCGCCATCGGCGGGTAGCGGTTCCACAGATGCGCGCTCTCGGCGACGATGCGCGCCAGCAGCGCCGGCGGCGGATGCTGCGGCTCGCCCACGGACATGAGGATCGGCGGCTCGTTCGAGCGCGGACTCACGCCGGCGAGCAGCTCGCCCAGCCGGGTGAAGGGATTGTCGGCGAGGCGGGCAAGCCGGGCGTTGGCGGGCACTGACGAATCCTCGATCGAGCGGGTCGTCCGGGTGGCGGCGCCCCCGACGGATCAAAGCGGCAACATCATACGCGCCGCGCGCGACCCCGCCAAGGGCAGCAACGGAGGGACGCAGCAGGTTGTGGCAAAAATAGGGCGCTGCCGACTAGGGATGGGGCGGGCCCTCTCCTTCCGAGAGGCAGACCGGTCGCGCGGCGCGCTGCGACCGGCCATCCCCAGAAACCCTCAAGGTCTCGAGCAATTTCGCCGCTCCACGGAAAGAGACCCAGAGCAAGCCACAAGTAATGATTTATGGCGGTTGCCGGCGCCAGCTTTCGCGCCATGCAGAGAAATTGCCTAAATTTCAAAGCGATAGCTCTGACGGTTTGTTGACTGGATGCTACCATCAGCGTGCTTTGCTTTGCAGGAGGCGACCTATGCGTTTTCTTGGCAAAATTCTTCGCGACGAGAGCGGCGCGACGGCGATCGAGTACGGCCTGATCGCGGCGCTCATCTCGGTGGTGATCATCTCTGCGGTGACGATGGTGGGCACTCAGCTCAGCGGCGTCTTCAACAGCATCGCCACGGCGCTGGGGACGGCGTCGTAACGGAAACAGGCCTGCGGCCGATCATCCGCCGCCCCGGGTCGGGCCGGAAATGAGGCGCTCCCGGCAAGGGAGCGCCTCTTCCGTTTGGGGCGGATGCGCCGCCCAAGCAAAAAAGGGGGTGCCGCAAGGCACCCCCAGGTCTCACCTACGGGAGGAAACGCCCGTTACTG
>Ga0185299_10008016_pt1 | contig 10609 bp, 13 predicted proteins | sample PaiPotPPA55metaG_FD_128002 | JGI IMG/M metagenome (GOLD analysis project Ga0185299, IMG submission 128002) | Iron sulfur acid spring bacterial and archeal communities from Banff, Canada, to study Microbial Dark Matter (Phase II) - Paint Pots PPA... ...
GATCGCCCTGGCGGTCGGGGCCGGCACGGTATCGCTGGCGGTCGGCTTGCCGCTGGCGGTAGCGCTCGCCGCTCAGCCGCCCGGGCGGCGCCGCTGGCTGCTCGCCATGCTCGGTGTTCCGCTCGCGTTCTCCGGGCTGGTGATTGCGTACGGGTTCATTCTCGCGTTCGGCCGAGCCGGGTTCGTGACGAGCCTCCTCGCACACCTGGGCGCCGATCCGGCCAGCGTCGGCTCATTGATCTACACCACCACGGGGCTGGTCGTGGCGTATGCGTATTACCTGATTCCGCGCGTCGCGTTGATGCTCTTCCCGGCTATCTCGAACCTGGATCGCCGGCCGCTTGAAGCGGCGCTTACGTTGGGCGCCACGCCTCTGCGCGCGCTTTTCGATGTCGCGTTGCGTGAGTTGTGGCCGTCGATTGCGGCCGCGTGGTGCCTCGTGACATCGATTGCGCTTGGGACCTACGGCACCGCGCTCGCACTGGCGGGCACGCAGGTCAACATCCTGCCGCTGCTGATGTACCTGAAGCTGTCCGACGGACAGACGGATTTCCCGCTGGCTGCGGCCCTGTCTCTGGTGCTGACCGCCGGTTGTACCTGTGTTCTTGCTTTAGGGGAATGCCTTGCACGGCAACGAAGAACTTGATTGGTCGAATAACGCTTTTCTCGCGCTGCAAAGGCTGGCCGTTCGCCAGGCAGGTCCGGCGCGACATGCAACCCCGGTGGGGATGATCGGTCCGCGCCTGGCGACAGCGGAGCAACTCACAGCAGCCAGGGGCATTGCCTACGTGCTGGCCAGCGCCGGCATGGCGCTTCTTTGCGGCGGCAAGGGCGGCGTGATGGAAGCGGCCGCCTGCGGAGCCAAGGCCGCCGGGGGTGTGGTGATCGGACTACTGCCTGAAGACGATGCCGCCGCGGCCAACGAATACCTGACCGTGGCGCTTCCGACAGGGCTGGGAATCACCCGCAACGCGCTGATCGCGCGTGCTTCGGTGTGTTTGATTGCGGTGGGCGGCGGGCTCGGCACGCTGTCTGAAATGGCGCTTGGCCTGCAGTGGGGCAAGCCGGTATTTACGTTGCTCGGCGCACCGCAGGTGCCGGGTGCCGAGGGGTTCGAAGACGCGGACTCGCTTACCGTCAGGGTTGCAAACTGGCTGGCATCAGAGAGGAGATAGACAGTAACCGTTGAAGGATCGGTCCGGTCTCGGGCACTCCCCGCAGACCGCCAGGCTTGCAGCACCGGCACTCAGGCAGAACCATCATCCGAATCAGGTTTTCGGTGTTTATTCAATAAATAGGTATCCTTATCATGTTGAAAAAGACAGCATTTGCATTCCTGGCACTGAACAGTGTGTTGCCTGCCGCTTTTGCGCAGAGCAATGTCACGCTGTACGGTATTGTCGACGCAGGCGTGGGTTATACCAGCGGCCAGCGTGTCGCCCAGTCGACCGGCGCGGCAGGCAAGCCGGTTGTTTATACCAACGCGTCGAACTATGCGTTCGCTAGCGGCACATGGTCAGGCGACCGCTGGGGCCTCAAGGGCAATGAAGATCTGGGTGGCGGTCTCGCGGCCATCTTCCAGTTGGAGAACGGTTTCAACATTGGCACCGGCCAGCTCGGCCAGGGCGGTCGCGAATTCGGCCGCCAGGCATGGATGGGCCTCTCGAGTACGAAGTACGGCAAGGTCACACTTGGACGCCAGTACGATCCGATCGTGGACTTCGTCGGCTCGCTCAGCGCCGGCAACTTCCTGACGGGCATGGGTGCTCATCCGGGCGACCTGGACAACATCGACAACCAGTCCCGCGAGAACAACTCGATCAAGTACACGAGCCCATCGTTCTCGGGTCTGCAGTTCGGCGCGCTTTACGGATTCGGCGGTCAGGCGGGCAGTATCAAGAACCAGAGCACGTGGAGTGTCGGCGGTCAATACGCGAACGGCCCGTTTTCGATCGGCGCAGCGTACATGCAGGCGAACAATACCTACGGTGCCAACAGCGGCGCCTGGACCGGTTCGTACGACGGCACGTTCGCGTCGTCGATCAACGAAGGTTTTGCATCGGCCCGGAATCAGCAGATCATCGCCGCAGCCAGTACGTATCAGATCGGGCTGGTGACGCTTGGACTGTCGTATAGCAACACGCAATACACCGCCGGCAACTTCTCGGTATTCAAGGGCACGGAAACCTTCAACTCGGCCGGCCTGACCGTGTCGTATCAGGCGACGCCGGCCTTGCGAGTAGCTGCGGGTTACGACTACACCAGCGGCAGCTCGATCAACGGCGCGTCGGCTCCCAAGTACAACCAGTTCAACCTCGCGTCGTTCTATAACCTGTCGAAGCGGACGTCGCTCTATGCGCTCGTCGGTTACCAGAAGGCGAGTGGAAAAACGTTGGATGTATACGGCAATACCGTCAACGCGACTGCGTCGGTAGGCGACGTTGGAAACGGTATCTCGTCTGCGACCAACACCCAGACGCTCGTGCGCGTCGGTATCCGCCAGACGTTCTGATCGTTCTGATCGTTCTGATCGTTCTGATCGTTCTGATCGTTCTGATCGTTCTGATCGTTCTGATCGTTCTGATTGAGCGCCCGTGCGCTCGCGCTTGGGGCCTATTGGGCAACTCGCGCGGCGCGCCGGGTGGATATCCCCCAGGACGTTTGAATGCCCGGCCGAACGCCGGCCCGGATTTGTAACCGAGCCTCTGCGCGACGCCGGAAATCGTCTCGATTCCCTAGCTTGGTCAGCTTAGGCACTGAGCCAGCGCGCAGCCATCTGCATGCGCCAGGCCTTGATATATCCGACAGATGAGCGGCCACGCAACGCACTAGCGGGTAGCCAGGCGTGGGGCGGGACTCCCCTTCCGCCTACCGCCCGCGCCACGATTTCCGCTCGGTAATTCGCGGGAACAATCAACCCTAAATTAATTGCCTTGCTAACTATTATGTGATTTAATGCTCTCATGTTCGATCACTGCCTTTACTTCAATTCTGCTGCCCTCGCCCGTCTCGTTGAGCGGGAGTGGACGGCTGCCTATGCAGAATTCGGGCTGACGCCGCCGCAAGGATTTGTGCTCCGGGTCGTGCTGGCTACGCCCGGTTGCCTCAGCAGTCAGGTGGCCGAGATTCTGGGCATAGCGCGCCCTACTGCAACCAGGCTTATCGACAGTCTCTGCGAAAAGCAATTGGTCGAACGCCGTCAAGCCAAGGAAGATGGCCGGGAGTGGGCAGTCCATGCAACGCCCGCCGGTCTGGCGCTCGATCGGCCAATCAACAATGCCAGCGCCAAGATTGCCCGGACCTTGCGCGCAAAGATCGGCCCGGAGTTGTTCGAGTCGGCTGTCACATCCATGCACGGCGTGAGGAAGGCGTTGGTGTAAGTCCAACGACTTTTTTTAAAGGCAAATAGTTGTCTTGCTAATCATAATGGAGGTTATAAAATGGATAACGAGTTGCGTGGCATGGCCGTGGCTGAAGAACGCATGGGGTGGAAAGGGTCGTCGGCGCGAGTCACCGGCGCTGCCATGGTCATCGTCGGACTAGCAGCGCTGCTGGTCGCACTTGCCTGCTCTGTCTCCAGCAGTCGCGCCAATAATGCACGTTGCCTTCAGGCATTCGCAAACGATGAACATCGTACCCTCGAAGCTTTTTTCCAGGATCCGGCATTGCAGGATTCGCTCGTACGAGCGATCGATCACTGTTCACGTTGAACGTGAATCGATCGCCCTCTTTGGCATGGACGCGGTGCCGCGTGCATCAGACGTGCTTTTCAGATGCTTTGCATATAGTCGCGGTCTTCGGCGGGTAGAGACGAAAGCCAGCTTTGTTCAGAACCGGGTTCCGGTAGAACATGGCCGTATTCGATCATCTGTGCCGGAGGCAATTCAGACAGGTACGCCCAGACGTATCGTTTTGCGACGGAAGTGGCTTGCGAAATCGCATCGACAATCCCCTCGAGCAACTCCCGCTTGCGCTCAGCGCTGCGACCCGCACGAATATGTCCGTGCACGAAAATCTGCTCCGAGCGAAGCGGATTTCCGCCTACAAAGTGGTTGCCTTGCGGCACCTCGTTGAATATCACCTGCGCGAAGAAAGACTGAGCGCCGGTCGCCTGATTGTGAATTCGGGTGATCTCTTCCGCAATACGTTGTTTGGCACTGGCAGACAAGCGGCCGCTGGCCGCGGAAACAATATAGGTCGGCATATAGCCCCTCCTTGAGCAATAAAATCACGCTTTCGTTGTTTCATTCAATCTGTTGCATATACAACCCCATTGCGACAGATCGTTAGAAATAACGTACAGTTGCAGCTACAACTAGTTGAGTGAAGAAAAATCCGGCTTGATAGTTGTACCTACATCTTATTATTTGCGGCACCCATCAGATACACGTGTTTACCCGTCAGATCGAAACTGCCACGAACGTCAACCCTCCCGCCCTACACCCTGAAGCGTTTCGAGCGCCTCCAACAGCCGCTTGCTCGCTGGCCCCTTCATGAACTTTTGAACCTCGCTCTCCACCTGCTTCTGCGCAACCTGCCAGTGAGGCTCCGCGCGCCGGAGCATTTTTAAACCTTCCTTGCTCAGGGTGGCCACCTTGAAGCGGGCGTCTTCTTCGCTGCCAACCTTGACCCAGCCGGCATCGATCAGGACCTTGAGGTTTCTCGAGATAGTGGTCTTATCCAGGGCTGCTTCCACCGCGATCTCGGTGAAGGTCGCCGATCCAAGACGCTCAAGCGCACGGAGAAGCGAGAATTGTGTGATTTTTAATCCGATCGGCCGGAGCGCGTCGTCGTAGACGCTCGTCAAAGCGTTTGCCGAGCGACGGAATTGTGTGCAGTAGCAGTCCGTGAACATGACATTCCATAGTCGATTAGCAGCGACGGAACCCAACGCCGTTGCTTTACCGCAATTAAGCACCCTCTTAGCACCGGCAGAACGCAGACAGTGCAAAAATCAGATGCATATGCAACTGCTTGAGTATAGCTCGCATCTCGCGTAATGCGTCAATGCTGTATCGCGGGAAGTATCTTGTCTATCCGAACATGCGACGCGCAACCCGCCCGCTTGTTCAACAACGGGCGATGGCTTCAATTCGTCTTCAACTGGGTCTTAGGCGCCGCTCAAGTTCTTTCATCCGGTATCCGACATCCGGGATCTATCGGATCCCATAAGCGCGGATCGTTTGCGTCACGCTACGGCGTGCCGTGGCGTCGATACGCCGATGCGCCGCGCAAAGACACCTGTTCACGCATTTACCAGGAACTCGTCGCGGTTTTTGTCGGCGATCCAATGAGGAGCCCGGCCACGTCCAGACCAGGTCGCACCGCTCACTGCGTCACGATATTTTGGCGCTGCGGTTGTCGCGGCAACCGCGGCAGGCGCCTTGACTGGATTCTTGTGTCCCATCAGTTCGGCGAGCGAGATCTTGTATTCGCCCATCTTGGCGACTATTTCAGCGAGGACGATTTCGGCCTGGCGCTGTCGGGCGACGTTCAATTGGTCCTGAAGCGCTTCGCGTTGCGCGAGCAATTCTTTAAGGGTGGGCATTTCCGTTTGCATGGTAAAAATTGTTCTTTGAAGTTATATGAGTATTCAACAGCGTATTGCTCAACATGGGTTGGCGCAGAGGGAATCGCTTTTTAATGGCTCGTGCGCCGCGAGGCCTCAGTCTGTCCGTTTGGCGAACAGGCTACGCCTGCAAGACCGATGGCTGCCAAATTAGCGGCGTTCCGGTCTGCGACCTTCGTCGGAGTCTTCAGTAGCCACGACGCCTACCGGCAGCATGCTGCATCAGTGGGCGATCAGAGAGGTGCTGCATGCGCGCGGAGGGGATTCCCCCGCGGGCTTCTTCCCTAAAACAGCGGCTAGTGTACGCGCATCGCGCCGGGACGCATCGGAACAATCACGTCGCGCGTCAATAAGATACAAATACCACACCCAGCCAAACCGAGCCAGACATTGGTATTAACGATATCTTACACAGATCATCAGACTTTAAATCTGGCGAAACAATTATTCGCAGCAGATTCCGGCTCGTCAAAGAAAGTGAATCGGTAAGCGCGCATTCCTTCGGCTTACCGGGTGTAACGTATCGCCGGATATCACTTCTCGAAGGAGTTGCCAATCATCTGCCCACCAATGCACTGATAAGACAAATTTTTCGATAGTGCCGCCCGGCGTAGTCTCAAAGTAGCTGTCAATCAGTAGCGCATTGGTCGAAATAGACGTCATTCGCGCGCACTTGAGAGAAAGCTCCAGGTTCGGTGTCGAATCCATCCGGCAGAAGTCCCGAAAGCTGCCGTGGATTTGATGGCCAGTTCAACGGCGGCTTCGGGTAAATTCAGCCGATCGACTAAGCCCGGTGCGTCGTTCTCGATTTTTTCGACGCTGCCTGTCCATCAGCATGCGGTCCGCGCGTCATTGTGATGGCGGCTCGATGTAATTCACCCGCCTTAACCCCATGACGGAGGCTCATATGCAATACCTATTGATGATCTACTCGGAAGAAAACGGCTGGAACCAGATGACTGACAGCGAGCGGCAGCAAGGGGTTGCCGCCTATCAGGCATACACCGAATCGTTGAAAAAAGCCGAGGTGCTGGTGGGCGCCAACCGACTGCAGCACACGAGCACGGCCACCACGGTGCGGCTCGTGGAAGGCAAGCCGCAGGTGCTCGACGGACCGTATTCCGATTCGAAAGAGCAGCTCGCCGGCTACTACCTGATCGACGCGCCCAACCTGGACGCGGCGATCGCGTGGGCGTCGCGTTGTCCTGGCGCGGCGCACGGCCTCATGGAAGTGCGCCCGGTCTGGACTGCCCCGTCCGACGCGCCATCTGCTGCATGAGTCCGTCCGGCGGCGGCCCGGACGCTGGCGCCGCCGCGCACTCGATCGCCGAGGCGGTCGCTCGCCGCAGTTATGGCAAGCTCGTCGCGCTGCTGGCGATGCGCACGCGCGACGTCGCCGCAGCCGAGGACGCGCTGGCCGACGCGTTTGCGGCCGCGCTCTCGGACTGGCCGAAGCGAGGCTGCCCCGCGAATCCCGAAGCGTGGCTGATGACGGTTGCGCGCCGCCGGGCGCTTGATGGTGTGCGTCATCGCCGTGTCGGCGACGAAGTGGTGAACCAGCTCGCGATCCTCGCCGACGAGATCGACGAGCATGAAGCAGGCCTGTTGCCCGACCGGCGGCTTGCGCTACTGTTCGCGTGCACGCACCCTGCCCTTGAGGCCGCGATTCGCACGCCGCTGATGCTGCAGGTGGTGCTGGGGCTCGAAGCGAAGACGATTGCGTCCGCGTTCCTGATGTCGCCGGCCGCGATGAGCAAGCGCCTCGTGCGGGCGAAGAACAAGATCCGCGAAGCGGGTATTCCGTTCAGCGTCCCCGAGCGCGAGGAGTTGCCCGGCCGGCTCGCTGCGGTGCTGGAAGCGGTCTATGCGGCGTATGCGGAAGGGTGGACCGATCCGGTCGGCGGGGATACCGAGCGGCGCGATCTCGCCGGCGAGGCGCTGTTTCTTGCGCACCTGCTTGTCGAACTGCTGCCCGAGGAGCCAGAGACGCTGGGGCTGCTCGCGCTGATGCTGTATGCGCAGGCGCGGCGCGATGCACGGCGCGATGCGGCCGGCGACTACGTGCCGCTGTCGGCTCAGGATCCGGCGACCTGGGACGCACCGATGATCGACGCAGCCAACGCACTGCTGCGGCGCGCGAGCGCATTCAACGCAATCGGACGCTTTCAGCTCGAGGCCGCTCTGCAGTCGGCGCACGTCTACCGCTGCCGGACGCATCGCCCGAACTGGGACGAGATCGTGCAACTCTACGATGCGCTGCTCGCGATTGCAGCGTCGCCGGTGGTCGCGGTAAACCGCGCGCTCGCGCTGGCGGAACGGGACGGCCCGCAGGCGGCGCTCGACGCGCTCGACCCGTATGCGGACGATCCGCGGCTGGCCGACTACCAGCCGTACTGGGCCGCGCGTGCCGATCTGCTCGCGCGTGCCGGCGCGACGGCCGAAGCTCTCGGCGCGTACGATCTCGCGATCGGACTTGAGCGCGATCCGGCCGTGCGCCGGTTCCTGCAGGGCAAGCGCGGCGCAATCAGGCGGTAACGCTAGAATTGCGGCTTTAGCCTGGAATACGCCAATGTCTTTTGCCTCGCTTGGCCTGATTGATCCCTTGCTGCGTAATGTGCAGGACCTCAATTACCAGACACCTACGCCGGTGCAGGCCAAGGCGATTCCTGCTGTGCTCAGTGGCAAGGACGTCATGGCTGCGGCACAGACCGGCACTGGCAAAACGGCGGGTTTTGCGCTGCCGCTGTTGCAACGGCTTGTGCAACACGGCCCGGCGGTGTCCAGCAACCGCGCGCGTGTTCTGGTGCTGGTGCCCACGCGTGAACTGGCCGAACAAGTTCTGCAAAGCTTTATCGATTACGGCAAAGGCCTCGACTTACGATTTCTGGCCGCCTACGGCGGTGTGAGTATCAACCCGCAGATGATGACGTTGCGCAAAGGCGTGGATGTGCTCGTTGCCACGCCGGGCCGTTTGCTGGATCTCAATCGCCAGAACGCAGTGCAGTTTGATCAAGTACAAACGCTCGTGCTTGATGAAGCCGACCGCATGCTGGATCTGGGCTTTGCGCGCGAACTCAATGCCGTCTTTGCTGCCTTGCCCACTCAGCGCCAGACCCTGCTGTTCTCTGCTACGTTTACCGATGATATCCGCGCCATGGCGGCGGCCATTCTCCGCGGCCCGGTCAACATCAGTGTCGGCACGCCCAATGCCACGGCCAGCAAGATCAAGCAGTGGGTGGTGCCGGTGGATAAAAAGAACAAGCCTGACCTCTTCATGCACCTTGTGGCTGAGAACAACTGGAAGCACGCGCTGGTGTTCGTCAAAACCCGCAATGGCGTGGATTACCTGGCGGCCATGCTGGATGAAGCGGGCTATGCGGTCGACACCATCCACGGCGACAAACCGCAACCCGCGCGCCTGCGTGCGCTCGAGCGCTTCAAGACGGGCGAAGTCCATATGCTGGTAGCCACCGATGTAGCTGCGCGGGGGCTGGATATCGACGACCTGCCGCTGGTGATCAACGTTGATCTGCCGATCGTGGCGCAAGACTATGTGCACCGTATTGGCCGTACCGGTCGCGCGGGCGCCAGCGGTGTGGCAGTGTCCCTCGTGTGTGCCGATGAAGCGCCGCAACTGGCCGCGATTGAAGCGCTGATCCGGCAAACGCTGCCCCGTGAAGAAGAGGCGGGTTTCGAAGCCGAACATCGCGTGCCGCAAACCAGTGCGACGGGACAGATCATCAAGAAACCGAAAAAGCCTAAGAAGCCGAAAATGCCACAAGCTGCGCCGGGCGCCATGCAGGTGCTCAGCAAAAAACTGCGCCCGCAAAGTGGCGAAAACGATCGCAAGCCTGCGGTTCAGCGCACTGCGGCCGAGGGTAAAGGCACAAGCCTCTCCAGCGGTAACCCATTCAGCGTGCAAAAGCCACGCAGCAAACCCGCCAGCAAGCCAGTTGCGGGTTCGCGTAAGCCATCTGGCAAACCCGATGGTGGCCGCGGCAAACGCCAACCCTGATGTGAGGGGATGAGTAACGCCAGCCTTGGAACCGGCTGGCGGTTTGCGGCCCGCTGCCAGGCAGCGGCGCGGCTTCGACGTGCATCTGGTCGGCGCGTAACGGCGCACTGGATAAAGTCGGCCTGGCTGTCACCGTCAGATTTTCTTTTCCCGGGTCGGAACCACGCGTCGCCTCATCTTTCGACGCGTCAATACGCACGGCTGGTGCACCGCTGGATAAGATCGATCGGACTTGACGACGCTGCGTATGGAAGGCACACAATGCGCCGGACCAAAGCATCGCTGATTTACCGCCTGACAAAAAACCTTCGTGCGCTGCGACTGCTGCTCGGTCACACCAAACTTGAGAGTGCAGTCCGGTACCTCGGTATCGAGGTCGACGATGCGCTCGAGATGGCGGAACAGACCGAGGTCTGAGCAGCTTGCAAAGTCTGCAGCATTGTTCAATATTTTTGCAGGATTGTGTAAGCGCAACGGCAGAGGGTCGGTCACACTGCCGCGTAGACCCGGCGCCAAGTTCGGGCTTTCCCCACGGAGAGGTTCCATGTCTACATCGTTTATCCTCAACGGCAAGAACGTTACGCTCGATGCCGATCCCACCATGCCGCTCCTCTGGGCAATCCGCGAGAATGCGGGCCTTCACGGCACGAAGTTCGGCTGCGGCATGGCGCAATGTGGCGCCTGCACGGTTCATCTGGAAGGCGAGGCCACCCGCTCGTGCGTGCTTCCGCTCACCGCTGTCGCGGGCAAGCGCATCACGACCATCGAAGGCATCGAAAGCCGGCCCGCCAAAGCCATTCAGACCGCATGGGTCAAGCTGCAGGTCCCGCAGTGCGGCTACTGTCAATCCGGACAGATCATGTCCGCGACGGCGTTGCTTGAACACAATTCCACCCCCACCGACGCCGACATCGACACCGCGATGAACGGCAATCTCTGCCGCTGTGCGACCTATACCCGTATTCGCGCGGCCATCCACGAAGCCGCTGCAACCCTGAAGGCCTGACCATGACGACCGATCTCGA
>Ga0185299_10008017_pt1 | contig 10609 bp, 9 predicted proteins | sample PaiPotPPA55metaG_FD_128002 | JGI IMG/M metagenome (GOLD analysis project Ga0185299, IMG submission 128002) | Iron sulfur acid spring bacterial and archeal communities from Banff, Canada, to study Microbial Dark Matter (Phase II) - Paint Pots PPA... ...
TCGAATGATGCGATGCGCCGCACAAGCTTTTCGTGACGCATCCGATAGGCGATGAGATCCTTGACCGTAATGAGCATAAGGTGGTGTTCGGCGCCGAAGATTTCTAATTGCGCGCGGCGCATCATCGTACCATCGTCCGCGAGGACCTCGCAGATGACGCCGGCAGGGTAAAGACCGGCAAGCCGCGCGAGATCGACTGCTGCTTCTGTTTGGCCTGCGCGCACGAGCACGCCGCCGTCGCGCGCGCGCAGCGGGAAGGTATGCCCGGGACTGACAAAATCACCCGGCCGCGCAGTGGGGTCGAGCAGCGTTTGAATCGTTGCGCTCCGGTCTTGCGCTGAAATGCCGGTCGTCGTGCGGCCTTTTGCTTCCACCGAGACGGCGAAGGCGGTTTCAAAGCGCGAGGTGTTGTCGACGACCATCATCGGAATGTGCAGTTCGTCGAGCCGTCGTCCGATGACCGGCACGCAGATGAGCCCGCGTCCATACTTCGTCATAAAGTTGATGGCCTCGGGCGTGACCATCTGCGCGGCCATGGTGAGGTCGCCTTCGTTCTCGCGGTCCTCGTCGTCCAGGACGATGACCATTTTTCCGGCGCGGATATCCGCGATGGCTTCTTCGATTGTCGCGAGCGGCATCTATCGACCTCGGGTAGTTTTTCGTTGCCTCGGCGCGCGATCGCGCATGTGAGCGGCGATGTAGCGGGCGACGGGGTCCACTTCTATATTTAAGGAATCGCCTACAGCTTTCCGCCCCAAAGTTGTGCGTTTTAACGTCTCCGGTATGAGCGCGACGGCAAATTTGTCCCCTTTGACCTGGGCGACGGTGAGGCTGGTCCCATCCAGACTGACGTACCCTTTCTCGACAATGAGATTGCGTAGCGCGCGCGGCGTGGTGCACCACAGGCGAAAACCCTGACCCTCGGGATCCTTCTGCACAATTGCACACGTTGCATCGACGTGACCGTACACCATGTGACCGCCGACAAAGTCGCCCACTCGCAGGCTGGGCTCTACGTTCACCAGCTCGCCTTTTTTGAGCTGTCCTAAATTGCTGCGGTTCAGCGTCTCTGGAATGACGTCAAAGACGAGAGATCCGTTGTGCGTCTTGACGGTCAGACACACTCCATTGACTGCAACGCTGTCACCTTCTTGCGCGCCGACGAAGCCTTTCGGTTTGTCGATGGTAATTTCAAGACCACCATCCTGAAGTTTAATGCGAACGATGTACGCCATCGCGGTGATGATGCCGGTGAACATGTCAGTGCACGATCTCAGCCGCGACAAGAATATCCTCGCCGAGACGTCGCACGGTTTGCAAGCGCAACGGCATCTCGCGACTCATGTTGCCGATGACCGGTACCGCCTCAGGTCCGCCGAGGAGCACAGGTGCGATGAGCCAGTCAACTTCGTTAACGTGACCGCCCCTCAGGAGTGATGCGCCGAGCGTCGGGCCACCCTCGCACAGGACAGAAATGATATCGGCGTCCGCGAGCTTGGCGAGCAAGTCATTAATATCGACACGATCGTCGTGCGAGCGCGCGCATTCAAAAATGGTGACGCCACGCTTTTCGAGTGCTTCGCGCGTGACCGCGGGCATGAGGTCGGTTGTCGCAACTATCGTTCGCGCACGCGCCTGGTCTTTCGTGACTTTAGCCTTTAGTGGAATGCGTCCGCGTGCATCGACGACAACGCGCCTGTAAGGAACTGCTCGCGGTTTGTTCGGGCGTACGGTGAGGAGCGGATCATCGACGAGCACCGTCCCAACGCCAACCATAACCGCATCGTGCTCGTACCGCAGCTGACGAGTATAGCGGGCGGCGGACTTTCCCGTGAGCTGTCGACGCTCGCCGGCTCGTGCGGCGACCGCGCCGTCAAGACTTTGCGCCATCTTCAGCGTAACGAATGGACGCCCGGTCGTGCGATGACACGAGTACATGCGATTCATTCTTGCGGCCTGCTCCCCAAGGAGCCCGACCTCGACGTTGATATTGTGTGCGCGCAGTTTTGCAAAGCCGGCACCACGAACCCGCGCATCCGGATCTTCCATCGCACTCACGACGCGGCTGATGCCTGCCGCAATAATGGTATCTGCACACGGCGGCGTGCGACCCTGATGCGAGCATGGCTCCAGGGTCACATACAACGTAGCCCCGCGCGCCTTCTCGCCAGCGCCGCGCAACGCGATGACTTCGGCGTGCTCAGCACCGGCTTTTTCGTAAGCACATCGCCCCACGATTTCACCGTCGCGATCGACGACGAGAGCGCCCACCATCGGGTTGGGACTCGTCTGACCGACACGTGCTTGCGCAAGCTTGAGCGCCAGTTTCATGTACTGTTCGTCGTTCATCGTTGCGCATCTTAACTGTGTGCCGACGCTCTCCTTTGCGACTTGACTCTATAGGGGCAGGTCGTGAAGTCTGTTCATGCTCTCGGTTGCAATTGCGCGCTGCCGATCCGTCTTCGACATCGTCATTCCGGTTCGCTGCGCGTTGTGCGGCTGCCATGGCGCGCATTTGTGTCATGAGTGCTGCGAGCGTTTGAGGTCGTCGCAGCTCTTATCGCGCGGCGCTTGTACCGGCACCCCGGAGCTCGTCGCTCTAGGCGCATATACTGGATCGCTGCGCGCTGCCGTGCTTGCGTTGAAGTTCCGTCACCGCCGAGCGGCTGCGTTTCGTTTGGGCGCAATTCTCGGAGGCAAGCTGCACCATCCGATTGACGCAATTGTGCCTGTGCCGCTTCACCACGATCGGTTGATGTCACGCGGATTCAACCAGGCAGAAGTAATCGCTCAAGGAATTGCATCGACATTTGACGCGCCGCTGTGTCGCAATGCATTGATCCGCACGCGCGCGACAACCGCTCAGAGTTCGCTCGCGCTTCGGGAGCGCGGGCAAAACGTCTCTGGTGCATTTGCATTAGGCTCTGAAGCCCCGTCGCTTCAGAATGCTCGCGTCATGATCGTTGACGACGTCGTGACGACGGGTGCAACGGCCACTGCGAGCGCCGCGACGCTGATAGATGGCAACGCCGCAAGTATCATGTTGGCCGCCTTAGCTATCCGTTTATGAGCCGGAATCACCATACAGCCGCGCTCCTTTGCCAAATTCTCCGCCTTTAATGATGGAACCCGGCTCGACAATGGCGTCGTCGCCAAGCACGGCATCTTCGATGCGGGCGCCAGCGCCGACGCGCACTCCATGCCACAGGATCGACGAAACAACCTGAGCGCCATCTTCCACGCTGCTCCCGGCACCGATGGAAGACGGGCTCTCGATGCGAGCTTTCGGTGAGATCCGCGCCTCGAATCCGATGAGCACGCCGTCGACGACTTTCGCTCTTCGCGGCGGTGTGAGCTTCACATTGCCCAGCAAAGCGTCGCGATGCACTCGGCGGTATTCACTCGGGGTCCCGATGTCGCACCAGTACGCGTGCTGGCGCATGCCGTAGAACGCACCGCCGTCGGCCAACATCTCAGGAAAAACTTGTTTACCGAAATCGTAGAACGTCTTATCCGGAATACGTTGCAGCAACGCCGGCTCGAAGATATAAACTCCGGTGTTTGCAAGGTTGCTGCGCTCCGTGCCCTTGGGAGGCTTTTCCTGAAATTCTACGATGCAGCCCTTTGAGTCAACGATTACTGCGCCGTATTGCGAGACGTCGGGAACCTCTGCCAGAACGATCGTCGCTTCTGCTTTTCGCTTGCGGTGAAACGCGAGCGCCGCTGCGAGGTTGATGTCGGTTACATCGTCACAACCGATGACGACAAAGGTATCGCTGAAGCGATCTGCGACTTGTCGTACGGCGCCCGCGCTTCCCATAAGCTTGGGTTCGTGCAGGTAGTCAACGTGCAGGCCCCATTTCGAACCGTCACCCACATAATCGCGTACCGCCTCCGGAAAATAGTGCACGTTGATGACGAGGTCGTCCACGCCATATCGCTGGAGGTATTCAATGACATGGCTTACCACGGGCTCGTCGAGCACTGGCACAAGTGGTTTTGGAAGTTCGAGCGTAAGAGGATACAGCCGAGTGGAAAGGCCCCCGGCAAGGATCATGCCCTTCATTAATGGTGAGATTCAAGCAACGGACCTAAAGGTCCGTTGCTACATTCCGCCGAGTCGCTCACGCAGTGCCTGGCCGGTGATGAGAAATGCGAACTGGGGCAGTGCGAGCTGACGGCGCAGGCGTTGCGGTTCCTTAACCAAGCGGTAGAGCCACTCAAGTCCCAGTTTGCGCATGACGGCCGGCGCGCGTCGCAACCTGCCCGAGATCACATCCAGCGATCCTCCGATCCCAATGCACACAACTGGTCCCAACTCCGTCGCGTGAGCTCGAACCCACAATTCTTGTTTGGGAAATCCAAGCGCGACGAACACGAGCTGTGCGCCGGATGTTGTGATGCGCGCAATGACCCTCTCGTCATCGTCTGTAGAGAAATAGCCGTCGTGCGTTCCCGCGATCTTAAGGCCAGGGTGGCGCTGCATGAGTGCGCTGCCGGCTTGTTGTGCAATGCCCTCCGCACCGCCAAGCAAAAAAACCGGCGTGCCGTTGCGCGCACATGCCGTGCAAACATTTTCAACTAGCTCAATGCCCGCGATGCGTTCGCGCACAGGCTGACCGAGCAAGCGCGCAGCGAGAACTACGCCGACGGTATCAGGCACGACGAGGTCCGCAGCGTTGACAGCGTCGCGATAGTCAGCGTCGCGTCGCGCCAGGATGGCCATTTCACTGCCAAAGGTCACAACCTGTGCGAAGCGGTGCTCAGCGAGCAGCTGCGCGATTCGCTCCTGGGCCTCTTCCATGCTCACAGGATCGACGCGCGACCCGAGGATATGAAGCGGCCGATAACGCTCCATGCAGCGCGTTGATCAGCGGGCGGAGACGGCGGTGCTCGCCGGCAACCACGGACGAATTGCCGTCTGCAGAGCGCGCTCTTGCTCCGCGGTGAGCGCTATGAGCGGCGGCCTGCATTCGCCCACAGAAAATCCGAGTGCACCCATCGCGGCTTTTACCGGAATTGGCGACGTGACCGTAAACAGGGCACGGAACAGAGGCATGAGCGACTGGTGAACCGCAGTTGCCCGGTCCGTGTCGCCTGCGTCAAAAGCCTTGAACATCGCCGTAAGCTCGGTTCCCGCGATATGGCTTGCAACGCTGACGACTCCACAGCCGCCGACCACTGCGTGAGGCAGCGCCAAGGGATCATCACCGCTGTAGCAGTCAAAATTCTTGGGTGCTCGCGCGGCGATCTCCGCGAGTTGGGTCACGTCTCCACTTGACTCTTTGACTGCCACGATTTTCGGATGATCGGCAAGGGTAACGATCGTGTCGGGTAAGATATTGACGCTTGTTCGACCGGGAATATTATAAATCATGACTGGCAGATCGGTTGCGTCCGCAAAACTGGTAAAGTGTTGGATGAGACCGGCCTGCGGCGGCTTGTTGTAATACGGTCCGACTGCCATGAGCGAATGCACGCCACAGGCTGCGGCCTGTTTGGCAAACTCAATCGATCGGCGGGTATCGTTGCCCCCAGCGTTGGCGATGATCGGTGCGCGCGAACCGACGGCTTTGACAACTGTGCGAAAAAGATCCAGCTTCTCTTCATCATCGAGTGTCGGTCCTTCACCCGTCGTGCCTGCGATGACCAGACCCGTGCTGCCGTGTTCGATGAGCCACGTCGCCAGACGCTCGGCCTCGCCATGGTTGACGGCGCCATCATCGTGCATCGGCGTGATCATCGCGGTGACCACAGGGCCAAAGCGTCCGGTTCTCATTGAGATCTCCCAAGATTGAAGTGCTCGTGCAGAGCGTTCTCCGCAGCAGCGGCCTGTGGACCGGCCACGAGCAGCGAAATCGTTATATTTGAGTCGGTGCTGTGAATAATCGGCACTCCGGCCGCGCTCAGCGCTCGCACGCAGCGATACATGACGCCGGGCGTACCCCGCATGCCGGCGCCCACGACCGAAATTTTGGCACAGGTTCGGCGCGTTCTGATAGCGACGGGCAAGGGTTCGAGGCCCTTTTGTGCGCGCTCTGACTCGCCGTCGCGCACGATGAAGAACAGTCCGGCAGAATTGACGTTGACGCAGTCGATGCTGATAGCGGCATCGGCGAGCGTGCGAAACGCTTCCTGTTCCCAGCCGCCGGGCAATACGGCCGCGTCTGGAACGAGATGCATGAAGGTGTAGCCAAGCGACGTGGCAACACCTGTTACCGGCTCGGCTGGTTCGCGATTCTGCTGGTTGCCGACAGAAGTTCCCTCGCCGCTGCGTAGATTGCGTACCGTATACGGAAGCTGTGCGACGCGAGCGAAATCGGCGGCCTTATCATACATGACGGATGCTCCGTGTTCGGAAAGCTCCGTCACTTCTTCATACGTCAGATTGGAGATGGTCCTCGCGCCTGCCACGCGTTTCGGGTCCGCGGTCATGATGCCGTCGACGTCAGTGTAAATTTCAAGCGAGGCATCCCCAAGCGCGTTAGCCAGCGCCACGGCAGTGAGGTCGCTGCCACCGCGCCCCAGCGTCGTGATTGCGTTATCTTCCGCTACTCCTTGGAAGCCGCACACGACCGGTGTCAGCCCGGTTTCGAGCAGCGCCTTGAGATTAGCGAGATCAACGCTGAGAACGCGTGCGTTGCCGTGCGTGGCGTCGGTCAAGATGCCAGCTTGGATCCCCGTCAGCGCGCGCGCAGGCACGCCTTTGCTTTCCAAGAGTTGCGCGAAGACTGCTGCGCTGATGATTTCGCCGGACGCGAGCAGCAGATCTCGGTTCGGACCATCCTGGCTCCCGGGCACAAGTGAGAGCAGCGTGTCTGTGGCATACGGATCGGGACTTCTCCCGATGGCGGACACGACAACCACTGCATGGTTACCGTCGCTTGATGCCTCGAGGACGCGAGCAGCGGCGGCGTCGCGGAGTGCGGGCGTGGCAAGCGAGGAACCGCCAAACTTCAGCACCCGGGTTGTCTTGCGCGTCTTCGCACCCTTCACGCGCGGGCTCCAACACCTATGGAGAGCGCAGCTTCCGCAATCTGAACCGCGTTGGTCGCCGCGCCCTTGCGCAGATTGTCGCTCATGACCCAGGCGAGGTAAGCGCCTGGATGCGCGTCATCTGCGCGCAGTCTGCCAACCACAACGTCATCGCTTCCAACCACTTCGAGCGGCGTGGCGTACGAGTTGCCTTCAAGAAACTTGACGCCGGCGGCCTCGCGCAGGACTTGTGCAATCTGCTCCCGGCTCGCGCGCTCGCGCGGTGCAAACGCGACAACTTCGCCGTGCCCTACGGCAACCGGTACGCGAACGGACGTCGCTGAGATGCGGATCGTTTCATCTGATAATATCTTCTTAAATTCTGCCGCGATCTTACGTTCTTCTTCATTATATCCGCTGTCATCGAACGGCCCATTGTCTGGAAATACATTGCCCACGATTCGTCGCGGGAGCGCCGACGACGGCGTACGGTCGCCTGCAAGCTGGCGTTCGAACTCTCGAAGGGCATCTTTGCCTGCGCCGGAGACGCTTTGGTACGTTGCGACGCTGACCCACTGCAGCCCGTAACGGCGTGCAATCGGCGCGAGCATTACAGCAAGAGGAATGACGGCGCAGTTCGGGTTGGCGATGAGTTTGCGACCGCGTAGGGTTTCAGGATTGACTTCAGGCACAATGAGCGGCACATCCGGCGCAAGACGGAAGGCTGCCGATTTGTCGATGACGACCGTGCCGGCGGCGGCGGCAGCTGGTGCCAGGGTCCTGCTGACGTCTGAGCCCGCAGCAAAAAATGCAAGATCGATCGACGTGAAGTCCGGCGGGTGCTGCAGGTCCAGCTGTTGCACGGCAGATGACTGCCCAAGCGCTTCGACCTGCGCGCCGGCAGAACGCGAGCTGGCAAACAGGTCGAGCCGAGAAAGCGGGAAGCGGCGTTCGTCCAAAATACGCAGCAGCATCTCGCCGACGAGGCCGGTCGCGCCCACGATAGCGACTCGTGGCGCGGTCATGGTGCAAGCTCCTCAAAACCAAGGGCAAGGTGATCCAAAGCGGGCGCAGCGCGGACCGCGCGAAGAACGCCAGCAACGAATGCCGAGCGCGTTGCCGTGCTGTGCGTGATCACGAGCGTTTCGTCGTCATTCGAAAAGCGCACTTCGTGTATGCCGACCACGCCAGGCGTGCGAATGCTGTGAATGCCGACGCCTTCCAGCTCAGCGCCGCGTGCGCCCGGCGCCTTGACAATCTCCGACTGCGCGCGCTCCATGCGACCGGCGTCTGCGATAAGCTTGGCGGTCGCAAGCGCTGTGCCCGATGGAGCGTCCTTTTTCCCCGAGTGATGCGTTTCGATTATCTCCGCGTTACTAAAATACGGTGCCGCCGCCTTCGCGAACTGCATCATGAGCGCCGCGCCGATCGAGAAGTTTGGAGAGTATACAGCCCCAATCTTCGCAGCGCGACTTGCCTCCCGCAGCTCTTCCACGTCCGTTACCTTGTATCCCGAGGTCCCGACGACCGGCCGAATACCGAGCGAGATTGCTTTGAGCGCGATCGCTTTGGAATCTGGAAACACGGTGAAGTCGACCAACACCTGCGGTTTCGTTTCGGCAGCGAGCCGTCCAAGGTCGTTGAATTCCCCGTCTGAGTTCGCGCCGCTCGGCCGAACGAGCACGCCGACGAGCGCAATGTCCGGCGCACGCCGCAGGGCCTCGGTAACGATGCTACCGGTCCGTCCACGCGCACCTGCGACGGCCACCCGCAGCGTTGAATCCCGGGTCATGCTTCGATCTTCTCGAGCTTAGCGTAATTGAGCATGATGCTCTTACGGCCCGCAGTGTCAAACTGTACGGTGACGAAGGCGTCTCCACCCGCACCGCGCACGTCGAGCACCGCGCCGCGGCCGAACTTTTGGTGCAAGACCCAGTCGCCAACGGCAAGCTCGATGGGCATAGTGTCGGTCGCGCGCGCGGGCAAGGCCACGTCTTCCCAGCCACCGCTTAATCCTACGGCCGGCATCGGCGGCGCGTTGAGGTACTCGAGACCCGCCATCTCGCCGAAGAACCGCGATGGAGGGTGCATGTATGCATTGCCGTAGCTCATTCGGCGCCGCGCAAAGGTCAAGTACAGCTCGTCCATGGCACGCGTCAAACCGACGTAGCACAGTCGCCGCTCTTCTTCGATCTCCGACGGATCCATCAGCGCGCGATTGTGCGGGAAGATGCCCTCTTCTAAGCCGCACAACACGACAACCGGAAACTCTAAACCTTTTGCCATGTGCAGCGTCATAAGCGTGACGGCTGATTTCGCTTCGTCCATTGCGTCAAGATCCGAAACAAGCGAGATGGTCGAAAGAAATCCCAAAAGATCGGGACCTTCGCGCTCTTCGTATTCGCGCGCGACACCAATGAGTTCGCGCAGATTTTCGATGCGGCTTTGCGACTCTGGTGTGTCCTCGGCTTGTAGTTCGCGCACGTAGCCTGTCTCTTCGAGCACGCTCACGAGCAACGCAGCGGGACCACGCTCATCTCCGAGTCGCGCGAACGCTTCAATGTCAGCGAGAAATGCTGCGATATCTTTGGCTTTCTTCGGCGCGGCGGTCGCGACGATGGTTGGGTCCGCGAGTGCCTGCGCAAAGGTCATGTCGCGTTTTGCGCCTTCATCGCTGATGGCGTTGAGCGTCGATTGCCCGATGCCGCGGCGAGGCGCGTTGATAATGCGGCGCAAGCTGATACCGTCGTTTCGGTTGGCGACGTAGCGCAGGTATGACAGCGCATCCTTGACTTCGGCGCGTGCGTAGAATCCGACGCCGCCGACAATTCGGTATGGCATGCCGACCGCGAGCATGGCCTCTTCCACCGCGCGCGATTGCGCGTTTGTGCGGTAGAGCACAGCATAATCATTGAAGCTTCGCCCGTCTTCGCGAATGCCGGCTTGCACGAGATCGACGATAAAACGTGCTTCGTCACGATCGCTCGATGCTGCGTAGACACGCACCGGCTTGCCGTCCTCACGTGACGTCCACAACTTCTTGTGATGACGCTGGGTGTTGTGGCTGACGAGCGAATTGGCGGCGTCCAGCACCTCGCGCGTCGAGCGATAGTTGCGCTCCAGGCGGAACGTCTTTGCGCCCGGGAAGTCTCGCTCGAAGCGAAGGATGATCCGATGATCCGCGCCGCGGAAGCTGTAGATGGACTGGTCATCGTCGCCAACGACACAGATATTTTTCGAGCCACGAGAGAGTGCGCGCACCATTCGATACTGCGCTTCGTTCACATCCTGATACTCGTCGACGAGCACGTACGAGAATCGTTGCTGATACTTCTTCGCGATCTCGTCATCACGTTCCAAGAGCGTGAGCGTTCGCATGATGAGATCGTCGAAGTCAAGCGCGTTGGCTTTACCCAAACGGCGCTCGTATTCGACGTAGACTTTGCCGACGGTTTCTGAGAGATGGCCATCCGCGCTCGCCACAAATGCCGCAGCATCCATGCAACGCTCCTTGGCGCGGCTAATTTGCGCTAAAATGCCGCCCGGCGGAAAATGACGTTCGTCGATGTTGAGATCGCGCAGAATCTCGCGGACGAGTGCACGTTGGTCGGTTTCGTCATAGATGACGAAGTTT
>Ga0185299_10008019_pt1 | contig 10604 bp, 11 predicted proteins | sample PaiPotPPA55metaG_FD_128002 | JGI IMG/M metagenome (GOLD analysis project Ga0185299, IMG submission 128002) | Iron sulfur acid spring bacterial and archeal communities from Banff, Canada, to study Microbial Dark Matter (Phase II) - Paint Pots PPA... ...
CTCGGGCACGTGGGGAATCATGGGCATCGGCATGGGTTTTGCCATCGGCGCGGCGGTGACGAGCGGCAAGCCGGTCGTCGCGATTGAAGGCGACAGCGCGTTTGGCTTCAGCGGCATGGAACTGGAGACCATCTGCCGCTATGACCTGCCCGTTTGCACGATTGTCTTCAACAACAACGGCGTGTATCGCGGCACCGACGTGAACCCGACCGGTGGCAAGGATGTTGCCCCGACGGTGTTCGTCAAGGGCGCGCGCTACGACAAGATGATCGAAGCATTCGGCGGCATCGGCTACAACGCCACGACGCCGGAAGAACTGACGAAGGCGCTGCAGGAATCCATCGCCTCCGGCAAGCCGACACTCATCAATGCGGTCATCGACGAAGCAGCGGGCACCGAAAGCGGCCGCCTGACCAATCTGAATCCACAAAGTGCAGCGATGAAAAAGTAATGGGGTTCGACGGTATCGGCGCCACGTGCCGCGGGTGCCGCGAGTACCGCCGGTACCGCCGCAAGAACGTGAGCAAGCAAACCATGAGTAAGCAAACCTTTAGCCAGTGAGTCAGGAGACAGGAATCATGAGCAAACCACTCGACGGAATCAAGATCATCGACTTCACGCACGTGCAGGCCGGGCCGGCTTGCACGCAGTTACTCGCGTGGTTCGGCGCCGACGTGATCAAGGTGGAGCGTCCGGGTTCGGGCGACGTCACGCGCAGCCAGTTGCGCGACATCCCGGACGTCGATGCGCTGTATTTCACGATGCTCAACAGCAACAAGAAGTCGCTCACGCTGGATACGAAGAAGCCGGAAGGCAAGGAAGTGCTGGAAAAGCTGATCAGGGAGTCCGACGTGATGGTGGAGAATTTCGGCCCGGGCGCGCTCGATCGCATGGGTTTCTCATGGGAATACATCCGTGAACTGAATCCGAAGATGATCCTGGCGTCGGTGAAAGGCTTCAGCGACGGTCACCATTACGACGACCTGAAGGTCTACGAAAACGTCGCGCAATGCGCGGGCGGCGCGGCATCGACCACGGGGTTCTGGGATGGCCCGCCGACCATCAGCGCAGCGGCGCTTGGCGACAGCAATACCGGCATGCACCTGGCCATCGGCATCCTGACGGCGCTGATCGGCCGTGACAAGACGGGCAAGGGGCAGAAGGTCGCGGTATCGATGCAGGACAGCGTGCTCAACCTGTGCCGGGTGAAGTTGCGCGATCAGCAGCGCCTGGACCGGCTCGGTTTCCTGGAGGAATACCCGCAATACCCGCACGGCGAATTCAGCGACGTCGTTCCGCGCGGCGGCAACGCGGGCGGCGGCGGCCAGCCGGGCTGGGTGCTGAAATGCAAGGGCTGGGAAACCGATCCGAACGCGTACATCTACTTCACGATCCAGGGTCACGCCTGGGCGCCGATTTGCCGCGCGATCGGCAAACCGGAGTGGATCGAGGATTCGAACTACAACACGGCGACGGCGCGTCAGCCGCACATCTTCGACATCTTCAAGAGCATCGAGGAGTGGCTTGCCGATAAAACCAAGTTCGAGGCCGTGGATATCCTGCGCAAGTTCGATATTCCGTGCGCGCCGGTGCTGACGATGAAAGAGCTTGCCAACGATGTCTCGTTGCGCGAGAGCGGCACCATTGCTGAAGTCGCGCACAAGGAGCGCGGCTCGTACCTCACGGTGGGCAGCCCGATCAAGTTCTCGGACATGAAGCCGGAGATCACAGCGTCGCCGTTGCTGGGCGAGCATACCGACGAAGTGCTCGAGAGCCTCGGTTATAGCAGCGCGCAAATCGCTCACCTGCACGAAGCTCAGGCCGTTTAAACGCAAGACGGCAGCGCTGTGGATCGCTTTGGCGCACCACGGCGCTGCTTGAATCGAAGAAGGCCGTTTCAACCATGAATAGCGCCGTACAAACTCCCGCCGTGCAAACATCATCCCCCATCGATTTCGAGCAACTGGTCGACGTGATCGGCGACGCGGTTGTCATCTCCGACGCCCGCGGCGCGATCACTCTGTGGAACCCCGCTGCCGAGCGCATGTTCGGGTTCACTCAAGAAGAAGCGCTGGGCAATTCGCTGGACCTCATCATTCCCGAACGCTTGCGAGGGCGTCACTGGAGCGGCTACGAAAAAACCATGGCGAGCGGCGAGACGCGCTACGGACACGACGTGCTGCGCGTGCCGGCCGTGCACAAGGACGGCCGGTCCCTATCGATTGCATTTACGGTCGCGCTGCTTCATTCAGCGGGACCGGACCGTAGTGTGACAGGCATCGTCGCCGTTATCCGCGATGAAACCAGCCGTTTTACTGAAGAGCGAAATCTGCGCAAACGACTGGCTGAACTCGAAGCAAAATCCGGCGCATGATCGGAATAAGCGCGGAATGCGCCCGAAGGCGCACGAGACTGCACTACGGTAAAAGGAGACAGCAATGACCGCCCAAGCGGACGTGAAACGCTACGAACTGCTGATTGGTGGCGAAGCAGTGGCGCCCGGTGGAGGCGCGTATTCCACCATTCTCGATCCATCGACCGAAGCGCCGATCGCGAGCGTGGCTCAAGGCACCGCAGCCGATGTCGAGCGCGCCGTGCAAGCCGCGCGCGCCGCGCTGAAGCCGTGGAATGCGATCAGGGCAGCCGAGCGTGGCCGGATCCTGATGCGCTTTGCAGAACTAATGCGCACGCATCAGGAAGAGATCGCAGCAGTAGAAAGTCTGGACGGCGGCAAGCCGATTTCCGGCGTGCGTCGCCAGGATGTACCGGCTGCCATCGATACCCTCGCGTATTACGCCGGCTGGTGTGACAAGATCAATGGACAAGTGGTGCCCGCGCGCCCGGACGCGCTGACTTACACCGTGCGCGAACCGGTCGGTGTGGTCGCCGCGATCGTGCCGTGGAATTTCCCGCTGATGATCGGCATGTGGAAGATTGCGCCCGCGCTCGCCTGCGGCTGCACGCTGGTGGTCAAGCCAGCAGAACTGACGCCGCTGTCGGCATTGATGCTGGGCCGTCTCGCGCTGGAAGCGGGCGTGCCGCCGGGCGTGCTCAATATTGTGACCGGCAAGGGCTCCGTGGTCGGCGATGCACTCGTCGCGCACCCCGGCGTGGACAAGGTCACATTCACCGGTTCGCCATCGGTTGGGCGGGGAATCCTGCAGGGCGCGGCGGTCAACTTCAAGCGTGTCACGCTTGAACTGGGCGGCAAGTCCGCCAACGTGATTTTCGCCGATGCCAATCTCGATCAGGCCGCACGCGCGGCTGCGTCGGGGATCTTTTTCAACGCGGGGCAGGTATGTTCGGCTGGTTCGCGAGTGCTGGTGCAGCGACCGGTATATGACGAGGTCGTCGAGCGTCTGGCGCAGCGTGCCAAGTCAGTGACGTTGGGAGATCCATCGCAGAAAGAGACGTCGATGGGTCCGCTCATCTCCGAGAAGCAGATGAAGACGGTGCTGGATTACGTGGACATCGGCAAGAGCGAGGGGGCATCGCTTGTATCGGGCGGCAGGCGATGGGGCGAGCGCGGTTATTTCGTCGAACCCGCGGTATTTGCCAACGTCGAGCACGAGATGCGGATCTCGCAGGAAGAGATATTCGGCCCCGTGGCAAGCGTGATTCCCTTTGACGATGAAGCCGATGCCGTGCGCATCGCCAACGGGACGCTGTACAGCCTCGCAGCGGGCGTGTGGAGCGCCGATATAGGCCGAGTACACAGGATGGCGTCGGCGCTCAGGGCGGGCACGGTGTGGGTGAATACGTACGGTTATACGGACGTGCGATTGCCGTGGGGCGGCTCAGGCGATTCAGGTTTTGGCCGCGAGCATGGTGACGTGGCGATCGAGAATTTCACTGAGCCGAAGAGCGTGTGGGTGTCGCTGGCGCAATGAGAAAGTGAGAAAGGGCGGGCTTGATTAGCCCGCTCACGTGGACATTTGTTTTCGTTCGCACTGGGGCTCTAGGCGTTCGCTGGCAGAACCCCGCGAAGACCCCGTGCGAACGAATCCCGTATCAAGCCGGTACGTATCAAGCCGGCATCAAGCGGCTTCAGCATGCTTGCGATCGCACTCTGGACGCCACATGCGCGCGCCGCGTGTATCGTCGGCCCGGGCGATGGTCGTAGCACGGCAAGCGTCGTAATGCGCGTTCTTCTTGTCGACGATGGCCTGGCACAGGAACTCCGCGCTATAGGCCTTGAGCAAGTGCGGGCAATGCGATTCGATGTACTGCGCGATGCGCGCCTGATCGGTGGGAGCGTGCGCCAGCGACTGAAGCGTGTCGACGTCCCAGCGGAACATCAGGTCAAGTTCTTCGAAGGCGCTGTTGTAGGCGCAAAGCTGCGTCTGGAGTTCGCGCGCATCGGCGATCGTGGCTTGTGTACGGATCATGGTCGTCTCCTAGGTTAGCCGTGATGGGCAGCGTGACTTGGCTGCATGGCTTAACTGCAGGATAGGAAGCTTTATCCATATACGATAGTTACTTGTTTTTTGATTAACTATTAAAGATGCCTAATAGATGGTTTACCCGATATGCGTAATTGCCGCAATTTGCGCCGCTCCTTCGTCGATGAGGAATTGCTTGAACGCCATTGCCACTGGCGGCAGCCGTTTGTTATGACGATGCACGAGATACCAGTTGAGCATCACGGGAAAACCCTGGATATCCAGCACGGCCAGCCGTCCGATCTGCAGCTCCACGCTGACCGTGTGCGCCGACAGGAAGCTGATCCCCATGCCCGCGATAACCGCCTGCTTGATAGTCTCCGTGCTGGTGATCTCCATCGAGATATTCAGCGCCCTGAGCCGTCCGGCGAACCCTTCCTCCATCGAATTCCAGGTGTCCGAACCGCGCTCCCTGACGATGAACGGCTCTTCCGCCAGCGACTCCAGCGGAATGTTCCTCTTGCCCACCAGCGGATGATCCGGCGGCGCGACGATCACGTAGGGATGCGGCGCAAACGACACGTTCTCGGTGTCCATGTCCTTCGGCGGGCGAACCATGATCGCGAGGTCGGTGAGATTGTCGGTGAGCTGGTGCAACAGTTCTTCGCGGTTATGGACGGCCAGGTTCAGCTTGACGTCGGTATTGCGTTTAGTGAATTCGGCCAGCAGGCGCGGAAAGAAATAGTCTCCCGCGCTGATCACGGCCACGTTCAGCGTGCCTCCGGAAATACCCTTGAGTCGCGCCATGGCGTCGTCGGCCTCGCGAAACTGCTCGAGGATCGCGCGGCTGTGATGAAGCATTTCCTGGCCGGCAGACGTCAGGTAAATCTTCTTGCCGAGCTGTTCAAAAAGCGGCAATCCGGCGTGCTCCTCAAGCTGCTTGACCTGCGTGGAGACGGCCGGCTGGGTGAGGTAGAGCTCCTCGGCGGCGCGCGAAAAGCTGAGCCGGCGGGCAACAGTTTCGAATATTTTCAGCTGCCTGAGCGTCGCATTACGCATCATGACGAATCTCCATCCATAAACGATCCTGAATTTATACAATAAATTTTTCTAACTTTCCCTAATCGTTTTTCTGCCGCAGCATGGTTTCAACGTGCCCTAGTTCCGCAAGGCGCATGTCGGGAGAGGGCCGCAGCAGGGTCAACCCCTATAAACATCAGTTCGCTGGGAATCGCTTGAAAATGATTCTTCGATCACCTCACTTATTCCTCCGGCCCGCCGCATTGGCGTGGCTGCAGCCGGCGCAGTGGCGCCATGGGCACGTACCCTGACCGACCAAAACCCACTCTCACGCCGGTGATTCAAAGACCGGTGAGCCGCAGTCGATTACGCGCCGCACGAGCGCAGATACATAACGGAGACAGACATGGCAAACGCAGGTACGGCATCGGCCGAGGGCCAGCCCAAGCTAGGGCGGCACAATAATCGTTGGGCGCAACTCGCCATCGGCATCGTCTGCATGGGGCTGGTCGCGAATCTGCAATACGCGTGGACTTTGTTCGTCGTCCCGATGGATGCGAAACACCACTGGGGCCAGGCTGCGATTCAAACCGCGTTCACCATTTTCATTGTCACGGAAACCTGGTTGGTGCCGCTGGAAGGCTGGCTCGTCGATAAATTCGGCCCGCGGCCGGTCGTGATCGGCGGCTCGATCTGCGCGGCGATCGGCTGGATCATCGATGCAAACGCCACCAGTCTCATTCACCTGTACATCGCGGCGGTGATTGCCGGCATAGGCGCGGGCTGCGTGTACGGCACCTGCGTAGGCACGGCGCTCAAGTGGTTCCCGGACAAGCGCGGCCTTGCTGCGGGTTTGACGGCGGCCGGTTTCGGCGCAGGCGCAGCGGTCACGGTCATTCCCATTTCGAACATGATCCAGACCTCGGGCTACGAACATACCTTCGTGTTCTTCGGTATCTTCCAGGGCGTGTGCATCCTGCTGCTCGGCCTGATGCTGGTTCGTCCGCGCCCGCCCGTTCATGCCGTACCGGCCAAGCGCGTGGTGGCGTCGAAGATCGATTACACGACGGGACAGATGGTGCGCTCGCCGCTCTTCTGGGTGCTGTACATGATGTTCGTGTTCGTCGCGGCGGGTGGCGTGATCGCCACCGCACAACTCGGTCCGATCGCGAAGGAATACGGCTTCGCCAAGATGCCGGTCAGCCTGCTCGGGGTGACCTTGCCGCTCCTGACGATGGCGCTGTCCATCGACAATCTCTGCAACGGTTTCACGCGTCCGTTATGCGGCTGGATCTCCGACAAGATCGGCCGTGAGAACACGATGTTCTTCATCTTTATCGGCGAAGGGCTTGCGTTACTGGGGCTCATGGAGTTCGGTCACAACCCGTACCTGTTCATGTTCTTCGCGGCCGTGACGTTCCTGTGCTGGGGTGAAATCTTCTCGATTTTCCCGGCCACTTGCGCCGATACCTTCGGCAGCAAATATGCAGCTGCCAACGCCGGCACGCTGTACACGGCGAAGGGCACGGCTTCGATGCTGGTGCCGCTGGCCTCGGTGCTGTCGGCCATCGGCTCATGGGATGCGGTGTTCATAGCGACGGCGACCGTCTCGATTGCCGCCGGCCTGTGCGCCAAGTTTGTCCTCGCGCCGATGAGAAAGCGCTGGATCGATAACTCGGTCGCTGAATCGAGCCGGCTCAATTCTTCCGATACGTTTCAGGCAGGCTGGACAGAAGCTCCGCGCAACTCGTCGGCGCAATGACGCGAAGTCAGACTGATGCCGTGCAGGGATTGAAAGCGTCCGGCGTGTCATTGCAGCAGTTGCGCCTGTTCGTCATCCTTGCACAGCACCGGAGTTTTACACAGGCCGGCAACGCGCTCGGCGTCACGCAGTCGGCGGCGAGCCGTAGCATCAGGGAGCTGGAAGACCTGCTGGAACTGAGGTTGTTCGACCGCACGACGCGCCAGGTCGCACTCACCGATACCGGCCGTGCCTTGCTTCCGCGCATCGCGTCGCTGGTCGATGAACTCGAAGTGGCGCTGCGTTTCGGGCACCAGGTGTCCACTGCGGAAAGCGGTGCGGTATCGATCGCGAGCAGTTCCAGCGTGGTGGCTTCCGTGTTGCCCGCGCTACTCGCATCGTGCCGGGCGAGCTACCCCAATATCGCGCTGACATTGCACGACGCGCCGCAGGGCAGGGTGCTCGAACTCGTGCGCGCCGGCGATGCCGACATGGGCGTGCTCATCGGCCCTTCGAGCGATCCTCACAGCCTCGGTGACCTATCGGCCGAAACGCTTTTCTCCGATAACTTCTGCGCCATCGTGCCGGCGCGTCATCCGCTTGCATCGCATGCCACGGTGCGATGGCGCGACCTGAGCGGCGCCGGCCTGTTCCTGCTCGACGACGACGCCGGCAGCTTCGACGTCATCGCGCGAGCGCTGGACGAACACGGCGCATCGAACCTCAGGCTGCAGCGTCTGACGCAGGCCGCGAGCGTCATGCAGATGGTCGCAGCAGGACTCGGAATTGGCATCCAGCCGATGCGAGCCGGTCCAGCCTCGGCTCAAACGCCAGTCCAACCGGTACCGCTGTGGCCATCCGTGACTCGAACCGTCATGCTGGTCAAGCGCAGGAACCGTACGCTGTCAGCGCGGGCGGCGTGTATCTGGACGCACGTTGTTTCGGCCTATGATGAAGAACACAAGCCGCTGCAAACCGCTGACGCCTGACCCCTAATTCACTGAAAAATCGAAGCGCGGCTCCTTGAAAAGAGTCGCGCTTTTTTTACTTGCTCTTTCTTCGTTGTTATCCAATACTGAATCTAATATGTTGTATATCAGAAGACTAGTGGTCTAGGAGACGACAATGAAAATTTGCATTTACGGCGCCGGTGCGATCGGCGGTTACATGGGTGCGCAACTGGCACGAGCCGGAGCGGATGTTAGTTTCGTCGCACGCGGGCCCCATCTGGCGGCGATGCAGGCGAACGGTGTGCGCTTGCAGATCGATGGCGAGGAGCACACCGTCAAGGTCCGCTGCACGAACAATCCCGAAGAGCTCGGACCGCAGGATTACGTGGTGATTGCGCTCAAGGCGCATTCGGTGCCGGGTATCGTCGACCTGATGCCGCCGCTGCTGGGACCGGATACCGCGGTCGTCACCGCAGTGAATGGCTTGCCGTACTGGTATTTCCACGAGCACGGCGGTGCGTTGTCGGGAACGACGCTGGAAAGCGTCGATCCAGGCGGGCGCCAGTGGCAGGTGCTCGGGCCGGAGCGGGCGATCGGCTGCGTGCTGATCCCCGCCGCCGAAATTGCGGAACCCGGCGTGATCCGCCATGTGTACGGCAAGAAATTTCCTATCGGCGAGCCGAGCGGGCTGGTTACGCCGCGCCTGCAAGCGTTCCACGACGTCATGACCGCGGCCGACATGGAAGCGCCGATGCGCGACAACATCCGCGACGAAATCTGGCTGAAGCTGTGGGGCAACCTCTGCTTCAACCCGATCAGCGCGCTGACAGGCGCCACGCTCGATGTCCTCACCAGCGATCCCTCCGTCCGCGCACTGTCGCGCCGGATGATGGAGGAGGCGCAGGGGATCGCGGAACAACTGGGCGTTCATTTTCGTGTCGATGTGGAAAAACGCATCAACGGCGCGGGCGCGGTCGGGGCTCACAAGACGTCGATGCTGATGGATTGCGAAGCGGGCCGGCCCATGGAGATCGATCCGATCGTGACCGTCGTGCAGGAAATCGGCCGGAAACTTGCTATCGACACTCCGATGATCGACGCCGTCCTGGCGCTCATCAAGTTGCGCGAGGGCGTCAACCAGGGAACGGCCAAGCCCGGTATCAAAACGATTGAATCCTTCACACGTTCGCAAAAAGCCGCTTAAACTGCGAACAGGAAAGGGTTGTTGTTTCTGATATATCACATACGAAATATGTTGCGTTGCGCTGCAACGCAACATATACTGAAGGCTCTTGGAGTAAACCACTAGGAGCCGGAAATGAGTATCGCTTTATTAGTCGTGATCGGAATCGCCTTGGTAGCGGGCGGTGTTGGTGTGACGTTTGCACTGGCGTCGGCGCTGCCGCAAGACGTGTTGCAGCGTGCGCAGGACAATGGTCGCTATGCCGGTTTGACGGCGGACGATCAGGGCGGCGGCACGGGTACACGGGCGACGACGGGCGCGCGGAACCTGGGACATCAAACCATCAATGCCATCTGATACTGAAGTTGCTACAACGTCGGCCAATCTTCTTGAACCGCGGACGGAAAGCAAGCCCGCTGGAGTAACGCTCTCGCTGGCGCCGATCAACGCGACGGTTTCGTTGCGCGATCAGGCTTATGCGCGGCTGCGCCAGGCCATTTCGGAGGCGGACATCTATCGGTCGCGGGAAGAGATCCGGCTGGATGAGAAGGATTTGACTGAAGCGCTGGGCGTGAGTCGTACGCCGATTCGCGAGGCCATGACGCTGCTCGAGCAGGAAGGGTTTCTGCGAACGGTGCCGCGTCGCGGGATTTACATCGTGCGCAAGACCAAGCACGAGATTGTCGAGATGATCAACATGTGGGCCGCGCTGGAAAGCATGGCGGCGAGGCTTGCCACGTTGCGGGCGACGGATGCGGAGATTGCGTCGTTGCGGCACATGTTCGATCATTTTCAGAATGCGACGCCGGCGGAGCATATTGAAGAGTATTCGGAGGCGAATATCGCCTTCCATCAGGCGATTGTGCAGTTGAGCAAGTCGCAGATTATCTTCGATACGATCAAGAACATCTTCGTGCACGTGCGTGCGATCCGGAAGATGACGATTTCGCAGAGTGACCGGGCGGCGCGGTCGATTGAAGACCATATGAAGATTATCGAGGCGCTCGAGGCGCGGGATACCGAATTGGTCGAGAGGCTGGTGCGCCAGCATTCGCTTGATTTGGCGGCCTTCGTCGAGGCGAATTGCGATTTTCTGGATTGATCCGGATTGAATTCGTTCGCACTTGTTCGGGGGTGGTCGCTGGCGCTCGTTCGCACTCGGGGTTGGTTTGGGGCTGCCGGGGCGGTCGGTCTTGGGTTGATGCCGGGTTGCTGCTTTCGGCCTTAGCGGTCTGCGTGAGTTAGCTGATTTCTTTATCACTATTAGCCACTGTGCGTGGCGGCACGTCATTTCTTTGTCCAAAGCGACAAAGAAACGAAGCAAAGAA
>Ga0185299_10008020_pt1 | contig 10603 bp, 9 predicted proteins | sample PaiPotPPA55metaG_FD_128002 | JGI IMG/M metagenome (GOLD analysis project Ga0185299, IMG submission 128002) | Iron sulfur acid spring bacterial and archeal communities from Banff, Canada, to study Microbial Dark Matter (Phase II) - Paint Pots PPA... ...
GGGAAGGCGAAAAGAGGGGTTCGTAAGGTCTTGAAAACTAAGGGGCACGCAGAAGTGGCGAGTGGCCCGCGATGAGTGGCGAGGAGGACGGCAGTACCCCACACCCCGGTGTTCTTCGTAAAAGCGGAATCTAAAGGACTTACGGGCGCGCTTTGCGTAAAAGCGGATTCTAAAGGGTTTACAGAGCTTGGGCGTGGACAATTGCAAGGCACTCGTCCGACCATGGGGAACGGTAGCATCTGAGGAGTGAAGTTAGCAAGGAATATACATTGAACGGTCGAATTTTGGGGTTGAACGGGGATTAGCGAGGTCTAACGGTTTTGGGCCAGTCGAGCTGACGGCGTGAGCGATAGAAGCTCGGCCTTCTTTCAGTGTACTCGCTACCTCGGCGCTTCTATCATAGCGAGGATCACCTTGTCCGGGACGCCTGCTTCCTTTAGTTCTTTTAGTGCAGTGGGGCTGGTCTCGAAAGAGCAAGAGGCTGTTTTGATCTTCGCAACGACAATTTCGGCCACCAGCCCCGCCTTGACCATATCTACGACGTCGCGGTTTGTCAGGGAGCCGGCGATTTTTGGCCGAGTTGAGGTATCCCTTCTTGGTTCGCTATCTCTTGCTCGATCTTTTCTGCGCCAGAGCCGAAGGCGAAAGTAACGTGTTCCTCTTTCTGCGTCTGCGGATTATTGAAGAATAAATTGACGCGGTACGGCGGCTGAGGTCTACGAGTAGAACCCGTCCAATACATGATTCCACCGCCGCGGTTTTCTCCAGCCACAATGGCGGCTTGCGTTTTGAAATAGGGCTGTTCCCAAGAAGCAATGGCTTGTTTTGCCTGTTCAGCCAGTTTCTGGTTGGATTTGGCGTCTCGATATTGCCGAATCGCCAAGCCAAGCGAGTAGCCAAGTTGGCCATAGTCTGGTTGCTGTGTCACCGTGTAGGTGCTGTTTGACGTACCGGAGACCGATGCCATTCCCCCGCCGAGGTTCGTGATCGTGTAGTTGCCATTGTCTACGCCAGAGATAGTGTATTGGCGTTGCGGAGACGGCGGTGGCGGAGGTGGATAGTTTCCACCTTTCCAGTTGTGTGCCACTTCGAGTTGGATTCCGTACCGGATCTCCTCGAGGGAAACGTGTCGGAGTTGCTGATTCGTTCCGTCGAGAACAAAGAACGTCAGATCGTCGACGAAAAACGAGGGCGCATCCCTGCTGTAAATATATAGGTAGAGAAATACGTCATTGGGATGCTGGTCCGTTTAACTCAGGGTAGCCGTTACCGAAGCGCTACCAGCCAAGATTATCTGAGCAACAGCAGGAGGCAGCTTCCCTTCGTTCTGCCAGTCGGTGTCCTTTGCTAATAAATGCTTCCGGGTCCAAGTCGTCACACTGACTGTCTTTGATTGGCCATTCCGATCGATCGTGAGATTTATGATTTCTCCGTCCTTCTTCCGCGCAATCGGTCTCAAAGCTTCCTGGGTATCTAGGCCCTTTATGGACGTTCCGTCCATGGCCACGATCATGTCTCCAGGTAAAATGCCTGCACCGGCGGCAGGCCCATCTGGCCTGACCGTTTCGACCTTGTATCCGGTTTCACCGCCTTTGCCGTTTATTCCGATCATTCCGTCGTTCTCGTGTCGGTTAACGGCGACAGAACCCCTAAGCCACTGGCCTTTCATTTCAATGGGGGTGATATAGGTAGGTTGTTGCGCCCGGACTGCAACCGGGAGTGATAGTGCAAACACTGCCGCTGAAGTGAGGGTTGCAAGACAATGCACAATTTTCATATCAGTCTCCGAGATGCCCGAGCAGGCACGTTATTAATATTACGATATCTCTAATCGGATTTTAATCGCCAAGCCTCCCTCATCCTCTTCTTAAAGATCAATACCTATTGACGTGCGCGCTCGATTTGCTGGGCCATGCAGTCAATGACGTGAAGATGTCCTGCCGGTTGCGCACCTCGCTATGATCCGTTGATAGGACATTTCCGGCCAGGGGTTAGGTCGGGTTCCGTATAATGTCTCCGGCTTGTGCAGAGGAACTTAATGCGATCTGGCCGGCTGTGCGGTTTACTTGTGCTGCTGCTTCTCTCCATGGCCATGCAGGCGCAATCGCCGGAGATGTCGAAAGCGGTGCAGGAGTTCGTGTGTGTACGTGGTGCCAAGATTGTTCTTACTCACGTGCGGATTATTGACGGAACGGGAGCGCCTGCTGTTGAAGACCGGAATGTCGTCATTGAGGGAGGAAAGATCGCGGGCATCCAGAAGGGCTCGGATCTAACGGCGACCGCGGGGGCAACGGTGTTGGATCTTCACGGTTATACGGTAATTCCCGGCTTGGTGGGGATGCACAATCACCTCTTTTATATCGCGCGGCCGAATCTCGACAGCCAACGGCATTTTGACAATCCTGTGCTGGTTCCGCAGATGACGTTCTCAGCGCCGCGACTTTATCTTGCGGCGGGCGTTACGACGATGCGTACGACCGGCAGCGTGGAAACCTACGCGGATCTGAACCTGAAGCGCGATATCGATGCGGGCAAATTGCCGAGACCGCATATTGATGTTACTGGACCTTACCTGGAGGGCAGCCAGAGTTATTTTATCCAGATGCCGCATTTCGCCACTCCGGAAGATGCGCGCCAGACTGTAGAGTATTGGGCCGAGCGTGGCGTGACGTCATTCAAGGCGTACATGAACATCACTCGCGCGGAATTGAAGGCAGCGATTGATGCCGCCCACAAACGCGGGCTGAAAGTAACCGGCCATCTTTGCTCGGTCACTTACAAAGAAGCGGCTGAACTTGGCATCGATGACCTCGAACACGGATTCTTTGTAAATACTCAGCTGGATTCAGATAAAAAGCCGGACGTTTGCAGCCAGAGCGCAGGCCAGGAAACTCTCGCGCGCATGGAACCTGATGGTCCCGAGGCGAAGGACTTGATTGCCACACTCGTCAGCCATCACGTAGCCATCACATCGACGCTGCCGGTGTTTGAAGGTGACGCGGGCGGCGGACGGCCGCCGGTGCGGCAGCAGGTTCTAGACGCGATGACTCCTCAAGCACGCGAGGATTTCTTCTTGCTTCGGCAGCGACCCGCGTCGGCGCGTGCTCCGAAGTTCGATGCGGCGCTGCTCTGGAAGCACGACTTAGCGCTGGAGCATGCTTTCGTCGCAAGCGGCGGATTGCTTCTCTCCGGCCCCGATCCCACGGGGGCGGGCGATGTCCTTCCCGGATTCGGTGATCAACGCGGCATCGAACTGCTGACTGAAGCTGGATTTTCTCCAGCCGAAGCCATCCGAATCGCCACCCTGAATGGCGCCACTTACCTGGGTAGGGAGAAAGAGATCGGTTCTGTCGCCCAGGGAAAAAATGCAGACCTGGTTGTGGTCAAGGGCGATCCCTCGAAACAAATTTCCGAAATTGAGAATGTCGAAATCGTGTTCAAAGATGGTGTCGGCTACGATTCACAGAAGCTGTTGAATTCGGTGAGGGGCAAATACGGGCAGTATTGAGCGAGCGGGGAATAACAACTTTCGAGCGATACGACCTCGATCGACTGGCCGCCCTGAAGGACGGCCTCTACACAGTGTGGCTCCGACCGTGAAGCTGGGGCTGTGATTTGCGTCTGGTCTGGATGAGAGTATTATTCGGCGGGGATAAATCTTATGGCTCAGACGTTTCGGGGATTTTGCTTTGGTTTGGGAGCGACCTGCGGTTTTGTTCTGCTTTTGTTCTCCGCTGGTGCTCGGGGTGCGGAGGCGCCGATTCGGGTTGCTCTTGTGGGGCTTGTGCATGGGCACGCCAAGGGATTTTTGCGGGCGCTGCCTGGGAATGATAGCGCGACGTTGGTGGCGATTGTTGAGCCGCGGGAGGATTTGGCTAAGGAGTATGCGGCGAAGTTTGGGCTGGATTCCAAGCTCTTCTATACGGACTTGGAGCGGATGCTGGTTGAGCAACATCCGGATGCGGTGCTGGTGTACACCGCGATTGCGGACCATCGAAAAGTGATTGAGATGGCGGCGCGGCATGGAGTCAGCTCCATGGTGGAGAAGCCGCTTTCCAGCACGCTTGAAGATGCTATGGCGATTCGCGCGATTGCGCGCGAACGGCATGTGAAGGTGCTGGTCAACTATGAAACGACCTGGTATGCGAGCAATCGGGAAGTGTTTGTGGAAGCGGGACAGGGGAAGTTGGGTGAGATACGCAAAGTGGTGGTTCACGACGGGCACGAGGGGCCCAAGGAAATCGGAGTCGAGCCAGAATTTCTGTCGTGGCTTACCGATCCCGCAAAAAATGGAGCGGGGGCGCTATTTGATTTTGGCTGCTACGGAGCGGATCTGATGACGGTGTTGATGCATGGGGTGGCACCGATCAGCGTAACGGCCGTGACGCAAACGGACAAACCTGAAATTTATCCGAAGGTGGATGACGACGCGACGTTGATTCTGCGCTATGCGAAAGCGCAAGCGGTGCTGATGCCTTCGTGGAATTGGTCGTTTTCGCGCAAGGATATGGAGGTTTACGGGACCGGTGGTTACGCGATCACGGTTGGATCGGATCGGCTGCGCGTGCGTTACCGCGGGCAGGACGCGGAGTCGCAGACGGCCGCTGTTCCTTTAGCTAAGGCGGAGAGTAGTTCGTTGAGTTATCTGGCTGCGGTGTTGCGTGGCCATGTTGATCCCGACGGTGATCTCTCGTCGCTGGATACGAATATGGTGGTGATGCAGATCCTGGATGCAGGGCTGCGGTCGGCGCAGACGGGTCGAACGGTGACGATTGCGCCGTTACCTAAATAAGGCAGGAGAAAAAGCCCTGAAACAGCATGGGCGCCGGTGTCAGCAATTTGGATGCGTGTCAAAGAGTTGACGCAAACCCACACCATCGGCGGGGCCGTGTGTTGATTCCGAGTGGAGTCGTCTGCGCTAAACCAGTTATGTTCAATGTGAGTTGTTCCAAGGCTCAGGACGAACGCTTGGAACATGGCATGCCCGACAGAACCCTCCCGGTCCTTGGAGGGGTTCAATGCGAGGAATCATATTTTGTGTAATAGCAGTTAGCCTTTTTACCGGGAGTTCTGTCTGGGCTGCCGCCGGAGATGATGACAAAAACGCGCGGTCCAGCGAGAAGAGCAGTTCCTCAGGTGACAAGAAGCCGGGTGAAACGGCGAAGCCAGGAACCAATCCTGGGAAACCGGCGGTCGCAGACCCGGCGCTTGCGTCGGAATTGAAAGACCTAAGGCAGCTTGTGCAGGAACAGGCCGAACGGCTTCGCGGACTGCAGCAGAGACTGGCGGCCGTGGAAGGTGAAGTAACAGCCAGCAAGCCGGAGTCGACAAGTGCAGAGGCCTCCGCGACAGACGCGGCGCAGCCTGCGACGCCAACGGAGTCCGCCACCGCTTCCGGTGAAGGGCTCGCGGTAGCTCAGCCTGGAGTGCCTCAACCTGCGGCAGCGCAAAGGGACGACAAGGAGCGGGAAAAGAAACCGTCGCCTCTATATTTTGAAATCGGAAGGGCAAAGTTTACGCCGGGCGGGTTTTTGGACGCGACTTCGTTTACCCGCACCACGAACCTGGGAAGCGGAATCGCGACTTCCTTCGGAGCTGTCCCGTTTAACAATACGACGGCGGGGCGGTTGAGCGAATTCCACTTCTCGGCGCAATACTCACGGCTGAGCCTGAAAGTGGACGCTCCGGTAACCGATGCAACGTCACTGACGGGCTACGTTGAAACTGACTTTCTCGGATTCCAACCGCCGAACGCTAATATTACTTCGAACAGCAACTCGCTGCGCTTGCGCGTCTATTGGGCAAACGTAAAGCACGACAAATGGGAGGTGCTGGGCGGGCAAGAATGGTCGCTGATGACGCCGAATCGCGTGGGCCTCTCGCCGTACACCGGCGATGTGTTTTATACCTACAATGAGGACCCGAACTTCCAGGTGGGCCTCATATGGGCGCGCCAAGCGCAATTCCGCGTGACCTATCATCCGAGTCATAAATTGGCCGTCGGCGTATCGGTGGAGAATCCGCAGCAATTTGCGCCAGCATCGGTGGTGTTTCCTTCCGCCACGTTCATGACCCAGTTCGATAACGGCAGCAGCGCGACAAACGCGCCGAGCGCCACGACCAGCCCGGCTGTTCCGAATCTTCACCCCGACGTGATCGTGAAAGCCGCGTACGACTCGGAACTGATGAGACGCCCATTTCATGTGGAAGTGGCCGGCCTGATACGAAGCTTCCGAGTGTTCAACACGCTCGTTACACCGAACCGCACCAACACAATCACAGGCGGCGCGGGGTCGATCAACCTCAATTTTCAGGTGATCAAAAACCTTACGCTGATTGCGAACTCGTTTTATAGCGATGGAGGCGGGAGGTACCTTGGCGGGTTAGGACCAGACGCGATCGTGAAGCCGAATGGAAGCCTTTCGGCAGTGCACTCGGGTGGTGGCATAGGCGGCCTGGAATGGCAGGCAACCCGGAAATATATGTTCGACGCGTACTACGGCGGAGCCTACTTCCAGCGCGATTTCGGCGCCCTGCCGACTGCGGGGAGTACTTGCAACGGACTGGCGGGATTCAGTTGCGTGGGATTTGGTTTTCCGGGCTCCGCCAACACTACAAACCGCGCGGTGCAGGAAGCCACGTTCGACGTAATTCCCACACTGTGGTCAAACGAGAGCTACGGAAAATTCCAGGTGATCACGCAATACTCGTACCTGGTGCGAAGCCCGTGGTCGACGCAGACCACACCGCCAACACCGAAAAACGCGCATACGAGCATTGTTTATGCGGGAATTCGCTACACACTGCCGTGACGAGGCGTGTTTTCGAGAGAGGTCTGGTCTAATCGGCGATGATGGACAACGCCAGCCTGAAGGCCGCCGCTACGTTATTTCGCCGCGCTTGGCCAGGGCTGTGATGCGGTCGGCGGCACGGAAGGATAGGGCTTCTATGGTCATGGTGGGCTGGCCGCGGCCGGAGGTTACCAGGCTGCTGCCGTCGCAGAGGAAGAGATTTTTTATGTCGTGGGTGCGGTGATCGGAATTGATCACGGAGGTTTTGGGGTCAGTGCCCATGCGGCAGGTGCCGAGGAGATGCACGGCGAATTGCTGCTCGCCGATGGTGGGCGCCCATTTTTGCTTGGCGCCGGCGGCATCGAGTAGCTCGAGAGCACGCTGGCTGAGCCAATTGGAGAGCTTGACGTCGTCGGGATGGTCTTTGTAGGTAAGGCAAAGAGCGGGGAGGCCCCAGGCATCTTTCAGGTCGGGGTCGAGCGAGAAACTGTTGGTCTCGACAGGCAACGACGTGCCGTGGCCGAATAGCTCCATGGTGCGGGTGAAATTGTTGGCCAGAGTATCTTTGAAGCCTTTGCCCCATGAAGGCGTGCCGGGCGGCAGGCTACCCAACGCGAATGAGACAGGAGTCATATCGAAGCGGGCGTCCATGCCGCCGCCACCGTAGAAGCCGACCTTCTCCTTATCCAACTCGTAAAAATCGTGCAGAACGCGGCTGACGGCAAAGCCTTTGTAGTCGTTTAGCTGGTCTTCAAATACACCGGTGGCGACGCCGCCGCTGTTGAGCATGAGGTATTTCCCGACAATGCCGCTGGAGTTGGCGAGGCCATTGGGGAATTGTTTGTTGGTAGAGAGTAAGAGCAGGCGCGGAGTTTCGGCTCCGTTGGCGCAGACGATGACGGCTTTTGCTTTTTGGAGATGCGTGTTGCGCTTTTCGTCGAAGTAGACGGCACCGATAGCGCGGCCGTTGCTGTCGGTCTCAATGCGATGGACGTAGGAATTGGGGCGAATTTCGCAGCGGCGAGTTTTCTCCGCGACGGGAATGGCCGCGGCCAGAGAGCTGGACTTGGCGCCGACTTCGCAACCGAAGGCGAGGCAGAAGCCGCAGTTGACGCAGGCGCTGCGTCCGGCGCGCGGCTGCGACAGGATGGCCATTGGCGCGGGGAACGGATGCCAGCCGAGCTTGCGGGCGGCGCGCTCGAAGATTACGCCGGAACCTTTTACGGGCAGCGGCGGCATGGGATAGGGCTTGGAGCGCGGCGGATCGAAGGGGCTGGCGCCAGCCAGACCGGAGACGCCGATTTCCCATTCCACTTTGGTGTAGTAGGGCTCGAGATCAGCGTAGGTGATGGGCCAATCGCGCAGGTCAGCGCCGGGGACGGGACCGACTTTGCTGCGCTCGACAAAATCGATTTCGTGGAAGCGCCAGAAATTCGCGGTAAAATGCACGCTGGTGCCGCCCACGCAACGGCCGTAGACGAGGGCGCGCTGCGGCTTGGCTTTTTCGTTGGGCGTTTTGCGGAAAGAGGTGGGCTGAAGCTTGGGCTTATTGGTGAGGAGATCTTCGTTGATGATCTTTATTTCGTCGTGAACGAAATCGGCTTCGGTGAGATAGGGACCTTGCTCGAGCACAACTACACGAAAGCCGTTGGTGGAAAGCTCCTTGGCCATGATGCCGCCGGCTGCGCCGGAGCCGACAATTACGAAATCGACTTCGTCGGACGTTTTATATTTCGGCGTATCGGGTCTCATGCTTTGGTCTTTTCCGGATCGGGAGGATTGGGCTGCCAGCCGGCGTAGTCCTTGTCGTAGTAGCCGAAGGGCGGCTGGAACATGTGGTCGCGGTCGCGGCCGATGAGCTTCCAGCCGACGCCATCGCGATTGCCGCCGCGGCCGGCGTCAGGGTCGACGAGGAAACCGACAATGGTGTGAACGCGTACGGTTTCGAAGAAGGACGAGACATTTCCGGCGCGATACATTCCACGTCCTCCTGCGGCGTGACTATCGAAGGAGTGTAGGATTTTGTCCTGCTGTTCCGGCGTGGCGAGCGAGAATTTTTCGAGGACAGGGAAAAGTTCGTGGGCGCGGGCCTGCAAACCCGGAAGGCCATCGCGATACGTTTTCTGGTCATCGACGGCGAAGGTGGTGAGGGCGCGATCAATGAAATAGACTACGCCGGCTTCATGCGCGCCGGGAGTATCGTCTGAAGGAATTATGCGCGCGGTGATGGCATCGATTTCGGCGGCTTGGTCGGACGAGAAGAATTGGAGTTTAGCGGGTGCGGCGGATTTTGCGGCTTGGTGTGCGTGCTCGGCGGCGGCAACAATGGCGGGCCAATGCGCGGAGAGCCAGACGGCACTGGCCGCGGCGCTGCCGCGCGAGAGAAAATTGCGACGGCTAAGATTTTCGTTCATAAGTGAAGGTAGAGTGAGCAGCTAGAAATTTAGGATGGCCGCGGCGTGGCGTCAAGGAGAAACGGCAGATTAGCGGATTTGAATTTTTGCTGCCAAGTATCGCCGAACCGGAAATTTGCGGGACACGCGACGCTGGTGTACGATTTCGCGGAAGCTCAACAGGCTAAGTCGGTTAAAACTCGCATTCCTGGTGAATGACGCGCGCGCATGGCTACGCTTACTGGAGCAATTGGCACCGGAAGTAAATGGCTGCTGGACAGAATCGTTGGTGCGCTGGCTGCCACCGGCGTTAACCCTAACTTTCTGACATTTTTGGGGTTGGTGGTAAATTTCGCGGCAGCGGCAATGTTCGCGATCGGCCGATTTCGCACTGGGGCGCTGATTATCCTTTTCGCGGGATTCCTGGACATGCTGGATGGGCAGGTGGCGCGGCGGCAGAATCGCGTGACGGCGTTTGGCGCGTTTTATGATTCGACGCTGGATCGCTATGCGGATATGGCGCTGTACATGGGATTGCTGGTGTACTACTCCGTGAGTGGGCGGACGCCGTACGTTGTGCTGGCGGCTGTGGCCACGGCGGGGTCGGTGATGGTGAGTTACGCGCGGGCGCGGGCGGAGTCGCTGATTCCGCTTTGCAAAGTGGGATTCATGGAGCGGCCGGAGCGGTTGGTGCTGCTGATTATCGGGGGATTGTTTAATCGCATGGGGCCGGTGTTGTGGGTGATCGCAGTGGTGTCGACGATTACCGTGATTCATCGCATTGTGTATACGTGGCAGGAAACTCGTGCGGGGCGTGTGTTACCAGGCATTCGCCTTAGCCTATAATCGAAACACTGTGAGTCCCTCCGTCAAGACCGTTAGCTGCACCGAGCTAAGAGCCCGACTAGGAAAATACCTGCGCGCCATTCGAAGAGGGCACAGCTTTCTCATCACGCATAGAGGAATTGTTATCGCAAGGATGGCGCCCGTAGATAACCGCGGTCAGTCCTGACCTGCCGTTGGCCAGTCTAAAGACTGGCCACTACATTCTCGCTGCGATTGCTGGTTGACGCTTCGACTGGGTCGGAGATTGTTTTGCGCACGCGGTCGCGTAGGGCGGGGACTGCGTCCTTGGTTAGGCCTTTGGTTTCGATGGTGTCGTGGAGATAGACGGTTATTGTGGCGGGCCAAAGCATCCAGTGGCCGGTGCGGTGATGCTGGAAGGAGCCGACCAGGCTGACGGGGACGATGGGAATGCCGAGTTGTTGGGCCAGGCGAAAGCCGCCGTCTTGGAATTCGTTGACGTGGCCGTCGCGGGTGCGCTTGGCTTCGGGAAAGATGATGAGACTGGTGCCGTTGTTGATGGCGGCTTGCGTCAGTCGCCACATGCGTTTGATGTCGGAGGGGCGGTGCACGTCG
>Ga0185299_10008021_pt1 | contig 10603 bp, 8 predicted proteins | sample PaiPotPPA55metaG_FD_128002 | JGI IMG/M metagenome (GOLD analysis project Ga0185299, IMG submission 128002) | Iron sulfur acid spring bacterial and archeal communities from Banff, Canada, to study Microbial Dark Matter (Phase II) - Paint Pots PPA... ...
GGTTGTGCGCGGCATGAACGATCAGTTCCAACAGGCCATCAGCAGCCTGGGTTCAAACATCATTTTTGCTTTTCATCAGCCGCTGGCCTTCGGTCCTCCCACAGAAGAGATTCGCAAGCGGCGGGAGTTGACCTTCGACGATGCAATGGCAATGAAGGACCTGCCTCATATCAAAGATGTAACCGCCACGCTGCAATTCCTCCAGGTGGAGTTTGGCCAGGGAACGTACGTAGTGAAATATGGCGACCGCCGGGCCAAGAACACAATCCTGGAAGGCGATTCCGGCTCTTTGAAAGATGTCTACGATATCGCATTGTCTTCCGGCCGCTGGTTCAATGACGCCGACGACGAGCACCACTCGCCGGTAATTATTCTGGGATCAGACACTGCGACAGAACTGTTTCCCAAGGGTGAGACGTTAGGCAAAGAAATCAATATCGAAGGCCAGATGTTCACCGTGATCGGGGTGGCGGCGCCGATGAAGAATGTGTTCAACAATGGCAAGAATCCGAACGACAATATCGTGTACTTTCCGCTGTCAACGTTCCGCAAGCTGCACCCGGAATTGAAGCAGTATTGGATCACGGTCAAGGCCACTACGCATGATGACATGCCGAAGGCCATCGATGAGATGCGAGAAATGTTGCGCCGTCGCCGCAAGGTGGCGTCGAATGCGCCGGACAACTTCAATATATTCACGCAGGATTCGCTCTCTGACGTCTGGAATCAGATTACCGGCGCGGTCTTCATCTTCATGTTTGCGGTTTCGAGTGTGGGATTAGTCGTAGGCGGTGTGGGCGTGATGAATATTATGCTGGTCTCGGTGACGGAGCGAACCCGCGAGATCGGCGTCCGCAAAGCCATCGGCGCCCGCAAGCGCGATATCCTGCTGCAATTTACTTTAGAGGCGATTACTTTAACTGCCATCGGCGGAATTCTCGGCGTGCTTCTGGGAGCCATGATTACCTGGACAATTCCCGCCATCTGGGACGCATTGCCAGCGCGCATGTCAGTGTTCTGGGCCACTTTCGGCTTCGCCTCAGCCGCGCTGGAGGGCCTGCTGTTTGGCATTTACCCCGCATGGAAAGCCGCCAATCTGGACCCAATAGAATCCTTGCGATATGAATAAGTTTCGTGATGGAGAACGGGCGTCTCGCCCGTCTTTGCAGTAAAAATATCTCCGGCCCTACAGCTAGCGGAAATGCCGCGCGATTCGTCTCAGGCCTGGCAGATTCGTATCAGGGCTTGCCTTTAGGCGAGCCGCAAAATGAAGTCTTTTCAGAGGCGCCTTTAGGCGCTGATGCCAACAGCTACAATATTTCCGCACGGAAAGCCTTGCCCCCGATTTTGGGTGGCGCAGCGCTTCAGCGCTGCGATAATGAACGCGACTGGACGAGGGCTTTAGCCCCTGAGGCAGTCCCGGTTCAACCCGTTAATGATTCATCACATCGCTCAGATCATCGAAGCTTTGGCCGCAGCCTGCACGGTCGCGAGCATCACTTACTACTGCCTTTGCCTGTGGAGCGCAGCGCGATTCTTGCGTGATCGCCAAGCAGCGGGCCGGGGCGCCCGCTCGACACAACAACTTACGCCCGTCACTATTCTGAAGCCGCTGCGCGGCACTGATCCTGAAATGTACGAGAGCTTCCGCAGTCATTGCCTGCAGGATTATCCGGAATACGAAATCATCTTCGGCGTCAGTGATGCGAATGATCCCGCGATTCTACTGGTCGAACGTTTACAGAAAGAGTTTCCGCAGCGCAACAGCCGATTGCTAATCTGTCGAGAGAATCTTGGCGCCAATGCGAAAGTCAGCAATCTGGCGCAAATGGTAAGAGCAGCGCGTTATGAATATTTCATTGTCAACGACAGCGACATTCGGGTTGAGCCCGATTATCTGCGGCGTATTGTGGTCCCGTTGGCCGACCTCAAGATCGGTTTAGTGACTTGTCTGTACCGCGGCATTACTAATGCGAGCCTGGGATCACGTCTGGAAGCACTCGGCATCAGCACCGATTTTGCGGCCGGCGTACTGGTCGCGCAACAGGTTGAGAGCGGAATCAAATTCGGACTCGGCTCAACCCTCGCCTTTCGTCGCCGCGATCTGCAAGCCATCGGCGGCTTCGAAGCTTTAGTGGACTATCTGGCTGACGACTACCAACTCGGAAGCCGCATCGCCGCGTTAGGATTGAAAGTAGATTTGTCCGACGTTGTCGTCGAGACCTTCCTGCCCCAATACACCCTGCGTAGTTTCTGGGATCACCAAGTGCGCTGGGCGCGCACCATCCGCGATTCACGCTTTTTCGGTTACATCGGTCTAGGAGTGACGTTCGGCCTGCCGTGGGCGTTGCTCACATTAATTTGCGCTGGCGGGTCGAGTTGGGCGTGGGCGTTGCTGGCTCTAACCGCGGCGTTGCGCATGTTGACGGCGATCGTGGTTGGAAGTCTTGTGCTCGAAGATAAACAAGTAATCACCACGCTGGCGTGGCTTCCAGTGCGCGATCTAATCGCGCTCGCAGTGTGGATCACCAGCTTCGCCGGTCACGACATTTCATGGCGAGGAGATAAATTCAAACTGCAAAACGGCAAACTAATAAAAATAAATGGAGGACGCGCGTCCTCGCCCGTCTAGCGAGAATTAATCGTGAGCAGCTCCAGCGAGGACGTGCTGAGAACTCGTCTCCAAAACCTCGCGTACTTTCCGCGCCAGAGTTTTCAATGAAAATGGCTTCTGCAGGAACCCTTGAGTAACATCTATCTTCCCGTGCTGCAGAATGGTTCTCTCCGCATAGCCGGAGACGAATAACACTTTCATGTCCGGCCGAATGTCAGCCAATTTTGCGGCCAACGCCGGCCCGCTCATCCTAGGCATCACCACATCGGTAATCATCAGATGAATCGGCCCATCGTGCTCGCGCGCCTCGCGTAAAGCATCTTCGCCATCGAATGCTTCGAGCACGTTATAACCGCTGCGGCTGAGAAATTGCCTTGACGCTTGCCGCACCGAGGCTTCGTCCTCGACCAAGAGGACAGTTTCGCAGCCGCGTGGGGATTGTGTCGCAGGCTTCGTCACGCAAGCCTCGCATCTAAGAGACTGCACTTGCGGGAAGTAAATCTTAAAAGTAGTTCCCTGCCCCGGCTCGCTATAGACCCAGATAAATCCGCCGTTCTGCTTCACGATGCCATAAACAGTGGCCAGCCCCAACCCAGTTCCTTTGCCTTCCTCTTTAGTAGTGTAAAAAGGCTCGAAGATATGCGGCAAATCTTTGATCGCGATGCCCTGGCCCGAGTCGGCCACGGTCAGCAACACGTAATCTCCCGGAGGCACGATGGAATGCCGCTGTACGTACGCCTCATCCACTTCAACCGTCGCGGTCTCGATGGTAAGCGTGCCGCCGCCGGGCATGGCATCACGCGCATTCGCCGCGAGGTTCATTACTATTTGCTCGATTTGCACCGCGTCCGCTTTGACCTTTCCGAGATTCTGTTCGGGAAGGAAAATCAGCTCAATGTCCTCACCAATCAGCCGCGGCAGCATGATCTTAATTTCTGCTATCACCGTGTTCAAATCGAGAACTTGCAACAACTGCACTTGCTTACGGCCAAATGCCAGCAGTTGGCGAGTCAGGTCAGCGGCGCGGCGGGATGCAGTTATGATTTCAGCGATGTTTCGTCGCAGAGGATCGTGCTCGGCCAGCGAATCCAGCATCAGTTCAGCGTATGCGCTGATTACCAGCAGCAAGTTATTAAAGTCGTGCGCCACGCCGCCAGCCAGCCTGCCGATGGCGTCCATTTTCTGGGCTTGCCGCAAGTCTGATTCCAGTTGGCGACGCTCCGTAATGTCGCGTCCGGTGGATATAAAGTGCGTGATCTCACCAGTCGCGTCGCGCAGTGGGGTCAGCGCTTGTTCAATAATTAACGTGTCCCCATTCTTCTTCCGGTCCATAACAATTCCACGAAAAACATTGCCGGAAAGAACCGTATTCCACATCTCTTCATAAAGCTCGCCCGCCTGCTGCTCAGACTTCAATATCCCCAGAGTTTGGCCGATGGCTTCTCGTCGCGAGTACCCGGTCACAACCTCGAACGCCGGATTCACATATTCCATGACGCCCGATCGATTCATAATGATCACCGAGTCGGTCGACTGCTCGACCAGTCGCCAAAGCTTGCGCAATGTGACCTCGGAATCCGAATTCACTTCTGCGGCGCTGGGCGGGGCGACTGCCGCTTGGATCGCAACTTCGATTGCGCCTTTGCTCACGGGATCGCTTAGAAAAATGAGCGGGACGCGAGAATGATGTTGGCGAACCCTGCGCAGCAGTTGAAAAGCATCGTCATCAGTCGAGTCGCTACTGCAAAGTAAAAGGTCATAACATCCGTTTCCGTTCTGGTTAACCAGGTCGGCGGGCGAAGCCACGTGCTCGAGATGCAAATGCCCGTCGTGTTTTTCGGTCAGGAGTTCACGTAAACAAATGAAATTCTGCTTGCTCCCTCCGACCAACAGCAAGCGCGGTGACCGCGCGGGAGTCTTGGCAGCTTTCGGTTTTCTCATGGCGTTGTTCATCGCTAGTGGTTACATCGGACGTTGACCGTGGGAGCATGTGACCTGCGAGGTGGGCTTTTGAAAAGAAAGGTGACCAGAGTTCCAATTCGGGAAGGCGGGGTTTCTTAAGAGCTTTTAATCGAACATCGCAATGACGGCCGCTTCCACGGAAATTGCGCGCTGTTGATGAAATCAAATTTTGTCAATGACTACAAGCCGGCCACGCAGGCGGAGGGCGCGTCGCCCAGGGTGTTGCTCAAGTTGCGGCGCGTGGCATATGTACAAAGGCATCAATCCGCTGCGAAACAATGACATGGGAAATTTCGTCACCGAATTAGCGGACGGTCAGGGCACAAGCTCGCTGCATATCATCATCCTGGGGGTAAAAGGTTCTCAGCTCCGTTTCGCCGGCATCGGGCGCCCTTATCAGCCTGCTGACTTTAACCTGTCCGAAGACAAGGGATTCCGATTTCCTTTTCCTCCAACCCATGTTCGCAAACCTCGAAACCGAAGGGTGGACCATGTTCGACCTGCGCGGCCTGCGCAAGGGATTCCGCGCTCTCGAACCGGTGGGCAAAGAGATGGAACGCATCATTTTCGGATACGACTTGATGGTCCAAATTCCAAATGCGACACCGTCGAAGCAAATTTAATAATGGACCATTCGCTTCCAATGCCGGTGGGTTTGGAGGAAAATAGATGCATGGGTGAGGTGACTATGCGACACGGTTTTTGTGAACTCCTGTGCGTTTCGCTTTTGGCTCTTTCTACATCAGCGCTCTCTCAGCAGATTCGCGGCGATTACATTGAGACCCGCAGCGCAGACGTCTACACCGGCCAATGTTTTGCTAACGGCGAAGTAAATCTTGTCGGCGACGAAGCCATTCTGGCATGGCACATTCAGAGCGGAAGCTGGGACGGCGTGCCACTCGAAGGATTGACTGTTGCCGCGGCTGTGCACGCCAACGCCACGCTCGGCGATCCCTACGCGAATCCCTATCCCGCGCGCGCCGTCCTGTTGGTGGACGACCAGGCAACCTCTCAGCAAAGTTCGGCGCTGATCGCATTCGCGCATCAGATGGGCGGCGAACTTCTGCGTAACGCCAAGCAAGTGATTTCTGCGCCCATGGAACTGGCGGTGAATCCGGAGCGTCACGGCGTAGCGTTGTTGCGGGCAGGGCAATTCGCGACTGTGCAGACCCGTCCCGTCAACGGCAAAGACCATGTTTGCGGCAACGAGGTGACTTTTTATCCGCCGCTGACGCAACTGACCCACTCCATGCCGGCGGTAGCTCTGACTGATTCCTATCGCGGCCCGGGCCTCGACGTCGATTGGGAATCGCACGGCAGACGCAGCGCTTTCGTAGGGACCTTCGTGCGCTGAACTGGATTAGGCCTTCAAACGCGATCTTAGAAATGCTTCAAATAGCCCGCTGCTAGCTGGTTTCGGCCCGGTATGGCGCTGTTTTCCGCTTGAGAAGATCTCCTCAGACCAAAGTAACGGCGCGAATTACCAAAGCGCATGCACATGGGACATCTATTAGCTAGGGTTCGCGGGTGAGATGTTAAGTCAGTAATTTTCTCCCTCTAGAAAGCCGGCGAGCCATGGGAAAAGGTGATTTTCTCGACGAAGTTCACGTTCGAATCCTGCGGGTGACGGAAGATCTGCGCGCGATTCAGCAAACCCTGAACTGCGCAGCCATGCAAGCGCCGAGCGATCCCGAGTTGATGGAAGTACTTTGTGAGCTGCCGGAGATCGAGTCGCTCAACGTTCTGAAGTCGGCCCTCGACCAGATGCGCCACTTCCTCTGGTTCTATGTGCAGGTGATGACCAACGAATCCGAGGACGGCGAACGGCTGCGACAAAGCATTGGTCAGAAATCATCCGCGGATAGCATGGTCAGCCCCAGGGTAGCGGCTGCGGAGAAATTCAAACGAGCGGCGGACACCGCACTGCTGCAATACTTATCTGACGGCAAGGTTCGAAAACCCAACTAGACCTACCCCCTCTTATCGACTGCCATCCCCGACCGCAGCTTCTCATACCCGAAGGGATGAGAAGCGCAGTGGAGGGACCCGCTCCGCTGTTTCTAGCATGACCAGCAACGGAGCAGGAACAGTACGCACCGCAAGCAGCATGGTGTGGTCGTTCGTTACGGATGTGCGTAACTAAACTTGACAAATTTTTTACAGATAAGTGACATCCCGCCACGGGCTAATCAATCATAGTCTTCTGCCAGCAGCACGGTTCTCAGCGATGGAACCAAAATTTTCAAATCCAAGAAGGTAGTTTATGAAGATTCCCCCAAGGCTGTTCCTTCTCTTCGTTTTCGCGCTGCCGGGATTACAAAGCCTGGCGGGCGCGCAGCCGGTCGCAAATGCTCGTGCTGGATGCACACCTAACGGAAATATTTTCAACGTCGAATCCCCCCAGAACGCTAATCTGCTGAGCCAATTCGATGAATCGGTGGCATTGCTGGTCAACGACTCGAGCAATGGCGATGATTTGATTGTAGGGACGGCCGAAGACCGCCGCCCACTGGTGGACCAGTCATTCCCGTTTAACGACGCGTTTTACGTGGGGCGCAACAGCTCTGACTGCGGCGCGGCCGTGGACGGAGGCATGCCTCTCATCAGCTTCAACGGGCAGCTTTTTGAGGCAGCCTCGGTTACGGGCCCCGTGGTAGCGGCGGACCCAGCGCACCACGCCTTCTTCTTCGGCGATTTGTACTTGGCGGAGAGTCCCGACGTCAGCGAAATCGCTATCCTGAAAACCACAACCAGCGACTTGCTCAACACTACTAATTGCCCTAACGGAACACTGCAGAATTCCGTGCCATGCTTCGAGCCCTTCGCCGGTGGAGTAGACTTTTCGCCGTTAAACACGAACCCGTCGAATCCGTCGCTGGCGGTGGACCAGCGAAAGACCGGCACGGGGAGCGGGGACGTTTACGTGGCCGCGAATTTGCAAACCGCGGGGCAGAACCTGCAACTGACGATCGCGGCCTGCACCAACGACAAGCTAACATGCGGACAGGCGACTGCAATCAACGACTTCGGTCAGTTTGATGACGCGCGTCCCACTATTCAGGTACGCACAGATGGTTTGATTACCATTTCCTACCAGCGAATGCTTTCTTCCGGGTCCGGCTTCCAGTACAAATTTGTGACCTGCACGCCCAATGGCGCGCCCGAGCCTCCGGCGTGCGGCAACCCTGTAGTCGCGGCTCAGCCGAAGAATCCGGCAATCGGCCAAGGCGGAGAAACGGCGATCTTCATCAACTCCAGACCAGTGCACGTGAACCGGCAGGAAGCGGGTGGCAAGACTTTCACCACCTTCCTGATTTACGCCGACTGCGAGGTTCCTGCCATCCAGACTCCGCTGGTGACCTTCTGCCCCAAGACCAATGTTGAGCTAACCCATTCCACGGATGGCAAGACTTGGTCTACCCCGGAGAAAGTCAGCGCTGCTCAGGGGCAACAATTTGAGTCCGCGATGGCTCTCGATGAGTCAACCGGGACGGTGAACATCGCGTACTATTCCACCGAAAATGATGTCCAGAAGCTGACCTCCCAGGTGTTCCTGGCGCAGATATTGCCGGGCTCTACCATGGTGAGCACGCCCCATCAGCTTACAAAACAGCTCTACGATGCCCAGTTCTTTGGCTCTTTCTTCAGCGGTTACGGCGACCACATTGCGGTGGCCGCTGGCGGAACTGGCAACCCAGGGGAAAGCAAGGCCTATGTCCACTTCACGGGCACACCGGTGGATGGACTTTACAATGGCCGACGCTTCCCGATCGACACGAATACGTTGACGCGCTTCGACTACTAGCGACCTGCACACAAGATTATCCTTTGGAGAAATGGAAATGAAAGCACTCAAGATCGGAAAGTTCATGGCGGTTTGCCTGCTATTGCAATGCCTGCCTGTGCAGGCGCAACAAATCCTTGTGGACCGCGTAACCGTGGCGACCGCGCGGGAGCACTCGACTCTCCTGAAACCAGCAAGCTCATCCGCGAAAGTGGATCCGGTGGGAACCGCTCGACAGATGCGGGCACGAAGATTTGCCGCCAGCATGGCCCATTCGTTGCAAGCTACGCCTGCTGCTGCCGGAATCGTGCCCTGCGGCGGACCCAACGGCACCCGCTTCAACCTTGAGCCGCGGGCGAACGCCTCCATTCAGGAAGCGCCCACGGCCGACTTCATCCTCAACGGAGTTGGGATGGACAACGACCTGATCGTGCAGGTGGGAGACGGCGCAGTGGAACGCGGACCGGCCTACTCAGGCGGTGGATACTTCGTGCATACCTCGCAGACCGCCGATTGCAGCGTACAGTTCGAGGGCGGCCTGCCCACCTTTATCGCTCAAGGCGATACATTCTCCAGCGGCGAAGGAATTGTGAGAGCCGACAATGTCCGCAAGGCGTTCTTTGCGGTTGCAGGCGTGTTGGGCAGCAGCCTTTCCGGGATCGGCCTTTACCGCGCCTCGGCTGCAGACCTGTTGAATCCAGTGCGTTGTCCGAACGGAACCCATACTCTGGCCCAAGCCAAGTCCTGCTGGGAACAGACCAAGCCGGCGTTCCTGGACCAGTTGCCGGCCTTTGATGAGGGCGGTACTCCGTTCTTGGCTGTGGACGAGCGCCCTACCGGCACCGGCGCGGGCGATGTGTACGTGCTTTATGTTTCGGCCAATGAAAGCGCGATTTCCATCGTCGCTTGCACCAATTCTCTGCAATGCGGAAACCCAACCACGATCTTTACTGCCGGTAGCGGCCAGCAGTTGCTGCAATTCGCCGCCGATGTACAGGTGGCGCCTACGGGAGTTGCCACGGTTTCGTTCTCGACTGAAAACGATCACGATGCGTCAGGTACAGTCATGTTTGCCTCCTGTACTCCGGCAGGCGCGCCGAAAGCTCCGGTGTGCTCAACTCCCAATGTGGTAGCGAACCTGCCCGCGTCCCAGTTTCTGACCCTGCAGTTCCCGGTGGAAAACACCGCCTTCTTCCTGGAGCAAACCATCCCGCGGCACTCCAGCCGGCCGGGACCGGGATCCGATTTCACTACTTTCATGGTATATGACGATTGCCGCGATCAGTTTTTGTCCGCTGGCACCTCCATCTGTGTGGCCAGCGAGGTAAGCATGACCATATCGACCAACAGCGGCAAGACCTGGTCGGCGCCGGTTTCGGTCAACACCAAGCCAGGGCATCACCTGCTGGGCAACGTAGCTGCAGATGTATCGACGGGCACGGCGAACATTGTGTACTTCAGCACCGAAGGGGACCCCAACTTTCACAAAGTTCGAGTGATGCTGAACCAGGTCGCTCCGGACTCGACTACCGTGGGGCCCCCTTCGCTCATCACAACCAAGCTCGACGCCGCGGATGCTTTTGCTCCTTGCTTATGTTTCCTTAATGCGGTGGAGGTGGGAGCGGTGGCGCGCGGCACGGGGGCAACCGGTCACAGCCGCTTGTACACGTCGTTCAACTCCAGCGCGGTCAACGGCACTTATGAAACCGAGCCTTTGCCCGACCTGAACAACCACATCAGCCTGTTGAGGTTTTGACCCACATTTTGCACCGGACTTCCTGAAAACCGGGAGAGACTATCACCCTGTCATCCTGAGCCAAGTTGCCGTCGCGAAGCGGCGGCAACGCAGTCGAAGGCCCCCGAGCAAGCGGCACCCCATGTGCCGCTTCAGGCAGTTCTCACCAGTCCGTCAAAATCATCAACGGTTGTCATCCCCATCTTTATGACAACGACGGCGGTGTCATAGACGGGATGACAATGCGTTGGGATATATATAGAAGAAGCAGAACGTACCCATACAAAAATCCCGTTGTCTCGAACGCGCTGCTAGAACGCGTAGCGTAGCGAGAATTGCACCAGCCGCGGCGTGCCGGTTGTGCCCACAATCTTTCCGAATGGGCTGTTAGTCGGGCTCGCCAGGTAGGCCTCGATATCCGTGACTGTGGGGTTAGCGAAGTTGGTGTGGTTCCAGATATTGAAAAAGTCGGCGGTGAAGCGGACTTCATGGCGTTCCCCAATTCGGA
>Ga0185299_10008022_pt1 | contig 10603 bp, 14 predicted proteins | sample PaiPotPPA55metaG_FD_128002 | JGI IMG/M metagenome (GOLD analysis project Ga0185299, IMG submission 128002) | Iron sulfur acid spring bacterial and archeal communities from Banff, Canada, to study Microbial Dark Matter (Phase II) - Paint Pots PPA... ...
AGCTCATCAAGGCGACGCCCTCGAACACGGGTGCCGACCGCGAAGTAGCCAAAGAACGCCAGCGAGCCGCTGAGGGGGGGCTAGCAGAGTTCCATCGCGAGTCGAGACGCAGGGTCGCCGAGGTGCGCAAGGGTCGGAAGCGGGCACGGTGAACAGTACAGCAGGCGCACACGTTGCCACCGAGGGAGCCACCGACGAACTACCAGCGCTCTGCCCGATGTGCAGCGGCCTACTGCTGAAGCGGTGCCGAGTGTGCAAGTTGCCCAAACCTCGCACTGAGTTCCACCACAACGCCACCAAGCTCGACCAGCGAGCCACCACGTGTGCAGCCTGCACGGCCACCGTGAATGAACGCCAGCGGCTTCGACGTGGCCAGAAGAGTGCGCCCAAAGACCGCGCCCGTGTAGCTGTACACAGCAAGTTCAAGGGATCAAACTCCGACTAGAATACCGCTGACTCCCCCGAGGGATCGCATCATGTTCGTCAATGGGATTTGGATAGGTCTGGGCGTAGCGGTGGCCTGGTTTATCGTAATACCGCTGATTGCTTTTATTCTGTCGTTGATACCGCTTGCCTTCTTAGGACTGGTGGCACTGTTGAACCGCGAGTCGTCTTCGGCCCCTTCTACTGCCAAGATGTCGCGGCGCGATCTGAAGAGGCGACAAGCGCTCGGCTATGACACTCATCTACCGTTGCCTCCCCCGTGGTGGAAACGGATTTTCTTTAAGTTGAATCTAATGTCGACTCTAAAGGATATGTTCGCCTCTGCGCGTGATGAGGTTGCATATCGAAGATCGCTGGGGTACGACACGCCCGAACAAAAGAAATCCGACTCGCCCTAGGTGGCCCGCTTGTGACGCCTGCGGCTGCGCGTTGAGAGAACCGATGCTACGGTGAGTGCTACGAGATGTGCTATGGTTTGCGTCCTTGAGACGCTTCGGCACCGATGGTGCCCTTGCAGAATCAACGGCTTAGCTTCTCCCGCGACGTTTTCGAATCTCGTAGGGAGCGCCAACAATCAACGAGTTACGCCCATGTCACTCCGTTATGTCCACTTTATGTCCACTATTTTCGAGGACTTGCAGCGGCCGTGTGATCAAGCCGCTCCGGACGCCGGCGTTGTGTCATAGGTGCCGGTCGCGAGATCTACACGCACGGACTTGGCGATCGGCTCGGGCCTCACTTCACGTCCTTCTCGTACCAATCGGATCAGGCGGTGGCGCTCGAGCAGCTGCAGGGAGCGAGATATATTCGGCTGCGCTCGACCGGTCCGCGCTACCAACTCGGTTACGCTCGCAGGGCGTTCGCGCAGCAAGATGCCCAGTAGCTCGAGCGCCTCGCGCGAGAGCGCAGCCAACAGCGGCGCTGCAGGCAGCGGCGAAGCCCGCCGTTCGCCACGCCCCACAGCACGCATTTCTTCCCGCAGCTCAGTCAGCGATTTGCGTGTCATCGTCGTCCTCCATCTCAAGCTCGACCTCTTCTGCCTCGAACTCAAATGCGTAGCCTTCTTGCCGACAGGCCCGTTCGATGGCGGTAAAGAAATCGTAGATCAATTCGTCTGCACCACGAAACTCATAAGGCACAAGTTCTGCCGGGCGTCGGAAGCGATGCCGGTGGTCATAGGGTTGCGCGTGCGAGGTACCATGTGCGTTGTCAAAGCCTAGTAGCCGTGTCCCGTCTATATCATGCAGCGTGAAGGCATACTTGATGCCCTGCGGTCGCGCTGGAGTCACCTCAATCTCGGCGACCCGGATTCGGATACTCCAACCGTTCACGAGCCAGTATCGACGGCGGTCGTAGTCCAGAAGACGGCGCATCGCCTCATCGAGCATGATTTAATATATCAGATGGGGATATATAATGGAAGCTCAACGATCCACCCCCGCAGCTCGGAAGCTACGGAGTCTGCCAAGCCCGCTTCCCGAATTCAGCGTCGGCGTCTGATATCCCGCCGGGTGTCGGCGGTTTCCATCCCGCCAGGTTCGCAGCGCACCCGCCGGCTGACCTACCGCGTCCGCTCAAGGACCTTGGGGTGTCCGCGCTCGGGTCCCTCCGGTTTGACCCGACGCTGCTGTTCCTTGAATCGGATGAGTTGCGCGGCCAGGCGTTGCCGGTCGGTGAGGACGGGCGGGAGATGCATTGCGAAATAGCGGACTTCGCCCGCAAGGATCTCCTCGCCTTGGTCGTCCAGTACGTCTGCGGCCTTCATCCAGCTTGCTACCAGCGATTCGCGCGTCTCGAGCAGCCTTTCGCGCGCCGGGTCCTCGATCGTCCCAGAGCGCGACAGCTCTGTTGCGATACCGAGCACACGTTCGCGCATCACGGCGGACTTGGACTTGCCGTAGACCTGTGCTTTGAAGATCCATTCCCGGCGTTTTGTCTTGTTTTCGCCTCGAATGGCCCGTGGCGTGGCGTTGGCTGATTCGCTCGAATTCACCTACGATTGCTGCCCCATTGGCGTCGCGGAAAATCCGATTAGTGGTCTGCGTGGAATGCGAGGGCAGATCTCGGCTCCAACTACACCAGTGGTGAACCGGAGGTATCGGGTAACCCATTCAGGTATTGGGGCGTCTTACCCGAGGACTTCTGGTGATAGTCGGCGCTGAAGCGTTTTCCTCCACGGAAATCACGCGGTTATCTGGTCGTGATCAGTCGATCGGTAGAGTTTCCACAATGAGGCCGCGATAAATCGCACCCTTGTGTCGATGCTTAGCCACTTTCTGATATTCGGGACTCTCGTACCATTGCTTGGCGTCCTCAAAGGATGGAAATTCCGCGATAACCACCCCCTCGGGAGCCGGCCCTTCGAGCACCTCTTGGCGGCCGTTGGCAGCGCGGAATTTGATCGGCAGTCCTTCAAGGATCGGCCTCACCGCCTTTGCATAGGCATCGAGTTCGGACTGATCGAGGGTGCGCTCACGGATAAAGATTACATAGGCAGGCATTTCATCGTCCTGGAGCCTCTTGGCCCGCTTGGTCGGGTGGAGTGGTTTAAGCACACAAATAATGGTTCGTTGCGGCTGCCGGCGTGCGGGCGTTGGTTTATCTCTTTCAGCGCCCGTACCCGGTACACGGTGTTCAATGGCGGATAACGACCTTGCCTATGACCTTGCGGCCCGCATAGTGGCTCCAACCAGCCTTGGCATCGTCGAAGGAAAACACGCTGTCGATGACCGGCCGGATTTGATGCTGCGCCATCACGCGGCAGAGGTCCTCCAGGTCACGGCGGCTGCCCGTCGCGATCGGCTGGAACCTCGCTTGGCTCATGAAGACGGACCAGAAGTCCATTCCGCCATCAGCGGTCGCCAGAGCCCCCACCAGAGAGACTTGGCCGCCATAGGCGACGGCTTTGGTTGACTGCGTCAGCGTGCCAGGTCCTCCGACCTCCACGACCCGATCCACGCCGCGACCGCCCGTGAGCGCGCGCACCTGATCGCCCCAATTCGATGAATCGCGAGCGTCGATCACTTCGTCGGCACCCAGCTCACGCAGACGTGCCGCGCTCTCTGGATTGGTCGTCGTCGTGATCACGCGTGTGCCGAGCGCCTTGGCGAGTTGAAGCGCAAACAGCGAAACCCCACCCGTTCCTTGGGTGAGGACTGTGTCGCCCGCCCTCACACCCGACAAGGCGGACCACGCCGTCACAGCAACGCAGGGCAGTGTCGCCGCCTCCTCGAAGGTCAGGTACTCTGGCATCGGGACGAGCGCTTCGGCGCTGACGGCCTTGTACTCGGTCAGCCAGCCGTCGTGATCGACAACCCACTGCTCGGGCATCGCATTGAACGATCCGCCGAAAAAGTTGGGGAAGAAGGAGTTGATGACCCGGTCGCCGACTTTGAACCGCTTCACGCCTGCGCCGAGTTCCACCACTTCCCCCGCGCCATCCGAGAGCGGCACGCGGCCGGGCGGGACGGGCGCTGGATAGGCACCATTCAGGATCATCATGTCGCGGAAGTTAAGGGAGCTTGCCCTTACCCTGACGAGCACCTCGCCGTTCCTCGGCGATGGCATGTCTCGCTGGGAAAGGACGAGGCCGTCCAAGCTGCCAAGCTTATCTAGTTGATATGCCCGCATTTTTGAGCTGTTCGGGTTCATGATTGAGGCTCCTTTTCGACGTTCGTTGATTTCTATGGCGAAGATATACGGCATCAGCTACTGTTCGATAATCCGCTACATATAGAACGGGCTGTATAGTTGGACTTATCAATAGAGCGAACGCATTTGGACGGCCTGGTCATGTTCCTCGCCGTAGCCGAGCTTCGCGGCTTCCGAGCCACCGCGCGGCATCTCGGTGTGACCCCATCTGCAGTCAGTCAGGCGATACGCAGCCTTGAAAAAAGAGTTGGCGCTCCACTTTTCTCGCGCACCACGCGAAGCGTTGGTCTGACCGAAGCAGGTGACCGCTTGCTCGCCCATGCGCGCCCAGCCGTGGACATGTTGACGGCGGGCCTGGATGCAGCGAGCGGATTAGGTGGGCAGATCAGCGGCCGGTTGCGCGTCAACGCACCTCGCCCGAGCTTGCCGCTGCTGGTGAACCGATTGCTACCCGACTTTTTGGACGCCCACCCCAACGTTCATTTGGAGCTGGTGGGCGAGGATCGACCGATTGATATTGTCGAGGAAGGATTCGATGCTGGAATACGGCTCGGAGGTTTCGTTCAGGTGGACATGGTGGCAGTGTGGCTAACCCAGCCCGAACGGTTCGTAGTTGTCGGCGCTCCGGCCTTCTTCCACAAACATGGCCGACCGACTTCTCCTAATGACCTGCATGGCTACCGTTGTATTCTGCTCCAGCAATCCACACGAGTTCTCGACCAATGGCAGTTTGCCGTCGATGGTCAACGACTCACGGTCGGGATCGAAGGTCCTCTCGTGGTCAATGACGTCGAGGCTTGCATCCGTTCAACCCTTCGCGGAGCCGGGCTCTTCCGACTGCCGCGATCCCTGGTGATGTCCTATCTTGGAAGCGGAGATTTGGAGTCAGTTCTCGACTCCTATAGTGAAGAGGTCCCCGGACTTTCGCTTTACTACCCAAGCAGAAGCCAGTCGCTTCCGAAGTTGCGCGCCTTTGTCGAATTCGCGACCAAAAGGATGCGAAGAAAGTTCCGGCCGGGCGACTACCTCCCCACCCCGGTAGCTCGAAACCGGTGAGGTGACCTCTTGCCGCTTACCGTGCGGTGGGTATCAGACCTTCTTGTGGGCTTTCGCGAGGGCCAATGATCCGCCCGACATCCATGGACGAATTCGCCAACATGGGAGGTGCTCATGCGCTATGTGATTTTCGCCGAGCGAGCCGGGTTAAAGTTTACCGGTTTGCAGCCATGCGCCGTGGGCGGGTTCTCGTGTGATGGGCGCTTATTGGACTGAACTATCGGGTGAAGACCGTTTTGCCGTGCGTCCTGCCCTCCCACATCGCACGGAAGGCCTCTTCGGCGCGTTCCATGGGAAGGACATTTCCGATCTCCGGCGCGATGCCAGCGCCGGCGATGAAGGACATCATGTTCTTCATGTCCTGAAGCGTGCCCATGATCGAGCCGCATATAGTGATCTGCCCGCTAATCAGCGGTAGCAGTGACAGCTCAACATGCATGCCAGTTGTGCCGCCGGTGACGACGACAGTTCCGCCGCGCGCGACCGAAGCCAGGGAGTGGCTCCACGAGGCCGTACCGATGTTGTCAACGACCGCCCGAACCTTGCGCGGCAGCGGCTCGTTCGCATCGAACGTGCGATGCGCGCCGAGCCTTTCCGCCAGCGCGCGGCTCGCCGCACTGCGACTGGTCACCCAGATTTCAAAACCTGCGGCGTGCCCGAGTTGGATCAGCGCGGTGGCCATACCGCCCGACGCGCCCTGCACGAGCAAGGTTTCCCCAGGCTCAAGGTTCGACTTGGTGAACAGGGCCCGATAAGCCGTCAGCCAGGCGGTACCAAGCACCGAGGCGTTAAGGGTCGACAGCCCTTCCGGCAGTACGATCGCATTGCGCTTCGGCACCGCGACGTAATCGGCGAAGGTGCCGGGTACGAATTCGCTGAAAATATGCCAATGGGGGTCGAGCGTTTCGTCGTCGCGCCAATCGTCGCTCCCCATCACCGGATAGATGACGACCGGCGTTCCATCATCGAGCGTGCCCGCACCGTCATTGCCCATGATGATCGGGAACGGAATCCCTTCCCGATGCGACGTGATCCCGCGCAGCGTAAACAGGTCATGGCGGTTGAGGGTGGCGTGCGAGAGCTTTACCCGCACCCATCCCTCCCGCACCTCAGGCTCGGGCTGCTCCCCGAGGCGCAACGCGGAGAGTGGATCGTCCTTGTCCGCGTGCAAGGCATAGACTGCAAACATCACCATACCTCCTGGTTTCAGACCGTCGGCACGGTGCCGCCGTCGATGACATACTCGCTTCCCGTGATGGAACCGGCGCGGGGCGAAACGAGGAACGCCACGAGATCTGCCACTTCCTTCGGTTTGGCCGGACGGCCGATCGGGATGCCGCCGAGGGAATTCATCACGATTTGCTTGGCCCCTTCGTAGTCGGTGCCGTTTTGCCGCGCGATTTTGGTGACCAGGCCGACCGCGCCATCCGTTTCGACCCAACCCGGTGACACCCGCACCACGCGCACGCCTTTGGGGCTGACTTCCTTGGACAGACCCTTGCTGTAGTTGCCGAGCGCCGCCTTGGCGGCGGCATAGGCTATCGTCGCTTCGGGCAGAGGTAAGACCCGCTGGATCGACGTGATATGGACGATGACGCCGGAGCCCTGTTCGACCATCGCGGGCAAGAGCGCTCGATCGAGGCGAACAGCCGCGAAGAGGTTTTGGCCGAGCGCCTTGTCCCATTCACCGTCGTTCAGTACGGCATAGCCGCCCGCCGGCGCTGACGAACCGCCGACGACGTGGACGATGATATCGACCCCGCCAAGGCGCTCCTTCACGGCCTGAGTGACGGTCGCGCAGCCGTCGGGGGTTGATACGTCCGCAATCACAAACAGGTCAGGGTCGGCAATCTGCTCGGGCTTGAAGCGAGCCGTCGTCAAAACCTTGGCACCCGCATCGCGTAGTGCAATGACGACGGCTTCGCCGACGCCCTTGGTGCCGCCCGTGACGAGCGCGCGGCGGCCATCCAGTTCGAGGCTGTCGCTCACGGGATGATTTCCAGCGCCGCGATCTTGTCGCCTTCGAGCTCGAAGAAGAAGCGAAGGTTGACGGGGCTGCCGGGGAAATTGCCGGTGAGCCGACTGGTGACGACAGTCTTTCCGTCCTCCCGTTCGGACGCGAAAGGCTCACTCGTATATGTGTATTTGCCCTCGGCTTTCCATTTCTTAATGGCGGCCAAGCCGTTGTACGTGTGGCCCTCGTCCTTCACGATGGCGCTTTCAGTGAAACACCGAGCAAGGGCCGTGCTGTCACCTTTGTCAGCAGCGAAATAGGCGGCGATGGGTTTTGCTAGATCAATAGCCATTGTGGTTCCTTGCCTTGAAGGTCTCGTAATCATCTGACGTGGTTACGAGTCCGGTTGCGATGAGTAGACGATAGCTATAGGCTTACCAAATGGCAAGAACCCACAAAAAAGTAAGGTACTCACCGAAAAGTAAGGTGAAATACACGGCGACTACCGCTGCAACCGGCGTCGAGCAGGCGTTTAAGCTCTTGGAAGGCCGGTGGAAGCTTGTAATTCTCTTCCATCTCTTCGGTGGCAAGCTGCTCCGATTTTCCGAACTTGAGCGCGCAATCCCGGGCATTTCGCAGAAAATGTTGATCCAGCAACTCCGACAGATGGAAGGCGCCGGGATTGTGCGGCGAATTGTGCATCACCAAGTGCCGCCCAAGGTTGAGTATGGCCTGACCGAATGGGGCCAGGCGTTATGTCCAGCCCTCGACGCATTGCTAACATGGGCCGAGCAGCGCGACTCAACATGTAACTTATAGGCCAAGGCTCCATCGCCCTGATCCTGCCGCCGAGCCAGCGATTGACGGACTCGAGACCGGATATCCACACGCGCGCCACCTCGAGATTCTTCTCCGTCTCGTTGCGATCGTCTCCCTTCAGTTCTTCATCGTCTGCTTCGGGTGACCTGCCTGGCGTTCGCCGTACCAGTTGTAACCTAGGAAGATGGCTGTCAACAGGATTGGTCAGATCCGCTTCGAGGTCTAGCTGACTGCGGCTGCTGCTAAGGAGCGGAAGCAAGCGTGGCTGGCCAACGCTGCGGCCAAATGACGCGACACCGTTGAATCGCGGGCGAGCGCTGCGGTAATTCGGGCAGAGCCATAGCGTCATATAGACAGGCCTGTAACTCCAACCGCTCGTACACGGCCTCTCCGTCCTGGCCAGCTCTGCAAGCAGACTGAACAGCTTTGGTTATCGCTCGTTCTCGATTGGCGAGGTACTGTTCATGAGTCATCGGCTTAGGTGACGGGCCAGCGCAGCCCGAAACAATCAGACACGCGATGCCGAATGCAGCGATCGATGATTTCCGCATGACTTCCATTGCGCCAACCTCCTGGAAACTGCTTGCGGTAGAGCATAGCTGTGGGAGGTTTCACGCCGCTGCGACCGAGTCGGCTATTCACGAAACAGGTGCAGGACCGATGCTACCGGTGTGTGTTACGCGATGTGACATAGGGCCCAAACCATCATGTACGAGGACCACGGCCCCCGATCTTATGCGCGTAGCTTCATTTTCTTGAACATAACGCCAAAGCGCGAATCGCCTCGCAGGTTGGAAGGCAGCGCGTCGATCTTGATGTTGCTGCGCGTTTTCTAAGTCAGCCCGCGCGCCGACCCAGTCTATGGGCGCGCTTCAAGCACCAGATTGAACGGAGTCTCGGTAGCGCGCCTAAACCGGCCGAAGCCACCACCGGTCACGACTACCTCACGCAATCGACGCTCGCCCGCCTGCGCGCCTAGTGCGGGGCCATTGCGCGCAAGCGACACCGGCACGCAGATCTGCGACGATGCTCCGTACATAACTCGACCGACGGGATTCAGATTGTCTTGAACATTGTCGTTCGCGAACGGCTCGACGATCATTACCGTCCCGTCGTCCTTCAGCGCGCGTCGCGCATGCCGCGACACTCCAACGGGATCTCCCATGTCGTGAAGGCAATCGAAGAATGCAATGAGATCAAATGACTCGCCGCGGTAGCTCACTGCGTCCGCCTCCTCAAACTGCACGTTCGTAACGCCTGCGGCAGCGGCTCTTTCGCGGGCTGTTCGAATGGAATCGGCATGGTAGTCGTATCCGGTAATTTTCGAGTTGGGATACGTTTTGGCCATCAGAACCGCGCTGGCTCCATGACCGCAGCCGACATCGGCTACCTTTGCTCCCGCCTTGAGTTTTTCAACGACCCCGTCTAGAGCTGGCAGCCACGATGTGATGAGATTGGCGTTATAGCCGGCGCGGAAGAACCGCTCTGTTCCACTAAAGAGACAAGGATGGTGCTCACCCCATTCCATGCCCTTTCCACTCCGGAAATTGTCGAGGGTACGGTCTAAGGCGTGAAAAGTGGCTTCGACAATGTTGTAGGCGCCTGGCATGTCGACCGGCCCATTGGGGTCCGCGAGGCAAAGAGCCTGTTCTGGGCTCAGCGACCATTTATTCTTCGCCGCGTCGAACTGCACATATCCGCCGGCTCCCTGATTGCCGAGCCACTCGCGAACGTACCGCTCGCTCGTGTCGGTTTTCTCTGCCAGGTCGGAGGATGTAATGGGGCCCTTGGCGAGTTCCTTATATAAGCCGAGCCGATCTCCGACCAGCATCAGTGCAGCGCTCATCGCTGCGCCAAGATCACCCACTGCCTTGCCGAGAAACTCATTGAGTTTCGATTCGTCGATAGCCATGTGAGATTCCTCCCCGGTATGTCGCGTTCGGTGAAGCGATCTAGCGCCGCTGGGCTTTTGCGCGGAGCATACGCCTGCAAAATCCTAGATTCCAACTTGTTGCGGCAGAGCTTGTGTGCGTCGCACCAACGTTTGTCCCACGTTTTACACCCCACCCGATCTCACTCGGGTAGCTGCACTTTCTTCTACATGGCGCCGAAGCTGCGCGAGTCTCGGCGGTTGTTTCTCGAGCTGTATTCCGCCATGGATGGTGAACAACGCGCGCCCCGCTCTTGAAAACCTGCCGGGGAACCGTCGACAAACCGTTGATTCAGAATGATCCACGGTCAGTCGACGATCCGTCCAGTGTGTTACGCGTTTGCACCCTGCATGAATTTCTCGGCGCGGCGGCGCATCTCGTCAGGTGGTATATCCTCGATGTGCGTTGCGACGGTCCATGTGTGTCCGAACGGATCTTGCAACGTCCCCGATCGATCTCCATAAAACTGGTCTTTGATGGGTTGCAGTTCCTTTGCTCCGCTTGCGACCGCTCGTTTGAAGACTTCGTCCACCCGCTCGACGTATATCATCAGGCCCACACCGGCTCCGCCCAGCGATTGTGGACTGCGGTGGCCCATTTCAGGATGTTCGTCTGCGAGCATGATTGCCGAATCGCCAATCCGGATTTCGGCGTGGCCGAGTTTGCCGTCCGGGCCCGGCATGCGCATCAGTTCGGTGGCGCCGAATGCACGTTTGTAGAAATCGATCGCGGCGGCAGCGCCTTTGAT
>Ga0185299_10008023_pt1 | contig 10603 bp, 9 predicted proteins | sample PaiPotPPA55metaG_FD_128002 | JGI IMG/M metagenome (GOLD analysis project Ga0185299, IMG submission 128002) | Iron sulfur acid spring bacterial and archeal communities from Banff, Canada, to study Microbial Dark Matter (Phase II) - Paint Pots PPA... ...
CAGCGCCAGATTATCCAGCCGGCGGTGAAGAAACTGATCTATGAAGCGATGGAGAACTGACCGCTTTATGCGCTGGTGCCGGTTCGTGGCTGATCTATCAGGCGCGGGGGAAGTGATAGGCATCGCCGCCATCCGGAGCAAGCCATGTCCGTGCAAGACACCGTAAAGGCCATCGGCGGCCGTTCCTTTCCGCCGCTTGAGGCGGCTTTCTGGATTGTCCTGACCGTCTATCTGGCCCTTGTGGTTGGTTTCGCCTGGAATCCGACGCCGCTCGCGCAAGGTCTGGCGGCTATCGGAATCCTGGCCGCCTGCATCCATGCGGCGCTTTCTTACGGCTGGAAGGATGCGCTGGCGCTTCTGGCGATCTGCCTCGTCATCACCTTCGCGATGGAAAACCTCGGCGCCGCTACGGGATTTCCTTTTGGCCACTACCATTTTGAAGTCGGATCGAACCTGCCGCATGTCGGGGCCATCCCGGTCATCGTCGGTCCGCTCTGGTTCGGCATGGGATATTTCTCGTGGATCGTGGCCGGGACCCTGCTTGGCGGCGCGCAGGCGCGGCTCGGCCGGAACATCGAACTCACTGCGTTGCCCGTCGTCGCCGCATTCGTGATGACGCAATGGGATGTGGTGATCGACCCGCCCGAATCGACCATTTCAAAAGCCTGGATCTGGCATGACGGCGGGGCGCATTTCGGCGTTCCGCTTTCGAACTATCTCGGCTGGCTGCTGACGTCGTGGCTGTTCTATCAGGCGTTCGCCCTTTATCTGAGCCGCCGGCGCTACGTGTCGGCGTGGACGGCCGGACACGGGCGCGCGCTCCGGCTCGTGGCGATTTTGCTGTATCTAGGTTCCGGCCTTAGCCATGTGACGCCGTGGCTCATCGGCCAAGGCGGCGAAGTCGTCGACGCCGCCAACCACGTCTGGCGCGTCGGGGATCTGCGCGAGACCACGGTCGTGATCCTGCTCGTCACGATGTTCTTCACATCGATGCTTGCGGCATTGCGGCTTGCGACGGATACCGCCGATCGCTGAGGACAGGTTATCTGTGCCGATGCGTGGAAACTGGCCGATGCGCTTGCGCTATTCGTATGCGAGACACCACCCCGGCGCGCGCACCCAGCAACGCTCTTCCGGAATATCGTCGGTCCCGTAAAGCCTCGTCACTTTTTCAAGGCCACTATTCCTGGCGTCGCCGTTCTTCAAGCCCTTACTATCGAAGGCCGCGAAAAGCGCCTTCTCGGAGGCTTCGTCGCGCACACCCACGCATGGATAAATATGGACGCCCGAGATGCCGCGGGCTGCGAAGTGGTGGGGATCATTCGGGTGGCGTGTGATCAGGAAGATCGCGCCGTAGGTCATTAAATGCCCTTGTTTAGTCAAAAAATTCACGGTCAGGGGAAGGACCATGCGACCACCGGGCTTCAAAGCATCGAGCCAGATATCGGCCGGACGCGAAGCACCGGCGTTGACGTAAATCACATCGGCGGGGTCGAGCGGCATTGTCGCGCCATCGCCGTGGATCACCTCGACATTGGAAAAGCGGGCGAGGTTGTTGTGCGCGCGGGACGCCAGTTCGGGTTCGAGTTCAATCCCTGTAACCCGGCCGTTGCGCCCCGCCAAATGACTGATCACCGCCGTGTAGTATCCGGTTCCGGTGCCGATGTGCACGGCACGTTCGCCGTCCTGCAATCCCCCGATGGAAATAAGGAACGTCAGAAATGAAGGCTGGCCATTGTTGAGCCCCTTCTCATGCAGGATAGCGACCGGCGTATCCTGATAAAGATAGATCGGATCATCGGTGGGGGTCGCTTGATAGTCTTCAGGAAAGCGCATCAATTGCCATGGTCCTGGCGGCAGGAAATCCTCCCGGCGCAGATCCGCCAGCGCTTGCTCCAGCCGGGGATCGGTCGCTCGCGCCGCATGCACGATCTGCTTCGCAAAGACGCGACGCACAATTTCGAGCTCGTTTTCCGGTGTCATCGTTCAGCTACGTCCCTTGTGGGTATCACGCCGCCAGGACGACGTAGGTTACTTCGCCTCGGCTGGCTCGGCGACGAGCTTTACGCCGAATGAGTTGATGACCTTTCGGACTGTATCGAATTCGGGCTTCGATGACCCACTAAATGACTTGTAAAGACTCTCCCGGGAAAGACCGGTTTCCTTTGCCACGCTGGTCATTCCCTTTGCTCGGGCAATTGTATCCAGTGCGGCACAAATATAGGCTGCGTCGTCTGTTGCGAATGCCTCCGTCAGATATGCCGCGATAGCCTCCGGGGTCTTGAGATAATCCGCTGCGTCGAATTTTGAAATTTTTACCATTTGCATTCCTTTCATAGCTCGGCAGCTATTTCCTTCGCTCGTTTGATGTCCTTCGCTTGTGTGGACTTATCTCCGCCGCACCAGAGAAGGACGATGGTCTTGCCGGTTTGCTTAAAGTAAACGCGGTAACCCGGACCATGGGGCACTCTCATTTCGCTCACGCCCTCTCCGACAGGCTTCACATCGCCGGGATTGCCGAGGCCGAGGCGCTCGATGCGTGAGACGATTTTCGCCTTGGCCTTCTGATCAGCGAGACCTGGCAGCCATTCGTCGAATTCGTCGGTCTTTTGAACCTCGAACAGGACTGTATCCTATAGGATACAGTCCTTGGCGTCAATGAATTAAACCGGCGGTATTTGGCCCCTACGCCCCCCGCACGATCTCCCGCACCAGTCCGAGCGCCTCCTCGACCATGCCTGCCGTGACATCGAGATGGGTGCAGGCCCGGATCCGGCCGTCCATCACGGCCAGCAGCACGCCGCGCTTGCGTAAGGCGCCGACCATGGCATCGCCGCTGACGCCGGCACCGTCAGGCTTGAAGAAAACCAGGTTGGTTTCGGGCTGCTGCACCTCGATGCCCGCAATCTGCGCCAAGCCGCGCGCCAGCGCGCGGGCGTTGGCGTGGTCCTCCGCAAGCCGGTCGACATGGTGATCGAGCGCGTAAGTGCAGGCCGCGGCGCAAATGCCGGCCTGGCGCATCGAACCGCCCAGCCGCTGCTTCCAGCGCCAGACCTCGTCGATGAAGTCGCGCGTGCCGGCGATGACGGCGCCGATCGGAGCCCCGAGCCCCTTTGAAAAATCGATCCAGGCGGAGTCCCACCCATTTGCCATGTCGCGCGCGGTGGTGCCGGTGGCGGCGCAGGCGTTCATGAGCCGCGCGCCGTCCATGTGGGTGGCAAGCCCATTGGACTTGGCGATCTTCACGACCTCATCGAGATCGGCTTTCTTCCAGATGGTGCCGCCGCCGATATTGGCGGTTTGTTCGGCGCTGACCAGGGTCTGCGGCTGCTGGTAGCGGGTGCGCGGGTGAAGTGCTGCGCGAAAAGCAGCGGGCGTGAACTGTCCGTCGGCGCCGGGCAACGCCGTGATCTGGAAGCCACCGAGGGCTGAGTGGGCGCCGCCTTCGCGGGCGATGATATGCGCCGACGCGTGCACCAGGATTTCATCGCCGGGGCGGCAATGGACCAGCGTCGCCGTGACGTTGCACATGGTGCCTGACGGCATGAACACCGCGGCTTCCTTCCCGAGCAAATCGGCCACGCGTTCGCACAGCACATTCACCGAAGGATCGTCGCCGACCTGCTCGTCGCCTACTTCGGCGCGCGCCATCGCCTCGCGCATCGCGGATGTCGGACGGGTCTGGGTGTCCGACAACAGGTTGATGCGGACGGCTGGCGCCTTGGGATCGGGACGGGCAGGGGTGTAGGTCATGGTCATGGTACAGCTCCACTATCGCGTCATGGCCGGGCTACGTCCCGGCCATCCACGTCTTGTTTTGCGCCAACCATAAAGACGTGGATGCCCGGCACAAGGCCGGGCATGACGAAAACAAAAGGCCCCGGCAAAACCGGGACCTTCGATTTCGGTAAACGCCAATGATAAAATCAGCGCGAATAGAATTCGACGATCAGATGCGGCTCCATCTGCACCGCGAACGGCACGTCGGACAGCGCCGGGATGCGGGCGAACTTCGCCGTCATCTTGGAGTGATCGACTTCGAGGAAATCAGGCACGTCGCGCTCGCTGAGCTGGCTCGCTTCGAGGACGACGGTGAGCTGCTTTGAGGATTCCTTGACCTCGACCGCGTCGCCCACCTTCAGCTTGTAGCTTGAGATGTTGACGCGGCGGCCGTTGACCTTGACGTGGCCGTGATTGATGAACTGGCGCGCGGCGAACATGGTGGCGACGAATTTGGCGCGATAGACCACGGTGTCGAGGCGGCGCTCCAGCAGGCCGATCAGGTTTTCGCCGGTATCGCCCTTCATCCGGCCGGCCTCGACATAAATGCCGTGGAACTGGCGTTCGCTGATGTTGGCGTAATAGCCCTTGAGCTTCTGCTTGGCGCGCAGCTGCACGCCGAAGTCGGAGAGCTTGCCCTTGCGGCGCTGGCCGTGCTGGCCGGGGCCGTATTCCCTGCGGTTCACGGGGCTCTTCGGGCGGCCCCAGATGTTCTGGCCCATACGGCGATCGATCTTGTATTTCGCCTCACTGCGCTTTGTCATCGCGTCCTCTTTGCAAAAGTTGGAGTTTTGAGGAAACGCGCCCTCCTGTGCGCCGGGAATTTCCCGGTGCCGACAGGTCAAGCCCCCAAGCATGAAGGCACAGACCACGGGTCGCGAAACGCAACGCGGGCCGAAAACGGCCCGCGAGCAGGCGGTTTCTAGGCAGAAACCGCTGCCCTGTCAATGAGAACGCCTTGGTACACCGTCATTCCGGGGCTGGATACTTCGCATCGCCCCGGAATGACACCCCAATTGACCCTCAGGTCGCAGCCGCCCGGGCCTCGTTTGCCTCCGCTTGCTGCGGGTTGCCGCGCAATTCGGCCGATATTTCGGTGTTCAGCACTTGTTCCAGCCGGGTCAGGATCCCGGCGATGAAGGCGGCGTCGGCAATGCGGTGGTCCCAGCGGATGATGACGTCGATGCACCGGTCCGGCCTCACCACCCCGTAACTGAGGAGAAACGGACCGGGACTGAGGGCATGGAGCTCACCGGGACCGTAAGCGGCGACCGATGTCACCCCGAAGCTGCCGAAATTGTTGGCAAACATCCGCCCGACATTGAGGCCGATCAGCCAACTCAGGCGGCGCAGCGGCAGCGGCAGCCGCGTGGCCATCATGATCTTCCGAAACGCCGGGATTTTCATCAGCGGAGCATCCCTGGCGCGCCGGATTTGCGCGTCGATATCCTTTAGTGGCCGCTCGTCAGGCTCGTGGATCTTCTCGGGCAGGATGCAATCCTGGCCGTCTTCGACCCGCGCGACCGCGACCATGCCGATACTGCGCGGCAATTCAAAAAAATGCGGCCACGGCAATTTGACATAGAGCGTGCGCAGGACAGGTTCATCCCTGGCCACCCGCGCAAACGCCTTGACGAAGATCGCCGCCCAGCCGGGCCGCTGCGCGACTTGCGCGCGCGCCGCGATCAGTTGAGCGATATCGATGGTCCGCGAGAGCGACACGAACGGCACGCGCATCGACGCATGCATGAGGTCGGCGATGAAACGGCGCGGCAATGAGATTTTTCGAACCGTTCCGCGCATCGTTCCTGCCACTTGCCATCCGCGGGTGGTCCCAACTACCTGCGGCCCTGATCTAGCACGGAGCGGCGGGTGCGACGCCAGAGGGTTCTGGTTGATGGCTCCGCCGAGGCGAGCGGAAAGTATTGGCGGCAAGAGAAATCGCTAGCGATTTCAGTGGCTTCAGACCGGAACGCGGCCCCCGAAAAACGGCATCAGCGCCTCGCTCAGGGTATGGGGCTTTCGGGAAGTGAAAACCATTTCGGCCCCGGCATGATCGGCCTTGCGGCCGGGGGCCTTGAGCAAATCAGCAACCCGCCTTGCGATCGCGGGCGCAGGGTCGATCCAGGCGACCGGCCATGGCGCAAGCCTTATCAGCCGGTCCATCAGCAGCGGATAATGGGTGCAGGCCAGCACGATCGTGTCGGTGCGCATGGAGCTGCCGTCGCCGGCGCCGACAAAACATGGCGCCAGTTCCGCCGCGATCCGGTCGTCGCTCACGTCCTCGCCGCTCAGCGCCGCTTCGGCCAGCGAGGCCAGATCAGCCGAGCCGACCAGCGTGACTTCGCAGCCTTGCGCGAAATCGCGGATCAGCGCCTTGGTGTATTCGCGCTTGACGGTGCCCTTGGTTCCGAGCACCGACACGCGCCTTGTTTTCGAACCCGCGCAGGCCGGCTTGATCGCAGGCACGGTGCCGACGAATGGCACGTCGTACCGCTCGCGAAGATGCGACATCACCAACGTGGAGGCGGTGTTGCAGGCGATCACGACCAGATCCGGATGGTGCGCGGTGATCAATTCGCCGATCAGGGGCACCACGCGGGCGATGATCTGTTCCTCGCTGTGATGGCCGTAGGGAAAGAACGCATCGTCGGCGACATAGACGTAGTGCGCGTCGGGCCGCGCCCGGACGACCTCACGCAAGACCGTGAGGCCGCCAAGACCGGAATCGAACACGAGAATCGTCGGAGGTCCGGACACGAGAGCTATCCTAGCCGATCCCGGGTTACCGTTCAGTTGCTTTTACTCGCTTGTGTGCGGCGCAGACGGGAAATATCGTTCGCGCTCTGCTTGTGCCTTGCATCATTCACAATTACGGGCAAACTTGCGCGACAGGCGGTATTTTGGGGTGGGGGCATCCATGCCGGAAAATACGAAACCGAATGCTGCGCCGAAGAATATTGTCCTGCTGTCCGACGGTACCGGCAATAGCGCGGCAAAATTGTTCAAGACCAATGTCTGGCGGATGTTTCAGACGCTCGATCTCACCGATCCCGCCAGGCAGGTAGCCTATTACGATGACGGCGTCGGCACCTCGTCGTTCAAGCTGTTTGCCATTCTCGGCGGCGTCTTCGGCTTCGGCCTGAAGCGCAATGTGGTCGACATCTACAGTTTTTGTTGCCGCAATTACCGGTCCGGCGACCGCATCTATTGTTTCGGCTTTAGCCGCGGTGCCTTCACCATCCGCATCGTGGCCGGGATGATCGCATCGCTGGGTCTTGTCGATTACGACAACAATGAAGCCGATCTCGCGCGTTTCGCCGCCGACGCCTATCGTCTCCACCGGCGCCGGTTCAACGGCGGCATCCTCAAATATCTCGGCTATGCCCATATCGACCTGCGCGGCATGCGCGACCAGGTGATTTCGTGGTGGCGCGGTTTTCGCGGCCAGAAGGTGAACGCGCCGTCGACGACGGAGATCGAGAGCATTCACTTCGTCGGAATATGGGACACCGTGGCTGCCTATGGCGGACCGATCCAGGAGATGACGCGCGCGATCGACTACTGGATCTGGCCGCTGTCGATGCCGGATCATTTCATGAGCGCGAAGGTACACCGCGCCTGCCACGCGCTGGCGCTGGAGGACGAGCGGGACGCATTCAGTCCTGTAATCTGGGACGAACGCTATGTCCGCGGCACGGCCTGGGTGGACGGGCAACGGAAAACGCAATGGTTGTTCGGCATCGATTACGATCCGCGCAGCGATGCCGCCAAGGCTGCGGACCCGGCGCCCCACGCCCGAACGGATGTCCTGCCGATCGATCGCGAGCGGATCAGCCAGGTGTGGTTCACCGGCGTGCACTCGGATATCGGCGGCGGCTATCCGCAGAACGGGCTTTCCTTTGTGACGCTGGACTGGATGATGGATCGGGCAAAGGCCTATGGCCTGCATTATCTCGACGCGCAGCGGGAATTGCTGCTCAGCCCCCAAATCGACCCGAACGACAAGCTCAACGATTCCCGCAAGGGACTGGCGAGCTACTATCGTTACAAGCCGCGCAACATTGCCGATATCTACAAGGAACCGCCATACAAGCTTTCGATCCGCGCCGACGCCCGCACGATCGGACGGTTGCTGTGGAGACAGCACAATCCGCAGACGGAAATCCTTGAAGACCTGCATCCCAGCATGCCGCAGACCGTCTTGCCGGTGCCAAAGCCAACCATTCATGATTCCGTCTTCGAGCGTATTGAGCAGGGTACGGACCGCTATGCTCCCGTCGTCATTCCTGCCCCCGACCGCTATAAGGTCGCGGGCAACGACGGGACGATTTCCGACGGGCCGCACCGGGTCGATCCGGGGCGTTCACGGTCCAGTGTCCAGGATGACGTCTGGAACTGGATCTGGCTGCGCCGCGTCGTCTACTTCCTGACAGCGGGTGCCACCCTGTTCGTCGCCGCCATTCCCTATTTCGTAATTTATGCGCCCGGCTTTGGTCGCGGCAGTGTCGGTGGATTCGTTAATCCGATCGTCAACGCGGCGGCATCATTTCTTCCCGGAGCGCTCGAGCCGTGGTTTGTCGCCTTTCGCAACGCACCGGGCTTTGTGCTGATCGGCACGGTCGCGATCGGCCTGTTGCTGCTGTGTGGCAAGAATCTTCAACAGACGGTTCGCGACGTCGCGCGGGTCGCCTGGCACGCGCCCGGCAGTCACATCAAGCTGACGGGCTGGCGGGCTGCCGTCTATCAGCTGCGCAGGTATGGCATTTATCCCGCGACGTTTTATGTCCTGACACACTGGATAATCCCCGCGATCATTATGTGGTGGCTATTCTGGTGGCTCGCATTCGGAACCGCCAACACACTCGGCCTGATCTGCAGGGGAACCGATGGCGTCGAAGTGGAAAACTCGGCCACCGCCGCTTCGGTCATGGATACCGCGACAGCCTGCAACGCGACCGGCCTGAAAGTGTCGCAGGGCGAGACCTATCGGATCAGGCTGACGATCCGGAAACCCTGGATGGATGCTGACATCCCGACAAACCCCAACGGCTTTGACCACCGCCAGGCCGCCTGGCTTCAGCTGGTCGGCGCGCCGTATCGGCGATTGATATGGTCGAACTGGTTTGCCACCATTCTTCGTGTCGGCGGCCCGGGGCTCGAAGAGCATCTGCTGCAGTTTGAGGAGAAAGAGGGGGCATGGACCACAACCTTCGAGCCTCGAAGCAGCGGCGAAGTATTTCTCTACGTCAACGATACCGTAATTAGTCTGCCGTGGATCTACGATTTGTTCTACCGGAATAACGGGGGCACCGCCGAGATCAAATTGGAGAAACGGGAAAAGCTGGCGGCGCGCTGACCGCTTCGCTTCACGCTTTTCCGAACACGCGCTCGAAGATCGTGTCGACGTGCTTGAAGTGATAGCCGAGGTCGAATTGCTCGGATATTTCGGCGTCGGTGAGATACTTCTTCACGTCGGCGTCTTTTTTCAGCAGTGACTGGAAGTCGCCTTCGCCGCGCCACACCGGCATCGCGTTGCGCTGCACGAGCCTGTAGGCGTCCTCGCGGCTGGCGCCTTTTTGCGTCAGCGCGATCAACAGCCGCTGCGAGTGAATGAGCCCGCCGAGCCGGTCGAGATTCTTCTGCATGTTCTCGGGGTAAACCAGGAGTTTTTCGATCAGTCCTGCGAGACGGATCAGGGCAAAATCCAGGGTCACGGTGGCGTCGGGCGCGATCATGCGCTCGGCCGAGGAATGCGAGATGTCGCGCTCGTGCCACAACACGACATTCTCCATCGCCGGCGTCACATAGGCGCGCACCATGCGCGACAGGCCGGTGAGATTTTCCGACAGCACCGGGTTGCGCTTGTGCGGCATCGCCGAGGAGCCCTTCTGGCCCTCGGAGAAGAATTCCTCGGCTTCGAGCACTTCGGTGCGCTGCAGGTGGCGGATTTCGGTGGCGAGGCGTTCGACCGAGGAGGCGATCACGCCCAGCGTCGCAAAATACATCGCGTGGCGGTCGCGCGGAATCACTTGCGTGGAGATCGGCTCCGGCTTGAGCCCCATCGCCCTGGCGACGTGTTCCTCGACGCGCGGATCGATCTGCGCGAAGGTGCCGACGGCGCCCGAGATCGCGCAGGTCGCGACTTCCTGCCGGGCGATCAAAAGCCGCTCGCGGGCGCGGGTGAATTCGGCGTAGGCGTAGGCGAGCTTCAGCCCGAACGTCACGGGCTCGGCGTGAATGCCATGCGAGCGGCCGATGGTCGGCGTCATCTTGTGCTCGAAGGCGCGCTTCTTCAGCGCCGCCAGCACCTTGTCGATATCCGATATCAACAGGTCCGCCGCGCGGGTGAGCTGCACGTTGAGGCAGGTGTCGAGCACGTCGGACGAGGTCATGCCCTGGTGCACGAAGCGCGCTTCGGGGCCGACGATTTCCGCGAGATGCGTGAGGAAGGCGATGACGTCGTGCTTGGTTTCGCGCTCGATCTCGTCGATCCTCGCCACGTCGAAAATGACGTCGCGGGCCTTGGTCCAGACCGCCTTCGCGGCCGCCTTCGGAATGACCCCCAATTCCGCCAGTGCGTCAGCCGCATGCGCCTCGATCTCGAACCAGATCTTGAAGCGCGTCTGGGCCTCCCAGATGGCGGCCATTTCCGGGCGGGTATAGCGGGATATCATCGACGACTCTGAGGTTTTAAGGGTTATGCCGCGCTTTAGCAGAGCAGGCCGGGCGAGACAAACACCGGCGAGGTGCTGACCCCGGCTACCCCCCAAAGCCCTCACGGCCCCCAATCACAGAATATTGAATGACAGATATTGAAATC
>Ga0185299_10008025_pt1 | contig 10602 bp, 14 predicted proteins | sample PaiPotPPA55metaG_FD_128002 | JGI IMG/M metagenome (GOLD analysis project Ga0185299, IMG submission 128002) | Iron sulfur acid spring bacterial and archeal communities from Banff, Canada, to study Microbial Dark Matter (Phase II) - Paint Pots PPA... ...
CAGTCAGGCATGGAAGGTCAATCCTGGAACAACCTTTCACCAGGGTGTAGGAGCGCCGAACCTAGATCCCCTTCCCGCGTCCGGGGCCTAATTTGACTTCGACGCTCCACAGCGACGCGGCTGTACAGATCTGACTCCTTGGAACACAAATAAGCACTGGCAAGCATTCCAGGTTGGTCCTCTGTAACCGGGAGAAACGGCCAATCCTTCCCGGTCGCCGTAGTCCGAATCAGATCACTCTGCGCCTTGAGTGAATGGGTTGCTTCTCTCTAGCAACTCGGGCCGTTGGCCGCGCTCTTTGCCAAAGGCTGGTAAGTCGTCGTGCCGATCCCATGCTCTATCGCGTACCGTGTCAGTTCTGCTATGGTGTGCAAATCCAGCTTCTCCATGATCGAGGTCTTGTGGTAGACCGCCGTTTTGACCGAGAGTTTCAGTACGTTGGCAATCTCTTTGGCCGTGCAGCCTTCGGCAACCAATTGCAAGACTTCTCGTTGGCGGGACGTGAGCGTTGGTCCTGGCGCGGGCTTGCGGGCGGTTTCGGCTACTTGATCTGCCACCATCGGCGTGACATAGGTTTGCCCCGCCAACACGCAACGAATCGCGATCATCAGCTCGGAAAGCGCACAGCGCTTCAGCACGAACCCGCTCGCCCCGGCGCGGAAGGCTTCGACTAGGTATTGCGGCTCGTTGTGCGCGGTCAAGATCACTACTTTGGTGGCAGGTGAGGTCTTGCCGAGACGCCGCGTAACCTCGATCCCGTTCAGAAGCGGCATAACGATGTCTACCAAGGCGATATGGGGTTTCAACACCGCCACGGTATCGAGCAGTTCTCGCCCGTTGCCGACCACGGTAACAAATTCAAATTGATCTTCAAGCAGCTTACTTAAACCCGCTGCCATCAACGTGTGGTCTTCGGCGATGACAATTCGAGTTGTTCGATCCGGCTCGTCACGCTTCACTGAAGAACCTCAAGTATTGAATAATTACTGGCTGGCACCCCTGCGAGGTTCAACTAACGAGCATGTACTGGGGCAGTTGTATGAGCCGGTTATCTCTCCGGCGCAACCTAGTATACATCTTACTGACTTTTTTCGAGCCTTCCACTGCAAGTGTTTTGGCTTGAAGCCCAGTACATACCAGTACGTTTGTTCCCGAGCGCCCCGAAAGTCGGGCCTACCGTTCTTTCCGGCCCGCTTGCTGACAAGGCCCACGTCGGCGCGAACTTGCCGGTCAGAGCAACGATCGATCAAACCACGGCATGGCCGTCACATCGTACTCCTCGACGCGGGTGAATTTCGTACGAAGTGCTTCGGCCAATGCGGGTATGTGGATCACACCGCAGATCACCACCGCGGCTCTTGCGCCCGCGATGGCTTCAAGGAGTTCATCGATCATATAGGATTCGTGCAGGGCATTCCATTTGGCCTTTTGTTCCGGGGAGACCTCCAAACTCAGCACGTCGTACGCCAGTGGTATCCCGAGTTCCGCTCGGCGCTGCATGGGTACCTCGATGTTGCGGTAGCGTAGCGCTTCACGGTCTGCCACGGTCTCTGCAATACTTTCCTCGCCGAGCTTGGCTTCCTCACAGATCACATCGACCGGGTAACGACGGGTGAGGTCCCGCGCGAAATCGAGATACCGGAGCCTGAGCGTGTTGCACGGGTCGCTGGGCGCGACGCCGTCGATGAAATACTGAATCTTGTGATCCACGCCGAGGACGATGGCGAGTTGGCAGGGGCGAAGATCAAGCGTGGCGTCCATATGAACAAGCGATGCAGATGAGCGTGGAATTATTCGGACGCGTCGAACACCTTTGCTACGCGCTTGTTTCGTCGAGCCGTTATCACTACCCCGAGCATCGCGATCAGCGGGACGGCAAGCGAAACCGGCTCCGGTGTGGCTTCCAACGGCGTCCCATCGATCTCAAATTGAAGGGACGGATTTCCCGCATCGGCCCAACCATTTCCATCAACTTGTTGTGCAACGGGCACGGCCATGCTCCCATCACTCTGCCAGACTAAGCCTGGCGCGAAAGCGAGACATACAATGCCCAGGATTGCGAAGCGACGCATAGCGAAGAGGATACCAGGGGTCTGAGGCATCGTAAAGAGTCTTACGGTTAGAACCGATGCGGCTCAAGTACGGTTCCCACGGGAGTTTTCGGCCCGAGCTGTCCGCGAAGCCGGGAGAGTTTGATGTACTTTACCCCAGTCGTTTTGAAGATTGTTCACGCCACGAATCGTCGGAAACGTCGTGATAATCCACGTCGGCGCGTCGCGGACTGGCGATTTCCGGTGTGGCGCAGGGTGCGAAGTGAAACGGTGGCGCAGCTAAATCCAGTGCAGCGTACGAATCGATGTGCCACCCATCATGCGCTGACTGGTACGACAGGTCGGCTAACCTAGCGACGTTCCTTCAACAATGATGAGTAAACAGTGCGATGAGAATAATGATCGGAATCGGTACGCCTAAAAAGTAGAGTAAAACTGATCGCATGTTATTCTTCTTTCACTAGATGACCTGCACGTGTTCGCGCTGCCTGCCGCCCACGGTCGCGGCGTAGCTTGCACAGAATGTGCCCATCAAAAGCGCAAGAAATGTCCACAACAGGATACGAGCGGTGACGCTGCGAAGGCGATCAACTGATTGGCGAGCTTCCACGATCGTTTCGGATACCCTTCTTTCCGCATCGGTCTGAGTCAGTCCGGTCTTCGCCGCGACCAATTGCGCGAGATAGCCGGTGTCCGATGCGGATGCTTCGTTCTGCCCCACGGTCCTGGCGAGAATCCGGCCAGCTTCGGCTCGCACAGGCGCGGTGGCTTCGGTGGTCGCGCCGGGATGATCCGAGCGGAACAAACGGTCTACAAAGTACGCGGTTCCCGCGAGATCCTCACCCGCCGCTGCGCGGGTCGAACCGACTCGACTGGCCGCGCCACCAGCCATCGTTGTGGCAGCCGACGCCAGGAACGCCACGGTCACAACGAGCGCGACTGCCCACGCCAGGAACCCGTTCGCGGTATCTCGGAAATGTACCTCGTCGCCGTGAAGCGACTGCCACCGTGTGCGTAACCGGCCAGTCAGATAGCCGCCCATGCACGAAGCAACGATCTGGGTCACGATCAGCCAGATGATGCCGAGCGTCCCGAATTCGGATGCCGACGCGCCCGCGTTTGACCAAGAGGAAACCACGGATAGCCCGAACCCTGCGCCGAGCGCAAGCATAATCAACGCCAATGCCGCTGTCACGAATGCGCCGCTGATAACTGCGCCCCAGGACACACCGGACGTGTGAACATCCCACGGGTGGGTGGGAGTCAGCACCTCAGAACGTTCCATCTGATACCTCCTTTGCGCGTTGCATCCCGACCGGATCGACCAGGCCGCGTGTGAGAACTCATCGAGCGAGTGGGCGCACACGACGGAACTTCGTTAAAATGTTCTCGCCGTATTGTAGATAGTCTTTGAGCAACGGTTGTTTCTCGACTATTGACAAATCCTCGGTCGCCGACTCGGTTGCGCCATGCCGATACCTGGTACTTTCGATAGGTCCGGCAGTTATATGATCGGTCCAGCGCGGGACCCGGTTCGGTGAAGTTCAAGGCCGGACGCCTCGGCGTTCGTGCCGGTGCTGACGGTTTCGTGTTCAGCACTCCGAACCGCGAGACGTGGTAGGATCGCTGAAACACGAATCCTTCATGTTCGTCAGCGTAAGACGGAGCGATTTTCCGGGTGTTTGGGCTTAGTGGCGGACATAAGAGGATGACCAAATTGGCAGGGTTGTGTCCACCCGAAACGTCCCCCCTGAAGGATAGGGAAGGCTAACGTCTTCTAAAAAAATAAAACCTACTTAGAAGTAGTGAATACACGTCGTGTTATCATGCGCTTACGCGCTCCAGGGGGACGAAACGGGTGGACGCCCCAAGGGGCGAGGTAAGGCACGGAATTATGCCTTACCCCCGGACGTTTCGGGTGGAACTCCACCGCGTGGAATCAACAGATTATTCCATGTTGAGAACCTCTTGCATCCGCGAGCCTTCCACCAGGTCCGTGGCAAGCGTGGTTAGGTTGGGACGATCCCGCTCCACCAGGCCAAGTTCCTGAAGGTCTTCTAGTGCCCGTGCTGGCGTAGTTCCGACCGGCACGGGCCGTCCTGCCAGCACCGCTGTGAATACATCCCGGCGCGTCGGTGGAATACAATCCAGCGCCACACGATAGATTGTTCGTATCCGGTTATTCCGACGTGGGCAAATCCTCATTAGTAAACGATCTGCACAAGGCCCTCGTTCCACCGCCGGCTCTTCGCGTCCGGCAAGTTCGACCAATCCAAGCGCGACATCCCCTACGCGACTTTTGACGATGCCGCTAACCGTTGGACCCGGGTCGATTCCCATTGCGATCGCGGTGGGCGCCAACCGGGCGCCCGGAAGCGCGGCCCCGATGGACTCTTCGCGTGACGGCGTTATTGGGGTGCGCGATCCTGGCGGTCACAATCTACCTGGTGTAGCGCTTTTCCGAACCAATCAGGCGCATCTTAAGAAAGACGGCGATGAACATCCTGATTCGCTTATCGTCGTCAATTCTCGTTTGCAATCGGTGTACAGGTTTGGAACCGAGCGAGCGCGCTTCTGCGGACAATCTTCGTGCCCCTGGGTTAGTCAGCCGGTAGCCGCGTATCCTTCTGGCTGCCGCGCGGCTTAACACGAAATTGTCAGCACTGAAGACCGGCGCGTGCGGATCGGCACCCTCACTTCACGCGCCAAGGACCTCATCGTTGCCGCCTTCCAAAAACACTCCGAGCAGATAAGGAGAGTGTTCTCCTCAACTGAGCCTTCCCAGGAGCTTCGTGGCTTTCAGTGCTCTCCCCGCCAGATATCTGTCGTTGCGTGACCAGCGGGGCACGGTATGACTCCAACGAGTTTGCGCCAAAACGCGGTTATTACGTGCGCTCTTCCACCAACGGGGAGAGAGTTTTCGAACCAGAATGGCTCGTGAAGATGTAAAATCCGGCCTGGAAGCGGCGAAGGCATAACAACCCTGGATCACGCTCGTGCCATCGACGCTTTTACTCGCGACGGCGCTGACGACCCTTCAAAACGACTGACTCCCAGCCGCCTCATTTTGGAGATCAAAGTCGTCCGTGGCAGGCCCAACCGGGCGGCTGCGCCATCCCGACCGCCCACCACACCCTCTGTCTGCTCGAGAATGTGAAGGATGTGGGAGCGCTCTGCGTCTTCCAACGTCACAGCTGCCGACAACGTCAATGTTCCTGTGACTTCGGGCAGCAAACCACTCAGCACGCTACCTGTCGAGAGAATTACCGAGCGCTCCATGAAGTTTTGCAATTCGCGAATGTTGCCCGGCCACGAATGAGATATCAGTGCCTTCATAAAATCCCCTGAAATGGCCGTAATTCGCTTATTCATGCGAGCAGCGTAATCCATTGCAAAATGGCGGACTAACAAAGGGATATCTTCAGGGCGGTCACGCAGCGGTGGTAGGTCAATGGGGAACACGCTAAGACGATAGAAGAGGTCGGCCCGGAATTCACGTTCATCGACCATCGCGACGAGATTCCGGTGAGTGGCGCAGATCACCCGCACATCGCTGTGAATCGTGGCCGCACCGCCCAAGCGCTCGAACTGTCTTTCCTGAATGACGCGAAGAAGCTTTGGCTGCAACTCTAGGGGAAGGTCGCCGATCTCGTCCAGGAACAAGGTACCCCGATTAGCCCGCTCGAACCGTCCAATACCGCGCGCGATAGCCCCGGTGTAGGCGCCGCGCTCGTGACCGAACAACTCGCTTTCGAGTAACCCTGCAGGAATGGCGGCGCAATTCACTTTCACAAACGGGCCGTTCGATCGGTCGCTGCACTGATGAATGGCTTGCGCGATCAGTTCCTTGCCCGTTCCAGTTTCGCCGTTGAGTAACACTGTCGCGTCGGTCGGTGCGACAATCCGCACCAGCTCGAGTACGTGCCTGAGAGCGGCGCTGTTCCCGACAATATGGCTCGATCCGCGGTCTTCTATCGACGCGGTGTGGTTGGCTGTGGGCTCTTCACTCATCCAGATTGTTTGTTCGGCCATTGATTTGCTCCTTCGCTTTGTTTCCGTCTCGAGACCGCGTGATCCACTCACGCACGTATCCTGGACAATTCTTCAGTTCGATACTGTCCGTTTCGCAGCGTTCGAGAAAGCTGATAGAGTTCCGGCCTGCCAAGGTCAGGTTGGTGAGATCCAGAACGAGCCGGCTTGCACTTGCTTCCGAGCGAATCAGTGCTTCCAACTCGAAAATATCTTCTTCGCCCATGCGGCCACTCAATACGAAGACCACTTCAGCCTCATCCCCCAACCTGCGGATTCTTAGCATCCTGGACCACCAGAATTGCAAGGCTGAGACCAGATGTAAGCACGTTGAAAATAAAGGAATTGACGAGCTTTAGAATTGGCGAACTTCGCCAATTGGCGGAAATTGTACAAAATTCAGGCGTTCTTTGAAAAACTGGAAGCCTTGAAGCGATTCTTGTTTATCTTGAGCGACCTGATCTTCGATTCCAGAGTGGAGCGTGGCATACGGAGCTTGGCAGCCGCCCCAGAGGGTCCGTATACCCGTCCGCCGCATTCGCTCAGCGCAGCTTCAATGATCGCTTTTTCCTCAGACGGAATTCGTTTGAAGAAACCAGACGCCGGCTGAGGTTCTATTGCGGGAGCCTGGCGAGTGAGCCAACTCTCATCCACCGAGAAAGTTTCTCCCTCAGACACGATCACGGATCGCTCAATCACGTTCTGCAATTCGCGAATATTACCTGGCCACGGATACGATTGAAGCAATTCCAGGGTCTTTTTGTTCACCGCCTGAAACCTCTTTCCCACGTTCCTTGCGAAACGGTCGATGAAGTACTCGACGAGCAAGGGAATATCGTCTGGCCGTTCCCTGAGAGGCGGCATCTCGACCGGAAAGACATTAAGCCGGTAAAACAGATCTCTCCTGAACATGTCCGCGGCGATGGCAGCATCCAGGTCGCGATTTGTGGCCGCAATGACCCGGGCATTCGTCCGAATAGGCCCAACTGCACCGAGACGCTCAAACTCGTGCTCCTGAAGAACACGCAGGAGAGCGATCTGCGTGTCGCCGGGAAGCTCACCGACCTCATCGAGGAAGATCGTGCCACCCTCGGCCAGTTCGAAGCGGCCCAACCGTCGCTGCATCGCGCCGGTGAAGGCACCTTTCTCATGACCGAACAATTCGGAAGCGATCAAGTCGCGCGGGATTGCCGCGCAATTCACACTTACAAAAGGGCGCGCGGACCGCCGGGAACGCCGGTGAATCGCGCGCGCCACCAGTTCTTTGCCTGTGCCGGTCTCCCCCGTAATGAGAACGCTGGAATCGGTGGGCGCCACTTTGGAGATGCGGGAAAGGACCGTTTGCAGAGCCGGAGAATTTCCAACAATTTCCTCGAACATCGACGCCTGATCGATTTCTTCGCGCAACGCGACATTCTCGTATTGGAGTCGCTGCTCGGCTCGCTTGCGATCTTCGATATCAGTCGCCCCGGCATACCACCGAGTGATCTTCCCTTGTTCATCCAGCACAGGATTCACGCGCATTAAAAACCAGCGATATTGCCCATCGCTTCGTCGCAGGCGCGTTTCGATCTCGTACGAGGAGCCGCTTCGAAATCTGCTCGCCGCTTCGTTCGGTGCGCGTTCCAAATCCTGCGGATGAATCAGCATTCTCAGCTCGGCATTGCGCCACTCCTCAAGCGTGAGACCGTGATAATCGAGCGCGGCCTGATTGGCGTAGACGCGGTTTCCGCGAGGTCCAAATTCGACGATATGCTGCGGCGAAAGATCAATGAGCTGTCGCAGCTCCCTTTCGCTTTGGCGAATCTTCTCTTCAGCCTCTTTTGCCGCGGTAACATCCATCGAGGTCCCGACAAATTCCACAATCTCGCTCGATTCGTTCAGGATAGGATGGCCGATCGCATGGAGATGCTTGATAGTTCCATTGTCAAGAACAATGCGGTAGTCCGATTGATAATCGGTCTTATTAACTTCGCTGATTTTAACCAGTTTGCGAACGCCCTCTCGATCGTCGGGATGAATCTTTTTGAACCAAAAATCCGCCCCTGAGGAATATTCATCAGGCTCGATTTCGAATATTCGATAGATTTCCGGGGAGATTGTGACCTCCCCGGATACGAGATTGCGCCGCCAGCTGCCGGTATGGCTTAGCCGCTGCGCTTCGAGCAAAGACTCCTCACTGCGACGCAGGCTAAGCTCGGCCTGCTTGGCGGCCGTGACATCCATCACGGCGCCCGCATACTCTAGGTCCCACGATATCTTCAACGCGTGAGCTACCACGTGGATGTGTTTCACTCTCCCATCCGGCATCAGTAGGCGATGTTCAATATCGAAATCTATTTTTTCATTGTTGGCGCGATCGAGCGTCCGCTGCACGGAATTTCGATCGTCGGGATGGGTCCGCTCGAAAACCAGCTCCTGTGTCGGTCGGCGCGTAGGATCAAATTCAAAGATGTTGTACGTTTCCTCCGACCAGTAGATCTCCCCGTTGCCAACGTTCCAGCCGAAACTCCCCGTATGGCTCAATCTTTGTGCTTCGGCTAAGTACGCCTCTTTGCGCCGCAGTTCTTCGTTGGCAGCCGTCAATTGTCTGGTTCGCTCAGCGACACGTTCTTCGAGCGCCTCCGCGAGCCGCTTCTGCTCGCCTGCGCGGCGCGCTTCTTGCAGCGCCATTACCGCCTGATTTGTTGCGACTCGCAAGATCAGACGTTCGATTTCGGTAGGAAAGTCAGGTCGCCGCGAGCCGGCCACCACTACGCCGAGTTCGCCTTGAAAACCTAGTGAAAATGGTGCGACGGCGACTTCGCCCTCTCCGGCCGGATTTGGGATTACGAAACGCGGCGCGGATTGATCACCATCAAAACACTGACAGAGCGCTCGCCTGACTTCCCGCCCCTGAGCCGGCGAATTCCCATGCTCAGCCAACCGGACTACCTCAATTCCGGGGGCGTCCGTCGAGTCTCTCAGACGCACGGCGGCGAAATCCAGACGTAGGATACCAACCAGCGCCTCAAGGAACGTACCCGCCATCTGGCGCGATTCGCTGCCGCTCCAAATGGCGGCCAGGCCCACAACACTGATCAGGTCATTGATGCAACTCTGAAGGCGCTTGACCTCATCGATCATCTTTCCATTTTCGCTTGCAAATCAGGTCCGGGTCACAGCGGCGTGTTCCCCCTCGCACGTCGTTCGCGCAGTTCCCGCAGGAATTCATCTGGAGGAACGAAGAACGGATTCTCCTGAAGGATGCCGCCAATGATGATCATCGGATGCGTCCGCATAATGTCGACAACGATCTCTCCGCCAAACTTGGCGAGATCGTACAGTCAAATGACAGGGTCCTTGTAGCGAGGCAACAGATAATTCAGCCTCGTCTCGTACTCTACTAGGTCATCGACTCCTGGCCGGTCTTCAAGCGCCCATTCCATGTGCGCCACGAGCCGGGTAAGCGCATAACCTTGCCGAATGCCGTCCTCAAGAACTTCTTGGATGAGCGCGAGCATCCGGTCCTGATCGAAGTGGCCATCGCGCAAGTAGGCGTCCGCCCAGTTGCGCAGCTCGAACTGTCCGGCCTCCCGGGCGGCTTCAACGTCGATGCCAGCCGAAGCGAGCCGCAGTGCGTGCTCGGCGCGCAGCTTGGGATCGACGATGTGGAACGCCTTCTCACCGCGCTCGAAACCTTCCTTAATAAACGGAAGCAAAACCCGGTATTCTTCGTCGGCGTTGTGAAAGAACGCGCAGACATGCCGCTTTGCGCCAAGCGTTGAGCCCGCGAATCGAATCGACTGTTCGGTAGGTTTGATCGTGGGATTCATGTGATCCTCCTTCGATTCGGCAACACTTTTCTTCCCGCACCGCCTTACGATGCTAGGATACGCCAGAAGGCGTGTGGACGCACAGCTCATGCGATCCGGCGGCGACGATCACTAAGGTCAGCAACCAGTTGCGTGACCGTGTATTCCACGGCTTCACGTGGCGTGACGATAGGCCTGTTACCCTTCCCGCCGCTGATTTTTCCGAGGTAGCGACTAATGCTGACGAATCGTCGAGGGGATTAGTGTCGCTGGGAAATCTAATGTGTAGGCGTTGCTGTTGAGGTTCAGGGAACCGCAGAACGCTACCGAGCGCGCGAGGCCTCATGATACTGGGTTTCATCGACACAGACAATCTCACCATCGAGAATCGCGTTATGACGGAAGAGGCGTGGCGCGCCATGTGCGGGCATTCGATCGAGCACGTTAAAATCCGGCCATTCTTTCCCATGAAGTGAGTTAACCGGGAGAGTTTCTCAGAAGGTTTGGCTCCCCGGTCAATGCCCTGACGCCGGATGGTCACATCGCGCGGCTTGCCACCGGGCCGCTCGCCGGATCTCCGAAGCAAATCGCATTTACTTTTGTCGGCGCCAGCAATCTGCATAGTCCGAGCGCTCCGCACATGAGACAACTGGTGATCGAATTCACCGATGCCGACCACTTCGCTGAGAAGTGGACCAAGACGGAAGCCGGCAAAGACACCATCTTCG
>Ga0185299_10008028_pt1 | contig 10595 bp, 10 predicted proteins | sample PaiPotPPA55metaG_FD_128002 | JGI IMG/M metagenome (GOLD analysis project Ga0185299, IMG submission 128002) | Iron sulfur acid spring bacterial and archeal communities from Banff, Canada, to study Microbial Dark Matter (Phase II) - Paint Pots PPA... ...
TGGGCCAGAGCGCCGACGTGCTGGATGAAGTCCTCGCCAAGCAACCCGCCGTGTTCTCGTGGCGCAATCTCGCCGACACCTCCGCCACGCAGCCCGCGCGCGCGTTCGTGACCGCGCAACTGGTAGTCGATTACAACGCGCTCGAACCCGGCGCGAGCGGAACGAACGCGATTCGCGCGACGGCGGCTGAGTTGAAGTTATCAGAGAAATATGGGGCCGTGGTGCGGCTCACCGGCGAACAGCCGCTTTCCGATGAAGAATTCGCGTCGCTGAAAGACGGCGCCGTGCTGAACGGCATTTTGACGTTCCTCGTCGTGCTATTGATCCTCTGGCTCGCGCTGCGCTCGGGGAAGATGATCGTCTCAGTGTTCATCACGCTGTTCGTCGGCCTCGCGATCACGGCCGCGCTCGGCCTGCTAATGGTCCACGCGCTGAACCTGATTTCGATCGCGTTCATGGTGCTGTTCGTGGGGCTCGGCGTGGATTTCGGCGTCCAGTTCGGCGTGCGGTATCGCGAGGAACGCTTCAAGGACAACCGGCTGGACGTGGCGCTCGTCAGCACCGCGCGGCATGTCGGCGTGCCGCTCACGCTCGCCGCCGCCGCGACCGCCGCGAGCTTTTTCTCGTTTTTACCGACGGCTTATCGCGGTGTGTCCGAACTCGGGCAAATCGCGGGCGTCGGCATGCTGGTCGCCTATTTCACCACCATGACCTTGTTCCCGGCGCTGATCAAAGTGTTCGCGCCGCCGGGTGAAGCAGCTTCGCCGGGATTTCCGAAGCTTGCGCCCGTCGACGATTACCTCGCGCGCAATCGCACGCCGGTGCTTATCGGCACGCTGGTGGTGGTGATCGGCGCTCTGCCGTTGTTGACGCACCTGCGTTTCGACTTCAATCCGCTGAATCTCAAGGACCCGAAAACGGAGTCGATGGCCACGCTGCTCTCGTTGAAAGACGCACCCGAAGCGGCCGTGAACGATGTGAAAGTGCTCGCGCCTTCGCTCGAGGAAGCGGACAAGATCGCAGCGAAACTTATGAAATTGCCTGAAGTGGAGCGCGCGACGACCTTATCGACGCTCATTCCCGCCGATCAACCGCAAAAGCTCGATTTGATCGCTGCCGCGGCAACGCAGCTTCTGCCCGCGTTGAACCAGCGCGTTGCCACGCCCGCAAATGACGCCGTGCGTGTCGCCACACTGAAGCGCCTCTCGAACCAGTTGGAACTCGCCGCCGATGAACACCCCGGCCCCGGCGAAAATGAAGCGCGTCATCTGGCAGCGACGCTGAAAAAGCTCGCTTCGGCCGATGTCGCCGCCCGCGAGCGCGCGGAGCACGCCATGTCCGACCCGCTGCGCATCGCGCTGGGCCAGATGCGTTCGCTGCTGCAACCGTCGCCGATCACGCTGGCATCGCTGCCTAAATCGATAACCGACAACTTCCTCGCCGCCGACGGCCACGCGCTCGTCGAAGTGTCCCCCAAAGCGCTGGCAGGCAAGAATCGCGACGACGACCAGTTGCTCACCCGTTTCGCCCATGCCGTGCAGAAAGCCGCGCCGGACGCGATCGGCGGCCCGATTTCCATCCTGCATTCGGCCGATACGATCATCAAGGCGTTCCAGCAAGCGGCGGCGTGGTCGCTGATCGCCATCGCGATCCTGCTGTGGCTGACTTTGCGTCGAATCGGCGACGTTTTAAGAACTTTGATACCTTTGCTCGTCTCCACCGTTGTCACGCTGGAACTGTGCGTCGTGTTCGACATGCCGCTGAACTTCGCGAACATCATTGCGTTGCCGTTGATGCTGGGCATTGGCGTGGCGTTCAAGATCTATTTCGTGATGGCGTGGCGCTCGGGACAAACCGGCCTGCTGCAATCCAGTCTTACGCACGCCGTGTTGTTCAGCGCCGCCACCACGGCGACAGCGTTCGGCAGCTTGTGGTTTTCGCATCATCCAGGCACGTCGAGCATGGGCAGGCTTCTGGTCCTGGCGCTTTTTACTACATTGATCGGCGCAGTGGTTTTTCAGCCGGTTTTAATGGGAAAACCCCGGGTGCGGCGCAAGGCGGCCCACACCGTGAAGACCGCACCTTAAACGCAGCTACTATTCACGCACGACCCCAAGGAAACCGACTCATGACGATGGCAAAAACGCCTGGCGCCGCCCGCAACTTGCGAGCGCTGACCGGCAGTGTGATGCTCGCCGCCGCTTTCGCCCTGTCCGGTTGTGCCACCGGCCCTGATCGTAACCCGCACGATCCGCTGGAACCGATGAACCGCGAGATCTTCAAGTTCAACGACGCCGCCGATAAATACGTCGCCCGCCCGATTGCGACCGGCTATGTGAAAGTCACGCCGACCCCGCTGCGCACGGCGATCAGCAATTTCTTTTCGAACATTGGCGATATCGGCAACTTCGCAAACAACCTGCTGCAGTTGAAGATCACCGATGCCACGGAAGATCTGATGCGCTTCGCCTTCAACTCTACGTTCGGTATTGGCGGGTTGATCGACTGGGCAACGCCCGCGGGGCTGCCCAAGCACGATCAGGATTTTGGGCTGACGCTCGGCCACTATGGCGTGCCGGCGGGGCCGTATCTCGTGTTGCCGCTGCTGGGACCGAGTTCGGTGCGCGACTCGACGAGCTGGATTGCCAGCTATCCGCTCAACCCGGGCACCTATCTGAGTACGGGCGCCAACGCGGTGCTGTTCGGCGTGCGCTTCGTCAGTGCACGGGCCGATTTGCTCGGCGCGACGGATATCCTGTCGCAAGCTGCGCTGGATAAATACGCGTTCGTCCGCGATGCCTACACGCAACGCCGCCAGTATCAGCTGACGGGCGCGGCGAACGCGGCACTGCCGGATTACGGCGATGAGAGCGGCCCAACCGCGGCACCGGCAGCGGGTGCAAGCGCGACGGCTGCGCCGGCGACGCCGGGCATGGGCGGCAGCAGCAGTTCGCAAGGCTTGCCGAACTACGCCGATCCGGGCGCGGCTCAACCGGCATCGGCGCCGGCTGCAAAGTAACACTGCTCGCGAGACGGCCTGTGCGGCCGTCTCGGGTGGGCTACATCACGGCGGCCCAGGGATGGCGCTCGAAGTGGCGCTTTTCAAAGGCTTCAATATCGGCAAGCGAGGTCAAGGTGAGATCGATCGTGTCCATGCCCTCGATCACCATGCGCTTGTGCCGCGCACCCAGCAGAAACTTGAAAATCTGGCCGCTTGTTGTCGAGGTAACCGTCTGCGCTTCTAAATCGATAAGAATCTTCGACGCCGGATCATCCGTGGATTCACGCAGCAATACGTCCACCGCTTCACGCTCGAGTTGCACGAGCAGCAGGCGATTATTCATCGCGTTGGAGTAGAAGATTTCGGCAAAGCTCGGTGCGATCACGGCGTCGAAACCGTATTGCTGAAGCCCCCAAACCGCATGTTCTCGGCTCGATCCGCAGCCAAAATTTGCTCCGCCGATCAGGATGCGCGCGCCGTCGTAAGCGGGCTGATTGAGTCCGCAACCGCCAAGCGGTTCGCCGTGTTCATCGAAACGAAGGTCATAGAGCAAGCCCTTGCTCAAACCCGCTTTGTCGATGATGCGAAGGAACTGCTTCGGCATGATCTGATCGGTATCGAGGTTCTCGATCGGCAACGGCACGGCGCTGCCTTGGATCATGGTCAGCTTTTTAGTCATGATCGGTCTCCAGCGTGCGGACATCGGTGATCTTGCCGGTCAGCGCCGCCGCGGCTGCCATCGCGGGACTCATCAGATGCGTGCGCCCGCCGCGTCCTTGCCGCCCTTCGAAGTTGCGATTGGTCGTCGATGCACAGCGTTCGCCCGCTTCGAGGAAGTCATCGTTCATCGCGAGGCACATCGAGCAACCCGGCTCGCGCCATTCGAAGCCGGCTTTCTTTAGCGTCTCCGCGATGCCTTCCGCTTCGGCTTGACGACGCACCGAACCCGAGCCCGGCACGACCATCGCGCGTATGCCTTTGGCGACTTTGCGTCCACGCACAATCGACGCAACGATGCGCAAATCCTCAATCCGCCCATTCGTGCATGAGCCGATAAACACGCGGTCGATCGGCGTTCCTGCTATCGGCTGATTCGATTCGAGGCCGATGTAATCGAGCGCTCGACGCAATGCGGCAGCGGCTTCGGGCGTGGCTTGTGTGGTGGCATCGGGGACGAGTGCGTCTACTCGCATCGCCTGATCGGGGCTCGTGCCCCACGTGACGAAGGGCGCGATGTCGTGGGCGTCGAAGGTGTATTCGGCGTCGAAGGTGGCATCGGCGTCGGATTTCAGATCGCTCCAGTCGGCGAGCGCGGCTTGCCACGCAGCGTCATCGAGCGACTTCGCATGCGCGCGGACATAGTCGAACGTGGTTTTATCCGGCGCGATCAATGCCGCCCGCGCGCCGGCTTCCACGGTCATGTTGCACAAGGTCATGCGCGCTTCCGCCGAGATCGACGCGATGGTCGAGCCCGCAAATTCCACCGCATAACCCCGCGCACCCTGCGCGCCGATACGGCTGATGACCCAGATGATCACGTCCTTCGATGCGGTCCCATAAGGCAGCGCGCCATCGATGGTGATGCGCATGGTTTGTGCCACGCGATACACCAGCGTCTGCGTGGCAAGCACATGCTCAACCTCCGATGTGCCGATACCAAACCCCAGCGCGCCTAACGCGCCATACGTGGTCGTGTGGCTATCGCCACAAAGCACGGCCATGCCGGGGCGGATCAAACCCAGTTCCGGCGCGACGATGTGTTCAATACCCTGCAGCGGATCGTTCGCGGCATATAGCCGGATACTCGCCCTGTCGCAGTTGCGCGCGAGATTCTCGGCTTGCAGCAGCGAAGCGGCATCGCGAATTACACGCGGCGCTTCGGCATGCGTCGGAATGATGTGGCTCACCACGGCGAGTTGCTGCTTCGGACGGCGCACGGGGCGATGTTTCTCAGCGAGACCGCTGAACGCTTGCGGACTCGTGTACTCGTTCATTAGATGCAGATCGACGTAGAGCAGCACGTTCTGATCGTCGATCCGCGTCACCGTGTGCGATTCAACGAGCTTTTGATAGAGAGTTCGGTTCGACATGATGCTCAAGCCCGCAGAAACGGCAGCGCGCACTCGATCAACAACTCGGGCGCTTCTTCCGGAATGTAGTGACCGCATGGCAGCGAGTGGCCGCTGACGTTATCGGAGAAATTTCGCCACTCGGCGATCGGATCGAAGCACTTTTCGATCACGCCTTCCGCGCCCCACAGCGCGAGAAAATCGCACGCGATCTTCTGGCCCCTCGCCAGCGACTCGCGGTCATGTTCCAGGTCGATGGTGACGCTCGCGCGATAGTCCTCGCAGATGCCATACGCCGTGTCGGGCTGTTGCAGGCATCGCAAGTATTCGGCGTACGCCTCGGCCGTGAACGGCCTCAAACCCGCACTGCGCGCGCCGATGGTCTGCTTCAGGTACAGGTCGGCGTCGGCGCGGATCAGCGTCTCGGGGAACGGCGCGGGACGGACCAGGAAAAACCAGTGCCAGTAAGCCCGTGCGAATTCGAACGAGGTCTTCTCGTACATCGCGAGCGTCGGCGCGACATCGAGCGTGATCAGCTTCGTCACGACCTTCGGATGATCCAGCGCCATGCGAACTGCCACCCGGCCGCCGCGGTCATGACCAAGCACCGCGAACGATTCATAACCAAGCGTGCGCATCAGGTCGACCTGATCCTGCGCCAAGCGGCGCTTCGAATAGTTGCTGTGATCGGGGAGACCTTGCGGTTTGTCGCTGTCGCCGTAACCGCGCAAATCCGCCGCCACGATCGTGAAGTGTTTCGCTAGCGTGGGCACGACCTTGTGCCAGATCGCGTGGGTTTGAGGATGGCCGTGCAGCAGCAATAACGCAGGGCCGGTGCCGTCTTTTATCGCCTTGATCCTGACGCCATCGACCTTTGCCGATACGTCCTTGAAGTCGTCAAACATCGTTGTCTCCCGCAGTTTTATGAAGTTTAATTGATGCATTTACCGATACAGTTTCTATTCAGGCAATCCAGACCTAACTTCCAGGAACTAATCGATGGATGGTTTTTCCGATCTCAACTTGTTCACGCTGGTTGCGCGGCATCGCAATCTGGCGGCGGCCGCGCGCGATCTCGGCGTGACGCCGCCTTCCATCAGCAAGCGGCTCGCGCAACTGGAACGGCGGCTGGGCGTGCGGCTTTTAAACCGCACCACACGCCGCGTGAGCCTCACGCCCGAGGGCGAGCTGTATCTGGCGAACGGCTCGCGCATCCTCGATGAACTCGCCGAACTGGAGCAACTCGTCACGAAAAGCCGGGCGGAGCCGACAGGTTTGCTGCGCGTGAACGCATCGTTTGGATTCGGGCGTAGCCGGATAACGCCGGCGGTATCGAAGTTCATCGAGCGATATCCGGCGATCAAGATCCAGTTGCACTTGTCGGACCGGCCGGTGAATTTGCAGGAGGAAGGTTTCGACCTGGGCATCCGTTTCGGCGATGTCCCCGACACACGCATCAACGCGCGTTTGCTGCTCAGGAACCAGCGGATTGTTTGTGCGTCGCCGGGGTATGTGGAGAAACATGGGCTGCCCGTCACGCCGCACGACCTGACCCGGCACGCGTGTCTCGTACTGCGCGAAAACGATTCTGCTTATGGGGCGTGGAATTTCACGCGCGGCAAGAAGGCGGAGACGATCAAGGTGGACGGGCCGCTCAGCAGCAACGACGGCAGCGCGGTGCTGCAATGGGCGCTGGATGGACGCGGTATCGCGGCGCGCTCGCAATGGGAAATCGAGGCGCTGGTTCGCGACGGGAAGCTGGTCGTGCTGCTGGACGACTGGGCGCTGCCGAATGCCGATATCCACGCGGTTTATTTAGAGCGGCATCAGTTGTCGGCGAAGCTGCGGACGTTTGTGGAGTTTTTGGGGGAGGAACTCCGTGCGGGGGCGGGTTAGGCGGCTCCTCGCGCGGCGACGGATTATTAAATTCGGAAATCGAGCTATTCGGCACGGCTATCGATCGTGCAGAAAAAGGTAGCGTTTAATTAATTGATTTAAGGCGACGGTTTGCATCGCTTGTTTGTATAACGAATTAGCCGATGCAATGCGCAATACGCCCGTTTTTTGGCGGGCGTATTTTGTCAACGCTTATGCGGATTGATTCAAGCCGCTTTGGCTTTCGCTTCGGCTTGGAATGCGCGGGATTATGCGGCCTTATCGAAAGACTGCTGCATTACTCGCTGCTGCGGTGCATGGCGGCGTTGGTCTATCTCCGCCATGCCATACGCGAGTGCGAACTTACGGGCATCGACAGGACACGGGAAATGCCCCAGCACGCCCGTCGCGCGCTGCAAGCCATCGATCTCCCTGACGATAAGCATAGCTGCATACATTCCATCGTCGTACGCGGCCAGCGGAATCAATACGACGTTCTCGTAAGCGATCTCAGCGTATTGCATGTCTGATCCCCCTCATGTGGACGACTCACTACTCTCTCAGCGAACCAGTCGATCTGGCACGTCTTTGTGTTTAGGCATTATCAATAAACAAAAGCCAAGAATCAACGGGATTTGTGCGATTCAGGGTTTGTTGGGACGGTTTGGGCCGTTCCGATGTGACGAGCACTTCATTTATTCGATACATGCACCGGGTTGGAGCGCTTCTTATACAAACGAACTATGTCAATTTGATGTGATGCGTGGGGTGGCGCATGGTCGTTGAGGCGGTGAACGCTTAATGCTTAATGGTTAAGCGCTTTACCCACGATGTCAGGCATGCGGTATGCGGAATCGCTTTATCGACAGCGATGTCCTAATGACCTATGGGGGCACTTGTGAAACTCGAATCGACTGCATGGTTTCCGTTGAGCGACTACACGCCGACGCGCGACGGGTGGTACGAGGTGCAACTCACGAGCGGTGACACGGCGTTCGCGAAGTTTGGCGCAGATGGATGGACCGAAAAACCGATGCTCGTTTTCACGCACTGGCGAGGCCTTTGCGCCGATCCAAGTAAGGTGGATGGTGTGGAGAACATCGATGCGGAGGCGACGGCGGCGGAAGGGGTTAGAGCGGTTTGGGATACGTTCTTTCCAGGGTCGGGTGCGGAGCGGCATAAGCCGTTGGCCGCGGGGCATGGCAAATAGCGTCGCGGCGCTTCGATGACTCGGTGAGGATGCATAGACTGGCGGGCATAGGTGCCTCGCCAGCTTTTTTGTTTTTGGGGTTTATGGTTGGCGCGGTTTGGCGTCTTGCTCGTCAAACTGCGAACGTGGACCACGCCCGTTTTCCAACACCTTGCGATGGGCGATGAAGCTGAATCTGACGGCGGGTTGGTGCCTGCTCGGTAAGTTGTTACGCCGCTCGAACTGCGGTTGTGCTTCCATGAGCCGCCTTCTTGCCGATGTTCGGTTAGCATCTTGGGGAGGGACAGCATCCCCTTGTGTGACAATCAAAGTTCTTGATCCATTCAACTACGGCACGGCGGAAGCACATGAACAAGAAAGTGACGTATCTGGTCAGCATATTTATCGGTACTCCGACACAGCAGCACGCACAGATCAAAGACATCGCAGCGCAACTGTCGGGTGACGACTATGAGTTCTTGCACCTGCATCAAATGGGCGCGTTCTTGGTGATGAACACGGATCGCGATGCCAAGGAACTGGCCGCTTCGTTTTCGCGTGCGACAGCAGCCGATGATCGAGTGTTCATCTGCGAAATGGGCCAGGACTGGCACACGCTCGGATTGAATAAGGCGATGTTCTGGTTGCAGAACCATCTGGCTACGAAGACGCAAACGCCAGCGACCAAGAAAGGGAATCCGTTTGGGGATGCGTGATTGTGTGAGATGAGCGTTTGGACGGTTTTTAGCTGACCAGTGCAATTGACGGCGGTTGTGCCGTGTAGCAGTAGCATGGACTTTCCGTCGGACGACCGCCCTGCGGCCATTGCTGACATTCAGGTATTGGCATCGATGAGGCGGCTACAAGTCGCTTTCCCGACATTCGCGCCTCGGCAGCCGCGAACGGCAGCTATCACTTCAAGCGGATGCGTACCGCGACCCAAAGCAGCCGTCAATCCGCCCCTCGCTGAGCGACCGTTCTGCAAGCTCGATCGGTCATTCGCGTCCTCGAAGCAAAGACGCGAACGTTCGCTTCAGCCTGACTTCAACTATCACTATTTCGCGGGCTTTATGCCAATCTGTGCTGAGAGCCGGGCTAACACCGCGTCATCGGAGACACCCTGAAAGTCGCTCCGCGGCGTGTAAGGCGCCTCGAGCGCGGCTACTTCGTCGGTGGAGAGTTCAAGGTCCAAGGAAGCGATAGCGTCGTCGATGTGAGACCGTTTCCTTGCACCCACTAGCGGCGCTGCCACCACCGGGTTGCGACGCAGCCATGCAAGCGCGACCTGCGCGCCGTTTACGCCATGCCCATTGGCGACGCGCCAGAGCGCTTGAATGGTCGAGCGGTCGCTCGCTTCCTGCGTGTAGAGCATATCGGCAAAGGGATCGCTGCCGGACCGCGGGGTCGACGCCTCGACCGGCCGTGCGAGGCGGCCCCGAGCAAGCGGGCTCCAGACAACCGTGCCGACGCCCACGTCAGCACAAAGGGGCAGCATCTCGCGCTCTTCCTCGCGAGCCAGCAGATTGTAGTGATCCTGCATCGACACGAAACGCGTCCAGCCGTGCTGACGCTGCAGATGCAAACACTTGCTGAACTCCCAGGCGAACATTGACGACGCCCCGATATAGCGCGCCTTACCTGCCTTGACGACATCGTGGAGCGCCTCCAGCGTCTCTTCGATCGGCGTACGGCCATCCATGCGGTGAATCTGATAGAGGTCAACGTAGTCGGTTTTGAGCCGACGCAGACTATGGTCAATTTCGGCAAAGATGGCCTTGCGCGAGAGGCCCGCACCGTTAGGACCCGCGTGCATGGGATGACGCACCTTTGTGGCCAAGACGATCTCGTCGCGGTGCGCAAAGTCCTTGAGTGCCCGGCCAAGAATCTCTTCGCTCGACCCTTGCGAGTACATGTTCGCGGTATCGAAGAAGTTAATGCCCGACTCAATCGCGTGTCTGATGAGAGGACGGCTGTCCTCCTCGCTCAACGACCACACTGGATGCCCGCGGTCGGGTTGACCGTATGTCATGCACCCGAGGGCGATCGGTGACACGTCGAGGCCAGTCCTGCCGAGCTTGATGTAACGCATGGCTTTCTCCCGATAAAGTTGCGTCAGAGCGAGGTGTTCGCCGCCGAAGAAAGCACTTTATGCGTAGAGATCCGGACGGTGAATGCTTGAAAAGCCGCATTACTTGCGCAATAGTACGGACATGTCGAACGATCTCTTTTCTGACGTCCTCAAGCTGGTGGGCGCTCAAACCGTCCTTGCCGGTGGCTTTGCTGCTGGCGGTCCATGGGCCTTGCGCTTTCCGGCGCCCGACAAGATCAAATTCGCTGCCTTGGTCAAGGGCGCATGCTGGCTGCGTGTCGAGGGCGACGACGTGGCAATCCGCGTCGAAACAGGAGACGTGGTGCTCCTTTCCGCGAAACGTGCGTTCGTGCTCGCAAGTGATCTTGCACC
>Ga0185299_10008029_pt1 | contig 10594 bp, 9 predicted proteins | sample PaiPotPPA55metaG_FD_128002 | JGI IMG/M metagenome (GOLD analysis project Ga0185299, IMG submission 128002) | Iron sulfur acid spring bacterial and archeal communities from Banff, Canada, to study Microbial Dark Matter (Phase II) - Paint Pots PPA... ...
CCTGTTCGCCGGTGACGGTTATGCAGGCCTGTCGGAATTCGCGCTGTTCTACATCGGCGGCATCATCAAGCATGCTCGCGCGCTGAACGCGATCACGAATCCGTCGACGAACTCGTACAAGCGTCTCGTGCCGCACTTCGAAGCACCGGTGAAGCTCGCCTACTCGGCGAAGAACCGCTCGGCTTCGATTCGCATTCCGCACGTGTCGAACCCGAAGGGCCGCCGTATCGAAACGCGTTTCCCGGATCCGATGGCGAACCCGTACCTGTGCTTCTCGGCGCTGATGATGGCGGGGCTCGATGGCGTGCAGAACAAGATCCACCCGGGCGAAGCAGCGGACAAGAACCTGTACGACCTGCCGCCGGAAGAGGATGCAAAGATCCCGACCGTGTGTTCCGGTCTGGATCAGGCGCTCGACGCGCTCGACGCTGACCGTGAGTTCCTGACGGTTGGCGGCGTGTTCACGGATTCGATGCTCGATGCGTATATCGAACTGAAGACGACCGAATTGCAGCGCTATCGCCAGGCTGTGCATCCGATCGAGTTCGAAATGTACTACTCGCTGTAAGCGGCGATGTTCCCCGGCACTTGTTAATGACATGTGCCGGGAACTGCGATGCAGGAACTGGTCTGTGATTGCCCGAGCTGCCTGCCGGAATTCGGCAAGGCGCAGACCCTGCTTTGGCTAGGTCAGTCGCACGGTATCGTGACAACAGCCAGGCCGTTACATCGTTTCACCAAGTCACTGTGGGCAATCCCCCCACCCAACCAGCGCGTGAGTCGGCTACGAGTTCGATGACCCACGACCAGCATGTCGGCATTGAGCAAGCTAGCATGCGTTGAAATGCTGCCAACCACGTCGCCAAATGCTATATGACCGTGTGCCGAGATACGGCTGCCTGTCATATGATCAAGCGCTTCCTGTAGCACAGCCTGCGTCGCTTCGTGGATTCCGATAAATGCCAGATCAGACAGGCATCCGACGCTGGCGGAAATAGCTGATTCCACGGAGGCGACGGCCAGAATGTCGGTATGCGCGTCGAATGCAAGCGCGAGGTCTACGGCGCGATGTAACGCAGATTTGGCTTCTCGTGAACCGTCGTAATACAGCAATATTCTTGAGAGTTTAGGCATGAGAGTCGACGTCGGAAGAGGGTGGGTATGGCGGCCTTGTATCACTCGTCATCCTTCATAACGTTTGACAAGCCGATGTATTCCCTCTGGAGAAGACGTATTGTGCTGTCCGCGCAATGCGCACAGGTTAGCGGGGTATAAAAACGCAGCGAGTACATGTTGACATATCCTATCCCCCTGGATAGGATATGAGTATGAACAAGAAAACTCTTCACAAATCGCACTCGGACATCGTTCTTCGCCTCAAGCGCGCGGAGGGTCACTTGCGCAGCACGATTGCCATGATTGAGGCTGGCCGGAACTGCGTGGAACTTGCCCAGCAACTCCATGCCATTGAGAAGGCCATAACTAACGCGAAGAAGGCACTGATCCATGACCATGTGGACCACTGCCTCGAGGCGCAGTCAGGTTCCGATGCAGCTTCGGCCAAAGCGGCAATCGTGGAATTCAAGGAAATTAGTAAGTATCTTTAGGAACTTCCAATGAGTTTCCTTTCTTTCCAGCAACTGAACACAAGTTCGGCCGCATTGTTGGTCGGGTCGGTTCTGGTTGTTGGTGTCCTGCACACCATTGTCCCGGACCACTGGGTTCCCATTGCGGTCATTGCACGCCAGCGTGGGTGGACTGCGGGCCAAACCGCGCGCGCGGCCCTTCAGGCTGGCACGGGGCACGTAGTAACGACACTTATCCTGGCTACCATTGTGTGGCTAGCTGGTGTCGCTGTCGCGGCCAGGTTTGGTCATTGGGTCGATAGAATTTCGAGCGCCGCGCTCGTTGCGTTTGGCCTATGGATTGCCATTTCGTCCTGGCTTGACCTTCGCTCGGGTGACGGGCACGGGCATAGCCACGGTCCGCACGGCCACACGCACGATTTCTCGCATTTGACAAAACCCGGTAGCTCCACTGATGTGATCCACGGCCCAGAACTGCAGCGTATGTTTGGGGAGCATGGTGTTCTCGAGCTTTCCATCTACGAGTCAGGGCAACTTCCACGTTTCCGGTTCACGGCGACGAGGCCACAGACGGTGCAGACCGTGACGGTGGAGACCCGGCGTGAAGACGGCCTCCGCCAATTATTCACATTCCTGCGGCGCGGGGACTATTGGGAGTCGCTGGATGACATTCCCGAGCCACATGGTTTCGCTGTCAATGTGACGGTCAGCCACGATGGCCACGAGCACGCCTATCAAACAGCGTTCGCGGAACATGAGCATCACCATAGCGGCCACGACCACGGAGAAAATCATGGGCTTGGCGGGAAGACATCGTCCCGAACCGCTTTACTGCTGATTCTTGGCTCGTCGCCGATGGTCGAGGGCATCCCCGCATTCTTCGCAGCTGGAAAATATGGATTGAGTCTTATCCTCATCATGGCGCTCGTCTTTGCAGCAAGCACGATTCTTACGTACGTTCTGCTGTGCGTGTATTCGACAGCGGGTCTGCAGCGTGTGAAATTCGGAAAGCTTAAGCGTTACGGCGAAGTTCTCAGCGGTGCTTTCATCGCACTGGTCGGCTTAACCTTCTCGGTGTTTCCGGTCATGTAGAGCAATGCCGGCAAAGCAGACGTCTTTATGGACCCGTGCCAAGGACAAAAAGGGGTTCAAAGGTTGGAAGCGGACACGGCCAAACCGGCGATATTCGTTTGCGCCGTTACCACTTTCCTCGATTCGGTATGGCGTGCAATCAGCGACCGCAGCTTACGAGGTGGGTCCATTGCCAATTCGGTCGTGTGTCATTGACGCAGTCAACTGCACGATTAAAAATGCGGTAGCCCCACCGCCGCATTTTCCTCTGGGGTCGCCAACCAGTAGCCGTAACGAATTGCTGTTGCCGCAAAGTGCTGTAACTCTTCTGGTGTTGGGGGCAACAGTTTCGCTTCCGTCGCGACAGGACGACCCACGTCTTCGAAAAAGCGTCCGAGTTTTGCTGTGGTAGTGAGGAGGGTTACCGCAGGCTCAGTCGACAGGTTTCGAAACGCATGTTTCGCCCGACTTGGCACCTGGATAAAGTCTCCTGAGGAACACATGGTCCAGCTATAGCTTCCTTCGGTTTCGATTAGGACTTCTTGCTGTCCGGACATCATCAGAAAGCACTCTATGTCCGTGTGACTATGCATGGGTACAATGCCTCTTGGCGGAATGATGCCCTTTATCACGCAAAGTGATTCGTCTGCCTCTTCTGGTGTTGTCAGAAACTGTAGGGTCGGTCCAAAGACGTCGAGGAGGGGATGCGCGCTGTGCTTGAAAACGCGCACTGAAGGGGGATGGAGGGATGAGTTTTCCAACTTGACGCTCCTTCTAGTGGGTTGTGTCCAGATCGGCTATATCGACGCGTATTCCGCGCTACAGGCAATGCGCGGCTTTCAGAATCTCGCCAGTACGTTCACCGACAACGACGCAGGAGGAATTGGTGTTGCCGGACGTTATGCGCGTAGTGATTGAGACGAAAACGCTGGAGTGCCGGAAAATATTCCACGCGATTTACATACCTGCCATTTGGCGCAGGTCCTTGAGTTTGCGTAGGCGCGCAGTTCGCGATGGCCGATGCGACATTAGTCCTTGCACGTCTAGTGCAGGCATTCCAGATCGAACTTGTCGACGGAAAACCTGTTCGTTCGACCGCCGTCGTGACGACAGCGCGAGATCGAGCGGTTCCCTTTCGACTAAGAAGTCGGGACGCATGACATGGAAGCGCAAGCAGTTGATGAGCCTCGTTTGCCGGAGTCCCGCACCGTCACAACCCGGTGAGCCCAGCCTTACAGCGCGTCGGTTGGCCCAGCGGCTTCCACTTCGCGAGCAGGGCTTTCGTGCTTCGGGCGCGCCGTTCTCTGCACGTACCTTCCGATTCAACCAAACAACGTAACGTAGGCACAAATGCACCGTATTGATTGTTGAAACGACTATCGCGTCAATACAATACGGTGCTGTTACTGCACAATCTGACGATTTAATTCGACAAATCAATCCGCCCGAACACCCCTGTCGTCTTGCTCGGTCCTGCAGCGTAGAACAGCGTGTTCTTCGGTTGGTTATCCACGTCGTTGCCGAAGCTCATGCCCCACAGACCCGGCTGCGTGAACGGTGTGCCGTCCTTCTGGATCAGCTTGCCGAGATCTTTCCCGGAATTCGGATCGAACGCTTCGATCGTCCCGTCGCCGAAGTTCCCAACGAGAAGGTCGTTGCTGAGCGGACCGAAGTTAGCCGGTGCTTGCGCGATACCCCATGGTGCATTCAACACACCGCCGCTGCCGACGATTTGTTTGATGAAGTGGCCGCTGGTATCGAACTCGTCGAGAATGCCAAAGCCTGCTCCGACAACCTGTGCCGAAGCGGTCGCGTTCTGCTTTGCATACGTTACGAAGATGTCGTTGCCAATGGACTGAATGCCGAATGGCGCGAAGCCGGCGGGCAGGTTGGGGTCCTTGAACTGACCGTCGAGCTGCACCTTTTGGAACGTCGTATTAAACACATCGACTTTGCCATTGTGGAAGTCGGCTGCGTACAACATGTTCTGGCCGTTCACCGTTGCCGCCGTCAAACCCCTATAGATTGCACCACCAGCTTGATCGTCGAATGCGGTGACGGCTTGAGTCGGCAGGACTTTCGGCGACCAGGCGGCGATCGTACCCGCATCGGTTGCCCAAACAAACACAGCCTTGCTGCTGTTGCCGCCAGAGCTGATTACGAAGTCGCTGGTCAAGTTGAAGATAATGCCTGTCGGACCTGCGGGACCTCTTGAACCATCAGGTATACTAACGACCAAGGATTGCACAACACCATTTCCATCGTACAGCGATGCTTTATGGGTCGTGTTGTCGGAAACCCAAAACGTGCTGGTCGGATTGAACGCGACTCCCCAGCCATTCTGCAGGTTAGGATCTGTATGCGCAGCGGCAATACTGCCGTCAGACACTAGCGTTGTCGACGTAAATGCTCCAGGCGTCGGAGACGAGCCATTGCCACCACCACATGCCGCAAGCCCACTCACCAACGTTCCTAATACTGCAATTGCTGCAACTGTGCCGGATGCCTTCATTTTTTACCCCCTATCGAGATGTGTTGTGCGTGGTCCACATTGAGAAACGTCAACCAACGAATTTGCTGAGCCTGTAGTCAACCTGCATTGATTTCCTGAGAGGTCATGTCGTCAGTCACATTCAAAACATTTCGGCCCGTCGACTTATTCCATCGCTCACGATGAAATACATTTCCAAGAATGTTGCCTCGGTTCCTGCCTTGAGATGCTTCATTCCCACTCGCGCGGATACGGCTCGTCATGACAATGCAAATCGCGGCTTAGTCGTGGATACAGTGATCCACTTCTTCTAGATCGCTTCAGATCATTGCCGAACGCTTGCTCGATGCGGCACAAGAAACCAACATGTGGATCTTCATTGCTGGCCGTACGCGACACCGCCGACTCCTAGCCTGGATATAAATCTTGAGCCACGAGCGCTCATCACTTACCGGGCAAGTTATTAGATTTCTTGAGTGAAACATCCAGGGTCACGGTTATATTCCATCCAGAATCACAACTTTTATATCAGGCTGCAGCCCGGCATTTCTATGAAAATCGATCGCTCAGAATGGTGTTGCCGAGTCGATGGCCATCGACAAGAGCGGCGCCCCCGCCCCATGCTGGGGTTTAAAATTTCACGGTGTACGCATCTTTTTGGGCGGCATCGAACGAATGCACGTGATCGCTAAAGGACAGACGAAGTGCACTCCGGGAACCGATCAGTCCATCGCTGATAGATTCTACGCATTGGCAACATAAATAGTACTAAGCATATGGATCTCGTTCGTTGCACGCTCTCTATTGATATTTTATATGCATACCTAACAAATGATATTTAAATCATTTTACTAAAAACACTTAACACAACAGCTAAGCATTGAATTTATTCCGCACTAGCCAAAATAAACGGGCGGGAGCCGGCGGCCACGTTTGCTGAGGCCAGGGCGGGAGCCATCGAAGCCGGGGAGGTTTCGCGACTGAAGAGCGGGGCGGCCGCGCCTGAGGAGATCTGCTTGCCGAGCGCCGTCAGATCGACACCGTCAGGCTGAGCGATCAGCGCATAGCCGAGCTCGGCCTGCCGCCACGTGACAACCGTCATGGAGGCCACGCGCTGATCGGCGACCGCCGCATCGGGCTTGACCTCTTTCATCACGCACAGCGCAATGGGCGCGCCTTTCTCGGGCAAGTAGACAATCTGGACGAGCGGTTTGTTGTTGAACCGCAGACGCTGAACGCGCTTGAAGGTGAGCCCGGCTGCACTCAGATCGGGAATGCGGAGCGCGAGACCATCATCCTGACGAATTTCCTTGACGGTCTTGATAGACAGATCGGTGTTGGTATCGACGTTCGCAAGCGTCTCGCGGGAATAGAGCTGCTGATAGCTGGCCGCCGCCATCACCCAAGGCGACACGCCCGTGCCGACCGAGGCAAGCGAAGCGCCCGCATTCGATGCCGGACCTGCACCGGCGCCCAGCCGAAGCACGAGGCCGCAGGCAAAAGCACCCGCCAGGAAGGCGACGCCGAGCCACGCCGGCGCAACGCGCAACCGCGAGCGGATGGGCGAAGAGGGCGCGCTCCCGGGAGTGCGGGGAACCACGGGATCATTGACGCTCACGTCAGGACTGAGATTCGGACCCGCACCCGGCTGCGCCGCTTTAGCCTTTGCCGCACGCGCCATTTCTTCGATCTTCGCGCTGAGGCTTGGCGGCACTGGCGGCAGCGTTTGCCCGGCGAACGCATCGCGATACGGCAGCCGCGAAGCCCGCAAAAGCGCAACGCGCTCGGCCACGTCGGCAGACGTGCGCAGTTCGCGCTCGACTTCCTCGCGTTCGGGCGGCGGCAGTTCGCCGTCCACGTAGGCCATCAGCAGGATATCGTCCGATTTCATAAATAAGGCTGAGCTTTGCTTTCGCTGATGATTTGAATTTTCGCTGTTCTCGTGGGCCAATTCAAGAATCGTTAAATCGCTGCCAGGTGAGCGTCTAGATTCATGATGACAAAACCGGTGAATCGCCGAGTCGAACCTATTGCTTAATCAAGCTTGTTACAAGTGTAACTGCGTTTCAGCGATGAGCGGCGCATTGTGTGTTTCGCGCAACCGGACGTGGTTCGATCGACTAAGCATTCCGCTTACGTAAAACCAACAGGTGCAGCGCTTGCGGCGGATTCTTGGCGACAACGCGCGGTTTAAGCCTCAGCTTAAGGCTCAGGACTTAGCGCCCAAGCCTTAAGCCCGCTAGTGTTTATCCCGCTTGCGCCATTGAAACCGACGTCGCGTTGCTGAATAACTGATCCACCTCGCGGTTCGAGATGCGCTTGCCAAGCGCGTCCAGGTCGACACCTTCAGTCTTGCCGATCAACGCATAGCTAAGTTCCGCTTGCCGCCATGTGACCACGTGCATGCTGTCGACCACCTGTGCGGCGACCGCTTGATCCGGTTTGACGTCCTTCATCACGCATAGCGCAATAGGCGGGCCTTTCTCGGGCTGATAAACAATCTGCACAAGCGGTTTGTTATTAAAGCGTAAGCGTTGCACAGTCTTGAAGGTCAGGCCGGCGCTGCGCAAATCGGGGATACGCAGCGCGAGTCCGTCGTCACGACGGATGTCCTCGACTGTTTTTGACGACACGTGGGGATTGTCTTCGACGTAAGCCAGCGTCTCGCGTGTGTAAAGCTGCTGGTAGCCAACGGCCGTGGCGACCCACGGTGACAGGTTGCCGGCGCTCGCCATCACGGCGCTGCCCGAACCCGGCGCACCCGTCTTGAGAAGCGGCCCGAGCCGTAGAAATAGCCCTCCACAAAACGCGCCCGCGACGCACGCCGCCGCCAGCCAGGTGGGCACCGAGCGCATACGTGAGCGAACCGGTGCGGCGGCGATAGCTACCGGTGTCGGAATCGAAGAGTCGTTTGCACCCTCCGCCGCGCTTTTATTGCTATGCGCGCGGGCCATTGCTTCGATTTTCTGCGTCAGAGAATCCGGGACCGGCGGTAATTTTTGCGTAGCGAACGCTTGCTTGTAATCGAGACGCGACGCTCGCAGCAGCGCGACGATTTCCGCCGCGTCGGCGCACGCACGGATATGCTCCTCGATTTCCCGGCACTCGTTGGGCGCCAGTTCTCCATCTACATAAGCCATCAGCAAAAGGTCATCGGTTTTCATGCGATGGAGTCCCTTCGCGTCACCGAAGCCTTGGCTTTCGGGTCATGCGTGCTGAACAGCGCGCCGACGGCCTGCCGCGCGCGCGACAGACGGCTCATGACCGTGCCGATGGGTACTTCCAGAACCTCGGCCGCTTCCTGGTAGCTCAAGCCTTCGACCGCGACCAGCAGCATGACCACACGCTGCGCTTCGGGCAGCCGCTCAACGGCGCTGATGATCTGGCTGTGCATGAGTTGGGTTTCCGGGCCCTTGTCGAGCGGGTCGGCGAGGTTTTCCAGGAAGTCGTCGTCCCATTCCATGCTGGAGCGCTTGCGTACGCTGCGCGCTCGCAATTCATTGATCCAGGTGGAGTGGACAATCGAAAACATCCAGCTTAACGGGGATGTATCGGGTTGCAATTGATGTGCGCGCTCGAGCGCGCGCACGCATGCTCGCTGGACGAGGTCCTCGGCGTCGTGCCGGTCGCCCGAAATGCGAAGCGCGAATGCCCACAGTCGCGGCAGCATATCGGGAAGCATGCCTGGTAAGTCTGCGCCGTTCATCGAACGAATGTCTCCGGTGGTCCCAGTGTCTAGCCAAGTGCTGCTGACCGCGTGCCTGCCGCGTCGCTTTAACCTCACAGTTTAGCGTGAGGCGGTGTATTGCGCTGGAGCTGGACACAGCGGTCGCTAGCGGCGGCGGCTCCCGGATAGCGCTTCTTCACGCGTTCGGCGATCGAACGACACGGCATAAGCTGCCGAGCGGGCGGCGAGAAGCGGGTCGTCGGAAGGCTCGATGCCAGCAGGAAGAATGAGCGGATCGAAATTGATATCGCGGCATGCTCCGTCGATCTGCGCTTCCGCTTGGTCGATGACGATCAAACCGGCATCTATACGATGCGACTCCCGTTCTTGTGGCCACACGCGGGTAGCGTCGTCAGTCGGGTCGCCAGGCGCAGCCGGGGTAATCATCAAGTGCCAGCGAATCGGGCCGCGCTCTAGTCGCGTGGTCAGGTCGTGGGCGAGAAAATCCGGGTCGCGCGCCTCGCTGCCGCTAACGGGTTGGTATGGCGTATCGGGTATCACGCTCCAGCGTACGAAGCGAATGGCACCGGCGGCGTTGATGAATTTGAACGCGTCGATGCTGAAATAGCTGGCGTTATAAAACGCCGACGACGCTGGATGATGCGCGAGCCACTCGTGAAAAGCTCTTGTTTCAGGGTGCTTTTTCAGGAACTCGTCCATTTTCGCGGGGTCTGGCCGGCTGGTGCCAGGGGCGGGGCGAAGCGCGATCAGTTGTTGATAAAGTGCTTGCGGTGTCCCTACTGCGAACATCGGCGCGGAGTTCATTGCCGTGCGCCATTGCTGCCCGTCGGCCATCGCAAAGCGCAGTGCAAAGCTGCGTACCGGCGCGTCGGCGTCGTCCTGGGCGGGATCGCTGCCCGGCGCTGACAGGCGCCCGATCACCGGCACAAAACCTGGTTTGAAGACGCTCGCTCGCGACAGCGCCGCGGCATTGCCGTTGCTTTCGAAGTGGCCGCTCACGCATATTCCTTTTGCGTGATTGCGCCGGAAACCCGGATGCCGGTGTGTGTTCGCTTCGAACGCGTCGATCAGTTGCTGTGAGGTAAGCGTTTGCTTAAGCCGCGGCCAATGCGTCCAGCCAGCCACCCATGCAAACGATCCGATGAGACTACCCAGCGAGATGGCGACGATGGCGTAACCAAGAACCAGGCTTGAACGACGACGCTTACTAGTCATGAGATGCGTGGCTTCACTGCTGCCGAACGAGACGGGAACGGGTCTCGCTTGGTTTTACCCGACAATACCGGAGCCCGTAAGGCAATAAGTATAGACGAGGACGTCACGCCTTACTGCAAGATGCGGATGTACTGAGGTTTAAAACCAGTATCGCACTTGAACAGGTTGCTGAACGCGCAGGCGTTTCGTCGGCGGCGCTTCCCGGCCATGCATTGCGACGATATTCGCGTAGGAGTGCTTTTTAGAATGCGGTGCCGATCTGGAACTGGAATTTTTGATACTGGTCGCCGGTGTGCTTGGTCACCGGGAAACCCAGGCTCAGCTTGAGCGGGCCGATCGGCGAGATCCACGCCAAACCCAACCCGTAACCATACCGCAGGCCATTCGAGCCGGTCGTCGTACCGCCTTGGCCCGGGTCGCCCCAGACGTTACCGCCGTCGAGGAAGGTGAAGACGCGCAACGTGCGGTCATAACCCGTACCCGGCAACGGGAAGGTCAACTCGATGTTACCCACTGCCATGCGCGAACCGCCGATCGGGTCGC
>Ga0185299_10008032_pt1 | contig 10589 bp, 10 predicted proteins | sample PaiPotPPA55metaG_FD_128002 | JGI IMG/M metagenome (GOLD analysis project Ga0185299, IMG submission 128002) | Iron sulfur acid spring bacterial and archeal communities from Banff, Canada, to study Microbial Dark Matter (Phase II) - Paint Pots PPA... ...
AAATCAAATCGAGGAGCGGGAGCCCAAAATTCGAGTAGTCATGAGCGATCTTAACGACAAGCCGTAGGTTGGCTTTGATCATCCACGCCCGAGCTTTTTGGTCGCCCTTCTTAATGCGGGCGGCAAGCTCGACCTCCTCTTGCGCGGTCAGCAGCGGTGTCTGCATTATCTCTCGGAGGTAAATCTTAATGCTCGTCTCAAAATCGTCAGCCATGCACCAACTTCGCCGCAGATCGGTTCAGAAGCCACAGCTGGATTTGATAGCTGATCGGACGCCCCTAGTCTGCATCGGTCACAAATCTTTAGAGATTTGTGATTGATGCAGGCTGTGGCAGCGGAACTCCCCGGCTACGCCGGAAAATTCCGCTGCTTTTTGGAGACGAGAGTTTAGAAACAGTTTGTTTCGATGCAAACCCGCCACGGTATCAAGGGACGCGAGGGGAAATAGAAACGGGTATTTCACGATTCGGAGGTTTATATTTCATTAGTATTGGGGGGCTGAGTTTGCGCCAAAAGACGCCTATTTTGTGAGAGAGGGATCGCTTCCGACCGAACGAATAACTTGAGCGTCGTCTCCAGAGATAACACACCGGAAACCTGTATGGGACGAACCGGTATCAGGCGGCGTCCCGCGACGCGCACTCGGGCGATAACTCTCGCAGTAGTCGGGGTTGCAGAGGAATGAACCGCCCTTCACCACGCGTTTGGGAGAGTACGGATCGCCTGGATCATAACTCTCAGTCGGTCCACGGGGATCGCGACAAACGTTTTTGCTAGCGGCCTCGATGTTGGCGTCGGCCCGATACCAGTCGCTGCACCATTGCCAGACGTTACCGGCCATGTCGTATAAGCCGTATCCATTGGCAGGAAAAGAGCCCACGGGCGAGGTGCCAACAAATCCATCTTCGCCAGTGTCGTGAACCGGGAACAATCCTTGCCAGGTATTGGCCATGTATTTGCCGCCTGGTTTGAATTCGTCACCCCAGACGTACCGCTTTGACTCCAAGCCGCCGCGAGCCGCGAATTCCCACTCCGCTTCCGTCGGCAGCCGTTTGCCGGCCCATTGAGCATAGGCCACAGCGTCGTGCCAAGAGACCTGAACGACTGGATGATTTTCTCTTCCGTGGATGGAGCTCTCCGGGCCTTCGGGATGGCGCCAGTTTGCCCCGTGCATCCAACGCCACCAAGCCGACAAGTCACTGAGCGGGACCGGTCCCGAGGTAGGAGTAAACACCAGTGCTCCAGGTGCAAGAGCGCTGTCCTCCGGCTTGGGCGTGCCGGGCGGAAGCTCCTTCTTTAAATCCTCCCAATCAATCTTACGTTCCGCCGTCGTCACGTACCCGGTCGCTTCAACAAATTTTGAGAAATCCGCGTTAGTCACATCGTGCTCATCCATCCAAAGGCCCTGGACCTGAACGAGGTGGGCCGGCCGCTCGTTTGGAAAGCTCTCTTTATCGTTGGTTCCCATTAGAAACGCGCCTCCGGGGATCCAGGCCATTCCTGGCAGCGATTTCCTGCTAACTTGATGGCCAGGCGTCTCATCCGGATTGGAGGCGTTAGCGTTGGAACTGGTTATTGTTCCGCTTGAGACCAGCAGTACAGCGCCAATTACAAGAAGCCCGCAACGCAACAATGCAAGTTGAGCGCCTCTCGAAATCGTGGCTGTTGCTCTACGAGCGAGGCTCCGTCCTTTCATCCATGAGAAAAGCATAGTTGATCCGTATCAAACAGGTGGGAACGCGCCAGCGCAAGGACGCCGAATAATCGGAGCATCCAGCCAGCCCGCACAATGGGCGAAAGGATTATTTCCATAATTCCCATATGGACCTTAGGTACGATAGCCGCGTTCGTCAGGAGTGATACGTTATCTCGCGATCGCCGGCGACGTCTAGAAAGGACTCCTCATTATGTTTCCACGAACCCCCGGCAAGCCCTACACCGAAACGTTTCGCTTTTCGGCGACTCCGGTCGTCTCGGGTAAGCCGGCGGGGTCCTGCATGGTAAATAATCGATGGCAGCAGACTCTATTAGTTACAGTGTTATGCTTTGTTTTGTATATCTGCCCCTCTCATACGACCACTGGTCGACGAATTCCTGGTTTTCAAACTATGTGGGTGTTTCCTTCCTCGCCTGTTTTTACTCTGCTCTGGTGCTAACTAACTTCAGAGCGACAAAGCCGGTCTTTGTGACCGTTAAACTGCACGTGTCCCGAGGAGACGTCACAAAGGTCGAGTTACTCAACGGTTGCGGTGTTCCCGATGTCGATCAAGAGTTCGCCGATTTCATCCGCAAGAAGTGGACTGCCGCTCCCGGGGCAAACCAAAACTACCCGGCGTCTATGACCGCTCATCGCGGGTATTACCCTGGATAGGCTCCGGTGAACGAGGCATTAGAGAAAAAGTGAAAACGGCAGAGCATCACGCACGACGAAGGCGTCGAAACAGCGTACAGCAACGCAGCGTACCGCTTGCGACGAACGAGGCTGGCCTTCACGCGTAGCCATTGTCAAAAGTTCGTCTCGCTGCCGCGAACCATCAAAAATGTTTATGCCCACCTGCGGCATCAGTCGGTCGTCTGTTTTTCTATGTCGAACCGAGGTTCGTCTTCCAAACCTTGGCTATGCGCAATTTCAGTACCCTTTTCGGTTAGGTACATTCGGCAATCCAGCTTAATTCCGTCCTTGAAAACGACTCCGGCAACAATGCAACACTCGCCCTCGTCCGAAATCCATTGCTTCGTCGAATCTCCTCCGCTGTTGGGGAGTTCCTTCCAAACCTTGATATCCGGGAAATTTAACAGATCGAATTTCCGAGCATCATCGTTAGTTATCCCCTTGTTGTAGTATCCACAAATTACCGCACAGCCTTGATCGTCGTAAGCTTGAAGGATCATCCAGTTTTCGGTGTAGTAGTAGGAAACCGGACCTTTCTCAAAGGCGGGTTTACCCCAGCGGATTTCGGCATCTATCCGTGTTTCGCCAATCTTTGCGTACACAGAGGTTGCCAGAGTCAGAGCCGAAAGGATCGCTGTTAGTAATATCGCCATAGAACTTTTTTGTCTGTTACTCAAATTCTCCCTCAGAAAAGAGCGGCTGACATGCGCTCTTACCAGCTACCCCGAGCGAAATCCCCAAAACCCGAGATACACTTTGAACAACAGTGTTTTGCACGGGAAAGCCGGACGGCGTATTGCATGGGAAGATATACTCCCGGTAAAAAAGAAACGGCAATATCAGTCCTGGGTTTAGCCGCACTTATGGCAATGGGATGAAAGCCATATTTGCCATAACCAAGGTAATTAGAGTTCATGAGTCCGATCTCCAAGAATCGCGATCCGAGGGCTCTCTAACGCAGGTTCGTCCTGACTGGCAAAAGAGTTGAGCGTGTGCGTTGTGAGCGTAGCCGGTCTGGTGTGGGGGTTGCCCCCCAGCTGACCGTTAAACCGAAATTCCGAAATTTGGAAGTGGTCTCATGCTCTTCGTCAACGATCACTGCTGTTTACCAGCGATCCAGGTGCTGTTGTCGTCGAATGCCACGCCCTGAATCAGGAGCGTTGCTTTGATATCATCATGGTTCATTGTTCCCATGCGTCTTTCACCAGGATTGAGGGTGCTGACGTCCCACTCGCCGCTAGTCGAAGCAGTTTTTCCTGGTGGATATTCGACATCCGGATTGAGCTTGATGGCAACTACTTTTTCGCCAAGCAGGTCGGTGAACAACAAGGTGCCGTGGACCAGTTTGATTGGCTTTCCCGCCACATTTTTTAGGACGTAAGTGAACGCGTGTCGATTTTGGTAGCTCTGCTGTCCCTCCTTAAACCGATACTCCCAGCTGACGAGTTCGAGGGGAGAGTCAGACTGCGGCGTTGGTGCGGGAGTCGCGGTGCTCTGTTCGGTCGGCCCGTGGAGTTTCAAGGCAAATGAGACCACCGGAATGTTTTCTATGGCTTGGATTCTTAGCTCTAGATCACTCACACGTTCGTCTATCGACGGCGTCGGAGCGGGTGACGGATTCTCGGCCAATAAAATCCCTGGTGCGAACAAGCAGGCGATCAATCTGGCCATCGATATAGAGAATAAGCGTGGTTTCATTTTGGGCAGGAGCATCACGGTAGTCCCAGTCTCAGCGGTTTCAAGACCCGCTGTCAGACTGCGCCTAAGTCGTGGACTGGCAGCCAAACCTTGCAGGTAGGGACGCGCTCCCGCTTGATCCGCGGCAGCACGTCCGATGGTCATGTCCGGTGTACCGCCTCCGATGATAGATGCATTCCGGCGCGTCCGGCGTTGCAGGTGTGGAACGCGTCGGTCGACGTGCCGCGACCGGACGCGCCGGAACGCGTATACGATAAGAGGCGCGCACCGGATATTAACCATCGGACGTCCTGCCGCGTATCGCGCGGGAGCGCGTCCCTACCATCGCAATTGGCCTATAGGGTCAAATCCCAGACACGTCCCTTAACGTTTCCCCTTAGCCATCAAAAATCACGCACAGGGCCATGCGCAGTGATCTCTCGGTACAGGCTGGAAACCTATGCTACATTGCTCGCCGTCCCGCCGGAATGGTAAATACGTTCAGGATTTCTGCGGCCGCTTAAAAGGTCGCCGAAAAATCTGCATCAGTAGCCGAGCGAGCGGATATACTCCCGATTGCGTTTGGCTGATTCCTTCGGCTTCCCCATGCCTGGAAGGACATCTTGTTCCACCACGCCCCAGCCGTCGTAGTCGAGTTTCTCGAGCTCTTTCATGAGCGAAGGAAAGTCCACCTCGCCCTTGCCCAGCTCACAGAAAACGCCCTGTCTCACAGCTTGAAAGTAGTCCCCGCCATTTTCGGCGATCTTTTTGCCGACTCCGGGGTCATAATCCTTGAAGTGGAAGTGCCATACTCGCTCGCCGTATTTGCGCAGCCCCTCCACGGCGTCTCCGCCAGCAAAGCTATAGTGGCCGCAATCGAATACGACACCGAGAACACGAGGGTCGGTAAGCGACATGAGCTTGGCAAGCTCAGCCGGGGTCTCCACGTAACCCGCGCAGTGATGATGGAAAGCAGTGCGAAGGCCGCCTTCTTTTTTAACCGCCTCGGCAACTTTCGTCGCGCCTTCCGCATAAACCTGCCATTCTGCATCACTCAGACCCATTTCGGGAGTGACACGTCCCGCATTTTTCGTGCGCTCCGGAACTCTACCATTCTCGTCGGCAAGGACAATAAAGGGCAGGTCACCTTCCACCGCAGCCATCAAACGCGCAGTGCGCACGGCGACCTCAATGCCAGCCTGGTGGGAAGCCGGATCTTTGAGAAACACTGGCACAAATGCGCCAAGCAGCTCGAGATTTCGTCTGTGGATTTCCTGGGAAAGCTTTTCCGGGGCAGTCGGCATAAACCCCCAGTCTCCCAATTCGGTTCCCGCGTAGCCCGTCTCAGCGATTTCGTTCAGCACCTGGATATAGTCAGGGGGTTCACCTTCCAGGTTGAATTCGAGCGCACCCCAAGAGCACGGCGCATTTGCGATCTTAATCATTGTTCTCACCTCATTTAGGCTTTCGTCGATACCCACGTCTCGGAACGGCTTGATTGGTCGATGGCCTCAAGGATCTCTTGATTCCTGGCCCCAAAAGTGAAATCGGGGAAACATTCCTCATCCCGGCCAATGCCTTGGATGAGGTCGTGTACCTCGAATACCTTCATATCAAAATAACCCAGTCCGCCACCGGCGAAATCAAAGCCGAAGAAGGCTGAATATTGCGGTACTTGCGATCCGCAATAGATGGTGGCGAAGCCGCGGTCGCGCTTTGCTTCCCTCATTCGAAAGACCTCAAGCTCATTAAATCTTTCGCCGTTGTTCACGATAGTCCCCTCCGTGCCGGAGATCTCCCAAAAGACGCCAAAAACGCGGCCGGCACAGATGCGCGAAGACTCAATGACGCCCGCGGCGCCCGAGGAAAATTTCACGAGCGACTGGATTTGATCTTCGTTTTCGACCGTCCGTTTTTTGGCGTCGGCTGCCACTTTGCTTCCGTAACCGGCATCGAAATCGGGCACCGGACGCTCTTTGAAAATCGTTTGAGCCTGTGCGGAAACTGCCGTTACGTCGCCCATAAGAAATTGGGCCACCGAAACCGCGTGCGCGCCGAGATCACCCAGAGCTCCCGTACCTGCCAACTCCCTGGAGCAACGCCAGGACCAGGGCAAAAAGGGATCATTAAAAAAACCTTGATCAAACCTGCCTCGGAAACGCACCAATTCACCGATTTCTCCGCGTTCGATGATCTGCTTGGCCACCAGCGCCGCCGGAGTTTTGATGTTGTTGAAGGCTACCAACGTCTTGACGCCCGCCTTCCTGGCTGCGGCGGCCATGCGCTGCGCATCTTCAACTTTCACGGACATGGGCTTCTCACAATAAACATGTTTCCCCGCCTCGATGGCAGCCAATGCCGGTTCCACATGCAAATGATTTGGTGTGGTGATGTCGACAACATCTACCTCCGGGTCTTCGATTAACCGGCGCCAATCGCCGTAAGCTTTTGCAAAGCCCAGCCTGCCCCTGGCCTGCTCCGCTAGCGCGTCGTTCTGATCCGCAATAGCGTACAACACCGGCGTGCGAGGCAGGTTTCGATACAAAATCCCCGCGCGCCGATAAGCATCCGTATGGGCCTGCCCCATAAACCCGGAACCTATAAGTCCAATATTTAGAGATTTAGCCATATTTACTTTTTCACCGAATCAGCCGGTTAAGAGCTTTCTGACGAATAGATTTGCTCTCTCCGTATAGAGTCTCGGCGCTGCTTTGGCTGGGTCCTGTTCCGCTTCTACCACCACCCAGCCGCGATACCCTGAACTCCGGATGAATTCTCCTATTGCCGAAAAATCGATGTCGCCGTCACCGGGAACCGTAAACATCCCTTCTCTGACCGCTGAATTAAACGACCAATCATTTTTGCGAGCGCGTTCCAGGATGTCGCGTCGCACATCTTTAAGATGGATGTGCGCAACTCTGGATCCGAACTTCCGAAGTATCTCGGCGTAATCGGCGCCGGCAGCGTAAGCGTGACCAGTGTCGAGAAGGAGCCCCACTTCGGTAGCTTCGCAGAAGGCGTCGATATCTTCGGCGCTTTCAACAACCATCTTTAAATGATGGTGGTAGGCGAACTTGATGCCTGTCTCCTTCAGCCTGGCCGCAAATTCCCCAAGTTTATCGGCATAGGTCGAAAGCTCGCCCTGTTTTAGGCAGGGACGTTTGCTTAGTGGTTCGTCCCAGGGCGAGGCGCCGGTCATCAATCCACATTCTCCGTAGACGAGTACCTGGCTTCCGCAATCTTTTAATAGTCGGCAATGATCCGCCGCGGCTTTCCATTCCTCTTCTACCGAGCGTTCGGTGAGAAATCCTGAGTGCCAGCCGCCGATCAATCGAAGTCCATAATCTGAAAGGATTGAGGAAAGTTTCTGTCCATCCTTCGGAAATTTTCTTCCTAATTCGACTCCTTCGTAGCCTATTTCCGCGGCATCCTTCAGACAGGTTTCCAGCGAGATATCACCGCCTAGCTCAGCCAGCACATCGTTAGTCCAACTTAATGGACTAACTCCCAAATGAACCTCTGATACTAATTTTTCGCTAGCCATATTGGCGGCCTATATGGAAATCTTGATTGCTTGCCCCGTCTTTATGGACTCCGTCGCCTTGTCGGCGATGAGCTGAGCCTTAAGTCCATCCTCGAGGGAAGGGCTCGGCGGCTCTCCTTTTTCTACTGACTTGAGGAAAGCGTCAATCGCCTCGTAGTAACTCTGTTCGATGCGCTCGAACCAACCCGGATGAAGTCCGTCCTTGAGAATTTGGTGCCCCTTGTAAAGTGAAAGTCCCCTGTAGTTTTGTCGTGCGGATTCCGCCATTCCTTCGGATCCGAAGACCTCAATTCTTTCATCGTACCCATATGCGGCGCGGCGCGAACTATCGATCTGACACAGTGCCCCGGACGCCATACGTATCGACACAATCGACGTATCGACGTCGCCTGCCTCGCCGATCGCCGGGTCAACAAGTGCGGCGCCGATAGCGTATACCTCCACAGGCTCATCATTTGTCAGCCATCGCAGCAAGTCGAAGAAATGAATAGTCTGATCGCGCAGTTGGCCTCCCGAAACCTTGACGTACGAAATGGGCGGGGGCTTGGGTCCACGGCTCGTAAGCTGTATAATTTCCACTTTGCCTACGTCGCCCCGGTCTACGGCCTCCTTCACAGCTGCGTGGCTCGCATCAAATCGACGGTTGAATCCAAGCATGACTGGTACGCCTGCTGCGCGAACCGCGCGAACAGCTTGTTCCGCTTCCTCATAATCCAATCCGATCGGTTTCTCGCAATAAATCGCCTTGCCCGCTTCAGCTGCACGCTTGAGATAGTCCACATGCGTATTGGTAGGCGTGGCAATCAATACAGCGTCGATAGCTTTATTAAATATTTCCGCAATATCACTAACCACTTTCGCACCCGTGATCTCCGCGATCTTCGTTGCAAATTCTATGTTTGCATCGCTCACCGCCACAAGTTCCGCACCAGGATGTCGCGCGATATTTTTCGCATGGACCGAGCCAATAAAACCGGTTCCAATGACAGCTATTTTGAGCATCTATTTCTCCTTTTGATTTTGCTTCTCAAATCGACTCAACCTGCGTCCATGCACCACCTGTCGCGTAGGAGCGCATCGCACTTTCCACAAAGGCTACCCCACGCGCTCCGTCCGTTACGTCCGGAAAACCGAGATCATCTTTTGCATATGCTTTTCCGTCTGACTTAGCCAAAAGAGCGTCCGCGACTTCTGTGTACAGATTTGCAAACGCTTCAAAGAATCCCTCCGGATGCCCGAGGCCGACGCGGGTCCAACGCCGGGCATCGGCCGACAGCCAATCCGCGCCTTGCGCTAGTACCTGGGGAGCACCATCGATCGGGCAATAGCGCAAGTGATGAGGATCCTCATGATGCCAGGCCAAGCTGCCTCGATCCCCGTAAACCCGAATCCGAAGGCCGTGCTCATTGCCGACGGCGGCCATTGATGCCCAGAGTGCTCCACGGGCGCCATTCGAAAACCGAAGCAATAGGTTAGCATTGTCCTTGATCGCTCTGCCTTCTACGATCTGGTTCATTTCTGCGGCCACCTCAGTAATTTCGAGCCCGGTCACAAAACGGCTAAGATGGTGTGCGTGGGTGCCGAGATCGTACAATACGCTTGCATCACCGAGAACCTTCGGATCCGTTCTCCATGCGGCTTGTGGATGACCTTCTTTTTCCAAGAGCTTGACCCCCCAGCCCGACGCATGCTCGGCCTGCACGACCTTCACTTTCCCAAGATCGCCATTTCTAATCATTCGAGCCGCGTGCCTGACCATCGCGTACCCTGAATAGTTATGGGTCAGGCAAAAGATCAGTCCACCCTGGTCGACGAGCGTCTTGAGCTCCTTTGCTTCCGCAAGCTTGAGGCATAACGGCTTGTCGCAAATGACATTGATTCCGGCCTCCAAAAATTTCCGCGCAATCTCATAGTGACTGGCCGTTTGCGTTACAATAACAACCGCGTCAATCCTGTTATCCTTTCGTCTCGATTCCGCCTCTGCCATCGCAACGTAATCCGTGTAAATTCTGTCCTCGGGAAGCTGCAATTTCTTTGCAGCAGTTAGCGATTTCTCAGGATCACGGGAAAAAACTCCTCCAACGATCACGTACCTGTCGTCGAGACGCATCGCAGTCCGGTGAGTCTCGGCGATTCCGGCGCCGGGCCCCCCACCAACCATTCCTACTCTGACTTTTCTCGTTTCTCCGGTCGCCATAAATTTTACTAGTTAAGCGGTCTACCTTTTGGGGACCATAAATAGCAATTCGATTGGTAATCCCTTATGCCCTAAGGACGCCTCGCGCGGAGGCGCGAAATAGAGCGTACCCAACAAAGAAGAGTAAATATTACTTGCTACCGTGGTGCTTGAGCTGGTCGATAATGACTGCACCAACAATAATGCAACCCTTGATAATCTGCTGCCAATAGGCCGAGACATTCATCAAATCAAGAGTATTGTTTAATACACCGATAATCAGCGCACCAACAATCGTGCCTGCAACTGTCCCGATTCCACCAGCAGAAAGGGAGGTGCCACCGATGACCGCGGCCGCGATGGCATCAAGTTCGTAACCAACGCCAAGCCCCGGTTGCCCCGAACCAATGCGGGAGGAAACCACCAATCCGGCCAGCGCCGCCAGGAAACTTGCATACACGTAGATAAGCATCTTATACCGGGATGCATTGATGCCCGAAACCCGCGCCGCCTGTTCGTTGCCGCCAATAGCGTAGATGTATTTCCCGAATTTGGTATGGGCATAAAGGATATGGGTAACGACCGCCATGACCACCAGAATGATAATGGGAACCGGAAGACCGTACACATCCCCCTGGCCGATGAAGTTATACTCATCCGTCAAATCGGAGATCGGACGACCGCCGGTATAGAGCAGGGCCGCACCGCGAACCGCAGTATAGGTGCCCAAAGTAGCGATGAACGGCGGAATGCGGGCTTTAGCAACGAGGCTGCCATTGATTAAACCCACCAAAGCACCC
>Ga0185299_10008033_pt1 | contig 10589 bp, 8 predicted proteins | sample PaiPotPPA55metaG_FD_128002 | JGI IMG/M metagenome (GOLD analysis project Ga0185299, IMG submission 128002) | Iron sulfur acid spring bacterial and archeal communities from Banff, Canada, to study Microbial Dark Matter (Phase II) - Paint Pots PPA... ...
GCAACCTAGCGCTGCCGGTCATCGGTGCGCCGCTCTTCATCATCTCGAACCCCGACCTCGTCATCGCGCAGTGCACGGCCGGCATCATCGGCGCGTTTCCGTCGCTCAACGCGCGGCCGCCCGAGCTGTTGGACGCGTGGCTCGACCGGATTCGCGAGGCTCTCGCTACGAACGACGCCGCGCATCCCGAGCACCCGGCCGCGCCATTTGCGGTGAACCTCATCGTCCACAAATCGAACGACCGGCTCGAACACGACCTCGAGGTCTGCGTGCGGCATCGGGTACCGATCGTCATCACCTCGCTCGGCGCGCGGCCCGACATCAACGCCGCCATCCATGCGTACGGGGGCGTCGTGCTGCACGACGTCATCAACGTGGCCTTCGCGCGCAAGGCAATCGAAAAGGGGGCCGACGGCCTCATCGCGGTCGCAGCCGGCGCGGGTGGCCACGCCGGCACGATCTCGCCGTTCGCTCTGCTCGCGGAAATCCGGGCGTGGTTTGAGGGACCGGTCGCCCTGTCGGGCGCGATCGCGAGCGGCAACGCGGTGCTCGCCGCGATCGCGGCCGGCGCGGACTTCGCCTACGTCGGCTCGGCGTTTATCGCCACGCGGGAAGCCAACGCGTCGAACGACTACAAGCAGGCGATCGTCGCTTCGAGCGCCGACGACATCGTGTATACGAACCTGTTCACCGGTGTCCACGGGAACTATCTGAAGCCCTCGATCGTGCGCGCCGGCCTCGACCCCGAGGCCTTGCCGCAGAGCGACCCGTCGAAGATGGATTTCGGTGCCGGCCGCGACGCGAAGGCTAAAGCCTGGCGCGACATCTGGGGCTGCGGCCAAGGCATCGGCGCGATCGGGGACGTGCCGCCCGCGGCCGAACTCGTCGCGCGGCTCGGGCGCGAATACGAGGCCGCGCGCGCACGGGTCGCAGCGATGCCGGCAGGTTCCGGTCTCCCGCACCCCGGAAACGACGTGAAGGAAACCTCTACCAGCTCCTCGGCGCACCGCGGCGCCTTCGAGAAAGGCGGTTGACGTTGAGTTCCACCTCGCAAGCGCAGTGGAAGGCCCTCGAATCCGATCCCGATCTGAAAGAACTCATCGCCGCGAAACGGCGGTTCGTCGTACCCGCGACGATCTTTTTCATCGTCTACTACTTCGCGTTGCCGGTCCTCGACGGATACTTCCCCGACATGATGTCGACCAAGGTGATCGGCAACATCAACGCCGCCTATCTGTTCGCGCTATCGGAGTTCGTGATGACTGCCGTCATCGTTTACCTCTACGTGCAGCGCGCGAAGCACTTCGACGAGCTTGCAGCGCGCGTCCGCGCGAAGGCAGGAGGGAAGGTATGAGCCTCGGACTGTTCGTCCTCTTCATCGTCATTACGCTCGGCATCACGGCCTGGGCGTCCCGGCGCACAAAGACCACGACCGAGTTCTACACGGCCTCGCGCTCGATCACGGGCGTTCAGAACGGCTTTGCCATCGCCGGCGACTACATGTCGGCCGCCTCGTTCTTGGGCATCGCCGGGCTCATCGCGTTCTACGGGTTCGATGGGTTCATGTACTCGGTGGGCTGGCTCGTCGCATACCTCACGGTGCTGCTGATCGTCGCCGAGCCGCTGCGGAATACCGGAAAGTTTACGATGGCCGACGTGCTATCGTTCCGGATGCACACGCCTGCGGTGCGCGGCGTCGCGGCACTCTCGACGCTCGTCGTTTCGCTCTTCTACATGATCGCCCAAATGATCGGCGCGGGCTCGGTCGTGAGCCTGCTGATTCCGCAACTCAACTTCGTCACCGCGATCATTCTCGTGGGCATCCTGATGCTCTCCTACGTGGTCTTCGGGGGCATGCTCGGAACCACGTGGGTGCAGATCATCAAGGCTGGGCTCTTGATGACCGGCACCATTCTGCTGTCGCTGCTCGTGCTCGGGCACTTCGGGTTCAATATTTTCGCCTTCGCCGATGCGATCGCCGGGCTGCACGGCACGATCAAGAACGCGGCGGGCGACGTGATCGCGACGAAATCGTACACCGATCCCGGCCTATTGTATCACGGCAAGTACGGCGCGCTCGATCTGATCTCGCTCGGAATCGCGCTGATCTTTGGAACCGCCGGCTTGCCGCACATCCTCATGCGCTTCTACACGGTGCCGTCGGCGAAAGCGGCGCGCACGTCGGTCGTGTGGGCGACGACGCTGATCGGGCTCTTCTACCTGATGACGACGTTCCTCGGCTTCGGAGCCGCGACGCTCGTCGGCAAAGCGAACATCGGCGTGCACACCTCCGGCGCGGCCGCGACCGCCTACATTGCGGAAGTCAAGCCCGAGAAGCCCGAGGAGGCGACCAAACTCCAAGAGCAACTCGACAAGGAAGGCTTCATCGTCAAGGCTCCCAACACGAATCTCGCGGGACCGCTGCTCGCGCAGAAGCTCGGCGGCGACGTGTTCCTCGCGTTCATCTCCGCGATCGCGTTCGCGACGATCCTTGCGGTCGTCGCCGGGTTGACGATCGCGGCGTCCACGTCGTTCGCACACGACATCTGGTTCACCATCGTCAAGAAAGGTGTCGAGTCCGAAGGCCAGCAGGTGATGGTCGCGCGGATCACGGCGGTCGTTGTGGGCATCATCGCGATCCTGTGCGCGATCGGCTTGCGCTCGCTCAACGTCGCGTTCCTGGTCGGGCTCGCGTTCGCCGTGGCCGCGAGCGCCAACGTGCCGTCGATCGTCCTGACCCTGTTGTGGCGGCGGTTCAACCATACCGGCACGATCGTGGGCATGCTGACGGGCCTCATCTCGTCGGTCGTGCTGATCATCCTGAGCCCGGCCGTGATGGGCATCGATCCGCCGACGGCGACGACCCATCATATCATCCAGGCCGCGGCGATCTTCCCGCTCGAGAACCCGGGGATCGTGTCGGTACCGCTCGGGTTCATCGCGGCGGTCCTCGCCGCCATGGCAACCCGCGAACCCGAAGACGAGCAGACCTTCGACGAGCTGCTCGTGCGCTCGAACACGGGGCTAGGCGCGGAAGCCTAACCCCCGGCCGGTGAGCGCGTAGGCGATCGGATCCGCGGCTGCGTCGCGGGTCACGATCGCCCGCGTGCGCAGGTTCTCGAGATGCGCGATCGTCTCGGCGACCGCGAACTGCTGGTGCGCTTCCCCGAGTTCGGCGAACGGCCGGTTGCGGCGCGTCCAGGGCATCGCTCGCGCGACGTCGGCCGCGGATCGCGCGCCAGCCCGCAGCGCGGCGAGCACTTGACCGTCGCGCACTTCGGAATGCTCGAGCAGCTCGTCGACGCGTTTCTGCAGATCGGCGAACGGCTCGCCGTGCGCGGGTAACACGAAGCTCGCGCCGATCGCGGCGACCTTGCGCAGCGACGCGTTGTACTCGCCGAGCGCATCGCCGCGGACTTCGTGCCACACGCCGACGTGCGGCGTCACCGGATCCAAGATGTGATCGCCCGTGAACATTCGGCCGCTCACCGAGTCGACGAAGCACAGGTGGCCCGGGCTATGTCCGGGCGTCCACACGGCGCGGAGCCGCCCGACCTGTGCAGCGTCGTCGAGGAAGCGCGTTGGCTTGGCCAGCTCGGTCCGGCGGTGATGATCGATTTCGTCTTCGAGCAGCGCGTCGACGCGCAATCCGTTGCGCGCGATCCATTCGTCCGCCGCATGATCCATCCGCACGGGATCCGACAAGATCAACGAAACGAATTCCCAGTCGAGCGGGTGCATGCCGAGTTCGGCGACGCCTTCACGCAGCAGCGTGCCCGCGAGCCCATAGTGGTCGAAATGAAAGTGCGTGACCAGGATGCGCCGCACGTCGGCGAGCTTCAGGTCGTGCGCCGCGAGACCCGCGTCCAGCGCTTCACGGACGTCACCCGACTTCCAGCCGCAGTCGATCAGGCTGTAACCGTCGGACTCCTCGACGAGATAACCGTTGACGTAGCGCATCGGATTGCCCGTCATCGGCAGGCGAATCTGAATGATGCCGTCGCCGAGTGACGTCGTCGGGGCAAGCTCGGTCGGAATCGACATCGGGCCCGCGTTCGTTCCGCCCGACGAGCCGGCCTTCGCGCGCGCGGGCCGGCCGAGTTATGTCATTGGGCGGCCTGGTGGCGCGGAATCTCCATCGGTTGCGTCGTTTGGACGCTGACCGTCGTGCCGTGGGCCAGATCGAAGTTCGGCTTGTTGTTCGCGGCGTAGAAGTAGCCGCCGGCGGCGCCGCCGAGCAAGCCGATCACGCTTCCGGCCGAGCCGCCGATGATGCGGCCGATCGTCTGGCTGCCGATCGCCGCGCCGATTGCGGCACCGAGCCCCTTGCGTGCCGTCGTGTTGTCGGCCTTGGCGGCCTGCGTCGTGACGGCGGCCGAGATCGGCGAGGTGACGCCGTTCGGAAACACGATCGAGTCGAATGCGAGCCGCAGCCGGGCGGGTTTTCCCTGGCCGGCCGATTGGACGTCGCTCACGTGGCCGCGCAGCCGCGCGCCCGCGAAGTTCGCGTCGCCGTTGGGATACGGCGCGACGATATCCATCGTGAAGCCGTCGCCGATTTGAGCGGTCTTGGTATCGATGTCCTCGGTTGCGAGGACCGCGGAGATTTGCGTGCCTTCGGCGAGCGTGTATTGCGCGGCCGCCGGCAGCGCGATCGCCGCAGCGAGAGCGGCGCACGCGACGCCGGCCGCGGCCCGGGCGACGCGTTGCCCGATCGATCCGTTCATGGAGCCCCCTTGGAAAAACGGTGTTACGGCGATAACGTATCCGCCGCGCTCAGCGTTTCACGCCGGTGCGGGGCCGCCAAGTCGAGCGCGGGCCCGATTGGGACGATGCGCGTCGGGTTGATCTCGGTATGCGTCATATAGTAGTGGCGCTTGATGTGATCGAAGTTCACGGTCTCGGCGACGCCGGGCGTTTGGTAGATGTCGCGCGTGTAACCCCACAGGTTCGGGTAATCGACGATTCGCCGCACGTTGCATTTGAAGTGCCCGTAGTAGACCGCATCGAAACGGATGAGCGTAACGAACAAGCGCACGTCCGTCTCGACGAGCGTGGGACCAAAGAGGTAGCGCCGGCCGCCGAGCCGCCCTTCGAGTTCGTCGAGCGTGACGAAGAGGCGCTCGGCCGCGCGCGCGTAGGCGCGCTGCGAAACCGCGAAGCCCGCCCGATAGACGCCGTCGTTGACGGTCTCGTAAATGTGTTGGTTCAACGCGTCGATCTCCGGCAGGAGCGCCGCCGGCGCGAGTTGGTAGGCGCCGTTTCCGATCCCAGCAAACGCGGTCGCGAACATCCGTAGGATGTCGTCGTCCGAGTTGCTCACCATTCCGTTGGTTCGCTTGTCCCACAGGACCGGCACGGTGACGCGGCCGCGGTAGCCGGCGTCCATCGCGCGATACGCTTCGCTCAGAAATTTGAAGCCGTTGACGGGATCCGGTTCGAGGCCCGGCGCCGTCGCGAATGACCAGCCGCGCTCGTCGCGCAGCGGATCCACGACCGTCATGCCAATCGCGCGGTCGAGCCCGAGGATGGCGCGCGCGATGATCGTGCGGTGCGCCCACGGACACGCGTACGAAACGTAAAGATGGTAACGGCCGGCTTCGGCGGCATATGGGCTGCTACCGTCGGCGCTCACCCAATTTCGGAACGCGTCTTGCTGGCGAACGAACGCACCGTCTTTGCCGGCTTCGCTCGGGAACTGTGCGCGAGGGTCGTTCATGGCGTTGCCTTCCGACGCTGCGGCTGCGGCCCCCGCCTGCGCGCCGGGTGCGGCGAGGGCGAAAAGGACCCGCGGGACCGGGTGCGGGACTCCTTTGGATGCAGGCAGGCGCGCAAACGTAGTGGCGACGTTCCTCGCGCGGCGCAAGCCCGTCGCAGCGATTCTTGCCCAGAGCGGCGACGAAAGCCACGGGCTGCGCCGGACGATGGGCGTCTGGGGCCTGACGGCGCTCGGCATCGGCGCGATCATCGGCACGGGCATCTTCGTGCTGACCGGAAAAGCCGCGGCGACGAGCGCCGGGCCCGCCATCATCGTCTCGTTCGTCATCGCCGGCATCGTGAGCGCGCTCGCGGCGCTGTGCTATGCGGAGCTCGCGTCGTCGGTTCCCGTTTCGGGGAGCGCATATACGTACGTGTACGCGACGCTCGGCGAGTTCGCCGCGTGGATCATCGGCTGGGGCCTCATCCTCGAGTACGCGCTCGGCGCAGCGACCGTTGCGATCGGGTGGTCTGGGTACTTTCGGGATTTTCTGGGAGCGACGTTTGGGCTCGTCATTCCGAAGTCGCTGACGACGAGCCCGTTCGACGGCGGCATCCTCAACCTTCCGGCCGCGCTGATCATCCTCGCGATCACGGCGCTCTTGATTCGCGGAACCAAGGAGAGCGACGCGGTCAACAAGACGATCGTCGCGATCAAGCTCGCGGTCGTGGTCTTCTTCATCATCGTGGGCGCGGGCCACATTCACCCCGAGTACTGGCATCCGTTCGCGCCGTTCGGCGTCGCCGGAATCATCAACGGCGCCGGCCTCGTGTTCTTCGCCTACATCGGATTCGACGCGGTCTCGACGTCGGCTGAGGAAGTGCGCAACCCCGCCCGCGATCTGCCGCGCGGAATCCTCGCGAGCTTGGTGGTCTGCACGGTGCTGTACATCGTCGTGTCGGCCGTGCTCACGGGCATCGTTCCGTACGGTCAGCTCAACGTCGCCTCGCCCGTTTCGTTCTCGCTCATCCACATCGGCCTCGGCTGGGCGGGCGCGATCGTTGCGCTCGGCGCGATCGGCGGCCTGACGACCGTCCTGCTCGTGCTCCTGTTCGGCCAAAGCCGCATCTTCTTCGCGATGTCGCGCGACGGGCTGCTGCCGCCCGTGTTCTCGAAAGTGCATCCGGTCTGGCGGACGCCGTTCCTCTCGTCGCTGCTGATCGGCGTCGTCGTCGCGACGGTTGCCGCGATCGGCCGGCTCCAAGTCGTCGCCGAACTCGTCAACATCGGCACGCTCGCCGCGTTTGCGCTCGTGTCGTTCGGGATCGTCGTGCTACGCCAACGCGAACCCGGGCTCGCACGCGGGTTCCGCGTCCCGTTGAGCCCCGGATTGCCGATCCTCTCCGGGCTGGCTTCGATCGCGCTGATGCTCAAGGGCCTGCCGCTGCGGACGATCGAGAGCTACCTCATTTGGCTTGCGATCGGACTGGTCGTGTATTTCGGATACAGCCGGCGCCGCAGTCTGCTGCGCTGACGGCCGTGGTTTCGTTCGCTCGGCGCCTGAGGCGCACAATCTCCCTGGCTGCGATTGCGGCCGTTCTCGCTGGGTGCGGCGCGGCGAACGCCGGTCGCGATCCGAATACGCTCGTCATCGTCTACACGTCGGATGCGAACACGCTCAACCCGCTGTACGCGAACAACGAACCGTCGTTTCTGTTTTATGGTCTGATCTTCGACGGGCTGACCGCCGGCGGACCCAATTATTCCGTCATTCCGTGGCTCGCGACGTCATGGCACGGCTCGCCCGACCACCTGCATTGGGACGTCGACCTGCGCCACGGCGTGCAGTGGTCGGACGGCGCGCCGTTCGATTCGCGTGACGTGATCTTCACTTGGAAGACGATGCAGGATCCGCAAGTCGCCTTCCCCTACGCCGGCATGTATTCGTACGTCACGACCGTGTCGGCTCGCGGGCCGTATCGAGTACACTTTGATCTTGCAACTCCGAACGTGTTGTTCGCGTCACAGGCACTCGGAACACCGATCCTGCCGGTTCACATCCTAGGGAAGATACCGCCGGCGCAGCAGCGACTCTCCGATTTCGGCCAGCATCCGGTGGGAACGGGGCCGTACGTGCTCGCAAGCTGGCATCATGACGACACGATCACGTTCACGCGAAATCCCAACTGGTGGCGCGGGCCAGCGAAGATCAAAGCGATCCAGTTTCGCATCGTGCTTGACAACGACGCGCGCGTCGATGCGATGGCCGACGGGTCGGCCGACCTCTATACGGCGATGGCGCCGGCCGATTACCGGACGCTGCGGGTGATCGCGCCGCACTTGAACTATTACCATACCCCCGATCTCTATAGCCGTTTCATCCTGACCAACGACACGATACCCGGGCTGAACGACCTTACGGTTCGCCGGGCAATGATGCACGGCTGGGACCGCCGCGCGGTGGTGGATGGGCTCTACCATGGCGACGTGGTGCTCAACGATTCGTTGACGCCATGGGCACTTTCTGCGTGGCACGACGACGCGATCGCCCACTATCCATACGATCCGTCGCTTGCGCGCCGGATGCTCGACGCCGCCGGCTGGCGCGTCGGCAACGACGGCGTGCGCCGGCGCGGGGCGGCGCAGCTCGCGTTCACGATCAAGAACGCGACCGGCAATTCCCAACTGGCCGACGTCTGCGCGTCCTTTCAGGCCGACATGCGCGCGATCGGGATCGCGATCGACATCCAGCAACTCGATTACGCGACGTTCATCGACCAGACGAGCGACATGCACTACCAGATGGCGATGACCGGCTGGGGCGGCACGTCGGACCCCGACGAGTACACGTTCCTCGACTCTACCCAGGTCGTTCCGATCGGCAACAACGAGACCGGCTACCGCGATCCCAACGTCGATCGCGATTTGCGGGCCGGCCTCAAGGAATTCGACACTCGCAAGCGGCGTGCGATCTACGACGACTACCAGCGCATCACGAGCGCGACGCTCCCGGTGCTGTGGGGCTACGACGAAAAGTTCAGCGCCGCGTACTCGCCACGCCTGAAGATCGACCGGAAGCTCGAACTGCCCGACCTGTTCTTCTTCTGGAACGTGTACGACTGGCAGCTCGGCACGTGAGCGCCTACGTGGCGCGCCGGCTGCTCGGCGCGATTCCGCTGCTGCTGCTCGTCTCGTTCATCTCGTACGCGCTCATGGGACTCTCGCCCGGCGGCCCGGGCGCGATCCTCGGCCAGCAAGCGCGCGGCATGACGCCCGCGATGCGCGCGCACTTCATTGCGACGCTCGGCTTGGACAAACCATGGTACGTCCAGTTCTTTTACTGGCTACTCGCGCTGCTGCACGGTTCGCTCGGCTACTCGTTCGTCGATAACCGGCCGGTGTTCGACAAGATCACCGAACGGCTGCCGGTGACGCTCGAGCTGGTCGGTCTCTCGTTGCTCGTTACGCTCGCGATCGCAATCCCCGTCGGCGTGCGCGCGGCCACCAAACGCGGCTCGATCTTCGACCACGCGACCTCCGCGCTCGCGTTTGCCGCGTATGCGACGCCGGTCTTTTGGCTCGGCATCGTGCTCGTCGACGTGTTCGCGATCCATCTGCGCTGGCTGCCCACCTCGGGGATCGTGTCGCTCGGCCACGATCGCGATCCGATCGACCGGCTTCGGCACCTCGTACTTCCGGTGCTCGCTCTTTCGATCGTGAGCTTCGCTTCGTGGATGCGCTACCAGCGCGGCTCGATGATCGAAGCGCTCGCCGCTCCGTTCGTGCGAACGGCGCGCGCGAAAGGGCTCTCGGAACGCATGGTGATCTATCGGCACGCGCTGCGCAACGCGCTGATCCCGACCGTGACGCTGCTTGGCCTCACGCTGCCGGGACTCGTCGGCGGAGCGTATTTCATCGAGTACGTGTTTTCGCTGCCGGGAATGGGATTGCTCGGCATCGATTCGGTGTTCAGCCGCGACTACCCGACCGTCATGGGCATCACGCTGCTATCGGCGATTCTCGTGGTTCTGGGGAACCTGATGGCCGACGTGCTGTACGCCGTGGTCGACCCGCGGATCCGGTACGACTAGGTTGCGATCCGCCTGGCGGAGATTCTCGCGCGAACGGTCGGCCCTCGCGGGCGCGGCGCTCGTCGCCCTCGTCGTGCTGGCGGCGCTGCTCGGACCGCTGCTCGACCCCGCGTCGCCGATTGCGATCGATCACGCGCTGATGGGCTCGCCTCAGCCGCCCGCGATCGCCCATCCGCTCGGAACGGATTTGCTCGGGCGCGACGAATTGGCGCGCGCGTTTTCGGGTGCCCGCGTGTCGCTCACGGTGGGCGTAACGGCGATGATCGTCGCGATCGTGCTCGGGACGCTCTACGGCGCGATCTCGGGCGCCGCGGGCGGCCGCGTCGACGCGGTCATGATGCGCGTGGTCGATGCGCTGCTTGCGTTTCCGTCCTTTTTCCTCATCATCACGGTTGAAGCGCTCACCGAGAAGTTCGCACTCGCGCTCATCATCCTCATCATCGGGCTGTTGTCGTGGATGAGCGTGGCGCGGCTGGTTCGCGGGGAAGTGCTTTCGCTTCGCGAGCGCGACTTCGTCGAGGCCGCGCGGGCGCTCGGCGCGAGCCCGGCCCGGTTGGTCTTCCGGCACCTCATTCCGAACGCGCTGACGCCGGTGGTCGTGGCGGCGACGCTCGCGATCGGCAATAATATCCTCACCGAGTCGGCGCTCTCGTACCTCGGCCTCGGCGTGCAACCGCCGACCGCGAGCTGGGGCAACAGCCTGCAGAAGGCGCTCGATCCGGACGTGCTCGGTGCGCCATGGCTCACCTCGATCCCCGGCTTGTTGATCGTCATCACCGTCATGGCGTTCAATCTCGTCG
>Ga0185299_10008034_pt1 | contig 10588 bp, 10 predicted proteins | sample PaiPotPPA55metaG_FD_128002 | JGI IMG/M metagenome (GOLD analysis project Ga0185299, IMG submission 128002) | Iron sulfur acid spring bacterial and archeal communities from Banff, Canada, to study Microbial Dark Matter (Phase II) - Paint Pots PPA... ...
ATTACGACCGACTTGCCGATATGGGCAAACTCTCCGGTCTTCGGAGCATCCATGTTTTAGCCTCCATCACCTCGCGCTCTGTTCGCCGCGAATAAACCGATTGTAAATCATCCGCCCGCTTACGGCTTAGAGCAGTAGCCGGAAATCATTCTCCATCAGGAGCTTACAGCAGCAGCCGGAAGAGCAGCTTCACCCCGATCCAGCCTGTGGTTTGCTACCATGTGTCAACGGGGATAACGTGCTCAGTCCAGTCCTGACAGTCGACACTCCTGGCTCGCGCAATTTCATCGCCCCCTCCATCGCCCGCGCCGGCGCCTGGATTCTGCTGCTCACCGCAACCAGTTTTGGCGGGCAGCCAGCGACAGTTTCGTCGTATCGGGATCCAGCGGAACTGGTGCGCAAAGCCGTGCAGAACGAAATTAGTGCGGCCAATGACGACAGCGCCCACTTTTTGTTTCGCGGCACCAAGACCACTCCTCAGGGATCCACCACCAGACTCTATGTCGAGACCAAGGAGGCTACTGCTGGCTTGGTGATCGCCTACAACGGGAAACCTCTCACTCCCGAACAGCGCCGTGCCGAAGAGGCTCGTGTCGAACGTTTCATCAAGCATCCCGAAGAATTAAAAAAGAAGCGTGACCAGGAGCACGCGGAAGCCGAGCGTACTCTTCGCATCGTGCGCGCACTTCCTGATGCCTTCCTGTTTGAGTACGCCGGAGAAGAACAGGGCTCGGAAGGCGTCGGCCGGGCTGGCGAGACTCTGGTGAAATTGAATTTCCGGCCCAATCCCCACTACCAAGCGCCGTCGCACGTAGAAGAGGTCTTGACCGGCATGCAGGGCAACGTGCTGGTGGACGCCACCCATTACCGCCTTGCCAGCATTGATGGCACGCTCTTCAAGGAAGTCGGCTTCGGGTGGGGAATTCTCGGACACCTTGATCCGGGCGGCCGCTTCACAGTTCAGCAACAGGAGCTCGGCGACAATCTCTGGGAAATTTCAAGCATGAGCGTGAGGTTCACCGGAAAGATCCTCCTGTTCAAGAATCTCTCCATCAATTCGACGGAGACTCTCACCGGCTTCAAGCGGGTGCCCTCGGACCTGACGTTCGCCCAGGCGCTGGAACTGCTGAAGAAGGAAGAATCCTCTACGGACGCCCGTGTAGAGACGGGGGTTGACCCGTCTCCCTTGCACCACCCGTAAACCTGGTGCCTCTTTACTTCCTCGCGCGAAACGTTTCTTCGCGCACGGTGAACTTTTGCACCAGATCTTCGCGCACCTGGTAGCCCGTCCCGGGCGCATCACTGACGGCGATCATTCCATCGGCGCGGACTTCCACCTCGGGTTCGATAATGTCCTCTTTCCAATAACGTTTCGATGCCGACACGTCTCCCGGCAAACGAAAATTTTCAAGTGTCGACAAAGCGATATTGTGCCCGCGTCCCACTCCCGATTCCAGCATCCCGCCGCACCACACCGGAACGTTGTGCCGCAGGGAGACATCGTGTATTTTCTTCGCCTCGCTGAAGCCGCCCACGCGGCCAACCTTAATATTGAGGATCCGGCAGGCGCCAATCTCGAGCGCAAAATCGGCATCTCGCGCATTAAGAATCGATTCATCCAGACAGATCGCCGTCTGGATAGCTTTTTGCAGCCGCGCATGAAGATAGATTTCGTCGTTCCACAACGGCTGCTCGATCATGAGCAGGTTGAAGGCATCGAACTGGCGCAGGTGCTCAACCTGATCGAGTGTGTAGGCGGAATTCGCGTCCACACTGAGAACGATATCCGCCCAGCGGGCGCGGATCTTCTCCAGCACATTCAGATCCCATCCCGGCTTCACCTTGATCTTGATCCGCCTGTATCCCGCCGCCAGCTCCGCCTCGACCTTCTGCAGAAGCTGTTCCAGCGTATCCTGAATGCCGATCGAAACGCCGCAGGCAATCTCGCGTCGCATTCCCCCTAACAACTTCCAGAGCGGCTGTTGCTTCTGCCGCGCCTCCGCGTCCCACAAAGCGTTTTCGAGCGCGGCTTTCGCCATACGGTGGCCGCGGACTCTGGCAAACCGCGCTGCACAGTCCCGGCCAGCAGACAGCTCGCCCTGCAGTAGCAGGGGCGCCAGGTACTGCTTGATCGTGGGCCACGCGGTTTCAGTCCATTCCGGGCTGTAATAAGGATCTTCCCCAGCGACGCACTCGCCCCACCCGCGCACTCCATCGGCCTGGATACTCACCAGCAAGATGCGGCGGCTGTAAACGCGGCCAAAGCTCGTTTCAAAAAAATGCACGAGCGGCATGTGAATTTCACGCAGTGTTACGGATTCGATTTTCATAATGAGTTGCGGTTCGTGTCAGGGCGTCGCGTTAGCGATGCCATAAATCCTTCCGCAAACGACCCGCAAAGCTTTACTACCGCCGAGCTTCGTCCCACTCTCCCAGCAGGAATCGCCCATTCCCGTGTTCGCGCTCATAGCCGAGGACACTCAGTCCTTCGGCAAACGCTCGGTTGAACTGCTCACGATTGCTCTGCTGCACCGCGAACGCCTGCTTGCGAGTCGCCGCCTCCGCCTTCCACTCGTAGATCTCTGCCGGCACCTCGATGCGCGCACGACATTCAAACTCCGCGCGCGGCGCATCCGCCAGGACCGCTTCGACCCTTTTCGACCTCATCCACCACTCCGCTACCAGCCGGTCGGTGGGCAGACCTCCCTGCAACGGTGACGATGTGATCCCGTACTGGTTTACGTTGTAGCGTCGCGCAATTGCACCCAGTTTCTCGATATTCAAATACGCGTTCTTGATCTCCAGCGGATCGAACGTCCACTCCATCAGCTCAAAACCCCGTGCCAGCGCCTCTTCACGCTGATAGAGTTTCATCCGCCGCCCCAACCCTCCATTGCGATATTGCTGTCGCACAGCCAGCATCTGCGAGTGCAGGTAGCAGTACCCGTTTCGCATTCCGGGGATCGCGAGCGCAAAGCCGATCAGTTCCGTTCCGGCGTCACTCTCGTCGTTTCTTTTGTCGTTTCTTTGAACGAACGCCCCAATCACCTGGCCGCCTATCTTTGCTGCCACTACGAACATCCGCACCGGAATCAGGTCCGCATCGGCGAACTTCCATACTTCCTTCTGCAACGCAAAGCAGGCCTGCATTTCCTCAAGAGCTTCGCATTTGCGGATGGTCACTGCGCCGGTTGTCGTTCCGGCCTTAGTTCCACCCGTAGCTGCGGTGGACGCTCCGGTGGACGTTCCGGCGGTCTTCCCGGTCACACCGGTTTTTCCTGCTGCTTCGCCTGTTGCCATAGGGTTTCCAGTTCGTCTATCGACGCCTGCTGTGGCGTTCGTCCGCTGGCGCGCAGTCGCTCCTCCATCCATTGAAAGCGGCGCTTGAATTTCCGATTCGTCTTCCTCAACGCCGACTCCGGATCGAGCGACAGATAGCGCGCAATGTTCACCAGAACGAAGAACAGATCGCCAACTTCATCTTCCAGACGCTCGCGCAGTTCCGGCGCAACCAGCGGCTTTCCCGACCCGGCAATCCCCGTCCCCGATGGCCCGTTGACGGGCGCAGCCTTCAGTTCCTCGCGCAACTCCGCAGTTTCTTCTGCAAGCTTTTCGAACAGACCTTCAATCTCCGGCCAGTCGAATCCCACATGCGCCGCGCGCGAGCTGAGTTTATGCGCTTCGAGAAGAGCAGGAATTTTCGAGGACACGCCCGAGAGCACCGATTGCGAATCGTCAGCGGGGTGCCCCGCTCCTTGCGCCTTCTGCAAGGGGCGGGTGACGGCGTCGCCAGTCTGCTGTGCCTTCGTGTCTCCGCCCGCCGCCAGCCGCTTCTTTTTCTCTTTCTCTTGCGCCTTCAGCGCCTCCCAGTTGCGCAGCACGTCGGCCGGAGTATCGGCTTTCACTTCACCAAACACGTGCGGATGCCGGTCTACCAGTTTGTTAGAAAGCCGGTCCAGCACTTCGTCCACCGAGAAGTGGCCTTCCTCGCTCGCCATCTGCGAATAGAACAGCACCTGCAACAGCAGGTCGCCCAATTCGCCGGTCAACTCCGGCCAATCTCGATTGTCGATGGCTTCGAGGACTTCGTAGGTCTCCTCCAGCGTGTAGGGCTTGATGGTGTCGAAGGTCTGTTCGCGATCCCAAGGGCATCCGCCGGGAGCTCGCAACCGCGCCATGATCTGAACCGCTCGCTCGAATCGTTCGCCTGTGCTGGACATGAGCCTCCAATGTAAATGAGCTATCTGGCGAGGGCAAACTGCGGAAATGAAAATTGCGAAACGAGCCTGATCTCAGCAGTTGGGCAGTCCTGACGCGCCGCCGTGCCCTAGCCACGGAAACAAAAGTTATCATCGGGTCAGAATCGGTCATAAGATGTATTGCTTGTAAATCAACTCACTGGAGAATTGCATGGCAAGGCGCGAATTTCTCACCCGATTGTCCCAGATTGCTGCCCTTCCATTTCTTGCTGCGGGAGCGATAAAGGCGCAAGTCGCAACCTCAAAAAAGCCACTGAAGATCATGATGAAGAGTGCCTGGGGATCCGACGATCCCACCAAAGCCGCGTTCCCGTTTTCTCATGGACTAGCGCTGTCGGAAGCGGGACATGACGTGCAAATTTACTTGCTGGGCGAAGCTGTATCGCTGATGCGTAAGGCCGTGGCGAATTCCGTGACTCCGGTGGGTTGGCCGCCGATTGTGGAATCTCTTACCAAACTGGCTGCTAAGAAGGTTCCCATCTATGCTTGCGGAGCCTGTTCCCGCGCTCGTGGCGTCACTGAAGAAGATCTGGCGAACTTTGGCGCTAAGTTCGGAAACCCGGCAATCTTCGTGTCCTTAGTAGAGTGGGCGGACCGAGTCATCACGGAATAGGGCGCCCAAAACTTTCTCTTCTTCGCGACTCTTCGTTCGCCAGGGGTCCTGGTTCCATCAGCCTGGGCAAACGATCTCTGCGATTCGTTCCGTTTCATCGGTAACGATCGCATCCACGCCCCACTCTGCGAACTCGCGCATGCGCTCCGCCCGATTCACCGTCCAGACCATGACTTTCTTCCCGGCCTCATGTATCGGCTCCATGAGTTCTCGATCTACCAGTTTGAACTGCGGGATCACCCATTCCGCCGGCATTTCACGCCAACCTCGAAGCTGACTCCGCGTCTCGCAAAGAAATCCCAGCGGAGTCGCCGAGTCGAGATCGTGGATTACAGTGAGCACCTCGGGAAGAAACGACGAAACCACATATCCCTTTTGCGGCGAATGCTTGCGCAACTCTGCGAGCGTCTGCGGCTCCAGCCCCGCAACTTTCAACTCGATATCGAGAAACGCCCGATGCGCAAATTGCCGCAGAACATCTTCCAGCGCAGGTAACGGCAGGGTTTTAGAAGGAGTGTCCGCAATCTCCATTCCGCCGACAGTCGCGTCGTGGCAGATCACAGCCTTCCCGTCAGCAGACCGGCGCACGTCAAACTCAAACCCGTCGCACCCATGCCGCAAACAAAGCTCAAATGACGCCAGCGTGTTTTCAGGAATTTGGCGGAAAGCCCGCGCCCCGCGATGCCCCAAAAGAAGAGGAGGAGTCATTCAAGTATTTGGTATTCTCGGCGTCCTCGGCGGTGAACAAGCAGCAAGAGATCAGTCCAGATCGAAATCCCGGATCGGCCTTCCCGTGTCCGGCGTTTCTTTGGCCTTCTTCACCGCCTCCTGGAATTTTTTCTCCAGCAACTCCGAGGCATGCTTTTGCGCTTCCACCGATTGCCGGAAGATTGAATCGCGCCGGCTGTCTTGTTCCTTCATGGCGCGAGCCGCTTCTTCCATGTCGTTGAAGGTTTTTGGCTTGACCGGCGCAGTGTGCGCAATGATGCTGCGCGTCGCAGCATCGATTTTCATGACCGCGCCGCAGCATGGGCAAGTCACGTCAAAATTAGATTCACGAAAATTGGATTCGCGTTTCACCACACCGCGATCATACCGCAATCTGCGTCAGCGCGGCGTGAGGCGAATCGGCAGAATGTGGAACACAAACAGCAACTCCCAACCCAGCAGGACGATCGACACAAACACCACCAGTACGGCCAGAATCTCACCAAAGTTCAGGCCCCTCTTTCCCTGCTCAAAACGGCGCGCCCCGAGGCTCAAAATATTCAGCGTGGCAAAGCCAAATACCAGCGCCCAGAGAATGTTGTAAATCTCCTCGCGGGTCGATCGCAGAAGGAACATCGCGGGCAAAACCGCGGGCAGAACAATGACCGCCAGCGCGTGCAGCCCACGGCCCGAGAACCCTGCCCAGCCGCGGGCCTGCCCCATAGTAAGAACTAACAATGCGTAACTTCGGGGTGCAGCCGAGGAGGGCCGAGGCAGTCTCATGCGGAAATTTGATAGTACCGTGTTTACCGTTCCAAAGTCAGCCAAACCACAAACAGAGGACTCTCACTAGTTCATAAGGTTGATTTTCTCAGCTCTGTCACAGAGGATAGTACGCTAGATCGTACGCGATGATCGTCAACTTCGCAGAGCGGGCGCACAACCATAACTGGGAACTCGACCCGGTTACCAGGTCGTTGCTTGATACCGATTTCTACAAACTACTCATGCTCCAATTTATTTGGAAGCATTACCCGAGAACTCATGTCTCGTTCTCCCTATTCAATCGCACCACTTCTGTGCGCCTCGCAGAGATGTTCTCGCGCGAGGAGCTTATCCACCAGATGGAGCACGTTCGCGGCCTGCGGTTTCGAAGATCGGAACTGGTCTGGCTCGCAGGCAACACTTTCTATGGCCGCCGCGGAATCTTTGAACCCGCCTTTCTGGAATGGCTGGAACGCGATTTCCGATTGTCGGACTATGAACTATCGGTCAAGGACGGCCAATTCCATCTCTCCTTCGACGGCCTTTGGACCGAGACGACGATGTGGGAACTCTATGCGCTCTCCATTCTTGACGAACTAAAAACCCGAGCCGGTTTGAAAAAGCTGCGCGAGTTCGGTCTCGACATCCTGTATGCCCGGGCGAAAACAAAACTCTGGGGCAAAATCGAGCGACTGCGCGGCGTCCCCGGCCTGGCTGTGGCAGACTTCGGAACCCGCCGCCGCCACAGCTTCCTCTGGCAGGAATACGTAGTCAACGCCATGGCCGCAAATCTCGGCAGCGCCTTTACCGGAACCTCGAATGCCTTCCTCGCCCATAAGCATGATCTGGAAGCCATCGGAACCAACGCGCACGAGATCCCCATGGCCCTCGCCGCCCTTGCGCCGGATGAGGCTGCCCTCAAAGCTTCTCAGTACCGCGTCCTCGAGTTGTGGCAGGCCACCTACGAAGGCGCTCTCCGCATCATGCTGCCGGATACTTTTGGAACTACGCAATTTCTCGAAAACGCCCCCGACTGGATGGCCGATTGGACAGGCCAGCGCATCGACAGCAAGAATCCCTACATCGCCGGCGACGAATATATCCAGTGGCTCAAGGCGCGCGGTCGAGACCCCCGTGACAAACTCATCATCGCGTCTGACGCACTCGACGTCGATGACATCCTCGGACTGCACGCCTACTTTGGCGGAGCGCTCGCGAGCGGCGCCACCGTCGAAACTACGATAAACGACTTCCGCAGTGCCGCTGATTTCCAGGATCCGAAAAAGTGGACCCCTGGCCGCCGCATTCGTTTCAGCGCTGGTTGGGGAACTTTGCTGACCAACGATTTCCGCGGCTGCGATCCCGCCGGCGGCAGCGACTTTGACCCAATCAGCCTGATCTGCAAGGTGTCCACGGTCGAAGGCAAGCCCGCGGTTAAGCTCTCCGACAACTACGCCAAGGCGCTCGGTCCGCCGTCCGAAATCGAACGCTACCGGCGCGTCTTCGGAACTGCGGGAGTCAGCAACATTCCCGTGATCGCGTGATTAACTCGATGCCACCTCAGTCACCGTCACCGGTTCCCGATTTCATCTACGGCACCGCCTGGAAGGAAGATCGCACCCCGGTCCTCACAGAACTCGCGCTCCGCATGGGCTTTCGCGGCATCGACACGGCGAATCAGCGGCGGCATTACTTCGAAGCCGGAGTCGGTCAGGGATTGGCCGCCGCTTATCGCGCAGGGTTGGTCACGCGCGACGATCTTTTTCTGCAAACAAAATTTACCTATCAGCCCGGTCAGGATCACCGCCTGCCCTATGATCCCGCAGCGCCGCTTTCTACTCAGGTCGCGCAGTCGATGGCCAGCTCGCTCGACCATCTCGGCACCAGCTACGTTGACAGTTATGTGCTGCACGGGCCCGCCTCCAACCACGACTGGACCGACGCTGACGCCGAAGTCTGGGAGGCGATGCGCAAAGAGCGAGATGCCGGCCGCACGCGTCTCCTCGGTGTAAGCAATGTTTCTCTTCGCCACTTGCAGCAGATGGCGGCAGCGCGCGCCGAACTTCCTGCCTTTGTGCAAAACCGCTGCTACGCCCGTCTCGGCTGGGACCGAGCCGTGCGCTCGTTCTGCCACGAGCACAAAATTACCTATCAGGGATTCTCGCTGCTCACCGCGAATCAGGAGGTGCTACTGCATCCTCTAATCGCCAGTCTCGGCGCCAGCGCCAACGCCACGTCGGCACAGATAGTATTCAGCTTCGCGCGTGCCATAGGAATTCTGCCCTTGACTGGCACTTCCGACGCTGAACATATGAAGCAGGATCTGGCCGCCCGCGACCTGACGCTACCGCCGGATGCAGCGCACGCAATCGAATCTCTCGCCGGCTAGGAGTGCACGTGTGGGGACGGGCACGTGTGGGGACGGGCGCCTCGCCCGTCCAAGCCGAGCAAAGCTCGGCACCTGCCGGCACCCACAACAACTCCGGATTCGTTCCGTTACTTCCCCTGCGCGACCGCCTCACGTTCGCCAACCTGCTGCCGCCACATCGCGTAGTACAATCCTTTTTGGTCGAGTAACTCCGAGTGCCGTCCAAATTCAACGATGCGTCCCCGCTCCAGCACGTAAATCCGGTCGGCATGCATCACCGTGGACAGCCGATGCGCAATCAGAATCGTGATCGCCTCCTGATTCGTCGCGACTTCACGGATCGTGCGGCTGATTTCTTCTTCCGTCAGCGAATCAAGAGAAGACGTGGCTTCATCGAACACCAGCAGTTGCGGATGCCTCAACAGTGCGCGAGCAATTGAAAGCCGCTGCTTCTCGCCGCCCGAAACCTTCACGCCGCCCTCGCCGATCAGCGTGTCCAATCCGCGGTCCGCGCGCGAAAGCAAGCTATCCGCGGCCGCCTGCTGCAAAACCTCCATGCATTCTTCGTCCGTCGCCTTCGGATTTACGAAGAGCAGGTTTTCGCGAATCGAGCCCGAGAACAGCTGCGTATCCTGCGTCACAAATCCGATCTTTTCCCGCAACAGATCCAGATCCACGCGATTCGATGGAATCCCGTTGTAAAGAATCTCACCCTCTTTCGGAGCGTACAAGCCCACCAGAAGCTTCACCAGCGTTGACTTCCCTGCCCCCGACGGCCCCACAAACGCGATCGTGTCTCCCCGAGCCGCGCTGAAGCCGATCTCGTCCAACGCCAGAACCGAAGAACTCTGATGCTGAAAACTCACCCGCTCAAACTGCAGCGTCATGAGCTCTTCAACCGGTTCCGGATCGGCGGGCTTCGGGTCGCGTGGAGTATCGAGGATCTGCTGAAAGTTCTGCAGGGAGACTTCCGTTTCACGATAAATATTGATAACGTTTCCCAACTCCTGCAACGGCGTGAAAATAAAAAACGAATAAATCATGAGTGAGAAAAACTGTCCGATTGTGATCTGCTGGCGAAAAATCAAATAGAGCATCAAGAACAAAATGCTGGTGCGCAGTGCATTGACCGCCGTCCCCTGGATGAAACTCAGGCTGCGCAGGTACTTCACTTTCTTGAGTTCGAGCTTCAGAATCTTTTCCGTGATGCTATTGAGCCGCACTACTTCCTGATGCGCGAGGCCGAGGCTCTTCACCAATTCAATATTGCGCAGCGACTCCGTTGTCGAGCCCGCCAGCGCGGTGGTTTCGGCAACAATAGTCTTCTGCATCTTTTTGATCCGCTTGCTAAGCACCGAACTGATAATTCCGAGCAGTGGAACCGTGATCAAAAATGCCGGCGCGATCGCCCAATGCACGCGGAAGGCGTAGATCATCACAAAGACGATGCCGACCACCGAAATAAAAAGAACATTGATCGCAGCGGTAATAAAACGCTCCACGTCGCTGCGAACCTTTTGCAACTTGCCCAGAGTTTCGCCGCTGCGCTGGTCTTCGAACACCTGATAGGGCAAATCCAGTGAATGCCGGATCCCGTCCGAGTACATCTTCGCGCCCAACCGCTGCACGATCACGTTCACGAAATAGTCCTGAAAATTCTTGGCCACGCGCGACACAAATGCCACTCCCACCGCCGCCAGCAGCAAAAGCCCCGCCCCGCGGATGAATTGCCCTTGCGTGTACTGGTGATGCTTCGTGGCGTAGCTATCGATTACGTGACGAAAAATCAGGGGGTCGAGAAGCGAAAAGATTTGATTGGTCGCGGCCAGTAAAAGAGCGGCCACAAACAGTTTCCAATACTGCTTGGAATAGCGG
>Ga0185299_10008035_pt1 | contig 10587 bp, 16 predicted proteins | sample PaiPotPPA55metaG_FD_128002 | JGI IMG/M metagenome (GOLD analysis project Ga0185299, IMG submission 128002) | Iron sulfur acid spring bacterial and archeal communities from Banff, Canada, to study Microbial Dark Matter (Phase II) - Paint Pots PPA... ...
CGCAGAGATGTCGCTTGCGCTGAGTGGCCTAATATCCGGCGCTTCGAACATTTCCTGTAGCTGCTCAATCTCGTCAATGATGCGTTCAACGTCCATTCCGTCCCAATATCCAGCATGAGCGTGGCAATCGTCAAACAGAGCCGCATCTGGATGCGCGACTTTAGTGTGACCTTGACCGGAATCCCCCATAGGTCAAGTAGACGCCGAGGACGAGCGAAATAGCTGTGTACAAGTAGAAAAGTTGCTGGTAGTGAAGCTGCTGAAGAAAGAGTCTCGTTTCCATCTCAGGCGGCATGAATAAGAAGAATAGGCTCTTGATGACCGTTATCCAGCCGACGAGCGTGACAACAACCGCGAGCGCACTGCCCGACCAGATATTGTGAGCAAGAACCATCGCCAGCCCAGCCGCGAGCGTGATTATGCCGACGATCAACATCATCGACGGATTCTGAAGAAGGGCGGTCACTGTCTCCACGGTAGCTTGCCTGCGAGTCATCATCGAGAGCGCGATGACAATGCAGTACAGACCGATCAGCCTGCTTAGAAAGACTGTGCGCGACGACATGGTGGCCTCCCCTGCTGGATGTACCAAGCGATTCGTCCTCGGCCAGTTGATCCCGGCAGCGCCTGCAAGGAACACCCTGCTGCTCTTGCCAACGGGCACAGAGTACCATGTGGGACATGAGCAGAATACGCCCACAATGCCTCGCCGCGAACCCTTCGGATCGCTCGGCGCAAGCCGATGCCCTTCTTCGGGAAGAGCCAGACGAGGAAGAGGACGATGAGGAAGATGAAGGAAACGTCCCGGACGATGAGGGTGGCGACGATGAAGAGGATGACGGAGGCTACTCGGTGCAGGTGTGCCGTTTGTGTCAGTGGTGAAGGATGAAACGCGAAGATTTCGTCAAGGTTGCAGAAGAGACTTTGGATTCGCTGCCGGAAGAGTTCCGCATCCGCATCGAGAACGTCGCGATCCTCGTTGAAGATTTCCCGGCGAACCAGCGACCACTCAAGCTGGGGCAGGGGAAGCGATTGCTTCTAGGCATCTTCCACGGCGTGCCCGCCACCAAGAAGAGCGTCTTTGATTTATCAGTCGGTCCTGCCCACATCGTGCTTTACCAGAAGAACATCGAAGCCATCTGCGCAAGCGAGGCTGAAGTGCGTCATCAAATTCGCCAGACTCTCATACATGAACTGGGGCACTATTTTGGGATGACCGAGGAGCAACTGAAGGATGTGTAGTTGAGAACTGGCTGGAATATAGGTTCTCGGAGCGAAGGCTTATGGAATCCGACGGACTGAACCGATTGAGGCGCGTGGCCGGGAAACAGACTACGATGCTGACTCACTACGGTCGTAAGACCGGGAAACCACACGAAGTCACGATCTGGTTTGTTCTGGACGGAGATAGGCTCTACATCGGGACAGCGAACGTGAAGCGGCAATGGGTGCGCAATGTGCAGAAGACACCGCAGGTCAAACTGTCAATCGGCGGGGAGACGTTCGAAGGCACAGCACGATTCCTCACCGACCGTAGCGAACACGAACGCGCCATGACTGCCATTCGGCGGAAGTACTGGATGTTCCGGCCAATCATTGAGCTTGGGCGGTTCCTCGCAGCCATCGGCCTGATGCGCGACAAGACGGGGTCGTTCGAGGTTTTGTTGGCTGGCTAGAGGGATAAGAGTTCGGCGTTTGTAAGATTCTTTTGGGTCACCGCTTGGATTCGACTTTCTTATGCTCGTTCTGATCGTGTTGCTGGTGTCTTGGTTGGTCTTTCGCGCCGTGGGAGCGGCTGGTGTGCATGCTCTCGCCTCGTGGCAGAATTCCGCCCGTTATGCCTTGGTCGTGATGTTCGTCTTCACCGCGACGGCTCATTTCAACAAGATGAAGCATGACTTAGCGCGAATGATTCCGGCATATTTCCCGCGTCCCATGCTGCTCATCTACATTACAGGCGTATTGGAGCTTCTTGGAGCAGCAGCACTAATGCTCCCGCAATTTCGCAGGCTGGCGGGCATTTGCTTGATTGCGCTCCTCGTTGGGATGTTCATCGCCAATGTAAATGCGGCACAGCGGGGCGTAACACTTCGCGGCAAACCGCCAACCCCGCTTTGGTTGCGGACTCCGATGCAGATTTTGTTTGTTGCGCTTCTCTGGTGGTCAACTCGCATCTGACTAGCCCAATCAAAGGGGTGATTCATTGGTCGATTTGTCGATAGCGGAAGGCAAGCTGACGTTGCACATCCGGGGAGCCGACAAGCTGTGGGCATTCAAGAGTTCGCTCGAAATCCCGTTGAAGCACATTTCAGAGATCAGGGCGGACCCAGCCATAGCGCGCGGCTGGTGGCACGGGATAAGAATGCCCGGCACCAACGTGCCTGGAGTGCTGACGGCTGGCACTTTCTATCAGGATGGCAAGCGCGTTTTTTGGGATGTGCACAATCCAGATGACACGGTCGTGATTGACCTGAGGGACGAACGCTACAACGAGCTAATCGTCGAAGTCGCTGACCCCAAGTCCGCGGTGGAGTTGGTCAAGGCCGCGTTGCCGAAGTCGCAGGCGGGAGAAAATAAATAGGAATGGTGCTTCTGTGAGCGGGTACGCAGCCTTGCTTCGCCAGGAGTTGAGCGCCCGGAATTCTGCGCACGCCGCATCTCAACGTCTCCCCCACGTTTCAGCTATGGCGAAATGCCGGTGGTCGTTTATGAGCCATTCCCCGAAGCCATCCGGCACGGCAATTTCCTGGATGCCGCCTACGCAGCCATTCTCGGCCATCCAGAGTGGAGCCGCTGCTTGGAAAAGATTCACAGCCAGGCGGCTAGATCGCTGCCCCGCACCGAAAGGAGCTGGAGGGAACTCGACTCCTCCATGAGTTCGGACGCGCTGCTGACCTGGCAGGAGCTCAGCGCGGCCCTTCGGTCTGACCTCCGGCAATTCCTGGATTTCAAGTACGGGATCGTGCCGACTGTGTGTCGGCCTTCACAGTTGGCGACTCTGGATTTGTGACGGCCCAAGGGAGTCGCGACCTCGAACAGATAGTGCCCTGCCTAGGACTACGATGATGGGCTTGAGATGAAATCCTCTGACAACACATTGGTCCGGATGATTGCATTGTTCAAGCTGCTGAAGGCGACTCTTCTTATCGCCGTCGGAGTGGGCGCTCTTAAGCTGCTTCACAAGGACCTGTCGAGCGTGCTGGAACATTGGTTCTCGATGCTTGGCATCGATCCAGGCAACCGGCATGTCGACAGCGCGCTTCAGAGATTGGCTGACCTTACTCCGCACAAGATGAAAGTTCTGGGGATCGGCAGCTTTATTTATGCAGGACTGTTCCTAACCGAGGGAATCGGTCTCTGGCTGGTGAAACGCTGGGCGGAGTGGTTCACCGTGATCGTCACAGGCTCCCTGGTGCCGATAGAGATATACGAGATTTACCGCCATCCAACTCCGATCAAGGCCGTAGTGCTGATTATCAATATTGCTGTGGTGGCATACCTTGTTCATCGGATTCGCAACGAACGCTCCGGCTTGGGCTGACAACTTCGCGTGAAACAACACTTTTCAAGGCTACTTCTTTTTCAAACGCCACACGATAGTGAGCGGGTCGCGACCTTTGCCAGGGCTGATGAGTCCGCGCTGTTCCATCGCCTTGATTGTATTTCGATTGGCAGACAGAGGGCGTATTCCTTCACCATCTTTCGACCGCCGCAGAACTGGGTTGCCGCCGAGCGAATCAGTTTCAAGCTGGTATCCATTTTGGATGTGCGAAAGAAGGTCTTGTTCAGTCTCGGTTAGTTTCGGCAGGAGACCAGCAGCTTTCTTCTTCGCCATTTTCATGTCCGTTCGCAGGAGATTAGTCCACCTCGCCCAGTTAAACGAATGGAGACTCCGCCCGGCAACAGACGCCATACCGCTGCCATAGCCGGAACCACGGGCTATGCGCGAGCATATCGTCATGCCTTCGATTGGCAGCAGAGATGTCGCTTGCGCCGAGTGGCCTAATATCCGGCGCTTCGAACATTTCCTGTAGCTGCTCGATCTCGTCAATGATGCGTTCAACGTCCATGCGTCACAATCATCTAAGAGAAGGCGCGGAGCGGTCAACCTGAAGCGGCATCTGCGCACTTCCACAGTAGCCCATTGGGGCCATTCCCCCGGTGCCAATCATAACGTAGGGTTGATGTGAGCAGTTCTCGGGTGACGGCTGTTCGGACGGGCGTCCCGTGACTCTAACCAGAGTCGGGGCGCTTTCGTTTTTGAACGTGTTTCCTGCCTAGCCACAGTCTGTGCCGATTCAATCAATCCTGTCCGAGTCGGACGGCCCCAACGTCATGAGTCGGCGCGTCTGACCTGTTTCTATTGTCTCGCTTCCAGTCTCGGCGCAATTAGGCTCAGGGCAAGCAAACCTGACCACATTCCGCTTTCGGTCGAGACTGGAAATAAACATTGGGCGGTTGTGGGTATCGCAGTGTGGCTGGTCAGAACGAACGAGCGGTGGCTCACCGCGTTTTGGCGTCACATATCCCAGCCGTTCGCTGAAGCAGCGTTGACAAAATTGCGCGGTACATCGGCAAAACTCAACCGAGTGATCTGCACTGAAGGGCGCAAGGCAAAACTCCATTGTCCGAAAATGTTCATCGCAGAGAGGCAGAACGTCCGTGCGCATTGGTCGAGTCTAGCATCCATGGAGACTCTTGCTGTTCCGCTAGCGTAGCCTAACGAGGCGTGACGCAGACACGCATCAACCTGAGCCCTGCGCATGGAGCACAAGTAGACCACTGCTGGCGTCGGTGGTGGAAGTCGGTCTTTTTGCCGAGCCATAGCTCGCCGGAGAAGCCATGTCGAGTGTGAAGGAATTCCGTTGCCAGATTTGCCGTACGGTCAGTGAGAATCCGATCCATTGGTTTGTGATCGAGTGCACGGATCAGAAGCTCGCGGTCATCAAGTGGGATTTGACCGCCGCCACGAGCCCAACGGCCCGGCATTTCTGTGGCGAAGCCCACGCCCAGACGTATATCAGCCGTTGGTTTGAATCTGTGTGCGTGCCGCCCCAACGGAACTTGCCAGATTAGCCCCAAGGTTGGTTGCCAGGCTAAACCTTCTTTAGCGACGGTTGGTGGAGTCGCACACGACCGTCGTCATCCCATTTGACGACCGCGTCGTCTTCGTTGGCCTGCTCAACTGTGCCGAATTCTCCAGTCGGTTTTCCGAAGTTGCCCAAACCCATGACCCGATCTCCGGGATTCAGTTCCTGGTCGGTGGCGGAGGCCTCGGAGAGCGATGGCTTCTTGGCACGGTCTGAGTCAGCCGTCGCGCCGGGGTATGACAGAGGTGGCTGGGGAGCTTTGGGCAGCTTGGGCATCGGCTTGTTTGTGATTTGGGTCATATTCCATTGTTTCTTTCCACGAGGCCAGAGCAGCGGCCTTCGGTGCGATTGTTCATGTCCTCAATAAATACAGCATAGGGCTGGAAAGAGTGGTTCGGCTGGTCCGGAATGCACAGTCCTGAAAACCAAAGTAACTAAATGCGGCAGCTCGTGCTGTTGTTGGCTGACGCTCGCAGCGGAGTGGGAGGTTACAACGCTGGAGGCGGTTATCGGACTACATGGCTCGCCGTACCAGTCCAGCGCCCAAACTGGTCTAATGTGATCAGGCATCGGTCTTCGCCAGCTCTCATGTCACGTAAGTGAAAAAGTGAGACGACCGTTACAAAGGCCAGTCCAGCTTCCTCTTACAAGTGAGGTACAACATGGAAACCTTATTGATTGTTCCGTACGGGTCCCGGTCGATTAGAGTACCGTTGCCAGTCTTGCACTGCTGACATTATCGTGCGAGGTGCTTATCAAGGGATGCGGCGGTCGAAGAGCCCGACGCTGGTCAGAAGGTATGCTGGCTGACTATTGTCGGGCGAGGCGAAACAGGGGGCGAAAGTCCGCATAAAAATGGACTTCTGCGCCGAGCCTTTCGGGCCAGCCGCATTGGCAATGTCGAAATTACCCAGTTTCCTGCTTCATGTTTGGTCGGCATGCTCCTTTGGGCCGGTTGCACTCGCAACCCGGTCAGTGGGCGCTATCGGGATTTTCACCAATTGACTCTGTTGCCGGGTTACGATTCACATCATGCCCACCGATGACAAAACAGCGCAAGAGCGCCTCACGAAGAGATTGCGCCATTATCGGGGATTCGTGTTTCGGTGGCAGTCGTACAAAGCCCTTTCGCCGAGTTGGAACCATGATCACTGTGGCGGCTGCTCGACGCGATTCGCCGAGCGACCGGAAGAATGGAATGGTGAGGTTCACACAGAAGGTTGGGTGACTCTTTGGCCAGTCACGAGCACGGCTGAGGAAGAGGCGGAAATCGTCGCAAAGTGGCGTGCAGCAGGGCAGGTTCTGGTTCCTTCGCCCAAACACAGCGGTTTTCAGTTGGATTGGCTCTGTCCCAAATGCTTTGAAGCGTGTCGGCAAGACTTAGGTTTTGTAGTCGATCCTCAGCATCCTCAATGGCAAAAGGCAGAAATCTAAGCCACGATGAGCGTAATCGGGATATTTCGCAAACAATAGGACAAACTCGCTCTGTCACATGTGGTTACAGTCTAGACCCACGTGAAAGGATGGCTCCGTGTTACCCCCAATCTTGGTTTAAGATTGGCCTTATGAAACGCTACCTGCCGCTGGTCTTCTTGCTTCTCACCAATTCAGCCGTTGCAGCGTCGGGCAAGGCAAACCGCGAAGGTAAGGACTTGGTGGAGCAAGCAGAAACAAAAGCCAATATTTTCGAGCTGCCATCTTTCGAAATGAAAGCAAGCGTTAGGCTCGACAACAAGGGCAACCCTATCGACGGCTCTTACATGCTTCTCTGGAATGGCCCCGAGCAGTGGCGGGAAGAGATTAGTTTGCCTGGCTACAGCGAAGTCCAGGTGGGTGGCAAAGGTGTTGTTTTCCTCAAGCGAAGCACGGACTTCATGCCCTTGCAGATCGAACAGTTACACTGGGCACTGAGTTATGGCCGTGCTCGCCTAGCGCTTGGCCCCGAGGAAACGGTCAAGCAAATTCACGGTCGGACAGTGAATGACGTTAAGGTCGAATGCGCTGAAATCTCCGATCGACGAAATCACACCAGAAACGTGTGTGTCGACGGATCGACCGGTGCGCTAATTCGTCAACAGCCATTTCTCGATGGAGAAATGATGCCCGCTGGCACAAAGCTGTTTCCTCACTTTCTGAGTTACGTCTTAAATGGAAGGCCCATCGCCGAGGTACACGTTACGGAACTCAAACCAGCAGAGCAAATACCCTCATCTGCTTTTGAGCCGCCAGTCGGAGCAGTTTCAAAGCCAGGCTGCATGAATCCCAACCCTGGTCGCGTGGTCAAAAGAGTGGATCCCGCATATCCAGCAATCGAGCGGCAATTACATTCGGAGGGAGCCGTTGCGATATATGCGGTGATCGGCACGCACGGATGGACTTCTTCATGGACTTCGAATTGTCTCTGGCGTGACTCCGGGGTTGAACAAGGCAAGCATGGATACGGTTCAGCAGTGGCGTTACGAGCCGTATACATGTAACGGTATTGCGATTGAGGTCGAAACCATTGTGTCTGTCAACTATAGTCTGAATTTCTGAAGCCTTTTTGATGTCTGGCGCGATAGTTGACCGTCAGGCGATTACACGTTTTGACCTGCGTGGGGATGTAGCTCCACCAGTTGACGCAGATACTTTCCGATATTCCGCCTGCACTCGGGACACTTCACTGCTCCCGGCGTTTCTTCGTTCATCAAGACACCGCATCCCGGACAGAACCACTGGCCGCCGAAGCGGTAGCCTGCCTTCGCAGGGCGGAAATCTTCAGGTTCCTCAGTCTTGCTCACGAACCCTGAGTACAGGCGCTCCGCCATGAATTGCGATAATTCCATCTGTCCGCTCTCACAGAAGAACACGCCACCTTGCTCTTTCAGAGAATCACCACACTTCGGGCAATACATTTCGGAGAGATTCTATCGTCAGTTGACGTAACCAGGCGATGTCACAACTTTGCGCCTTTTCTTCGCTTAAAAACGGAGTCGATAAGTGAAATCGGGATTTATCAACAGCGGCGGTAGATAGGGATAAATGGCGTTGCCCCGATAATCAGTGCTTTGCAAATGTCAGGCACGCTCTGAACCTCCTCCCCTCTCTTCCGCACAGAGTCGCGTAAACTCGTTCATATCGAATGGCGGACGTTGCCTCACAACTCCCACTTCCATCCACTCAGCCGGAACCTTCGCTGCTGCGCGAAATGCCGCATCAATCGGCTGACCATCTTTCGTGAATGCTGCGAACTGCTCCGGCACAATCCGACTCATCAACCACAAAAAACTGACGCGGTAGCTAACAGCTTGCATGTCCGCTCCCGGCTTGCAGTAGTGCTGAGCAAGCTCATTGTCGATTGCGATTTGCTGACCGGGATGCCGCGCTTCAACATCTCGCTGCAATCGCCAAAGAGCCTTGAGGTCTTCCGGGTCAACTTGCGGGATAGGTTCACCCGGATCGCCTCCGAAACGCGGAGGAGTCTTTCCTAGCTCTTTGTTGGTCCAGTTGTCTACAGCTTCACTCGCCTTGCGAATGAACTTCTCATCCATCACAACCTCCTGCCGGTCGGAAACTCAATCGCGACTCCAACCCCGCGTGCGCGAATTATATCCGCTTCGTTCGCATGCTTTATGTAAACAGGCGTTATCACAAGTTTGCGCCCTTTGTTCGCCAGGCAGGCGAAAGGAAAGCGCAAACTTGTGCTAACCCGAGTTTGCGCCAACTGAGAAACGACAACAGTTGCCGCCGCGAACAGCATGGAAACAATTATCGTTTCTGGGTCAATTTGGAAAAGCGGTAACTCGATCCACTTTTTCGGCAGTCGCTGACTAGGAACGGAGCACCGGAACTTTGGCCGAGCAGAGCGCCCGCGAATACCACCCTCACTGATGCTGCAATGTCGGGATCAGGAATTTCTGCAATGATTTCCTCTGCCAAGGCGGGCCACATTTTCGCTGCAAGTTGCACACATTTCGTCCACAAAGCCGCCGAAGGCCACGTGCCCTTAAAAGCTTTATTCGGATCATCGTTATCGATATCACGTTGGTAAAGCCTCTCGGCGGCTTTTAGCAGTACGTGTAGGGCTTTTTTCGCACCTTCTTCGTCGTCCACGTCGAGATAAAGCTGCGGCAGCCCGTCTAACGTTACCGACTGCTGGCCGGACCACTGGTCCTCGATCTTCCACAGCTCATCAAGCGCCGATTTGGCAATGCGAGGGTTTTTCTTCACTAGAGCTTGTGCGACTTCTTGCAATGCCGCTGCACGAGGTGACGCGCCGTGTTTATCACTGAGAGGCATATTCAGGGCATCTGAAAGTGCCTGGTCGGCATCCCTTTCTGTTTCTTTCCGGATTTGATTTAGGCGATCGGAGATTTGTGCGCCAACTTCGAGCGATTGTGCAGCTTCGGCCGACTTGGGCGAGTTGTCATCTGTTATTCCATACGAATACACGTCGCCGCTGGACATCAAGGAATCCCACTGCTGTCCGGTTAAGTTACAAGGTGCTGGCTGCAAGTAGTAGCTGCGCAACAAGTTGAAGTCATTTCTGGCTTGCCGCGATTTGAATGCGAGGAGAGCAGACAATGGCTCATGAATCAGGGCCGCACTGTCTTTTCGCAGTTGATCAGCTTTCTTCCCGACCGCGATTTCCGTCGTTGCGTCGAGCGTTATCAGGGCGACCTGCGGCTGCGCGGCTTCACCTGCTGGGATCAGTATCTGGCGATGGCCTTCGCCCAGTTGACCTATCGCGAGAGTCTGCGCGACATCGAAGCGTGTTTGGGTTCGTTGCAGGGCAAGCTCTATCACCTGGGATTCCGTGGCAAGGTAGCGCGCTCGACGCTGGCCGATGCGAACGAATCGCGCGACTGGCGCATCTTCGCCGACTTCGCCCACCGGTTGATTGCGACTGCGCGTGGATTGTATGTCCGCGATCCCATGGGCGTCGATCTGGACGAGAGCCTGTATGCACTGGATTCAACAACCATCGATCTGTGTCTAGCGCTGTTTCCGTGGGCCCGCTTCCGGCGGCGCAAAGCGGCTGTCAAGATGCATACGCTGCTGGACCTGCGCGGCAACATTCCAACCTTTATTCGCGTTACCGATGGCAAGGTGCATGACGTCAACATGCTGGACGAGATCATGCCGGAAGCCGGAGCCTTCTATGTAATGGATCGCGGCTATATTGATTTCGAGCGGTTGTTCGTGCTGACTCTGAGCTCGGCCTTCTTCGTGGTGCGGACCAAGTCGAACGTATTGCTGCAGCGGCGCTACTCGCATCCGGTGGACAAGAGCACGGGGGTGCGCTCGGACCAGACAGTGGTTCTGTCGTCCTTCGAGTCGGCCTCGGCGTACCCGGATTCGCTGCGGCGCGTGAGCTACTTCGACGCCGACACCGGCAAGCGCCTGAAGTTCCTGACCAACAACTTCACGCTCCCGGCGCTGACCATCGCTCGCATTTACAAGCAGCGCTGGCAGGTGGAGCTGTTCTTCAAATGGATCAAGCAGCACTTGCGGATCA
>Ga0185299_10008037_pt1 | contig 10586 bp, 9 predicted proteins | sample PaiPotPPA55metaG_FD_128002 | JGI IMG/M metagenome (GOLD analysis project Ga0185299, IMG submission 128002) | Iron sulfur acid spring bacterial and archeal communities from Banff, Canada, to study Microbial Dark Matter (Phase II) - Paint Pots PPA... ...
GTCTGGCTCGGCGGAGTGATCCTTTGGATCGTAGGGATCATCAAGGCTTTCCAGGGTCAGAAGTGGGAATACCCGATCATATCCGAACAGGGCAAAAAATACTTTCCGAACCTCTCGTAGTGGCTAGTGGCTAGTGGCTAGTCATAAAGGTCCACGGCCTCTCCCGATTGGGAACCGGCTCCAGCTTGCAACTATGGCTTAGCCATGAGGAACCAACGGTCGCCGGCCGGTCTAGCCACCAGCCACTAGCCACTAGCCACCGACCCCTACCGGTGCACGGATTTTACTGCGTCAACCAACGGCTGAACAAACTCCTGAATACGGTACGGAAGTTGTGCATCGTTCCCGAATTCGCCAATTCGGCGAACGATTGCACTGCCGACGACGACCGCGTCAGCCAGAGACGCTACTTGCCCGGCTTGCGCCGCATTCGAGATCCCGAAACCGACGGCGATGGGCAGGTCCGTTGCCCGTCGAATCATCGCAACATGTTCACCTATCGTTTGTGATAGTTTTTCCCGTTCGCCTGTGACTCCCTCACGAGATACGTAATAGACGAAGCCGCTCGCTTTGGAAACGATCTGTCTGATGCGTTCTTCGGATGTCGTCGGCGCTACAAGGCGAATCCGGTGAAGGATTTTCTCCTGATTGTCGGCCAATAGTGTTTCATCCGGCGGCAAATCCAGGAGAAGTAAACCGTCGGCTCCGGCCATGGCCGCGTCGCGTTCGAACTTTTCGAATCCGTATTGAAACAGCGGGTTGAGATAGCTGTATAATATGATCGGAAACTCCAGCTTTTTCCGAATATTGGCAATGGTCTTCAGCAGTTTCGGGACCGTGGTGCCCGCGGCCAAAGCCCGTTGCGCACCGAGTTGATTTGCCAGCCCATCCGCCAAAGGGTCGGAGAACGGAATCCCGATTTCCAGGAAATCGACTCCTGCCGCGGATAAAGCGATCGCGATATCCACGGTGCGATCCAGCGTTGGATCTCCTCCGGTAATGTAGGCCATGAATCCGCTGCTGCCCTGCTTCCGAAGCTGCAAGAACCTGTGATCGATCCGGTTGTCCATAAGTTCCACATAACGCTGTTGGAGAGCTTTTGAATTCAAGAAGCCAAGAAGTCAAGAATTCAAGAAGTCAGGAATTCTGTCGTCCCGTTTGTCTCATCCTTTTCAGTCCACCGTCGCGGCTCGGAATAACGGTGGGTTTACCCGGAACTTCTTGAATTCTTGAATTCTTGATTTCTTGAATTCATAAACTCAAGGGTGCAACTGCCTTTCACTGCGGCGCTGCTAGCCGGAGGCAGATCTCGACGTATGGGTCGAGATAAGGCTTTTCTTCCGGTCGAATGGGAAGGAAAATCTGTGCCACTATGGGATCGGCAATTGTCGGTTCTAAAAGCGGTTGCACCGGCAGAGCTTGTTATTTCCGGTCCGCGCAAAAAGGGGTATTCGGCATCTATCCCGGTGTATCCTGACGAGTGGCGCGGTGTGGGCCCATTAGGCGGGATAGCGACATGTCTAAGCCGAATCAACAACAGCCTGCTGCTCGTCCTGGCGATCGATCTGCCGCGCGTTCAGCCCTCATTTCTGCAAAGGCTGGTAGCCGGAACCGAAGCTGACTGCGGCATCATCCCGATCCTGAATGACCATTTCGAGCCACTGATTGCCATCTACCCAAAAGCCGCACTCGAACTGGCCGTCGCTCAGCTCAGGAAACGTGACTACGTCCTCCAGCATTTTGTCGCACTACTGCTGGAGCATCGCCTCGTAACTGGCTACGAAGTCGAGACCAGCGAACAGTACCAGCTGGAGAACTGGAATAGACCCGAAGATCTTTCTAACCCGCAATGAGCGACTCGACTGAGCTCGCCGAAGTCTCGTGGCTTCGGCTTTCGCGTGATTTTTGCGGGTTAGGCGCGGAACCGATCCCGAAGTTCCCTTCGGTCAGCAATTTTGGCGGGAAGCTCCTTCTCCAGGTTCCACGGAACGTTTACGATCAGAATTCGGTTACGCCCCTTGAGTAGAAGCACAGTTTTGAGAATATCCGCTCGCCGGTTATGCAGCAGACTGTAGTACCAACGCGACTCGATCAACTGCGGAACCAGAACAGCGATCACGTTCTCCGGGTTTTTGCCTTCGAGTTGCCAGATATAATTAAGGATCGGAGTGATCACTTTACGATAAGGTGATTTTAGAATCACCAGATTGGGTTCCGGTAATCCGGAACGGTCGATCGATGGTTGGACGTCAAGGCGCCATTCGCTGGAGAAATCCCGGGCGCTCTGTTCTTCCTGAACATGGACAACGTGGACGTTTTGCGATAGCCCGTAGGCGATCTGAAGTGCCTTTTCAGCCAACACGTTCAAATAGTCGATCGGAACGACCGCAATCATTTTGCTCGGGCGTTCTAATCGTATCGGACCGGAGACAGCCACCTCCCGTCCGATCCTCGCATAATGACGATTAATCGAGAGCATCAGGATGAATAAAAGCGGCATAACGATGACCACTAGCCAGGCTCCCTCAGCGAACTTCGTCACGATCACGATCAGAAACGTGATAGCCGTAGCAATCGCACCTGTGCCATTGACCACGGCGCTGAGGCGCGCGTTTCGGTCTTTTGATCTCGACCAATGCATCACCATCCCGGCCTGGGATAAAGTGAACGCGAGGAAAGCTCCTACTGCGAAAAGAGGAATGAGCTTATCGGTAACGCCGTTAAACAAAATCAGCAAACTTCCAGCGAGAACCGTCAGCACAACAATGCCTTGCGTGTACACGAGCCGTCGGCCACGCACGGCGAACACTAAGGGAAGAAATCCATCTTGCGATACTGTACGGCAAACCCGCGGGAAGTCAGCAAACGAAGTATTGGCCGACAGGCAAAGCACCAGGAGGATTGCCGCGATCGTTACATAGTAGAAAATTCCTCTGCCGACGATCGCTTCGGTCAGCAGCGACAGGATGCTTTGATAACCTGGCGCACCAGGATCGGTCGCCGTTATTTGGTAGGCCGAAACCAAATACGCGATGCCCAGCAAAAGGAGAATGAGAATCGCGACGATGAGCGTAAGTGTTCGGCGCGCCGAGTCAACCACTGGTTCTTTAAAGGCTTGAACACCGTTGCTCACCGCCTCAACGCCGGTCATGGCAGTGCATCCCGCCGCGAATGCTTTAAGGAATAGCCATAGTGTGATTTGCTCATGCGCTATCGGCGGTTGCGGCACCGGATTTGCCGGCTGCGGATGTCCGCCGGAAAGGAAGGCCTTGACGATGCCGATGAGCAGCACAAGAACGAGGCAGCCGACAAACAGGTAAGTCGGCGGCATGAAGGCCAAGCCGGATTCGCGCAGACCTCTAAGGTTAAAGAAGGTGAGCAGCAGTAGCACTGCGAGGCATAGAAGTAACGTGTAAGGCTGCAACGGCGGTAATGCGGAGGTGAGCGCCCCGATGCCAGCCGAGATGCCAACCGCTACGTTTAACGTGTAGTCGATCATTAACGCCGCAGCGGCGAAAAGCCCAGCGTAGGTGCCTAGGTTTTCTTTCGCCACGGTATAAGATCCCGCCCCCTCCGGGTACCCGGAGATCGTTTGGCGATAACTAAAATAGACGATCGTTAGAATGGCGGATACCGCGATAGTGATCGGAAGGCTGAAACCGACGCCAGCAATGCCGAGCGGGATAAGAACGGTCAAAGCTGCTTCGGGGCCATAAGCGGCAGAACTCAATGCGTCAAGTCCGAACACGGAAACCCCAGCCAGCGGACCAACCCGTTCGTCCTTATCCTCGTCGGAGGCCAAAGGGCGACCGAGAATAAAGTCTAACATAGCCATAATTTAGCGGTGAAACTTCGAGGCGCTCGGTCAGCAGACTAGGCCCATTTTCAACGCAACCCTCCGGACCGCCTTGAAAAACAGCCAACTGACCTGTGGCGACGTCACCATTATATGCGAGACGCTACACTAGCCAAAAACGTCCGGCGAGCACACGAGAAATCTCATGTGGGTCTGCCTTTGTGCCGGAGCGGCTGGCTTGAGAATCATCACTACAGGGTTCAGGGCACTCGAAGCTTACCAGTGTACCAAGTCTGAGGCTGGTATAGCAGCGTTAGGAGCGCCGCCGGTGAGTTCCACTGCCACAGCCTGCAGCAGGCTAAAGTCTATTGTAATCGTATTGTTACAGTAGACCACCGCAAGGACTTCTTAAAGGTTTTCCTGCGCTATCAAAGCAGGTTTGGCGGGCCACTCTGAACCTCCTGGTATATTCGGATAAATTATACTTGATTAGTAGACAATTATGGTTCAATTCAGATGCTCGGGAGAGAAACTCATGTCATCTGCAGGCATCGAAACCAGCGCCTATCCGCCAACCAACCTGGAACCAATTCAGCATCACGCTGCGGTTGAATTGGGAATCGCGCGAACTGCCATTGCAGAAACAATCGCGTTTGTGCGACAGCGGACACGTCCTTGGATAGACGCGAAGATCGACTACGGTTATGAAGATCCGTTGACCATCAGTCAGGTCGCGTTTGACATGAATTGTGTGGGTCACCAGTCTCCCGGGCTCAGGGAGCCCGTCTTTCTGAAGAACACCCGGGTGCTGCTTACCGCATCCAGCAAGAGCAAGCCGCCCTGGCATGGTCAAAACCATTATGCTCAACTTTCTGAGTCATGAAAATATTCTGGTTTATTCCTACGTTCGGTGACGGTCGCTATCTCGGTTCCAGTAAAGGGTCTCGGGCGACGAACCACGCATACTTGCGGCAGATCGCCGAGGCTGTGGATGAACTCGGATACTATGGTGCGTTATTACCCACCGGCCGATCTTGCGATGACGCCTGGATCGTTGCGTCCTCCCTGTTTCCCCTAACGCGCCGAATGCGTTTTCTCGTTGCGGTGCGTCCCGGCCTTATGTCACCGACTTTAACGGCTCGAATGGTAGCGAGCTTTGATCGACTTTCTGAAGGACGACTATTGATCAACGTCGTCACCGGCGGTGATCCGGTTGAGCTTGCGGGTGATGGACTACTTCTTGAACACGACGAACGTTACAGGTTAACCGACGAGTTTCTGACGATTTTTCGAAAGGTCCTTGAACAAGAAGAGATCGACTTCAAAGGTAAACATTTAGAGGTGCACGGAGCCAAAGTTTTGTTTCCGGGAGTGCAAAATCCGTATCCGGACTTGTACTTTGGCGGTTCGTCGCCTGCGGCGCACGAGGTGGCCGCCAAGCACATTGATGTTTATTTGACTTGGGGCGAGCCGCCAGAAGCTGTTGCGGCGAAGATTGACGAAGTGCGGCAATTGGCAGCCCAACAAGGTCGAACCTTGCAATTCGGGTTGCGGCTCCACGTAATTATTCGCGAAACCACAAAGGAAGCATGGGCCGCGGCGAATGACTTGATCCGATATGTGACAGATGAATCAGTCACGGCAGCGCAAAAGACGTTTGCCCGGTTTGATTCTGCAGGCCAGCGCCGCATGTCGCAACTCCACGGCGGTAAACGGGAATCGCTGGAGATTAGTCCAAATCTTTGGGCCGGTGTCGGACTGGTTCGCGGCGGTGCAGGAACTGCACTGGTCGGCAATCCAGAAATCGTCGCCGAGAGGCTCAGAGAGTACGCTAGTCTCGGCATTGATAGTTTTATTCTCTCCGGCTATCCACATCTGGAAGAGGCACATCGCGTGGCTGAGCTCCTGTTTCCTTTGCTGCCGGTCGAAGGAGTGTCGGCGGAGACTTCCCCGCAATTCATCGGCCCATTCGGAGAGCTCGATCTTAATCCAAAACAAAGCAGTGCCGAAGAGCCTCTGCGCGCAAGTGCGCACTAAACACGAGAACCCATGAAACCGACAGCGATCATTGAATTTAGAGTAAAACTGGTTCTCGTAGCGGTTGTCCTCGGCTTTCTTCTCTGGGCGACGAGTGGAAGCGCCGAAGAGCACGTTACCACGATCAAGCTCGATTGGGCCTATTACAATCCTCTTAGTCTCGTATTGAAAGATAAAAGATGGCTTGAGGAAGAGCTCAAGAATGACGGCATCGAGATTCAGTGGACTCAGAGTCTCGGCAGTAACAAAGCGCTCGAGTTGCTTCGCAGTAAGAGTGTTGATTTCGGATCCACGGCGGGCGCTGCAGCCTTGCTGGGTCGCGCCAATGGTAATCCAATCAAATCGGTCTACGTTTACGATAATCCGGAATGGGCCGCTCTAGTTACACGAGCAGGGTCCGGTATCTCGCGACTGCAGGATCTCAAGGGAAAACGTATAGCGGTCACTCGCGGTACCGATCCACATATCTTTTTACTGCGCGCCCTCGCAAGCGTCGATTTGAGCGAACAAGATATTGAACTCGTACCGCTCCAACACTCGGATGGCAAAACGGCGCTGGAAAAAGGGGCCGTAGATGCGTGGTCGGGACTTGATCCCTACACGGCTCAATTAGAAGTGGAGGAGGGGTATTCTATTCTATTTCGCAACAAGGCATGGAATAGCTGCGGCATTCTGAATGTTCGTGAAGCATTTGCAAAAGAACATCCGGAACTAGTCAGGCGCGTCTTGGCGATCTATGAGAAGGCGCGGCTTTGGACGTTGGAGAACCAAAATGAAGCGAGACAGATTCTCGCCGCTGCCGCGCATCTTACGGATACCGTAGCCACCAAAGTTTGGGATCGACAAGATTTCACCAATTCTGCAATTGGGCCGGCACAACGGGAAACTATTCGAGCGTCGGGCGAAATTCTGAAGAAGAGCCAAATAATCGATACCGGAGTCGATGTTGATCGCGTCGTTAGTGATTTGATCGATCCGGAATTTTTCCCGAGCAAGATTGCAGACAAGTAGCGATGGAAGTTCCAGCCAAAGAATTATCTGCTCGCGCGTCCGTTGTAAACGGAACTGGAGCTTCCAATCTGGCCGGACCTTTCGCCTTCGCTGATGCTGCGGCGGACACGTCCAGATCTGGAATCTTCCACGCGGTATTTTCCCTAACTCGGCGACATTGGAAGGCAGTTTTTCTTGGCTTGCTCATCCCAACTATTCTGGTTGTCGCGTGGGAAATCTTGGTCCGGGTCGGCCAGATTGATCTCAGTCTATTTTCCAGTCCGACTCAAATTGTCTCGGAACTATCCAAATTGGTTGCGGATGGTGCGCTTCTAAGGCATCTCGAGAGCACCTTTTTTCGAGTTTTTGCCGGATTTGCGATTGGTGTTATAGCCGCGACGCTACTGGGCGCACTCACAGGTTTCTCTAAACTAGGTCGGGAACTACTCGATCCGCTGCTGCAATCCCTACGCAGCATCCCTTCGATGGCCTGGGTTCCATTGTTCATTTTGTGGTTGGGTATCAATGAAAATTCCAAAGTCTGTTTGATTGCGTTAGGTGTTTTTTTTCCAGTCTATCTGAATCTGATGAACGGAGTCCAAAACGTTGATCGGAAACTGGTAGAGGTTGGGCTGGCTGCCGGATTTCATGGGGTCCAATTGGTGTGGGCGATTATTCTCCCGGCGAGCCTGCCGGCTTACCTGGTCGGGCTTCGACAGGGACTCGCCCTCGGCTGGATGTTCGTGGTTGCCGCCGAGATCATGGGGGCGAGCCGTGGTCTTGGTTATCTCCTGATTGACGGCGAGGCAACCGGCCGTCCGGCCATCATGATCTCCGCTGTTATCCTGTTCGCAATCTGCGGGAAGCTAACGGATAGCGTCCTCGTTGGGCTGAGCGAGCGATGGCTTCGTTGGCAGGATGTCTACAAGGGCTGAGTATGCTGCGCCTCAAGAAAATCGGCAAACAGTTCGAAAACGGGACGACTGCTCTGAGCGAAGTCAATCTCGAGATAACGCCGCGGGAGATCGTCAGCGTAGTTGGTGCGAGTGGATCTGGAAAAAGCACCCTGCTTCGGATCATCAGTGGACTGGAGGCACCGACGACCGGAGAACTGTTTTGGCATGGACATCCGATCGACGGGCCGCGTCGCGACATCGGCTTCATTTTTCAAGAACCTCGGTTGATGCCTTGGCTGACCGTAACAGCAAACGTTCGACTTGGGCTTGGGCCTATCCGACAGGGAAAAGGGCGCCGTCGCCTCTCACTTTTTGACCAGACGGCATCCGCAAATGCAGAGTCCTTCGCTCATGATTTGGTGTCAGAAGCAATCCGGAGAGTCGGACTCGAGCGCTTCGCGCACGCCTTTCCACGTGAGCTTTCGGGAGGAATGGCTCAGCGTGTGGCGATTGCCCGAGCGCTTGTAGCCCGGCCCTCACTGATTCTATTAGACGAGCCATTCAGTGCATTAGATGCCGTTAATCGGCTTAAACTGCAGAGTCATCTCCTGAAGATTTGGGAGACGGACCGACCTACGCTCCTGATTGTCACCCACGATGTCGAAGAAGCCCTGGTGTTTGGCGATCGCGTAATCGTTCTGAACGGAGACCCGGGACGAATCAGGGATGACTATTTAATAGGACTGCCACGGCCTCGCAACCGGATCGGACCCGAATTTCAACGTTGGAAGGAGATGATCCTAAAGTCAATGGACCCGTCGCTTATCGAAGACGCCGCAACTGTCGAGGAGAAATATTATGCCTGACACCGAAGTTTTGCCTGTCCAGATCGATCAACAGGCGCTTACTGCGTTCCATGATCCAATTCAGGTCGCGCACGAACTTGCCGAAGAATTTGGGGCGACTGCAGCAGAGCGGGACGAACGAGGAGGCACCGCTTGGCATGAACGTGACCGGATTCGGAAGAGCGGACTCTTGAAGCTCATCATACCGAAATCTCTCGGTGGTCTCGGAGCGGCCTGGCCGACGGCGTTGCAGATTGTGCGGACGATAGCGACTGCAGATGGATCACTAGGTCACGTCTTGGGCTTCCATTATCTGGTATCGGTCGTGCCTCATCTAATCGGTTCGGAGGAACAACGTCATTTTTACTATCAGCAGACGGCGCGGCAGAATTGGTTTTGGGGCAATGCATTCAATCCGCCTCAGGTCTCCAGCCTTGATGCCAATCAGATCACCGGATGGAAAGTAGTTGTTACTCAGGATGGTGAGGGATACCGACTGAATGGCACTAACTTCTACTGTAGCGGCGCGACAGGCTCGGATGTACTGGTGATTTCGGCGGTGAAGCCGGACATCGATCGTCTAGCCGGCAGTTTCGTTGTCGGTGCAATCCCGACAAATCGAGAAGGGGTCATTGTCAATAATGATTGGAATAACTTTGGCCAACGTCAGACGGACAGCGGGAGTGTGACCTTTCAAAACGTTCTGTTGCAAAGAGCCGAATTATTCCTGGACCCTGGCCCATTTAGTCATGCGTTCGCAACGCTGCGAACCTGTCTATCCCAGCTGACTTTAACGAATGTTTACATTGGTTTAGCTCAGGGCGCACTATTGACGGCAAAACATTTTGTAACCACGCGTGCACAGGCCTGGTTGAATTCCGGTATCCAGGAGCCGACAGAAGATCCTTACATCTTGCGGCATTTCGGCGAATTTTGGGTCGAATTGGAATCAGCACGCCTGTTAGCAAATCGCGCTGCCGAATCGCTACAAAGCGCCTGGAATTATGGTGAGAAGCTTACACCGGAACAGCGCGGAAGCGTAGCTGTCGATATTGCTACCGCCAAAGTTGCCGCTATTCGTTCAGGCCTTCGTATTAGTACAGAGGTCTTTGAGGTCATGGGCGCGCGGGCGACCAAGACGAAGGATCGTTTCGACCGATTTTGGCGAAACCTGCGCACGCATTCATTGCACGATCCAGTGGACTACAAGATCCGTGATTTAGGCCGTTGGGCGCTAGTCGACCAAACTCCGAAACCTGGCTTTTATTCTTAAAGTGGGAAGTGCTCTACGCGAACCGGCGTCGCACACGAAGCGTAAGTGAAGGCTCCAGCCTTTGCCTCCTTGTTGTGCCACGTACGCAAAGGCTGGAGCCTTCGCTTCCCTTCGTGGTTTTTGAATCTGCCTAACCCGTTATACCAAATAGTAGACCGCTTCTTGTTCCTCAGTCTCGCTCTCTGGGCTCAGGAGCCTACAGGCGTCGCGCACGGCACTGAGGGTTGCTGAGTACTTTTCATCTTTTTCCGTGTAAATGCGATTCGCCGGCAGCCACTCGTTGAAGTGAACGTTGCGCAGGATTTTTGCAAGACTTGGGCGAACTCCGGCCAATAGTACGGTAACTCCGCGTTTCTCCGCGTCGCGCAGGAAGTGTTCGAGGTGCTCAATAGCTACCACGTCTGGGTTACGGGTGCGTCTTAGGCGCAGGACGAGGTACTTGATGCCGGTGCTGATCGTCTCCTGCATGATTTCGTCCAAGCAGCGATCCAGCTCCGGCGCCGCACCAAAAAAGAGCTCGCCCTCGAAATCGTAGATTAGAAGTGAGTTCGAACGCGGATCGTCTGGCTGCCGCTCGCGCACTACCCGCTCCGGCGTGACGACTAATTCCCGAATCCCTAGCTTGGAGACGCGGGGAACGAATAAGAGGAGGGAAAGGACTACGCCGATGAGGATGGAATCCTCGACGCTGATGAAGATCGCCGCGAAGGCCGTAACGAAGACGAGTGCTGCATCGAAGCCGGACGCGC